>Ga0247786_1000085_pt1 | contig 11872 bp, 16 predicted proteins | sample UWRJS066202C4_FD_179917 | JGI IMG/M metagenome (GOLD analysis project Ga0247786, IMG submission 179917) | Soil microbial communities from Arlington Agricultural Research Station in Wisconsin, United States - UWRJ-S066-202C-4 | ecosystem: Environmental > Terrestrial > Soil > Agricultural land... | reverse complement strand
GACTTTCCAGTGTCACTCGATCAATATTCGAGAAAAGGAAGACGTACTATGCACCGAATCTCTCTCTATCCCCATCAGGAAGACGCCCTCACCCGCATTCACAACGGATGCATCCTCTGGGGCGGCGTCGGTACCGGTAAGTCGCTCACGGCGGTCGCGTACTACCTCAAGAAGGAGGCGCCCAAAGACGTTTACGTTATCACCACAGCCAACAAGCGAGACAAGCTCGAGTGGGAAGCCGAGTTCGTCAAGTTTGGAGTCGGTACCCAACCCGGAGCAACGACGGCCGGTACCCTTCTCGTCGATTCCTGGAATAACATCAAGAAGTACCGCAAGGTCGTCGACGCCTTCTTCATCTTTGACGAGCAACGACTTGTTGGGTCGGGGGCTTGGGTGGGATCGTTCCTCCGCATTGCGCGACGCAATCGCTGGATACTTCTCTCCGCTACCCCAGGAGACACGTGGATGGACTACGTTCCCATCTTCATAGCCAACGGGTTCTACGACAACCGTACCGACTTCAAGACTCAGCACGTGATCTACAAGCCATATTCCAAGTACCCCAAGATCGATCGGTACGTCGGTGTGGGGCGTCTTGTCAAGTTGCGTAACAGCATCTTGGTGGAGATGCCTTACCACCGCAACACGATCAGACACATCGAGCATATTCCCGTTGAGTATGACGAGGAGCGATACGAGTGGACCAGGAAGCACCGCAAGCATCCCGAGACTGGCGTACCCCTGAGGAATGCCGCCGAGCTGTTCTTGGCTTTGAGGCGGATTGTCAACTCAAACCACACCCGACTGCAGGCTATCCATACTTTGATGACGAAACATCCACGGCTCATTGTGTTCTACAATTTCGACCACGAGCTGATGGTGCTCCGTTCGCTGTCATCTGCCAGTGGTATTACGGTGTCGGAATACAACGGACACCACCACGATCCGATCCCCCAGACTGACCGGTGGGTCTACCTTGTTCAGTACTCGGCAGGTGCTGAAGGGTGGAATTGCACTGCTACGGACGCCATGGCGTTCTACTCACTGCCATATTCGTACAAACTTTGGGAGCAGGCGTTTGGAAGAATTGACAGGTTGAATACTCAGTTCACCGATATATGGTACTACATTTTTCTCTCATCTGCAAAACTGGATCGAGCGATCATAAAGTGCCTCGAGGCGAAGAAATCGTTCCAAGAGTCGGCACATCAGTTGACATAAGGGACATTACGTCCGTCAAAAATTTGACGTAAAACATAAAACTATATACGCGAGCATAGATGTTATATGGTTTGTAACGCAAAGTTGACAGGGTGTAGTACCCCTCAAAACCATATAACATGTGTGTCTCCAAAAAAAGTTTTTAGCGAAAATTTTTGGTTTTTGACGTAGTGCCTACAAAAGGAGCGAGATGGACAATTGGGAAACCGTCCTGGACTTCCCTGGATATTCTGTGTCGGACACAGGTCGAGTGAGGAACGACAGAAGCGGTCGAGAGCTAGCTCAAGTAACCACACGAGGTGGTGTGTTTGTGGGTCTGTGGCGAGACAACGCGCAACACAATCGGATGGTGGCTAGGTTGGTGGCTGAGATATTTCTGGAGCCACCCGCTTACCCATACAGTCGGATCATATTCGACACACCAATCAACAAGGATGGGAACCGGAGGAACAACGATGTCTCCAACCTCCTATGGAGACCCAGATGGTTCGCTTACAAGTTCCACCAACAGTTCAAGCAAACCTGGATCGACGACCTCCACCTTCAAGATGTTGCTAGCGGACAGAGATTCAACGGAGTTCTTTCCGTGGGGCGAGAGTTCGGACTACTGGCCATGGAGGTCTACCTCGGAGCGTTGGCCTTCACACAGTATGGCGAAGGAGGAGCAGTCTGGCCAACTGGGCAACATTTCCTGATCACCAAGAAACCATATAACAAGTCTCCACTTCTACGCGGGCTATAATAGAAGGGATGGAGACAAGACCCTATGATTTTGGAGGAACCGTGCTAGAGAGCGTGTACCAGAACAAGCTCATCAGTCGGCTTCACCGAATGTTTCCGGGTTGTGTCGTCCTGAAGAACGACGCGGAATACATCCAAGGTGTGCCGGATCTCACCATCTTATTTGGCTCTCGGTGGGCAATGCTCGAAGTCAAGGCTGACGCTAATGCGCCGTACCGACCTAACCAAGAGTACTACCTCGAGATGTTCAACGAGATGTCCTTCGCCGCCTGTATCCATCCTGACAACGAAGAGGAAGTCCTAGATGCGCTTCAACACGCATTCGAATTTGGCGGGCACTCACGCGTTTCTTAGTGCCAGCAGCTATCACTGGCTGAACTACGACGAGGATAAGCTAGCGCGTAGCTATATTCAAGCGCAGGCTGCCCGTCGTGGAACAGAGATGCATGCTCTGGCGCATCAACTTATTCGTCTAGGGGTTCGGCTACCCACGACTAAGCAGACGTTCAACATGTACGTGAACGACGCGATCGGTTACAAGATGCTACCCGAGGTGGTTCTGTTTTACTCCCCCAACTGCTACGGGACAGCAGACTGCATATCCTTCCGTCGCAACACACTTCGGATCCACGATCTCAAGACTGGTGAGACCCAGGGTTCTCCCTTGCAGCTGCAGATCTATGCGGCTCTGTTCTGTTTCGAGTACGGCTACAAGCCTACCGATATTCAGACTGAGCTTCGGATCTATCAGACTGATGAAGTGAGAGTGTACGAGACTGATCCTGATGTGATCACACACGTCATGGATCGTATCCTTACTGCCGACAGACTGATCAGGGAGATGAGATCGGAGGCTGAGTAGTGATCCTCGATGACACCGCATATCTCGCGCACTACGGAATCCTCCGCAAGTCTGGTCGATACCCGTGGGGTTCAGGCGGTAACCAAGCGACCAGAAACAAGATGTTCCTCGATATTGTCGATGGAATGCGCAAGCAGGGGCAGAGCGACGCTGAGATTGCCAAGGGTTTCGGTCTGACGAGAACCGAGATCCAGGCCGCTCGTTCGCTAGCCAAGAACCAGCAGAAGCAAGATGATATTCACGAGGCCGAGAAGCTTCAGGCTAAGGGGATGTCTACTTCTGCTATCGGTCGGAAGATGGGCAAGAATGAGTCCTCAGTTCGAGCCCTACTCGCTGAGCGAACCAGGGACAAGGCACGAGTTCTGGATTCAACAGCCAGCATGCTCAAGTCCGAGGTAGCGAAGCAGGGGATGATCGATGTCGGTGTGGGTGTCGAACTTCATGTCGGCGTATCCCGAAACAAGCTGGACACGGCTATTGCCAGCCTTAAGGAAGAAGGGTACGTTACCCATATCGTCCAGGTTCCACAGCTGGGGACGAACCAGCAAACCTTGGTTAAGGTACTCGCTCCCAAGGGAACAACCTACCGACAGGTCAAGGAAAACCGAGATAAGATCGGAACCATAGCAACACACTCGGAAGACCACGGCCGGTCTTACGTCGAAATTTTGCCCCCCGTCTCCATCAATGCTAAGCGAGTTTCGGTTCGCTATGCAGACCAAGGTGGCGGTCAGGCAGATGGTGTCATCTATGTTCGTCCTGGTGTAAAGGATATTTCGCTTGGCGAGAACCGATACGCTCAGGTTCGAATTGCAGTGAACGGAACGCATTATATTAAGGGCATGGCCATGTACAAGGATGACCTGCCTCCTGGTGTGGACTTGGAGTTCAACACAAGCAAGCACAGCACCGGGAACAAAATGGATGCGTTCAAGGAACTGAAGGATGATCCCGATCTGCCTTTCGGTTCGGTGATTGCAAGACAGGTCACCCACACCGACAAGAATGGGAACCGTAAGGTTACCTCTGTTATGAACATCGTCAATGACCAGGGAGACTGGGATCGTTGGTCTAGTTCTCTCTCGTCACAGATGTTGTCCAAGCAGAGCAATGCTCTTGCTACTCAGCAGTTGCGAATGACTGTTGAGCGTCGTCACCAAGAGCTCGCCGAGATCATGAGTCTGACCAACCCAACGCTCAGGCAGAAACTTCTCAACGAGTTCGCTGATGGTGCTGATGCTGCGTCAGTCCACCTCAAGGCTGCAGCTATTCCGAACCAGAAGACCCACGTTATTCTGCCAGTCAATACGATGAAGGATACCGAGGTCTATGCTCCCAACTACAAGAATGGTGAGCGAGTCGCTCTCGTTCGGTTCCCCCATGGTGGGAAGTTCGAGATCCCTGAGCTCACCGTCAACAACAGAAACCCTCAGGCACGCAAGCTTCTGGGTAACGCGGAGAACGCGATTGGCATCAACCACAAGGTGGCCCAGCGCTTGTCTGGCGCCGACTTCGATGGTGACACGGTGCTGGTCATCCCGAATAACGATGGTCGAGTTAAGAGTCAGCCGGCTCTTGAGGGACTAAAGAACTTTGATCCTGTTGGTGCCTACCGACCTCATGATGGCATGAAGACTATTGATGGTGGTATCTTCAACGCCAAGACAGGCAAGGTAGATTACGGTGGCAAGAAGCCGTCGTCAAGAGGCAAGGGTCTTGAGATGGGCCGTGTGTCCAACCTCATCACAGACATGACCATCCGAGGTGCAACGAATGACGAGCTTGCTCGTGCTGTTCGTCATTCAATGGTAGTTATCGATGCGGAGAAACACCATCTGGATCACAAGCAATCCGCTATCGACAACGGTATACCTCAGCTCATGGAAAAGTACCAAGGTAAGAAGACAGGCGGAGCATCAACCATCGTCTCAAGAAAGAAGCAGGACATCGATGTTCCTGAGAGACGAGGCAACTTCACTGTTGACAAGCGAACAGGGGAGAAGGTCTTCAAGGAAACAGGTGCGTCTTTCGTAACTAAGGAAGGCAAGCTTGTTGTTAAGACAACAAAGGTCAACGCCTTGTTGGAGGCTAAGGATGCAAGGACACTGTCCTCTGGTACCAAGATAGAGGAGATCTACGCAGCCCACTCCAACCAGATGAAGGCCTTGGCTAATGAGGCACGTAGGCTAGCTGCTAACACTAAGGGCAACCCACATTCCTCATCTGCTAAGAAGACCTATGCTAAAGAAGTGTCCTCCCTAGATTCCAAGTTGCACCTTGCTCTTAGAAACGCACCTCTTGAAAGAGCCGCCCAGTTGTATGGAAACGCCACTGTCTCCCAAAAGGTGGCTGCCAATCCAGACATGGAGAAGTCCGAGCTTAAGAAGATCAAAGCTCAAGCATTGAAGACTTCTAGGGACCGGTTTGGTGCAAGAAAGATCCGCATTGTGATCACTCCTGATGAATGGACCGCCATCCAGGCTGGAGCCGTGAGTCCAAACAAACTGAGTGAGATTCTTAGAAACGCAGACATGGATGAAGTCAAAAAGTTGGCTGCCCCCAAGACGCCTCTCACCATGACTTCTTCCAAGAAAGCACTCGCCCAGACACTGCTTGCTAATGGGTTCACTCAGGCCGAAGTAGCACAGAGACTAGGTGTTGGTCTGACAACTCTTAAGGAAGCCATCGCTTAGTGGAAGGAGTTGTGATGGCTCTGCACATGTTGACCACAATCGACAATCCATTCAACCCTTTCACTGAGTTTGATGAGTGGCGTGTCTTTGATGAGACCCACCACTACAACACACTCGAGATGCTTGCTAGGATAGCAAAAACTTCTTACGAGCTCTCAGATGCTGATCAAGATCAAGCAGTCGAAGATGCGATTGATGAGATCATCATGGTCAATGCGTCAGGGATGTGGACTAAGGTTGCTCAGTCTGAGGATGTGGGATCGTCAGCTGCATAGGGGGGAGGGGTCTTTGTAACATACCCCCCTTTTGCATCGGCGCTGCCCTGAAAAATCCCCCGGTGGGGCTTTTGTCCAATCTTTCCAGTTTAACTACCTGGAAAGTCTTAGGAAGGGAGTTGAAAGCATGCCAAGGCGAGACGAAGTCGACCCAGAGGAACCCCAAAGGCGTCGTAGGCCTGCCACAACTCCTGAGGGAAGAGAGAACCAGCTCATCGCACTCGCTGTAGACCTCGCCGAGAAGCGTTTGATGGCTGGCACGGCATCCGCGGCCGAGGTTGTGCACCTTTTGAAGCTCGGTTCGAGCCGGGAGAAGCTCGAGCAAGAGAAATTTCAGCTCGAGAACGAACTGACGAAGGTGAAGATCGAAGCTTTGGCTTCTGCCAAGCGGATGGAGGAACTTTACGCCGACGCAATCGATGCAATGAAGAAGTACCAAGGAGTAGACACCGGTCCCGAGGAGGAATCCTATGAGGACTAGGTCTTACTCGGAACTGGCTCAGCTTGCGACATTTTCTGAGCGCTTCAAGTACCTAGCTCTTCGTGGACAAGTAGGTGCACCTACCTTCGGCTCAGACCGATGGATCAACCAACGTTTTTACATGTCCACAGAGTGGAGGAATCTCCGCCATCAGGTCATTGCTCGCGACAACGGTTGCGACCTCGCGATGGATGGCTACGAGATAGCCAAGGGTCTCTATATTCACCACATGAATCCGGTGACTCTGGCCAGCATCACAGAAGGTGACGAGGACATCCTAGACCCTGAGTACCTCATCACCGTAACACACATCACCCACAACGCGATCCACTATGGAGACGCGCGACAGGTGCCAAGACAGCTCGCCCAGCGAACGTCTGGCGACACAAAGCTGTGGTAGGAGAAGGAGATCACAATGGGTCTGCACGAAGCACGAGACGACAGCGTTCAGGAAGCGGCCGATCAGGTTCGGGAAGCTTCGGAGAACCTGCAGCGGACGGTCGACGATCACTCCGACAAGCCGGATCCGGGCAACTCTCCGCCGGAGGAGTGGACTGAGGCATTCACTCCCGAGGAGCTCGCCGACGCCAAGAGCAACCTTCCCTCGGAACTGGCCCAGGACAAGGCACGCGAGGTTCTGAGCCAGCAGCGCGAAGGGGAGAGTGACTCCTGATGGTGATCGCGGCACCCGTCATCGAAGCGGAGATGGCTGACTGGGTCGCCCTCGGTGGAGGCAACTCCGGAATCGTTGGCGATGCCGCTCACACTTACGGTTTCCACTGCTCTGCGGAGGACATCACCGCGGACGACTACTCGCGCTGGCGCGATCCCAACGGCCCCAACGGCCCGTTTGTCGATTGGCGCTTCGCGTGCGCGGGAGACTTCTCTCACGGGAACGATCCGGCGCTTCGGGCCATGCACGTCCAGGTTCTCGACCGACTGATGACCGGCCAGCTGCCCATGATCTGTGAGTTCATCGGCAAGCCATGGGCCGACCAGCCGGTTCTGTACTGGGCTCGCTGGAACGGGATCGACACGCTGCAGAAGTACACCGGAACTGGCCACGACACGTGGTCGCACATTTCTTGGTACCGCTCACGAGTCAACGAACGGGCCAACCTTTGGACAGGAGGAGAGATGACTCCCGAGGAACAGGCGGCCCTGGCTCAGGCGACCGCAGCCGAGGTGTGGAAGCTTCAGTGGCACAGCGACGACTTCCCCAACCCGTACAGCTTCCCGATGGGCTACATGATTTTCGCGATCAACGCGTGGCTGTCCGAGCCGCCGCTGCGTGAGAGTCTGGCGGCCCTGCAGGAGCAGGTCAAGAAGCTCCAGGAGTCGGTCGACGCGCTGACGCCCGGCGCCGGCGGTCTGCTACCCCACAAACACGAGCCCGGCGAGGTCATGCCCGTCTAGGGCATTTTCCCTGCTAGCCACCGAGGGAGGTGGACCAAGTGGCACTGGAAGCCAGTATTCTCACTAGCATCAAGAAGAACCTGAACATCGAAGAGGACGACACCGACTTCGATCAGGACATCATGCTGCACATCAACTCAGTCTTCACAACGCTCGCCGACGTGGGTGTTGGTGACGCGGCGGGTTTCATGATCGAGGACTCGTCTGCTGAGTGGGATGATTTCCTCGCCGCTGACCCGCGACTGAACTCGGTTAAGACGTACATCTACCTTCGTGTGCGTCTGCTGTTCGATCCGCCTCAGACTTCATATCTCGTGGACGCTCTCAAGGAGCAAGCCACCGAGATCCTGTGGCGGTTGAACGTTCTCAAGGAAGCAACCATCTGGACCGACCCGACTCCGGAGGAAGAGGAGGATCCATGATCGAGGACCACGACGTCCTTGCCCACTTCGGGGTCAAGGGGATGCGCTGGGGCGTTCGCAAGACGGTAAGATCGGCCGTGGCCGGAAAGGTCGCCGCTCGTCGATCCGCCAAGAATGCGCATCAGTCCGAGGACGCCCAGGCCGCCAGTGCCGCTTCTTCGAAGCTGAAGAAGACCGGCATCAAGTCGCTGACCAACAAGGAGATCAAGACCCTGAACGAGCGAATGCAGCTCGAGCAGAGTCTGCGCAACCTCCAGGCGAACCAGCCCAACACCTTCCGCCGGGGCCACTCGGTCGTGAAGGAGATTGTCGGCGTCGGCCAGACCGCCGTCGGTGTGTTCAACCTGGCCAACAGTCCGTTGGCCAAAGCCGGCCTGGCCATCGTCAAGGCCAAGTAGACAAGGAGACACCATCATGGTGGACGTTCAGCAGTTCAACGTGACCAAGGCGGCGGCCGACGCGGAGAAGCACACGGGCGACTGGGTCAGCAAGCCGGCCATCCCGGCCTCGACCGTCCCCGTGACCAACGACGCCGACTACACGATGTGGGTCGAGGTCACGGCGGGTACCGTCACGGTGGTCGAGGTCGATGGCGTCACCGTGGGCGCGCGCGTGGCCGGCCGATTCGACGTCCGTCCGGGCGGGACCATCGCGCTGACCTACTCGGTCGCTCCGACCTGGCAGTGGTTCGCCGCTGTGTAACTAGAGGGGAGGGTTGGCAATGGCGTTATCGAACACGGCGACTCCGATCTACTACGGTCAGTTTCGTGAGGCGGTCCTTCGTGGAGAGATCCCCGTAAACCGTGAGATCGCTCAGGAGATGAACCGGATCGATGCGCTGATTGCCAACCCGAACATCTACTACGACGATCAGGCGATCAACGGCTTCATCCTCTACTGCGAGAACGAGCTCACGCTGACGGACGGTAGCGACTTGCGTCTGCTGCCAACCTTCAAGCTCTGGGCCGAACAGATTTTTGGTTGGTACTACTTCGTCGAGAGACAGGTCTACCAACCGAGCAAGGGCAACCGCGGTGGACGGTACGTCACCAAGATCATCAAGAAGCGTCTCACCACAAAGCAGTACTTGATCGTTGCGCGAGGCGCAGCCAAGTCAATGTACGCCGAGTGCCTGCAGAGCTTCTTCCTGAACGTGGACACGTCAACCACCCACCAGATCACGACCGCTCCGACCATGAAGCAGGCGGACGAGGTCATGTCCCCCTTCCGGACGGCCATTACCCGGGCCCGCGGGCCGCTGTTCCAGTTCCTAACCGAGGGTAGCCTGCAGAACACTACAGGTAATAGGGCCCTAAGGCAGAAGCTGGTGTCCACCAAGAAGGGCATCGAGAACTTCCTGACCGGTTCCCTCCTCGAGGTACGGCCTATGTCGATCGCCAAGCTCCAAGGGCTACGGCCCAAGGTAGCCACCATCGATGAATGGCTGTCTGGCGACTTAAGAGAGGATGTCATTGGAGCTGTGGAGCAAGGAGCTTCAAAGCTTGATGACTACTTGATTGTTGCTATTAGTTCTGAAGGAACAGTTCGGAACGGTTCCGGCGACACAATCAAAATGGAACTCGCAGACATCCTTCGTGGTGAGTACATCGCGCCGCACATCTCGATCTGGCACTACAAGCTCGACGAGATCGAAGAAGTAGGCGACCCAGCGATGTGGGTGAAGGCGCAGCCCAACCTCGGGCTCACCGTTTCCTACGAAACGTACCAGTTGGATGTCGAAAGAGCTGAGAAAGCACCTGCGTCCCGAAACGACATCCTTGCGAAGCGGTTCGGGATTCCGATGGAGGGTTACACGTACTTCTTCACGTACGAAGAGACCCTCCCGCACAAGACACGCTCTTTCTGGGAGTTGCCGTGTTCGCTCGGAGCTGACTTGTCGCAAGGCGACGACTTCTGTGCGTTCACTTTCATCTTCCCGCTCTCTCGAGGCCGCTTTGGCGTCAAGACTCGGAGTTACATCTCGTCGCTGACATTGATGAAGCTTCCTGGGGCGATGCGACAGAAGTACGAAGAGTTCATTCGAGAGGGAAGTCTTCACGTCCTCGATGGTCAGATCCTGGACATGATGCAAGTGTACGACGATCTCGACGCGTTCATCGAGCGTGAGCACTATGACGTTCGGTGCTTTGGTTTCGACCCGTACAACGCGAAAGAGTTCGTTCAGCGGTGGGAGATCGAGAACGGATCGTTCGGCATCGAGAAGGTGATTCAGGGCGCGAGGACCGAGTCGGTTCCTCTCGGCGAGCTGAAGATCCTGGCCGAAGAGCGTCTTCTCATTTTCGACCAAGTGCTGATGTCGTTCGCCATGGGTAACGCCATCACGATGGAAGACACGAACGGAAACCGGAAACTCCTCAAGAAGCGGTATGACGAGAAGATCGACAACGTCTCCGCTCTTCTGGACGCCTGGGTCGCCTACAAAGTCAACAAGGAGGCGTTCGAGTGAGATATTTTGGAGATGAGAAGCTTTCCCTTGAAGACGCGATCGTGCACTTCGGCGTCAAGGGGATGCGTTGGGGAGTCCGAAGGGATCCTCGCAACGTTGCTTTCCGTAAGCGGCGTAGGGCAGAGCGCAACGCCACCATCGATGCCGCACGGAAGCGTATCAAGTCAGGACAGGCCGGCAAGGAACTGAAGGCCGCCCGTCGGAAGTTCAAGACCGAGAAGAACACCCTCGGCAAGAGCGAGGCCCGTCACAACCTTCGCGCCGCGCGCGAGAAGTTCAAGGATGAACGGGAAGTCTCTCGCATGGCCAAGTCGGGTCGCGAGACGGTAACGGCTGTCCTGGCAGTGGCCGGGGCGGTTGCCCTTCGAGTAGCGGTCGACAGTGCCCGAAGCCGTCGTCTGTAATCCTCCCTAACTACTCCTTAGGAAGGGAGGTGACACATGGGATTTCTTGACCGCTTCCGGCAACTGAAGCACGCTTGGAACGTATTCACGAACCAGACCCTCGAGGATCGGGTCGGGCCCACCGCTACTGGTGGTGGAATGACTTTCGTCCGTCCTGACCGCCCAAGGCTTGGTTATTCCAATGAACGATCCATCCTTTCCTCAATCCTGACGCGGCTTGCTGTTGATGCCTCTGGGCTACTCATCAAGCACGTTCGGGTTGACGAGAATGGTCGATATTTGGAGGACATCAAGAGTGGTACGAACGAATGCCTGACCATCGAAGCCAACATGGATCAGGCAGCAAGGCAGTTCCGAATGGACGTCGTTCTGACGATGTTCGGGAACGGTACTTGCGCGATCGTGCCGGTCGATACGACGCTGAACCCGAATGTCTCGGGCTCCTACGACATCAAGACGATGCGCGTAGGGGCGATCAAGAGCTGGTCCAACACGCAAGTGCTGGTCAGCCTCTACAACGAGAAGAAGGGGTACCGAGAAGACATCTGGGTCGACAAGAAGTTCACAGCAATCATCGAGAATCCGCTCTACGCGGTGATGAACGAACCCAGTTCGACTCTGCAGCGTCTGATCCGGAAGTTGAACCTCCTCGACGCGATCGATGAGCAGTCTGGATCGGGGAAGTTGGACATCATCATCCAGCTGCCCTACATCATCAAGTCCGACACCAAGCGGCAGCAGGCCGACCAGCGTCGTCAAGACCTGGAAGCCCAGTTGCAAGGTAGTAAGTACGGTGTCGCCTACATCGACGGCACCGAGAAGGTCATCCAGCTCAACCGACCTGCCGAGAACAACCTGCTGAAGCAGATCGAGTTCCTCACCGAGATGCT
>Ga0247786_1000084_pt1 | contig 11921 bp, 11 predicted proteins | sample UWRJS066202C4_FD_179917 | JGI IMG/M metagenome (GOLD analysis project Ga0247786, IMG submission 179917) | Soil microbial communities from Arlington Agricultural Research Station in Wisconsin, United States - UWRJ-S066-202C-4 | ecosystem: Environmental > Terrestrial > Soil > Agricultural land... | reverse complement strand
AGCTTGCCGCCGACGGCACGACCTTCCTGCTCGGGGCCGAGCAGCGGCTGGAGCTGGAGAACACCGAGAGCTCGCTGGCCGGCAGCGAAGGGCTGGTCGTCTACACCGACGGCGCCACCGACGTCCGCAGCGGCAGGCAGATGCTCGGCCTGGAGGGCCTCTCGGGAAAGCTCGCCCCACTCACCGGCCTGGCGGCGCGGGTGATGGCGAACGAGGTCGAACGGGCGATCCTCGACTGGGCCGACCGCCCGATCCGCGACGACCTCTGCCTGGTGGTGCTGAAGCCGGACCCGAGATGATCTTCGCCGTCACCAACCGCCTCCCCGAGTCCGCGGTCGAGCTGCTGCGGGAGGCGGGGGAGGTGCGCGGCGACGAGCGGGAGACGGCGATCCCGCGCAAGGACCTGCTCGAGCTGGTCGCCGGCGCCGGAGCGGTCCTCGCCCTGCTCGGCGACCGGGTCGACGCCGAGCTGCTCGACGCGGCGGGGCCGCAGCTGCGCTGCGTCGCCAACGTCGCCGTCGGCTACGACAACGTCGACCTCGCGGCGGCGGCCGAGCGTGACGTGGTCGTTACCAACACCCCCGGCGTCCTCGACGACGCCACCGCCGACCTGACGCTGGCGCTGATCCTGGCGGCGACGCGGAGGGTGGTCGAGGGCGACCGCCTGGTCCGCTCCGGCCGCGCCTGGAACTGGGGGATGCACTTCATGCTCGGCAGCGGCCTGCAGGGGCGGCTGCTGGGGATCGTCGGTCTGGGCGGGATCGGCAGGAAGGTGGCGCAGCGGGCGCGAGCCTTCGGGATGCGGATCGCCTACCACTCGCGCCACCCCGCCCCGGCCGAGGTCGAGGCCGAGCTGGAAGCGGGGCGGATGCCGCTGGAGCGCCTCCTGGCCGAGGCCGACGTGCTCAGCCTCCACTGCCCCCTGACGCCGGAGACCCACCACCTGATCGGGGCGGCCGAGCTGGCGGCGATGAAGCCGAGCGCCGTCCTCGTCAACGCCGCCCGCGGACCGGTCGTCGACGAGGGGGCGCTGGCGGCGGCGCTGGAGGAGGGCCGGATCGCCGCCGCCGGGCTCGACGTCTACGAGCGCGAGCCGCACGTCGAGCGGCGGCTGCCCGAGCTCGACAACGTCGTCTTGAGCCCGCACCTCGGCTCGGCCACGGTCGAGACCCGCACCGCGATGGCCGAGCTGGCCGCCCGCAACGCGATTTCTGTACTCAGCGGCCAAGGGCCGCTGACCCCCGTGGCGTCACAATGAACCGGTGAGCGCGGTCACGGCGAAGCGGACGATCCGGCACCGGATCGGCGGCGAGGAGACGGGCGGAAGCTCGACTCGAACCGCCCCCGTCTGGGACCCGGCTACCGGCGAGCAGCAGGCCGAGGTCGTGCTGGCCAAGCCCGCCGACGTCGACGCCGCTGTCGCGGCGGCAAGGGTGGCCTTCGTTGACTGGTCGGAGGCCTCCCTCAGCCGCCGCGCCAAGGTGATGTTCGCCTTCCGCGAGCTGCTCAACGCCAACGTCAATGCGCTGGCGCGGATCGTCTCCTCCGAGCACGGCAAGGTGCTGGAGGACGCGAAGGGCGAGGTGCTGCGCGGCCTCGAGGTGGTCGAGTTCGCCTGTGGGATCCCGCAACTGCTGAAGGGCGAGTACTCCGACCAGGTCTCGACCACGGTCGACGCGTACTCCTTCCGCCAGCCGCTCGGGGTCTGCGCCGGGATCACCCCGTTCAACTTCCCGGCGATGGTGCCGATGTGGATGCACCCGGTGGCGATCGCCTGCGGCAACTCCTTCGTCTTGAAGCCCTCCGAGCGCGACCCCTCCGCCTCCAACCTGGTCGCCGAGCTCTACGCCGAGGCGGGGCTGCCGGAGGGGGTCTTCAACGTCGTCCACGGCGACAAGGTCGCGGTCGACGCGCTGCTCGACCACCCCGACGTGGCGGCGATCTCCTTCGTCGGCTCGACCCCGATCGCGAAGTACATCCACGAGCGCGCGAGCGCGAACGGCAAGCGCGTCCAGGCGCTCGGCGGCGCCAAGAACCACGCGATCGTGATGCCCGACGCCGATCTCGACTACGCCACCAACCACCTGTCCGCCGCCGGCTACGGCTCCGCCGGTCAGCGCTGCATGGCGATCTCGGTCGCCGTCGCGGTCGGCGATTCCGGCGACGCGCTGGTCGAGGAGGTCGCCGGGCGGGCGCGGGAGATCAAGGTCGGCCCCGGCCTCGACCCCGGCTCGGAAATGGGGCCGGTGGTGACGCCGCAGGCGCGCGACCGGATCGTCGACTACATCGGCCAGGGCGCCGAGTCCGGCGCCCGCCTCACCGTCGACGGACGCGAGCTCGAGGTAGAGGGCGGCGGCTTCTGGGTCGGCCCGACCTTGATCGACCAGGTCCAGCCGGAGATGTCCGTCTACACCGACGAGATCTTCGGCCCCGTCCTCTCGGTCGTCCGCAGCGACGGCCTCGACGAGGCGATCGAGCTGGTCAACCGCAACACCTACGCCAACGGCGCCGCGATCTTCACCGGCTCCGGCCACGAGGCCCGCCGCTTCCAGCGCGAGGTCGAAGTCGGGATGATCGGCATCAACGTCCCGATCCCGGTGCCGATGGCCTTCTACTCCTTCGGCGGCTGGAAGGACTCCCTCTTCGGCGACCACCACATCCACGGCCCCGAGGGCATCCGCTTCTACACCCGCGGCAAGGCGATCACCAGCCGCTGGCCGGCGAGCAACAGCGCCAGCCCCGGCGACGCTGGCTCGATGCACTTCCCGACTTCGTCCTAAGCTCCCCGCGTGGAGCATCTCGGGACCACGCCCCTGCACGAGGGCAAGCACGTCGAGTTCGTCGCCAAGCGCTACCGGCGCGCCGACGGCAGGGAGGTCGAGCGCGAGGTCGTCGAGCATCCCGGATCCGTGGCCGTGCTCGCTCACGACGAGGAGTTCGCCTACCTGGTCGCGCAGCCGCGGGAGGCGGTCGAGGAGGACGAGCTGCTGGAGATTCCGGCGGGGACGCTGGACGTCGAGGGCGAGGACGAGCTCGAATGCGCGAAGCGGGAGCTGGCGGAGGAGGCGGAGCTGCGGGCCGAGCACTGGCGCCTGCTCCACGTCGTCTACCCGAGCCCCGGCTTCCTCAGCGAGAAGGTGACGATCTTCGAGGCGACCGGCCTCTCGCCGGCCAACGGCGAGCGCGACGACGACGAGGAGATCGAGATCGTCCGCCTGCCCCTGGCCGAGATCGAGGAGGCGTTGCCGGAGATTCGCGACGCGACGACCGTGATCGCGCTGCTGCGGTTGAAGGAGCAGCCTGGATAGGTCGCCGACACTAGAGGTCGGTGACACTCCATGTTGGTAACCTCACGCTGTGGCCTTTGTCAACAGGAAGCAGGAGCTAAACCAGCTCGAGTCCTGGTGGTCCTCTCCAGGGGCTGGGATGGGGATCGTGTGGGGCCGCCGACGGGTTGGCAAGACTGCTCTGCTGCAGCATTTCGCGAAGGATCTACCGGCCATCTTCCACACCGGCGCAGGGCGCCCGGCCGAGGCGGAACTGGCGGCCCTCTCACGGGCCGCGGCCCCGCTGGTCGGAGACGGGGTCCGCGATTTCGAGGCCCGGCCCTTTGCCGACTGGGAAGACGCCTTGGAGACCTTGGCACGGGCGGCTCGCGCCAAGCGGCTCCTGCTCGTGCTGGACGAGATGCCGGCGCTGCAGGAGAGCTCCCCGGAGCTTCCCAGCTTGATTCGGGCTGTTTGGGATCGCGTGCAGGGTCGAACCAAGCTGAAGCTTCTGCTCTGCGGATCGGCCGTGCGGACGATGGAGGCGATGCAGGAGGAGCGGGCGCCCCTCTATGGCCGGCCCGATCTTTCGCTGCTTCTCCACCCGTTCACCCCCCACGAGGCGGCCTTGATGCTCCCTGACCTCGCGCCGGTCGAGCGCGCCTTGGTCTGGGGCCTTGTCGGTGGCATGCCGCTGTATCTCCGCTGGTGGGACCAGGGCGCCAGCGTCCGGTCGAATCTCCTCCGCCTCGCCTGCACTCCCGGTGGCCATCTCCTCACCGAGGGGCAGCTCGTGCTGGCCACCGAGGCGGAGGCCGGTGACCTGGCGCGGCGGACCCTCTACGCGATCGCCTCTGGCCGAACCAAATTCAACGAGATCGAACAGGCGATCCGGGCGGATCCAGCCCGCACCCTCGACAGGCTGGTCTCGTTGAGGCTGGTCGACAGGGTGGCGCCCGTCACCGAGGATCCCCGCCGAACCCGGCGCCGCGTCTATCGGATCGCCGACAACTTCCTCGCATTCTGGCTCGGCCTGCTGGATCGCTATCGGCCCGAGATCGAGCGCGGCCTCGGGAAGAGCATCCTCTCGGTCCTGATGAGCTCCCTGGATGGCCATATGGGGATGCCCTGGGAGGACGCTTTCCGAGCTCACCTGAGACGTCTTGCGGCAGGTGGGGAGCTCGGAGAGGGAATCGTCGCGGTCGGTCCCTTTTGGACTGCTGCGGAGGACCCTGGAGAGATAGACGTTGTCGCGCTTGCAGGCCGCGGGAAAGAGGCGGTGCTGCTGGGGGAGGCGAAGTGGAAGAAACAGGTCGACGGCAGGCGCATCCGTGTCGAGCTCGAACGCAAGGCGGCGACGCTTCCCAAGCTTGCAGCTGAGCCTCGTTTTGCCGTGTGCGCCCGCGAGGCCGTCGGCGGCGAGGAACACCTTCTCCGGGTCACCGCGGAGGACATCTTTTGATCTCCTAGCCGGTTTCCGGCTCTAACGGCCGGGGTAACGACCTCCGGGTGTTCCTTTTCTTCTCCAACAACCTCGGCTGCGCCGGCTCGCTGCTGGTCTCAGCCGCAGTGACGCTGGTCCTGCTGCTGCTCTTCGGCGTGATCGAACTCGGCTAGGCGCCCTGCGCCACTTCGGCGAGCGCCTGCTTGGCGCCGGAGAGGACGGGGGCACCGTGGGAGGGGAGGATCAGCTCCACCGGCAGGTCGAGGGCGGGGCGCAATGCCTGCCGCAACGCAGGCAGGTCGGTCGATTCCGGCAGCCACCACCCTGGGCAGGTGTGCAGGCCCGAGCCCTTTTCGCCGTCGCCGAGGAGGGCGTCGCCGACGATCAGCGCCCGCGAGCGGGGTTCCCAGAAGAGGACTTCGCTGCGCGGGCGGGCCTCCAGCGCGACCAGCCCCGCCGGCAGCTCGCCGCCGATCCGAAAGACGTCGGTGACGGGCGCGCGGCGGGCGACGGCGGCCCGGTTACGCGAGTTCGCCCAGATGCGAGCGCCGTCGAAACGAGCCGCGATCTCGCCGGCGGAGCGGGTGTGCCAGTGGATCGTCAGCAGAACGTGCAACTGGCGGGCGTCGAGCGAGCGCTCGAGCTGGTCCCACTGGTCGCCGACGAGCATCGGGTCGATCAGGACCAGCTCGCCCTCGGAGATGACGGCGACGGCCGCCACCTCCTGCTTCCACTCCTCGTGGTAGGCGGTCCAGCGCCAGAGGCCGGGCCGCAGCTCCTCTCCGAGCATCGGGCCTAGCGGTGGGGGTGCTGGCGCACCCGGCGGTCGCGGTCGGCGGCTTCGCGCAGGCGTCGCTGGGACTCGGCTGCGTTGGCGATGGTGAGGTTGGCGAGGAATCTCATAGTCGGCCTCCTCTGGCGTCGACACTGGCTAAAACCATTTGCTGGTGTCTACAACACTAGCTAAACTAGATAGCCAGTGTCAACCACGATTAACAAAGCGGCGGTGGAGCAGGAATCCGGTCTCCTCGTCGACTTCGTCAACACGCGAGACGTCGAGGAGGAGACCGACTCGATCGCCGACCCGCGCGGACTGCAGGTCTGGATCCGCGAACGGACCGGGGAGTACGTGGAAGCTCCCGACGAGGAGACCTTCGAGCGCTTCCTTGCCCTGCGCGAGTCCCTGCGCGCTCTACTCCGGGCCAACAACGGCGAGGAGATCGAGGCGGGCGAGCTGGGGCCGCTCGAAGAGGCCGCCGAGCGCAGCCGCTTCCGCACCACCTTCTCCGCCGACGGCCGCCTCGACCTCGCCCCTGCCCGCTCCGACCTCAGCGGCTTCGAAGCCCGCCTCCTGCTCGCGATCGAGCGCCTCCAGTCCCGAGGGGCGTGGCCCCGCCTCAAGGCCTGCACCGACGAGGCGTGCCAGTGGGCCTTCTACGACGCCACCCGCAACCACTCCCGCACCTGGTGCTCGATGGACGTCTGCGGCAACCGCGAGAAGACGCGCCGCTACCGCGAGCGCAAGGGCACTGCCTCCTGAGCCGGCTGCTCCGCGGCCTCGCCCTCGCGCGCCGGCTTGGTCCGGTCACAGAGGTCGGCGAACTTGTCCAGCAGCTCTTCCAGCCGCGTCAGCGTCGGCCCCTCGCCGCCGAGCGGTTCCTGGTGGGCGGCGCCGGAGATCTCCCGCATCGCGACGTCGATCTCCTCGGCCAGCTCGGGGGACCAGCGGATGCCATGGAGTTTCTGCACCCGGATCGGGAGGGACTGGCGCTCGACGACGCTGTTCAGCAGGTAGACCTCGATCAAGCGCTCGTAGCTTTTGCGCAGGTCCAGCAGCCAGAGCTGTGCCCGTCGCTCGTAGGCGGAGTCGCGCCCCTTGTATAGACCGCGCAGCTCGTGGTTCAGCTCGTGGCGCAGCGCCCTCAGCCGCTGCCTCGGCGAGCGCGCCTCCCAGGGCAGGTTGTCGCTGACGACGCCGACCTCGCCGGCGGCGCGGGTCAGGGCCTGGGAGTGCAGCTCGAGGCCCAGCCGCTCCGCCTGTTCCAGCAGGTAGTAGACGAAGACGAGGTCGTGGGTGAGGACGACGACCTGCCGCTTCTGCGCTTCCTCGGCGAGGCGGGCGGCGAGGTGCTCGCGGCGCTGGTGGTCGAGGGAGGAGATCGGGTCGTCGAGGATGATCGTGCTGCGCTCGTTGCTGACCCGCAGCTCGGCGAGGAAGAAGGCGGTGGCGAGCGCGGTCTGCTCGCCGGTGCTCAAGACCTTGGCGACCCGCTCGCGGCCCTCGCTGCGGAGCTTGAAGCGGACCGCCGGCTTGCCCTTGCTGGCCGAGGCGTTCAGCTCCACCCGGTCGGCGATCGGGTCCAGCTCCTCGATCTCATCCGCGAGGGCCTCCTGCAGGCGCCCGGTGATCGCCAGCCGGCTCAGCTCGCCGATCCGCTGCGAGATCTTCCTGGTCGAGAGCTGGGAGCGCGCCTCCCCCCAGGCGGCGATCTGCTCCAGCCCCCGCAGGTGCTCGATCAGGTCCTCCAGCGATTCTTCGACCTCACGGCGGCCGCGCAGATCCCGCAGGCGCCGCTCGATCCGCTCGCGCTCCTCCTGGTCGCGGAGGACCGCGAAGCCTTCGGATTCGGCGACCTGGACGGCGACGTAGTCCCGCAGCGGACCGAGGTCGAGTCCTTGACTCAGGTGCGGCTCGGCGGCCCCGGTCGCGATCGAGAGGCGATCGGCAAGGGCCTCCAGCGCCGCTGCGGCTGGCGCCCGCAGGTGCTCGCCCCCGGCCGCGACCGCGACCTCGGCCAGGTGGGCGACCTTCTCCAGGTCCGGCAGCTTTAGCAGCCGCTCGGTCAGCGCCCGGTCGACGAGGCGGACCTGCTCGCGCAGCTCGCCGGAGACGAAGGCCTCGAAACGGTGCATCCGCTCGTGCGCCTCGGAGCCCAGGCGCTGCTGGCAGACCGGGCAGGTCGCGTCCTCGCCCTCGTCGGGGAACTCGCCGCCGCCCGCTTCGACGAACCGCCGCGCCGCCTCCCACAGCTCCCGCCACTCCTCGCCGCCGGTCCCCGGCTGCGGCTGGTCGGAGAAGGCGTCGGCGGCGAGCTGATCGACGGCGGCTTCGGCCCGCGCCAGCCGCTCGCGCAGCTGCGCCACTTCCCGCAGCGCCTCGTCGTCGAGCCGGTCCCAGGCGTCCTGCACCCGCTCGGCCAGCTTCCTCACCGCGCTCGCCCGCTTGCGGGCCTCGCGCTCGAGCTCCTCGCTGCGGTCGGCGGCGATCGTCGCCTCCGCCCGCTCCAGCTCGGCCAGCTCCTCCAGCTCGGCCTCGTCGAGGCGCTGGAAGCTCCGCGCCTCCTCCTCGCTCATCTCCCCCGGCAGCGGCGGCAGCGACTCGCGCCGCTCCTCGATCCGCCGCGCCAGCTCCGCCGCCAGCGCGTCCTGGGCCTCGGCCAGTTCCTTCAGCAGGCGCAGCGGCCGCGGCGTGTGCTCGATCGCGTTCGCCTTCGAGATGTGGACCGCGGCGCAGCTGGCGTCGAAGGCGGTCATCGAGGAGAGGATCCGCGGCGCCTCCGCGTTCAGGTCGACCTCCACCACCTGCTCCTCGCCGTCGACCGCGAGCACGAACTCCGCCGTCTGCGGCGCCTCCGCCTTGCCGGGGTCGAAGACGTCGTGCAGGACCTCGCCCGGTTCGGCCGAGCGGCAGACCCGCCGGCAGAGCCTGCCGTAGCCGCTCTTGCCCGCTCCGTTCTCCCCGAAGACGATGTTCAGCCCCGGCCCGAAGCGCAGCACCTGGTCTTCGGCCAGCCGGTTGACGTTGCGCAGGTCGCGGATCTGCCGCAGTTCGACCCGCCCGTGCTCGGCTTCGTCAGCCGGCAGATTGGCCAGCTCCAGCGGCGGCAGCGCTTCCGCCGGCGCCTCGCCGCAGAGCACCGCCAGCACCTGCGCCCGCCCCGCCTCGTCGAGCGGGCCGTCGCAGAGCTTGCGCATCAGGCCGCGCTGCCACCCCGGCAGCCCCTGCGACCAGTTGAAGATCCTCCTTTGCAGCAAGGCGTCCTGGTCGTTCATCGACCAGGAAGCTTCTCAGAACTCGCCGCTCTGCTCTGGCGGTGCCGCCTCGAAGAGACGAGGTGGAGGCCTATGGACCAAGTGCAGCACGGTGCTACACTGATCTCCCATGCCGACTACCAGGCCACGCCACACCATCACCGAGACTCCACCGGTTCAGGCAGCGCTCGACGAGCTGCGCCGCGAGCTGGGGGAGGACCCCATCGAACTTCCGGATCTCGTAATCCGTGGTGCCCGGGACCGGCTGCGTGAGGTGCGCGCTCAGCAGAGCGACAATCGACGCCGCCTCGATGGACTGCTGGAGGCGATGGAGACGGGCGCGGTGAAGCTCGATCCCGCTCTTGCCGAGGAGGCCCGTAGCGCCTGGTCGTCGTGAACATGGTCGATCCCTTGCGGCCGGGCTTGCTGCTGCTCGACAACTCCGCCTTCTCGCGCCTGCAGCAAAGCAGCCTCCCACCCGAGCGCGCCGAGGAGGTTCGACTGGCCATGCGCGAACGGCGCCTGCTCGTCTGCTTGCCGTTTCTGCTCGAGGCAGGCTATTCCGCCCGCAACCACCGGGAGCACGTCACCCTTCTCGACGGCCTCCGCGCCCTTCCCGCAGCGGGCCTCGTCCCCGACTCGGAATCCCGTGCTCTCGCCGCGCAACGCCAGCTCGCAGCGCTTGGGCACCACCGCATGCCGCCGCCCGACTTGATCCTCGCCGCCCTCGCCGAGGCGGCCGGCGCCGGCGTCCTCCACTACGACCGTGACTTCGACCTGATCGCCGAGCACACCGACCTGCGCCTCGAGAGCGTCTGGCTGGCGCCGCCTGGCAGCCTCTAAATCTGCTGAAAGGACGTTCACGAGGCCAGCGCGTGGCATCCTTCGGCCGATGTGGGTGCAGCGCCCGATCCGGCTGGCGGCCCGGCCGCGCGGCTTCCACCTCGTCACCGGCGAGGTCACGGAGGCCCTGCCGGAGCTGGGCGAGGTCGGGGTCGGCCTGCTCCACCTGCTGATCCAGCACACCTCGGCCTCGCTGGCCCTGAACGAGAACGCCTCCGCCGACGTCCGCCGCGACTTCGAGAGCTGGTTCGACCGCGCCGTCCCGGAAGACGCCCCCTACTGGACCCACACGCTCGAGGGAGCCGACGACATGCCCGCCCACATCAAGGCGGCGCTGCTCTGCCCCTCGCTGACGCTGCCGATCGCCGACGGCCGCCTCGCGCTCGGGACCTGGCAGGGGATCTACCTCTGCGAGCACCGCGACCACGGCGGCTCGCGGACCCTGATCGCGACCTGCTGGGGGGAGAAGAAGGGCTAGGCGCCAGCTAGGCGGCGAGGCGCCGGTGCTCGCGGCGGCGCAGCTGGATCACCTGGCCGCCCTCGATCTCGACCGGCTCGAACTCGGCGACGGAGAGGATCACGTAGCTGTAGCCGCAGGCGCAGGCCTCGCGATCGACGCCGTCGAGGTCCTCGACCAGGACGTCGGACTCCTCGGCGCAGCTGGAACAGACAACGGTCACTTGCAACATGTCCCGATGGTTGCGCGGCCGCCGGACGGAGCGGCCGAACCTGCATGACGGCTTGCAGCGGGTACCGCCTAGGTGCCGGGAGGACTAGCCGAAGGTGAAGGCGTAGCCCATCGCCCCGGGCTGCGGCTGCAGGCGGAGGACGTGGTGGCCGACCGCGGGCAGGTCGACGAGGTCGTAGAGGCGCTGGGAGCGAACGGTGACGGCGCCGCCGTGGACGTCGGCCCCGGCGGCGGCGCCGATCGGCTTGCCGTCCAGGAGGACCTTCACACGGCGCGGCTTGCCGTCGCTCGTGCCGAGGACCAGGTAGACGCGGCGGGCGCCGAAGTTCAGTTCGAGCGAGCCGCCGGCCGCGGTCGCCGACTCCGGCTCGATCCGCCAGCGGCCGCGGTAGGCGAGGCGGTCGGGCGGGACCTCGGCGGGGGCGCTGAACTCGTGCAGGCCCGGCGTCAGCAGGCCGTTGACGAAGCCGTTGGCGCGGGCCGAGCCGAGGTAGCTCTCCGGCGTCGTCACCCCGGCCGCGGGATGGAGGCCGTGGCCGCCGGCCGTAGAGCTGCCGACTTCCTCGCCGGCTTCGGCCAGCAGGGCCCGGATCACCTTCTCTTTCTCCCCGTATTCGCCCTCGCCGAAGTGGACGTAGCGGACGCGGCCGCGGGCGTCGATGAAGTACTCCGCAGGCCAGTACTGGTTGGCGTAGGCGTTCCAGGTCTGCTGTTCGTTGTCCTGGGCGACGGGATAGCGGATGTCGTTGCGCTCGATCGCGTCTTCGACGTTGGCGGCGTCGCGCTCGAACGGGAACTCGGGGGTGTGGACGCCGACGATCGTCAGCCCGTCCTCGCGGTAGCGGGCGTCCCAGGCCTTCAGATAGGGGAAGGTGCGGATGCAGTTGATGCAGGTGTAGGTCCAGAAGTCGACGAGGACGACGCGGCCGCGCAGCCCGCGCAGGGTCAACGGCCGGTCGCCAGGGGTGTTGAACCAGCGCTCGTTGCCGACGAATTCGGGAGCGCGGCCGAGGACCGGGAGGTCGAGCGCTTCGTCGGCGCCCTCGGGGGGAACGCCGGCGGCGGCGAACTTCACTCCGTGGCCGGCTCCCCGCAGTTCGGCCAGCGCCTCCTGGGCGGAGGCGCTTTCCTCGAGCTTGCTGCTGGGGTCGACGAGGAAGCTCGGCAGGTCGCTGGCGATCGCGTTCTGGAAGCGGAGGTCGTAGTTGCCGAGCATCGCCAGCCCGACGACGACCATCACCGCGCCCATCGCCACCTGCAGGGCGGGCCCGCGCCTGACCAGCGGCGCGATCGCCCGCCGGCCGCCGAGCATCAGCACGTAGAGGACGACGGCCGAGCCGATCCCGTAGCTGAGCGCGACCGCGAGGCGGCCGGTGTCGAAGGACTGCGAGGCGGAGACGGTGATGACGCCGGCGAGGATCGGCCCGGCGCAGGGGGCGTAGACGAAGCCGAGACTGAGGCCGACGAGGATCCCCGACCAGAAGCCCTCGGCGCCGGTCGGCGGGCCGCCGCCCCCGCTGACGATGCCGCTGATCCAGCCCTCGAGCCGGGCCGCCAGCGGCGGCGCCATCAGGGTCAGGCCGAAGCCGATCAGCACCGCGATCGCCAGCTTGCGCAGCAGGTCGTCCGGCAACCCCAGGGCGGAGAT
>Ga0247786_1000082_pt1 | contig 11977 bp, 13 predicted proteins | sample UWRJS066202C4_FD_179917 | JGI IMG/M metagenome (GOLD analysis project Ga0247786, IMG submission 179917) | Soil microbial communities from Arlington Agricultural Research Station in Wisconsin, United States - UWRJ-S066-202C-4 | ecosystem: Environmental > Terrestrial > Soil > Agricultural land... | reverse complement strand
ATGAAGACTAAAGGTGACGAGTACAAGAATGCCGTCGCTGACTTGAAGCGCATACGCAATGACAAAGATGAGAGCGCACGTATAGCGTTGCCTGATATACCGCGTAGTCAAGTCGATGCATTTGCTATGGCCTACAGGAATAGCACTGATCCTGCTGTTGTGCGTATTAGAGATGCACACAAAGCATGGGCGGATACTGTCATCAAGAATGAGGTGCAGAGTGGCAGGATGAGCCAAGGCTATGCTAATGAGTTGCGTAGACTTGATGAGTTCTACACACCACTAATCTCTGATCCTCTCGGCGGTGTTACTGGATTGGAGCGTATACGTCGCAGTGTTGTACGTAGTGTTAAGCGAGCGCAAACTGAAGGCATTGAAGGTACTGGTAGTGCGCTGAGTAGGGAAAGTCCTATTCGTGAGTTAGCACTAGAGGTGCCTAAGGTCGATGCTAACTTGAAAGCAGAGACACGCATTACTGCAGCTAAGAACCCACGCTCAGCTATACTAGAGTATACGATCAACTCACATCGCGGCTTAGCACACCAAGATGCACGTAATCAGTTTATCAGGAAGTTCGCCACTAATCCTGATGGCAGTAAGTCAGACTTTCTCAAGAACGGCTACATGAGGGTTGAACCTAATCCACACACAGGTAGACACTGGACCGATGCTCCTGATGTACAGAAGAATGACAAGCTACGCGCACTGATGGACAGCCCACGCTATGTGCCTGAGTGGCAGAACGGGCGAATGCGTCTGTGGGAGTTCGGAGATAGTGAGCTAGCTCTAGCACTACGGCATGACCCTGTGAAGATGAGTGGGTTAATGCAGAATGCACAGAGTACTAGCAACTGGTTCAAGTACTTCACTACTGGCGCGGGCAATCCTGTCTTTGCCGTGAAGGGTGCGTTGTACAACATCATGATGCAGATGTTGTTCCGCCCTGCTGATCGTGCTTATGGTACACTTAGCTACAACATGCACAAGTTCTTACCTGCTCCGATTGCTAAGTACATCGGCGGCATGATCTTAGACCCCACTGTGCTAGTCACTGCGCCCTATCATGCACTTGCTAGTATAACTGAGTTCATGGTGTGGGCAGGTGCACGTAAGGTAGCTGACGCGTTGAAGGCACAGTTGCCATTCAATGCATTTAGACAGATGGTTGGTGAAGCTACATATCAAGCGATGGTCAAGAAGGCTGTACAGATCGCTGCATGGACAGAGAACTTCGCAACGCTGAAGATGATGCGCGGTGGTGCTACTCATGGCATTAGGTCTACGGACAATGTAGCACATGTGCGCGATGCCTACGCGATGATAGGCGAGATGATGCCTCAGACTATGCGCGGTGCTTATGCATTCTACAAAGGCTTCCTTGATGCTATCTATCTAGGCGGCTCGCGGCCATACTACACGCAGAACCACTATCTGCTGTCAAGGCAGTATGGAGGTGCTAACAAGATACCGAAGAATGAGATAGTACGACTGATGCATGAGACACGTACTGTCGGTGGTGATATGTCATTAGTGCCAGCCGCTAAGGGCGCACGTGATCTGGAAGCTGCGTTTCCTTATCTATCACAGACCAAGTTAGGAACGTATCACTTGCTGCGTAACATGTTTGGTCCTGAGACTGCACAGTATGTACTACCACGACTGGCGATGATGACGACTGCTATGGGTGCTGGCTTCTACTGGCGCACCTATTGGAATGAAGAAAGCCGCAAGCAGTTGTGGCAGCGTAGACCTGAGTATGATCGCTACAGGATTATAGATATACCTAGTCCGCAGTTGTTGTGGGCATGGGCCAATGGTGAGAACCCTGCATACAATCGCAAGCTCTACTACAGCATTACATTGCCACCTGACTTGATCGGTGTTGTAGCTGGCACTGTTGGCATGATGCAGCAGATGGGCATGATACCTGCTGATGCTACACCGAAGAAGATACTGCCTGATGTACCGAAGCTGTGGTTGGAGAGCTTGACACCTGCTATGCCACCACTACTGCAAGCAGCGCTTGGCATGGGTGGTATTAAGCTAGACCCACAAGGTGCTGATACTAGAGGCGGCAACATCTTCCGCACTGCTGGCAATGTGTTCCGCGCTGGTCCACAAGCAGAGAGTGCTACTAACTTAGGCCAGCTTAGCAACTCTACTGTGGCGATAATGAATGGGTTGTTTGGTGCTATGGGTAGCTACTTAGCTAGCAGCACTGACATACTACTGCATGCATCTAAGTTCAACACCTCTATAGACGGCAAGCAAACACTACGGCAGTCAAGAGATTTCTCTGCAGGGTTGCGTGCTGCTACAGGCGCGTTCGTTGAGCGTGCTGCTAGTGGTGCTCCTGACGTACCGCTCGTGTGGCAGAACGAAGACAAGTACCGTGTCACTACACCAGCATGGCAATATGTAGCAGCGAACAATAACAACATTCGCTCTATCGTTGGCATGAGGAATGACGCTGTTGGTAAGGCTGCAGCACGTAAGCGCCAGCTAGCGGGGCAGGTAGGTGGTATGCCTGAGCAAGCGTTGACAGATGAAACGCTAGTGCAAGTTGCTAATATCATCAACGGGTATCAGAACCCTAGCGGTGTACTCGGTAAGCTGCGGCAGCAGTACCGCGATCTGAGTGCACAGAATAGGTCGCTGACTGTAGCATATAACCTGCCGCAAGATGAGAAGCGGCAACGACAGAACAATGTCATAATGAAGATGCAGGATAATATGCAACAACAGCATCTAGCTGTGAAGTACTTGGAGCAGGTGATTGGTCAGCAGTTCGGACAACAGTTAGCACCGCGTCTACGTGGTCGTCCTGTAACGATAGAGACAATAGATCAGATGATGCGTGAGAGCTTTGGTAGTCCTGCGCCGCAAGCTGGTGAGCAACCTGCGGCGCAGTAGTCTCTACCGAATGTCCACTTGTTTGATCTTCTTAATCGTACTCCACCTGTGAACACCGTCATCTCCCGGCACACTAATGCCGCACTCAGCCGGGATGATTAGTTGTTTACCACTTATCAGCATCGGTGTCTCTGCGTGTTTGACCATGACACGTAGTGCTTGCTTAGCTACGTCCTTGCGCGCAATTCCAATCAAGCCATCATGGGTGTTAAGTGCTACTCTGGCCTTACCTTTCGGCCATTTGTCATCATCGTGACACTTATATATGACACGACATATGTGGTCGCCTATAGTTGACTGTGGGAAGAAGGCGACAATGGCTTCGGTACTTTCCTCAGTCACCGGAATTAATTGAACGTATCGCCTTCCGTATGCGTTATAGATAGCACGGTCGTGGCGTACTCGCTCTAGGTCCGCTGCCCAACCAAGCTTCAACTCAGGTGTCAACTTGTGGTACTTGACAAACGCCTCACTTGCTGTAGAGAGTGGTAGTCCAGTTGTTAGAGCTAGACGATCAGGCATCATTCGGTAGTTAAGACCATGACGACAGCGCTTAGCAATGTACCTGATAGTGGGCTTCCCCGCCATGTCCACGCTGTACTTAATGCCATCACGCTTCGCGGCAGCTTCGTCCAAGGGGTAACGGTCGAAGGCGGGAACTTCGTTGTACGGTACATCGAACATGTCACTGGCGAGTGCGCGATGACAGTCGTAGCTGCCGTCGCGCCTCGCTCGCTCAAACTGCTCAATCCATGTAGCGATGTTGTAGCGCCAGCCCACTACACGAGCCTCCGCTTGGGAGCCGTCGATGTAGACAAAGCAACAATCAGGGTCAGCAATGAACATCTCTTTAGCGCGGTCAGGAATGTTCTGCAGATTGCCACCGCTACCCCACAGCGTTTGAGCGCTACTCAGTCGTCCCGGCGCAGAACGTACTCCGGTCTGCCTGTAGTCGCAGCGCATCCTATTGTCAGCGTCAGGCTTCGCGCTGGCGTAGACTGAGTAGAACTTGTCGTCTTCTATGTATGCGTCAACTGCGTTAAGCACAGCACGTGCCGCAGGTGGTGTGCGTGGATGCTTACGCATTAGTTCACGGTTAGTTGCATCGGTGCTTGTACCTCTGCCCACTAGCTTCAGCTTACTGAAGTACAACTCTGCCATCTGCTTAGGTGAGTTAGGGTTAGGAGTGTAGTTTGCGTCACCCACAGCTACACGACAGGCTTCGTAGAATGCAGCTAACTTGTGCTGCAAATCGTCATACAGGTTCCCCGGTGTGTTTTGGTCGAGCATGTGTTCGCGTAGTTTCATATCATTCAGCACACCGCCGACAGTCATCAACACTAAGTGTGACTGCAGACGCATCACGTGTTCAAAGTAAAACTTGTCAAGCTTTTGCGTGCGTAGCTCCGCAATGATGTGTGCATTCGACGCAAGTGTGAGTGCACAGTCTTTACCGTTATAGTTCCAGAAGTTATCCACACTACCTGTATGTCGCCACTCGTCTTTCTCGTTCTTGTAGAATGGGTGTGTAGTGTACTGCTTAACGATAAATCCGAGGTCATGCGGCATGGTAGGGTAGAGAACATGATGACCAAGCATAGTGTCGGAGTAGGCTGGCTTACAACGAATACGGTCCTTAAACCATAGCCACGCCATATCGAAGCCTCCATTCTGCCACACCACGCGTACAGTCGGCGCAGTGTATAGCTGTTGGAGCCGACGACGTATTTCGAGTTCTTCCTGTACATTGTATAGGTTCTTTTCTTCGTCACGGAACGCAATGCACATCGCTTCATGCGGTGAGGAAGCAAGGCCGATGCAAGCTGTCTCGTTGCTGATAACTTCAATGTCCGATGCAATGGGACTAGTAGATGTTTGGCACATACGAATATAACTGATCGCGTCTTTAGCTTTGGGGTTGATATGTACATTGACAGCATGGGGTTTGAACTTGCCTAAGATCACTGGTCGGAGTTTATCAGATATGTCCATGTCGAAGATGATGTGTGCCATAGGATCGCGGGCGCAGAACGCTGGATTGAATGTGCACACAGCAGTGACAGGGCGATTGAGTGTTGTACATTCTAACACACTGCCACGCCAGTTAGTGATACCTTTGCGACCTGTAAGTGCTTCAACAGCGTAGTTGCCTAGCAACAGTACGTGTTGCAGGTTAGGCAGTTGATCTAACTCCCACAGTAGTAGCTCCTGCCACGCTGTTAACTCGTGCTTGCCTACTGGTTTGCGGTTTATGTCTGTGTCGAATGCTACTTGACGCTTGACTACGTTGGTGACGTAGCACTCGTGACGCTTGACTTCAGGTACATATGTGCGGATAGCTTTCCACAGTATGTTGCCAGCACCTCCGATCAGCGGGATGCCTTGTACTATTTCGTTGCGACCGGGAGCTTCAGCTATCACTGCTAATGTTGCATTGACAGTGCCTCCCATTGCACACTCTACTACTAAGCCGGCAGTCTGTGCTTGTAGTGTGAAGCGCTCACGTAGTTCTGCAGTGTTCATGTTGGTGTTCCTAGCCAGAAGTTAATAGTTATGGTGCCATCATAAAGCTCTCCGTCTTTATAAAGGCGAGCGCCTGATATGTCCTGCGATACTGTCCACATGTGCCACTCTACAGGTTTAATTAAGCCACACCAAAGCAACACCTGATATGTCCATCGCCGCAATGTAGTCATGTCACTTCCTCCGCTTCCAACCCATTGACTTGAGCGATGTAGCGAAGCTGCGTTGGTCAGTTACTACAGTAGCATGTTTAGCAGCACGAGTAAGACCAGTATAGAAGTTAGGACGGCTAAGATTAAAGAACGCACATGAAGCCATGCAGTAGATGATGTTGTCATACTGGCTCCCCTGACACTTGTGAGTTGTCAAAGCGTATGCAAGTTCGATAGCCTTTCGCGGGTCGTAGTGATAGTGAAAGCGTTTGCGTAGGTTGTAGTCATTGATACGTGGAGGTAACTCTACCACTCTGTCACCGAAGTCGATCTCCAATACACCATATTCGTCGATGCTGTTAATGCGTCCGACTTCGCCGTTGAGCATCTGCTTTGTGTCTGGACACGGTATGAAGCTGCCGATAAGACCCACGCCGTTACCGTCATACTCAGTGAAGCGCTCAGTGTAATCACGCAGATCGTAACTGTTCGTGTTGCATACGACCTTATCTCCGATGCTAACAAAGACACGGTTCTTTACCTCCCACTTGTTCCTAGGTAGCTCTGTCTTGCCGGGCATCTCAGGATTGAAGCGTGTTTGTAGTATGCTGTTAAGACGCACAGTGCCTATGTCAGACTTGCGTGCTGGTGAGATGATTTGATTGTTCAAGTCACACCAGTCAATAGCTTTGTCACCACCTAGCTGACCATACAAAGAGTGTAACACTGCGTCGTGTGTTATTACTTTAACATCTTCGTTGCTGGTGAAGAACTGACCGCGAGTTATGCGTCGAGCAGCTTCAATGATACCGTTGCCTTCAGCTTGACGATAGATGTTGTTGAGCGTGAAGGTGTTAGGCATCTCCAAGCAGCGTTGGAACGGTGATGTAGGGTCAGCTAGCTCGTTGTTCTCTATAGGGGGTAGCTGCCGTACATCGCCAAACACGCGTAGACAACCGCCAGTGCGAATAGCACTAACAAGATCACGATGCAGTCCTGTACTGACCATTGCATATTCGTCAACTATGATGAACTTCTCGTCTAGTGGACGCGTACGTGTGCGGCTAGGCTGACTGACGCTGGTAGCTTCACCAGTTTCTTCGTCAACGTCAGGACGATTGAACTCTAGCAGCTTGTGGATTGTCTGTGCAGGGTAGCCCGTTGCTTCACGTATACGTCTAGCCGCCTTGCCTGTAGGTGCAGCTATCGTGAAGCTAGCACCTTGTTCTTTGAGTATGTCACATGCGCGCTTGATGATTGTAGTCTTGCCTGTGCCCGCTTCACCTGTCACTGCTACTAGTCTCTTAGTAGCGTCAGCACACATCTCTACAGCGAGCCTTTGCTCTAGGTCCAACTCCATCGTATGTCCTTTCAGCGCTAGGTTTCGCGCTTAGTTATACATTGTATAGACAACGCCGCGCATTAGTGGGGATACTCACTCCTACGCGGCGTTGCTCCACACTTGTCAGCTAGGTGTTTGCAATACCTATTGCTGAATAGGGATTAGCCTAGCCAACTTGCGTAGCTCCGTCCTGCTCACCACGCTTGGTGGAGATGATTTCGTGCTTAACACGTGTCAGCCCCATGTCCGCGTAGTCAGGAGTATCCATGAACTCAATCACTTTACGAGCGTCAGTGATGATACGCTCGACTTTCAGCTTCGCACCCTGAATAGGGTTGCCACTCTCGTCAACAACCTTGATGAAGAAGTGGAATGTGCGCTTCTGAGGTGCACGGTTAACAGGCTTCTTTGCCCCTGCGGGGCGTGGCATTGTTGCCATGATGCAAATACCTCTTGCAAGAGTTACAGGAAAGTGCTAGGTGGCGTTATTGCCACCTAGCTATAGTGTGGTAGCACACAGGAGTTAGAGAGGCAACACCTGTCCGACTTCCGCACGCGGGTTTTTCTCCAAGTCCTGCCCCATGCGGATACGTGCACGTGCCTCACGACCAACGAAGTCGTTAGGGTCGATGCTGCTAGACATGGGTACACCGAATGCCTTACAGGTATTCTTCATACGCCAGCGGTCAGCCGGTATGTCACGCGACACAACATTGAGTGTGAACGTGAGTGCATCAACACCGTCACCGGGATCGAAGTCAGCAGGGAACTCGCTGCTAGGAACTTGCAGTGTCAGTGTCAGCATAGGATTACCAGATGATGCAGCAACCTTGTCTTGAGCAGCAGTGCAGACTGCTTTGTACTCACCAGCAGGAAGTTGCGGGGAGCTTCGGCGTCTGCTATAGACTGACTAAAAGTTAACAAGCCCATGTTGGGCCTCCTTTCGTTACAGCGGCACTTGTAGTTATACACACTATAGTAGAGCTAACAAGCCGCTACGGTTAGCTCAGTGTGTATTCGGAATAACTAGGGCTAGTAGGTCTTACTTAGGAATGGAGAGCTTCTTGTGTCCACCATCTACGAACGCACTCCACCACGTAGCTATACCTGGCCCTGTTTGGTTGTTGGAGTTGTACTTCCACTCGAAGTTGGTCGCTGCAGTCATGTCGAACATACGACTTTTCATCGGTGAGCGGAAGCGTTCTGGACGTATAGCAATGTAGCGTTTGCCAGCATGGTCACGAAGGTTCCACACCTCGCTTATGTCCTTACTCGTGATGTTCGGCAGTTGTCCACCGAGCAGCATCCCGACGCTGATGATTGCACCGTCGTTATTACGATCAGCGTCCTTCTCGTGCGTAATGAAGATCACGTGCTTGTTAAGTGCACCTGTGATACGGAGTACGTTGGAGATAAGAGAAGACACGCAGATATTACGCAGACCATACCCATTGAGGCCGGGTTGCTCGATGCTAGACTTAGGAGCGACACGTACGGCGTACTGAAGGGCGTGTTCGCTGAACTTGGTAAGGCTATCGACTATCAAGGTGTCAAAGTCAGCCAAGAGCGTATACAATGTATACGGGTCAGGCTTCATACCTTCCTTGACAATATCGACGCTGCTTTCTTTAGAGAGATTGATACGATGCCAGTCGGGCATGTTGCGAATACTCATGTCACCATCAGGGTCTAGCATGAGAAAGAGTTTGCGACCGGGGGCTGTTGCTGCGAGTGTTGTCTTACCACTACCGCTGTCACCCCATAGGATGCAAGAGAAGCGTGCAACGGTGTCAGTTGGATGTTCTATCTTTAGTTCCACTTCTGTCTCCCTATTCTTCACATAGTATAGCACATGTAGGAACACATGCAAGTTGCAGCTATAGCAGGTTGTCTTGTTCTAACGGCGACCACCGTTCTGTTACCATCTCATTGTCGAAGATGTGCTTACGCCGCTCACGTGTCTCTGTACACAGCGGGATTAGTGAGCAGCTACGGAAGTAACGGCTACATGAGTGAGTGTACATCGGTGCGTTAGTAGGATCGGCTTCATAGCGATCTATCATCTCAAGCGTGTGTTCTACCCATATGAACCACTCAAAGAATGATGCACCGTCGCGGCTAGTTGGATAGCGCATTATCCCGTCAGTGTAGCTGCTAGCCTTTGGCACTGGTATCTGCAAGCCCCACATGGTCACATCATGGATTGGTAGGCCGAGTACTGTAGACATGGCAATGCAATAGCCTGTCACTTGGTGTGAGGTGTCGAAGCTACTACTCCATACGGTGTCTATACGTGAGCCAGTTTTATTTTCGTGTACTGCAGGAGTTAGGTTGCTAGGTGCTAATGTGTCCAAGCATACAGCATCTACACGACCAATGAGGCGTATGATGGGCTTACTGTCGTCAGTGCACAATGTTACGTCGAATGGGACTTCAACGCCTATGTGTGTTGCGTTGTCATTGCAGATAGGAATGAAGCGGCCAAGTGGATAGCGCTGTATGTATGCGATAGCAGCGCTCTCCAAGTTAGCCTGTGTACGACGCGTGTCACGTGGATCGTCGTGGTAGCCGCTTGTTTCAAGTAAGCTGAGAGCCATCTGCATGCAACGCGTTTCAGCATCTTCACCTGTGTAGAAGTAGCGCATTGCTTGCTGCCAACGATTAGGTTCTTGAGGTGTATTGAGTAGACGCTCAGCATACAAGATGATAGGGATAGATAGGTCAGGCTTAGCAGTTAGAAGGTCAAACAAGCGAGCGCATGCAAACACATCGTGCATAGCTCTACCTGCCTCTAACGGGAGTACACGCTCGACACCACTAGGCAAGTGCTTACCGTGCCAGTTGGTTATCAGCCCCCATCGAGGGCACGTATTGACTGCAGACAATGTAGAGTAATCAACCCAAGGCAAGGTCTTATCGGTAGTAGGTTTAATCAGCATCACTACTCTCCCCGGCGAGCGAAGCCGCTTTGCCCTCAATTACATCATGCCATGCTAGTTCACTGCCGTACTCAGGATGGCCGTGAATTGCTAACATATCGTCCATACACTGCCACACAGCAGTGCTGCACTTAGCTGTCATCCAACGGATAGCAACTGTTCCGTCATCAAAGACTACACCTTGGAACTGCGGCTTGTCTGGATCGTTCTTCTGTTCAGCAGTATGCGGAGCGTTAGACATGTCGCGCCGATACATTGTGAATGCTTTCATTGTACTACCTCAAAGTGGTTGGCAGCGAAGTATGCAGCACTCACTAGCCACTGGTCGCTGTGGTTTTGTGGGTTGCGAGCGATGTAGTCACCTGCTTGTGGGCTACCGTGTTTCTTATCAAACACGGAGATGCTAATGTCAGATACATCTTCACCGACGATGTATGGACGCAGTTCGGCGTATGCCCTGCGTGTGTAGCGTTTGAACTCACTCATTGTATGTCCTCATTGTCAGGGTGGAATTTCTTACGCACTAGTTCAAAGTCATTCTTCAACTTAGCACCAACTGTTGCAATGTCAGCGACGATGTTAGACATTGTGTTGATGGTGCGAGCGAACTCAGCTAGCTCTTGACGCATCATCTCGTTGTCTTCACTCAAACGCTCGACAGCTTTAATCAAGCCGCGTTCTACTCCGTGTTCTTTAATCAAGAAGCGCACATCTCTAGCTCTCTGCACATAAGTTGGCATAGGAGTTATACCTTTGTAATGTCTGTGTCTGTGTGTTGCAGTGTGAGTGCACGTAGACCGTGCACGGCTTCTTCTAACTTATCGAGAGCTTTAGTAGCTCTATCGAGAAGACGTTGTACTGTCTCAGCCTTTCGCTCTAGCTTTATTGCAGATGCTACACTACTAGCTTGTTGTCTAGCTATTGCAGCTTGCTTCAACACTTCAACTACGCGCATTCTTCTCTCGCGTAGCTGCTGTAGGAACATGTCCTGCTCGACTTGTGTCATGTTAAGGAATGACTTTGGGCTGATAGCTTCATCAACACTTCCGCCAACGCTACTGCTTTTGGCAGTAGGTTGGCGAAGTTTGACGACGTTGTTCTTGTCGTCAGGCATTTGGCTTATTCCACTGTAAGAGGTGCCGCATTCATGATGAGTGCTGGTGTAGCTTTCTTGGTGACACGCTTGATTGCTTTGTCAATCAAATCAACTTTGACACCCATGCGGACTAGCTCTGTACGTAGTTCATCAGTGTCTACACGCATTGCAGGTCTGTTGGCATTGAGTGAGATGCAATAGTCTTCACCCATGATCGTAGTAGCAGTCTTTGTCATCGTAGCTGCTGCGTTCTCTCGCAACTGACTGATAGCTTCTTCGTAGTCAGTCACTACACGACGCTTGACTGCTTCATAGCGCTTCTCCGCATGTGTTCTCAACAACGAAGCTACACTCAGTTCGGCAGCTAGCTGATCTACACTGTCCTGTGTAGTCTTTGGTGCTTCCAGAGAAGCTATACATTGTATAGCTCTTGCTTCAAGTGGCAGTTTGTCGCTTTCACTCGACAGTGTTTTCGTCGTTGTCTTCGCCATTGTCGTCATCTCCGTCTGAGGGGTTGTTAGTATTAGTAAGTATAGCAGGTTTAGAAACAGAAGCAAGTTCAGCCTTTCTACGAGCGAGTGCTTCTACATATGCATCACCCCAAGGCCACGGAATGTGCTTGTAGATAGTACGTAGTCTGATCTTCTTTATCACGCTAACATCTACTACGAAGTTATAACCTTCACGCATCTTGGCAGCAACGAACTTAGCAGTGCAACCGACTTCAAGCATCTGCATTATTCGTTTGACTTGGTAGTGCTTCATGCCAACACGTTCGCGGTCGAGCATGTCTTTCACGTTGTCAGCCTGAGTGCCTATGAGCATGTGGTATGGGTTGCAGCACCACGAATTGTCGCACGTATGGCGGACCACATCGCCTTTCTGCAGTTGGTATCCTGTGTATAGCTGGTAGACTACACGGTAGACGTAGTAGTGCTTCTGATCTATGCACACTCTAGGTCTATACTCACCTCTCGTTCCCAAACCGTGTGCGCCTTTCCACTCCCAACAC
>Ga0247786_1000081_pt1 | contig 11997 bp, 12 predicted proteins | sample UWRJS066202C4_FD_179917 | JGI IMG/M metagenome (GOLD analysis project Ga0247786, IMG submission 179917) | Soil microbial communities from Arlington Agricultural Research Station in Wisconsin, United States - UWRJ-S066-202C-4 | ecosystem: Environmental > Terrestrial > Soil > Agricultural land... | reverse complement strand
GGTGGTTTGGGGGGTGGGGGTGGGTTGGTCGGTTCGGTTGCTTGGGTGGGCCGCGCAGGTCGGCCTCTTGAGTGGGCCCCGGTTGGTCCATCGTTCGAGTGCCTCTCGACTCTCGACTCTCGACTCTCGACTCTCGACTCTCGACTCTCGACGAGCGTTCCATCCTTTGTCCCGCACGGACTTGCGAACTTCCTCGCCCTCGTCGCCTTGCGGGTCCGACTGGCCTGCCCACTGCGGTTCGAGACGCGCTGGCCTACTGCCCACCTGCTTGCGACGACCGCACTTCCCCCGCCACCCCGATCCGAAGCGCCTTCGTGCCTCCTTTTCTTTGTCAAGGCATCTTTCCCGCCTTGACAAAGAAAAGGAGGCATTGAAATAATTGCGCGAGCGGGGTGGGGAGGTTGCACATCCCCGCCTTCTGCACCCCATGAACCCCGACGCGGCCGCTGCGATCGGGAGCGCCACCCCTGGCATCGCGCTCGCAGACCTCGCCAGTGCGGGATCCATCGACCCAGCACAAGCCACAGAGCCGTAACCAGCGACGAGAGGACTACTCGGGCGAGCTTCGGGAATTGTCGGACCCGAGGGCTAGCGTGTGAATCGGGGGGTTCTCACGTTCGGGGGACCCCGGTTTTGCTTTGGGTGGTCCGGACCTCACCCCGATCGCGCGATTATCTCGATGGCTCTTTCGTCTTGTCAAGGCGGGAAAGATGCCTTGACAAGACGAAAGAGCCACGGCGTGCGCTAAAAATCGGGGTGCGGCCGGGGGAAAGGGTTCTAAAAGAAGTGGGCGCGGGTTGGGTACGGGGCTGGGTTGAGGCCGGGGGCCGTTGGCTGCCGGAGGGCCGGAGGCAAGTTGGGGCCGGGGGGCCGTCGGCTGCCGGAAGGCTGGGGGCGAGTTGAGGCCGGGGCCGTCGGCTGCCAGTAGGCCGGGGATGGGTTGAGGCCGGGGGCCGTTGGCCGCCGGTGAGACCGGGAGCGAGTTGAGGCCGGGGGCCATTGAACGCCGGTGAGGCCAAGGCCGGCTTGAAGCCGGAGAGGCGTCGACTGCCGGTGGGCCTGGGCTGGGTTCGGGCCAGGGGCTGTCGACTGCCGGTGAGGCGGAACCCGGCGTGGGGGCCTGGCGGGCCGGGTGGGTCTTGGGGTGGGTGTTGTTGTGGTTGCGCAGCAAAAAGGCGGGTGTCCAGAGGACACCCGCCTTTTTGTCGCAGCGTGCTAGATCACTTGACGGTGATCTTGGCGCCGGCAGCCTCGAGCTTTTCCTTGGCGGCCTCGGCGGCGTCCTTCGCGACCTTCTCCAGGATGGCCTTGGGAGCGGACTCGACGAGCTCCTTGGCCTCCTTCAGGCCGAGGCCGGAGACGACCTCGCGGACGACCTTGATGACCTGGATCTTCTTGTCACCGGCGGACTCCAGGACGACGTCGAACTCGTCCTGCTCCTCGACCTCGGCGGCCGCGGCACCGGGGCCGGCGGGGCCCGCGATGGCGACGGGGGCGGCGGCGGTGACCTCGAAGGTCTCCTCGAACTGCTTCACGAACGCGGACAGCTCCAGGAGGGTCATCTCCTTGAAGACGTCGAGCAGCTCGTCGTTGCTGAGCTTCGCCATGGTGGCGGTCCTTTCGATATGCACGCCCCGGTCAGGGGACGCGAGTGCTTGGGTGTGTGATCAGCTCTCGGCGGGCTCTGCGGCGTCAGCGGCGGGAGCGGCGGCGTCCGAAGACCCCTCCGCGGCGCGCTTGTCCGCAAGTGCCTGGGCCAGGCGGGCGACCTGGGAGGCGGGGGCGGCAAACAGGCCCGCAGCCTTCGACAGGTTGCCCTTCATCGCGCCCGCCAGCTTGGCGAGCAGCACCTCACGGGAGTCGAGGTCCGCAATGCGGGTGACCTCGTCCACCGAGAGGGAGCGGCCATCCATGTAGCCGCCCTTGATGACCAGGGCCTTGTTGTCCTTCGCGAAGTCGCGCAGGGTCTTGGCCGCGTCAACCGGCTCACCTTCGATGAAGGCGATGGCGGTGGGGCCGATGAGGAGGGCTTCGAGGCCCTCCACGCCGGCGTCCTGAGCGGCACGCTTGACCAGCGTGTTCTTCGAGACGGTGTACGTGGCGCCCGTGCCGAGAGCGCGACGCAGCGTGGTGAGCTGCGCCATGGAGAGGCCACGGTACTCAGTGATGACTGCTGCCGAGCTGCCACGGAACTTCTCCGTGATCTCGGCGACGGCCGACACCTTGGTGGGCTTCGCCATGATCGCCTCCTCTCTGGGCTGGGTGTTACCGCGGCCTGAGAGGTCCCGAAACAACAAAAACGCCCCGGCGCAGAGCGGCACGGGGCGTGAATCTTCAGACACGGCGAACCGCGACTGGGATGCTTCCTCGTCCTCCTGCGCGGGCCGCCCCCATTGCAACGGGGCCTTCGTTCCCTTGCGGGAAGACCGGCGGTCTTTGGTGGAACAACCCAACGGTAGCCGATGGGCGGTCGCGGCTCCAAATCGAGGCGGCATGATGTACGGGTGACGGACAGCACGGGCAGCACAGGGAACGGACCGCAGCCGCCTGCGGAGATCGATCCGGAGCAGCTGCGGCAGTTCCAGGAGTTCCAACGCTTCCAGGACTACCAGAAGTTCCAGCAGGCGCAGCAGGGACAAGGGCCACTGGCGTTGCCGCCGGGGCAGGTCGGGCCCGCTTCCCAGCCGCCCGCGGTGCCGCCGCCCATCCAGACCGTGTACGTGAAGCCCGAACCGAAGCCCGTGTGGCAGATCATCCTGAGCAGCAAGCTGGTGCGGTGGCTGGTGATGCTGCTGATCCTGCTGCTGCTGGCGAACTACGGGTACAACAAGTGGTTCGGCGGAGGCGACGACCCCGGCGACGTGGCGAACGACAGCGGTGGCACCAAGGGCAACATCATCGCGCCGCTCAAGGCCTACGGGACCCAGGGAACGGTGGGCATCTTCTACAAGCACGTGTCGCAGGGGTCCGACGTGCAGGCCTGCAACCTGTTCGCCGAGGACGGGCGGGCCAAGCAGAAGTTCACCACGGCGTTCTCGGCACCCGATTGCGGTGCGGCGGTGCGGGCGCTGAAGGCGAAGGTCCTGGACGTCTCGGCGTACGAGCAGCCCGCGTTCCCGGAGTCCATGTACAAGGAGCCGCTGACCACGACCGTCGAGGTCAGCTCGTGCAAGGACCTGTTCGTGACGGGTGGGCCGCGCCTCAGTGCGTTCGTGCTGACCCAGCAGGTGAACAAGACGTGGATCATCTCCGACTACACGGCCGAGCCCGCCGACTGCGTGACGGGCTGACAACGCGAAAGCCCCCGGCGACCAGGTCGCCGGGGGCTCCTTCAAGCTCGCGAGTCGATCAGACCTCGTCGACCAGCAGGTTGCGCGTGCGGTTCGGGTCGACCGGGATGCCGGGGCCCATCGTCGTCGAGACGGTGACCTTCTTCAGGAACCGACCCTTCGCGGCGGAGGGCTTGGCGCGGAGGACCTCGTCGAGCGCGGCCGCGTAGTTCTCGACCAGCTTCTCGGTGTCGAACGACGCCTTGCCGATGACGAGGTGCAGGTTGGCCTGCTTGTCGACCCGGAAGTTGATCTTGCCGCCCTTGATGTCCTGGACCGCCTTGGTGACGTCGGGCGTCACGGTGCCGGTCTTCGGGTTCGGCATCAGGCCACGCGGGCCGAGGATGCGGGCGATGCGACCGACCTTGGCCATCTGGTCGGGGGTGGCGATGGCGGCGTCGAAGTCGAGCCACCCACCCTGGATGCGCTCGATCAGGTCTTCCGAACCGACGGCGTCGGCGCCCGCGGCCTCAGCCTCGGTCGCCTTGTCGCCGGTCGCGAAAACGATGACGCGAGCGGTCTTGCCGGTGCCGTGCGGCAGGTTCACGGTGCCGCGGACCATCTGGTCGGCCTTGCGAGGGTCGACGCCCAAGCGGATGGCGACCTCGACGGTCGCGTCGAGCTTCACCTTGGAAGTTTCCTTGGCGAGCTTGGCTGCCTCCAGCGGCGAGTACAGCCGCTCACGGTCAACCAGCTCGGCGGCCTGACGGTAGGCCTTGCTGCGCTTCATGTCTGTTCCCTAACTCAGTGGATCAGTTGTGGTGCGAGCTGCGCTGAGCTCTCCCACGTACTGCGGTGTATTTGGTGGATCAGCCTTCGACCGTGATGCCCATGGAACGGGCGGTGCCGGCGATGATCTTCGCGGCCTGGTCGATGTTCGTGGCGTTGAGGTCGACCATCTTGCCCTCGGCGATCTCGCGGACCTGGGCCATGGTCACCTTGGCGACCTTGACGCGGTGCGGCTCGCCCGAACCCTTTTCGACGCCTGCGGCCTTGAGGAGCAGCTTCGCGGCGGGCGGGGTCTTGAGCTTGAAGTCGAACGTGCGGTCCTCGTACACGGAGATCTCGACCGGCACGACGGTGCCACGCTGCGACTCGGTCGCGGCGTTGTAGGCCTTGCAGAACTCCATGATGTTGACGCCGTGCTGACCCAGCGCGGGGCCGACCGGCGGGGCGGGGTTCGCCATACCGGCCTTGATCTGCAGCTTGATGATCGCTGACAGCTTCTTCTTCTTGGGAGGCATCTCAATACTTCCTGTTATTGCAGTGTCCGCGCGCGGCCCTGCCAGCCGCAGCGTGGCCGACGATCCCCGAGGGGATCGATCAGATCTTGGAAACCTGGCTGAACGACAGCTCGACCGGGGTCTCGCGACCGAAGATCGACACCAGGACCTTCAGCTTCTGGCCGTCGGCGTTGACCTCGCTGATCGTCGCGGGCAGCGTCGCGAACGGGCCGTCCATGACGGTGACCGACTCGCCGACCTCGAAGTCGACCTCGATGGTGGACTTGGCCGGGCCGGACGCCGACTTCTTGCCCTCGGCCGCCTTCGGCTCCACCTGCGGGAGGAGGAACTTCAGGACCTCGTCGATGGTCAACGGGGAGGGCTTGGAGGTCGCGCCCACGAAGCCGGTCACGCCCGGCGTGTTGCGCACCGCGCTCCACGAGGAGTCGTTGAGCTCCATGCGGACCAGGATGTAGCCGGGCAGCACCTTGCGCTGCACCTGCTTGCGCTGGCCGTTCTTGATCTCGGTGACTTCCTCGGTCGGCACCTCGACCTGGAAGATGTAGTCCTCCATGTCGAGCGTCTGGATGCGCGTTTCGAGGTTCGTCTTGACCTTGTTCTCGTACCCGGCGTACGAGTGCACGACGTACCAGTAGCCGGGCGCCGCACGGAGTGCGTCGCGCATCTCGGCCACCGGGTCGGCGGGTTCGGCGTGGATGTCGGGCAGCTCGGCAGCCGCCGCCTCGTCATCCACCGACTCGACGTCGCCGCCCGACTCGGGCTCGGCGTCGGTCGCGTCGTCACCGTCGACCTCGTCGGTCGCGGACTCCTCGGTGTCCTCCAGCTCACCAACCGGCTCGACGTGCACGGAGTCGCCGTCCTGAACGGCCGCGAACACCTCTTCGTCGGTCAGGTCGGTCAGCTCGTGGGCGTCAACGCCGTTCTCGGAGGTCACTGCGGGTCTCGCTTCCTTTCGTGCATCACGTGTTCGGCCACCTCAGCGGGGCCGGGGCGGTTCGGCTCAGCCGAACAGCTCGAACACGGCCCAGCCGAAGCCAACGTCCAGGCCGTACACGAGGGCGACCATGAAGGTCACGAAGACCAACACGACCCCGGTGTACGTGACGAGCTGCTTGCGCGTCGGCCAGATGACCTTGCGCAGCTCGCTGACGACCTCGCGGATGTAGCGGAAACCCCTGGAGATCAGCGAAGGCCGCTTCTCCTGGGCGTCCCGGGCCCGCGTGGCACGGCCCTTCTTCGACGCCGCGTCCTCGTCCTCCTCGGACTTGGACACCTTCTTGGCGTCGTCCTTGCGGGAAGCCGGACGGGCGGAAGCACGACGCTCACGCCGGGCCGCAGCGGTGACCGGCCGAGCCGCGCTCTCGCGCTCCTCCGGCTGATCCTGCTCGCGGTCGTCGCTCATGCCGTCCTCCACTCGCCGTGCATTTCGACGCAGGGGCGACAGGAATTGAACCTGCAACCTGCGGTTTTGGAGACCGCTGCTCTGCCAATTGAGCTACGCCCCTTTGGGACCCACCCGCTGTCCCTGGCTTTGGACGCCTTCCAGCCTCCCCATAGCTACCCATGGGGCACCTGGTTGGACTTCCAAGTCCGGAAGCATACGGCACGAACACCCGCACACTCCAACTGCCCCGGTCAGCGCACTGACTGGACTGTCAGGCGACAGCCTACCCACACCTCGGGACGGCGCGCGTGCGAGGGCCGCGAAACCGGCGCGGTCTGCCACGATGGTGGCCATGCCAACGCCTGAGACGACCACCTCGACCAGCAGTTCTCCCCGATCCAGGGTGTCGAAGCGGATCGGCGGGATCGCCGAGTCCGCCACCCTCGCGGTCGACGCGAAGGCGAAGGCCCTCAAGGCCGCGTGCCGCCCGGTGATCGGCTTCGGGGCGGGCGAACCCGACTTCCCGACCCCGGAGAAGATCGTCACCGCGGCCCAGGCCGCGTGCGCCGACCCCCGCAACCACCGCTACACGCCCGCAGCGGGCCTGCCCGAGCTGCGCGAGGCCGTGGCGGCCAAGACGCTCCGCGACTCCGGCTACGAGGTCTCCGCTAGCCAGGTGCTGATCACCAACGGCGGCAAGCAGGCCGTCTACCAAGCGTTTGCGACCATCGTCGACCCCGGCGACGAGGTGCTGCTGCCCGCGCCGTACTGGACCACGTACCCCGAGGCAATCACGCTCGCGGGCGGGGTTCCGGTGCAGGTCACGGCGGACGAGTCCGCCGACTACCTGGTGACGGTGGACCAGCTGGAGGCGGCTCGGACGCCGCGCACGAAGGTGTTGCTGCTGTGCTCGCCGTCGAACCCGACGGGATCGGTGTACTCGCGGTCGGAGGTCGTCGCGATCGGTGAGTGGGCCGTGGAGCACGGGATCTGGGTGGTGACGGACGAGATCTACGAGCACCTGGTCTACGACGGGGCCGAGGCCGTGTCGCTGCCCGCGGTGGTGCCCGCGGCGGCCGGTCAGACGATCGTGGTGAACGGCGTGGCGAAGACGTACGCGATGACCGGCTGGCGGGTCGGCTGGCTGATCGGGCCCGCGGACGTGATCAAGGCGGCGTCGAACCTCCAGTCGCACCTGACGTCGAACGTGGCCAACGTGTCGCAGAGGGCCGCGCTGGAGGCCGTTTCCGGGTCGCTGGACGCCGTGCACGCGATGCGCGAGGCGTTCGACCGGCGGCGGCGGACGATCGTGTCGATGCTGTCGGCGATTCCGGGAGTGGAGTGCCCCACACCGCGCGGCGCGTTCTACGTGTACCCGTCGGTGAAGGCGCTCATCGGGAAGTCGCTGCGGGGTTCGGTGATCGGGAGTTCGGTGGAGCTGGCGGCGCTGGTGCTGGAGCACGCGGAGGTGGCGGTGGTGCCCGGCGAGGCGTTCGGGACGCCGGGGTACCTGCGGCTGTCGTACGCGCTGGGCGACGACGACCTGGTCGAGGGCGTGACCCGGATGGCCGATCTGCTGGGCGAGGTCGAGTAGTTCCCGTCGTCGTCGAGAGCCCACCGCGTAGACCGTGCGGTGGGCTCTTCACTTCCCTGAACGGGTGAACGGAGTAACCGGCAGTCGGACTAGCGCGATGGTCCGTTCAGTCGTATCGCCGGTTCTTGGGAGACGTTCATGAGCGTGCCGATCTTTCAGCCCCAGCTCGTCGTTCAACCGCGCAACGGAGTGGGGACGGCCGGGTTCGTGCTCGGGCTGGTCGGGTTCCTGTTCAGCTTCATACCGATCATCGGCGTGGTGGCCTGGCCGCTGGTGATCGTGGGGTTGGTGCTGTCGGTCGTGGGGGTGACGCGGGCCTCGAAGGGGATCGCGAACAACCGCGGGCTGGCGATCGCCGGGGCCGTGCTGTCGGTGATCGGGTTGGTGGTGTGCGTGCTGTGGACCGCGCTGTTCGGGGCGGCGGTGTCGGATGCCGATCGGGAGCACGTGGTGGTGTACGAGGTGTCCGGGGACGCCGCTGGGGCGTCGGTCGTGTACTCGACGTTCGGTGGGGGGACTGGTCAGGAGGCTGTGACGTCGTTGCCGTGGAGGAAGGAGATGAAAGTGAAGGGGTTGTTGGGAGGGGGGACGTTGACGGTGACGGCGCCGGCTGAGGGTGGGGTTGTGGCTTGTCGGATCACGGTGGACGGGGTGGAGAAGAAGTCGGCTACGGGGGCTGGGGCTTTTAGTACGGCTTTGTGCAGTGGGTTTTGAGGGGGTGGGGGCTGTGGCTCGCGGGTGGGCCCGTAGCTGCCGGAGTGCGTGTGCGGCGCGAAGGTCGGAACGGGTGTGGTGGGCGAAGTCCGGAGCGCGTGTGGTCGGCCAGGGGTGTCAGTGGCTTCCAGCGTGGGTGGCCGATTTGACTTGGGGGCCCCTAATTTGAGCCTTTGATCGGGCAAAAAGGGCAGGTCTGAAAGCCTGCCCGATCGTCAATTTCAAGGCTCAAATCCCCAAGTCAAATCGGCCACGTTCCGTGGCTGTGCGTCGCGTAGGTGGTGGGTTGGCCAAGCCCAGGTGTGTTTGTGTGCCAGAGGCCACTGGCAGGCTCGTGGGAGCTTGTCAGTGGCCTCTGGCTTGGTGCTTGCTTGGTGGTCGCCTTGCGTGTCTACGGGAGGCGTACGCGGGCGGTTGCGCCGCCTAGCACTGATTTGCCGTCGTAGGTGGCTGTGATGGCGATTTTGAAGGTGCCGTCTTCCAGGGCCTTGGCGATCTTTGCGGTTACCTCTACCAGGGCGCCTTCGGCGTTGTCGGGTACTGGTACCGGCCTGCCGAAGCGGACTCCGTACTCGACCACGGCGCCCGGGTCGCCGGTCCAGTTGGTGACCACGCGTACCGCCATGCCCATGGTGAGCATGCCGTGGGCGATCACGCCCGGCAGTCCTACTTCCTGGGCGAAGCGTTCGTTCCAGTGGATCGGGTTGAAGTCGAGTGAGGCGCCGGCGTAGCGGACGAGGTCTGCGCGGGTGATCGTCAAGGTGAGTGGGGGCAGTTGGTCGCCCACTGCTACGTCTTCCGCGCGGATCATGGCTGGTCCTCCGTGGCTGCGGTGCCCCTGGCCACGAGGGTCGAGCGGGCGGTGGTTACCTGTTCGCCGCTTTCCGTGCTGATTTCCGCGCGGACCGAGACGATGTCGTTGCCCATGCGGGAGTTGATGGCGTCGACGTGGGTCGTCACCACCAGGCGGTCGCCCGCCTGGATCGGGCGGTGGTGGGCGAACGTCTGGTCGCCGTGCACGACGCGGGTGTAGTCGAGGCCCAACTCGGGGTCCATGATCAGGACCTCGTTGGCCTTCATCGACACGAGGATCGCGAAGGTGGGTGGGGCGATCACGTCGGCGTAGCCCGCTGCCTTGGCGGCTTCCGGGTCGCGGTGGATCTCGCTCTGCTCGCCCACCGCGTCGGCGAACTCGCGGATCTTCTCCCGGCTCACCTCGTACGCGGGTGACGGGGGGTAGGTACGTCCGATGAACGATTGGTCCAGTGCCACCGGGGCAGGTTACGCGAAGAGGCCGCCCCCGGATGGGGACGGCCTCTTCGAGAACTCACGGGAAACGCTGGTGTCAGCGGGTTTCCTTGTGCGCGCGGTGGGTCTTGCAGTTCGGGCAGAACTTCTTGATCTCCAGGCGGTCGGGGTCGTTCCGACGGTTCTTCCTGGTGATGTAGTTCCGGTGCTTGCACTCCTCGCACGCGAGAGTGATCTTCGGACGTACGTCGGTTGCAGCCACGGCCTTGCCTTCCTAGAGCTCGACAGCCCCGACCCAACTGGGCGACCAGAGCGGGCTTACCACCCTGGCGGGGATCCTGACACGGCAGAAGGCCTCAACAACGAGACCGCCCACCGGATTCCGCGAGGCCACCGGCGAAGGCGACCACTCGGGGGTCCAGGGGGCTTGCCCCCTGGCCGGGGTCTGGGGGCTGGGCCCCCAGTGTGGTGCGGAACAGGTATGGCTGGCGCTCTCCGCCAGCACACCCCACCCAACCTGTGTAGCGGTGGCCGGACTTGAACCGGCGACACAGCGATTATGAGCCGCTTGCTCTACCAACTGAGCTACACCGCTTTACACGACTCGGCCGCGGTGCTTACTGCTCTGCACCGCGGCCGGGTTGTGGAGCCCCAATACGGAATCGAACCGTAGACCTTTTCCTTACCATGGAAACGCTCTACCGACTGAGCTATTGGGGCACTTGCTCCTTGCGGGGCAAGAAGAACTCTACACAATGGGTCCCCCCGAAGGGAAATCGGGGGGTCCCTCTAGTGCACGAGGGTGAGCACCGTCTCATCGCGGGCTCCCCTGACCTGCACCGTTCGCGCTCCCAGCCAGGCTTCGAAGCGCTCCTCGGACAGCGGGCGGGAGATCAGGTAGCCCTGGGCGATGTCGCAGCCCATGCTGACCAACTGGTCGCGCGCCGCGTCGTCCTCGACGCCCTCGGCCACGACGGTGAGGCCGAGCGAGTGGCCGAGTTCGACGATCGAGCGGACGACGGCCATGTCGCCGAGGTCCGTGCCCATGCCGAGGACGAAGCTCTTGTCGATCTTGACCTCGTCCACCGGCAGCTGGCGGAGGTACGCGAGCGACGAGTAGCCGGTGCCGAAGTCGTCCACGGCGAGCACGACGCCGAGCGCGTGGAGCCTGCGGAGCACCGGGAGGGCGCGTTCCGGGTCGGCCATGACGCCGGACTCGGTCAGCTCGAACGTGAGCAGCTGGGGCGGCACGTCGTGGTGTTCCAGGGCCTTGGCGACGCGGTCCGGGAACTCCTCGTCGGCGAGGGTGCGCACGGACAGGTTGACGGCGATGGACATGCGCAGGCCGCGGTCCATCCAGCGGCGGACGCGTTCCAGGGCCTTGTCCATGACGAAGTCGGTGAGAACGTCGACCAGGCCGGTGGCCTCGACGGCGGGCACGAACTCGTCCGGGTCGACGCGGCCGAACTCGGGGTGCTTCCAGCGGACCAGGGCTTCCGCGCCGACGACCTGGCGGCTCGGGAGGGCCACCTTCGGCTGGTAGTGCACGGAGATCTGGCCGCTCTCCAGCGCCTGGCGGAACTGGGTGACCAACTGGAAGCGGCGCAGGAAGATCTGGCCCATGCTCGGCACGTACGACCGCACCGGCTCGGCCTCGCTGGTCGCGCGGACGGCCACGTCGGCGCGTTGCAGCAGCACGTCGACGTCCGGGTCGTCCTCGGACTCGTCCGTCGAGACGTAGCCGACGACGGCGCTGGCTTCGACGGTGAGGCGGTCGACGGGGTACGGCACGGAGAGGGCCGAGCGGAGCACCTCGGCGATCTCCTGGGCCTTGTCGGCCTTGCGGTCGACCAGGAGCGCGGCGAACATGCCGCCCTCCAACCTGGCGAGGGAGACCTCCGGGCCCAGCTCGTCGCGCAGCCTGCGGCCCGCGGCGACGACCATGCGGTTGCCCCAGGCCTGCCCGAGCGCGTCGGACACGGTCGACAGGACGTCCAGGTCTATCCGCAGGACGACGGCGCCGGTGTGCTCGCGGAGCGGTTCGGCCGCGGCCTCGCGGAAGCCCGCGCGGTTGAGCAGGCCGGTCAGCGGGTCGTGGTAGGCGTCGTGGCGCAGGCGGGCGAGCAGCCTGCGGTTGTCGACGGCGGTGGCGAGGTGGCTCGCGAGCGTGCGGAGCAGCTGGATGTCCGCCTTGCCGAAGCCGCGCCACCGGCTGAGCCGGTCGTGGGCCTCGACGGCGCCGAGCAGCTGGGTCGCGCCGCGCAACGGCACGACGAGCGCCTCCTGCGCGTCGCGGCGGGCCAGTGCCTCGGTGACGTCCTCGTTCGAGTCGACGACCCGGAAGTAGCGGACGTGCGTGCCGGGGAGCTGGAGCATCGGGTCCTCGCGGACCACGCGGGAGTCGGCCTCGCGCATGCCGTCCGGCAGCGGGTCACCGGCGACCAGCGTCCGCATCGGCTCCTGCGGGTCGGTGCGCAGCCGCAG
>Ga0247786_1000080_pt1 | contig 12001 bp, 10 predicted proteins | sample UWRJS066202C4_FD_179917 | JGI IMG/M metagenome (GOLD analysis project Ga0247786, IMG submission 179917) | Soil microbial communities from Arlington Agricultural Research Station in Wisconsin, United States - UWRJ-S066-202C-4 | ecosystem: Environmental > Terrestrial > Soil > Agricultural land... | reverse complement strand
TCTTCTCCCGCGACGGTCGGTTCTATGTCGAGGACATGAACTCGACCAACGGCACCCTGCTGAACGGCGCCACCCTGCATGGGGAGGCGGAGCTGATCGACGGCGACAACGTGCAGATCGGGGACACGGTCTTCCGGCTCGAGGTTGGGTGAGCGATGAGTTTGCGGATCGCCGAGGAAGCCGTACGGACCGACACCGGGCGGCAGCGCAACGCCAACGAGGACTCGCTCTTCGTCGAAGCGCCGCTGTTCGTCGTCGCCGATGGAATGGGCGGAGCGCAGGCCGGCGAGGTCGCCTCGCGCGCGGCGGCGGAGTCCTTCGCCCAGAACCTGCCGCCGGCGCCGCCCGAGCGGTTGCTGGAGGAGACGATCGAAGGCGCCAACCGGACGATCCACGAGCTCGCCCGCAAGGATCCGGGCCTGGCCGGGATGGGGACGACGACCACCGCCGCGATCGTCGACCTCGAGGGCGAAGCGGTGGCGATCGGCCACGTCGGCGACAGCCGCGCCTACCGCCTCCGCGGGGGCCGCTTCGAGCAGCTGACCCGCGACCACTCGCTGGTCGAGGAGATGCGGCGCAAAGGCCAGATCACCGACGCCCAGGCCGAGGACCACCCGCAGCGCTCGATCATCACCCGCGCGCTCGGCCCCGAACCCGAGGTCCAGGTCGACGTCCAGACCGTCCCCGCCCAGGACGGCGACGTCTTCCTGATCTGCTCGGACGGGCTGACGACGATGCTCGACGACGAGCGGATCGCCCGCCTGCTCACCCGCGCCACCTCGCTGCAGGCGGCGGTGCGGGCGCTGGTCGACGAAGCCAACCGGGCCGGCGGCCGCGACAACATCACCGTCGTCGCCTTCCGGCTCGAGGACACCTCGGCACCGGCCGCCGGCAACCCTCGCGGCGGTCCAGAGGAGGGCGCGACCCTGATCGGGTCGAGCGCCGAGGAGGCCGGGCTGAGCGCGACGGAGGTGCGCCGCCGCGCCGCCGCCGAGGCCGCGCGCAAGCGCCGCGAGGAGCAGCAGGGCCAGCCGCGCCGCCGCGGCCTGCGGACCGCGCTCAAGGTGCTGGCTGTCGTGGCCGTGATCGCCGCGGTCGCCTTCGGCGCCTGGTTCGCCAACCGCCAGATCTGGTTCCTCGGCACCGACGACTCCGGCCGCGTCGCCCTCTACCGCGGCGCCCCCTACGAGCTGCCCTTCGGGATCGACCTCTACTCCGAGCGCTACGCCAGCCCGGTCCAGACCGGCTCGCTGCCGCCGAAGCGCCAGGACGCGGTCACCGGCCACAAGCTGCGCTCGCGCTCGGACGCCGTCTCCCTGATCGAAGACATCGAAAAGAGCGAGGGGCTTCGTTGACCTCGGCGAGGAACCGGGAGCTACTCGCTCTGGTTCCCGTCGCGGTCCTGCTCACGGCGGGCTTCGCCGGGGTCTTCTCGCAGGAGAACGAACAGCTCGGGAACCTCAGCCTCGTCTACGGCGCCTACTTCCTGGCGATCTGCCTGGCGACCCACGTCTACCTGCGGATCCGCCTCCCCAACGCCGACCCCTACCTGTTCCCGCTGCTCGCGACCCTGACCGCCTTCGGGCTGGTGATGATCTACCGGATCGACGAGACCCTGGCCCGCGACCAGGCCAACTGGTTCGTCCTCGGGCTGGTCCTCTTCGCGCTGACGATCCACTTCCTGCGCGACTACGAGGTGCTGGAGCGCTACCGGTACACGATCGCGATCGGCGGCCTGCTGCTGCTGCTGGCGCCGCGGCTGCCGGGGATCGGCCAGCAGGTCAACGGCGCCTACCTCGGGGTCAAGGTCGGCCCGATCGCCTTCCAGCCAGCCGAGTTCACCAAGCTCGCGATCATCGTCTTCCTCGCCAGTTACCTGCGCGAGCACCGCGAGGTCCTGATCGTCGGCGCCCGCCGGGTGCTCGGGGTGACGCTGCCGCCGCTGAAGCACTTCGGGCCGCTGCTGGTCGTCTGGGGCGCCTCGATGTTCATGCTCGTCTTCATCCGCGACCTCGGCAGCTCGCTGATGTTCTTCGCCGCCTTTCTCGCCCTGCTCTACGTGGCCACCGGGCGCTTCTCCTTCGTCGTGATCGGGATGCTGATGTTCCTCGTCGGCGCCTGGTTCTTCGCCAGCACCGTGCCCCACGTCCACGACCGGGTAGAAATCTGGCTCCACCCCTACAACGACCCGCGCGGGAGCGGCTACCAGATCCTCAACTCGATCTTCGCCCAGGCCGACGGCGGCCTCTTCGGCAAAGGCTTCGGCCAGGCGCTGATCACGATTCCGGGGACGAACTCGGCGCTGCTGCCGGCGGCGCAGACCGACACGATCTACTCGCTGATCGTCAACGAGGTGGGGCTGTTCGGCGCCTGCGGGGTGATCCTCGTCTACCTGCTGGCCACCGCCCGGGGCTTCAAGATCGCCCTGCTGGCGAGCGACGGCTTCTCGAAGCTGCTCGCCGTCGGGCTCTCCTCGGTCTTCGCGATCCAGGCCTTCGTGATCATCGGCGGCGTCACCCGGGTGATCCCGCTGACCGGTGTCACCCTGCCCCTGATCAGCTACGGCGGCAGCTCGATCGTCGCCAACTTCGTGCTGCTGGCGCTGCTGCTGCTGATCTCCGACCGGGCCCGGCGTGAAGCGGCCGAACCGGCGGGACGGGCCGCCGCCCTGGGTGCGTCCGCATGAACCGCCAGATCGTCAAATTGTTCGCCTTCATCGTCGTCCTCTTCGGCGTCCTGATCGGGTTCACGTCCTACTGGTCGGTCTTCGACGCCGAAGCGCTGAAGGAAAAAGACGCGAACAAGCGGCCGCTGTTCGAGCAGCAGCAGATCCCGCGCGGCCGCATCCTCGCCGCCGACGGGACGCTGATCGCGAAGTCGGTGGCGAAGGGGAAGGGCGCCGCCAAGCGCTACGTGCGGCGCTACCCGCAAGGCTCCCTCTTCGGCCATCCGATCGGCTACAGCTTCGTCAAGTACGGCGACTCCGAGTTCGAGCAGTTCCACAACGAGGAACTGATCGGCGAAGGCTCCGAATTCAGCTCGATCGCCGACGAGCTGCTCGGCCACACCCAGGAAGGCAACGACATCGTCACCAGCATCGAGCCCGAAGTCCAGCGGCTGGCGCTGAGCGAGCTGGAGGAAGCCGGATACGGTGCTGTGGTCGCCCTCGACCCGAAGACCGGCGCCGTTCAGGCAATGGCCTCGAACGCTCCCTATGACCCGAACCGAGTTCCCTACGACCTCGAAAAGTGGAACTCGGACGAAATCGAAAGGCCGCTTTTCAACCGGGCGACGCAGGGGCTCTATCCGCCGGGGTCGACCTTCAAGGTGGTGACCGCCGCCGCCGGTCTCGACAGCGGCACGATCACGCCCGAAACGACGATCGACGCGCCCGGCACCCTCGAAGTGGAAGGGACGCCGCTGCAGAACGACTACAACGCCGACTACTTCGGCGCCACTCTGGACACCGCGTTGACCAACTCGGTCAACACCTGGTTCGGCCAGCTCGGCCAGCGACTCGGAAACGACACCCTGTTCGAGTACATGGAACGGTTCGGGTTCAACGCCAAGCCGGCGATCGACCTGCCCGAAGACGAGATCTCACCGAGTGGGGTCTGGGACATCGAAAACGAAAAGCTGCTGCACGCGAGGGACCCCGTCGACCTCGCGCGCGTCGCGATCGGCCAGGAGCGGCTGCTGGCGACGCCGCTGCAGATGGCGCAGGTGGCGGCTGCGGTGGCCAACGGCGGCAAGCTGATGAAGCCGCAGATCTGGAAGCGGGTGATCGACCCCGACGGCCGCACGGTCGACACCATGGACCCCTCCGTCTACAGCGACGCGGTCAGCGAGGAGACCGCCGAAGAGCTGACCACGGCGATGGAAGGCGTCGTCACCGAAGGCACCGGGACCAACGCCGAGATCCCCGGCATCCCCGTCGCCGGCAAGACCGGCACCGCGGAAACCCCCGGCAACAAGGCCTGCGGCGGCGGCGCCGATGAAAACCAGGCCTGGTTCATCGGCTTCGCGCCGGCGGACGATCCGCAGACCGCGATCGCGGTCTCGATCGAGTGCACCCCGGAATTCGGCGGCGACGTCGCCGCCCCGATCTTCCGCGACGTCGCGGAACAAATCCTGAACGGAGAATGAGGAACATTGGCTGAGGTCAGCGAGGGAAGCATCGTCGACAACCGCTACCGCGTCCTGCGCCGGATCGGCAGCGGTGGCATGGCCGACGTCTGGCTGGCGGAGGACACGCACCTGCAGCGGCAGGTAGCGCTGAAGGTCCTGCACCGCCGCTATCTGCAGGACGCCGAGTTCGTCGGGCGCTTCCAGCGCGAGGCCGAGCACGCGGCCGGGCTCCAGCACCCGAACATCGTCGCCGTCTTCGACCGCGGCTCCGACGACGACGTCAACTACATCGCGATGCGCTACGTCCAGGGCCCGACCCTGAAGGAGCTGATCGACCGCGGGCTCAGCCCAGACCAGGCGGTGGCGCTGGTGCGGCAGGTGCTCGAGGGGGCCCGCTTCGCGCACCGCAACGGGATCGTCCACCGCGACCTGAAGCCGCAGAACGTGATCGTCGACGAGGAGGGCAAGGCGGTCGTCACCGACTTCGGGATCGCGCGGGCCGGGATCTCCGACATCACCCAGACCGGCTCGGTGATGGGCACCCCGCAGTACCTCTCGCCCGAGCAGGCCCAGGGCTTCGAGGTCACCCCGGTCTCCGACCTCTACTCGATCGGGGTGATCCTCTACGAGGCGCTGACCCGGCGCGTCCCTTTCGAGGCCGACAGCGCCGTCGCGGTGGCGATGAAGCAGGTCTCCGAGGTGCCGCAGCGCCCGAGCTCGATCAACCCGGCGGTCTCGCCGGCGCTCGACGCGGCGGTGATGCGGGCGTTGGAGAAGGAACCGGGCCAGCGCTTCCAGAGCGCCGACGCCTTCATCGCCGCCCTCGACGCGGCCCTGAAAGATCCCGGCGTCGCCCAGGGCACCGCCGCCTTCGCCGCCGCACCGCCGGTCGTCGCCGTCCCCGAGGAGGAGAGGCTGGAGGACGAGCGCCGGCGCAACTGGTGGCTCTGGGGCGCCCTCGTCGCGGCGATCCTGATCGGGATCCTGGTCGGCCTGGCGCTTACGCGGGACACCAAGACCAACGTCCCCAACGTGACCAACAAGCAGCTCGAATTCGCGATCACCCAGCTGGAAAGCAAGGGCTTCTCGGTCGGCAAGGAAAGCTACGTGAACCGCTCGGTGCCGCGGAACACCGTGCTCGAGCAGGACCCCCTCCCCGGCTCGGCCAAGGAAGACTGCTCCTTCCTCACCTTCTTCTGCTCGAAGCCGACCGTCGACCTGACGATCAGCGCCGGGCCGGGCCAGGGCCAGGTCCCCTCGACCGCGGGCCTGACCGAGGCGGCGGGGACCAAGCGGGTCGAAGCAGCCGAATTCGAGGTCGAGGTCGAGCGGGTCAACTCCGACTCCGTGGATGAAGGGCTGGTGATCCGCTCCGAACCCGGCGGCGGCAACACCGCGACCAAGGGCTCGACCGTGACCCTCTTCGTCTCCCGCGGCCCGAAGCTGGTCAAGGTCCCGGTCCTCGTCGGCGCCCAGCGCGAAACGGCGGTCCAGCGGCTGCGCAGCCACGGCCTCGAAGCCAGCGTCTCCGAAGAGGAAAGCTCGGAACCGAAGGGCCGGGTGATCCGCCAGTCTCCGGACGCCGGCAGCCGCGTCGAACCCGGCTCGACGGTGGCGATCGTCGTCTCCAGGGGTGAAGAAGCCGAAGAAGAAGCGAAGGTCCCGAACGTGATCGGGCGGGAACGGCGGGAAGCCGTGGAAGCGATCCGCGCCGCCGGCCTCACCCCGAACGTCGAAGAAGAAGAAACCCCGGTGGCGGGGAAAGTGGGCCGGGTGATCGACCAGTTCCCGCCCCCCGGCCAGGAACTCGAACCGGGGGCGACGGTGACGATCACGGTCGGCAAGGCTGCCGCGGGCTCGGCGGAAGAAGGGGAAGAAGAATGAGGGTTGCGGTCCTCTCCGGGGGCCGCTCCTCCGAGCACGAGGTTTCGCTGCGCTCCGGGGCCGCCGTCGCCCGCGGCCTGCGCGAGGCCGGCCACGAGCCGGTCGAGGTGACGATCGCCCGCGACGGCGGCTGGAGCGCCGCCGGCGGCACCGTCGAGCTGGTGCCCGGTGGCGGCCTACTGGGGGCGGAGGCGGTCTTCCCCGCCCTGCACGGCGCCTTCGGCGAGGACGGCAGCATCCAGGGGCTGCTCGAGTGGCTCGACGTGCCCTACGTCGGCTCCGACGTCCTCTCCTCGGCGATCTGCATGGACAAGCTGACGCTGAAGCGGCTCTTCGCCGCCCACGGGGTGCCGCAGGTCGAGTTCGCCGCGGTCGAGGGCAACGACTGGTGGGGACGCTGCGAGCAGATGGGGACGCCGCTCTGGGTCAAGCCCTCGCGGATGGGTTCGAGCGTCGGGATCAGCCGGGTCACCGAGCTCGACCAGCTCGACGCCGCGGTGGAGCTGGCGCTGCGTCACGACCCGCGGGTGATCGTCGAGGCCTCGGCCGGGGGCCGCGAGGTCGAGTGCTCGGTCCTCGGCAACTCCGAGCCGCAGGCCTCGCTGCCGGGGGAAATCGTCGCCCAAGGGGTCTGGTACGACTTCGAGGCCAAGTACACGGAGGGCGGGATGGAGCTGCGCGTCCCGGCCCCGATCGGGGCCGAGGCGATCGAGCGGGTGCGCGAGCTCGCGGTCTCGGTCTTCTCCCTCGCCGGCTGCTCCGGCCTCGCCCGCTGCGACTTTTTCGTCGAGCCGGACGGCTCCGTCCTCGTCAACGAGATCAACACCATGCCCGGCTTCACCGACACCAGCGTCTACGCGAAGCTGTTCGAGGCCACCGGGATCGGGTACCCGGCGCTCTGCGACCGACTGGTGCGCCTGGCGGTCGAGCGCCACCGCGAAGCGCGCTCCTTCGAGTTTTAGGTTCAGGGAGCAGATCAGCGGGTACCGATAGGTCACCAGTCAGTTGATGATGCAGCGATAGCGCCGTGGAGTGCGATCACCATGACGACTGGACTCGAAGGAATAGAAGCCAGCCCGGCCGAGGGCGATGACGAGTGCGTCGCCGGCGCCTCGACCGCGGACGTGCTGCGCCTGCTCAGCGCCGGCGCCACGGGCGCGATCCTGATGGCGCTCGGCAAAGGGCCGCTGCGGACGAAGACGCTGACCGAGCAGGTCCCGGGCTACGCGCCGCGGACGATCTACCGCTACGCGAACAAGCTGGCCGAACTGGAGGTGGTCGAGCGCGAAGAGGAGCCGGGCGTCCCCTCCAAAGTCGTCCACACCCTCAGCGACCCCTGCGGCACCGAGCTCTACGAACTCGTCAACCGCTTCGCCGACGCCTCGCTGACCCGCCTCCCCGACGGCCGGATCGACGCCCACGCTTGGGCCTCCCTCGGCCTGCTGGCGGACCTCTGGGACGCGGGGATGGTCGAGGAGCTGGCCTGCGAGGGCCGGTCGCCGACGGAACTGGCCCAGGGTGAGCACGGCCTCAGCTACCACCAGGTCAACCGCCGCGCCGGCCTCTTCAAGGCCGGCGGCCTGCTGACCGAGTGGCAGGGCAAGGGCCGCCGCCGCTGCTACGGGCTGACGGAGAAAACCCGGCGCAAGATGGGCCTGGTCGTCGGCGTCGCCCGCTGGCGGCACCACCACGTCGTCGACGAAGGAGAGGAAGGGATGTCGGCGGCGGAGATGGCGACGGCCCTGCGGGCGGCCCTGCCGCTGGTCAAGCTTCCCGAGCACAAGGGCAAGTGCATGCGCCTCGAGGTTCGCGGCGAGGAAGACGCCCCCGGCGCCGAAGGCGAGGAGGTCTGGGCTGAGGTCGAGCACGACGGCACGATCCACGGCTGCGCCGAGCAGCCCGCCGACACCACCGCTTGGGGCAGGGGCAGGGTGAAGACCTGGATCCCGCTGGTCATGGACGGGAAGACCGACGGCGTCCTCGTCGGCGGCGAGGAGAAGCTGGCGCTCGACTGCCTGGAGGGCCTCTACAACGTTCTCTGGTCCCCGGCGCCCTTCTAAGAGCGACCAGCTCGTCAGTAGGCGGTGTTGCGGGAGCGCGGCCGTGGGCGCGCTTGTACGAAGTTGATCGCGTTCATGCAGATCGCGAAGGCGGCGGCGTCTTCCCGACTGCCATCGCCGGGTCTCTCCCCAGCCGGATCGCCGACCGCGGTCTCGACCAAACCCGCCGCGTATCCATCGACCTCGCTCTCGACGACGTGGACGTGCCGCGCCCGCTCCATGACCCAGGCGCAGGCCGCGCGGACTTCGTCGGGCAGGGAGACTGAGGACATGAGCCAGTCAGAGATACACGTTCGCCAGGCCACCGCGGAGGACGCTGGCGCGATCGCCCGCCTCCTCCACGACTTCAACCTCGAGTACTCCGAACCCACGCCGGACGTCGCGACCCTCACCGGGACGGTCCGCCGGCTGCTCGAGGAGAGCGAGATCGTGGTGATGCTGGCCGGGGACGGGCCGGACGGCCTCTCCCTCTTCCGCTTCCGCCCCGCGCTCTGGGCCGAGGGACCGGAAACCTACCTGCAGGAGCTCTACGTCGTCCCCGGCCTGCGCGGCCAGGGCACCGGCCGCCGCCTGCTCGAGGAGACGATCGAGTTCGCCGGCGCCGCCGGCGCCGCCGGCATCGACCTCAACACCGGCGAGACCGACACAGCCGCGCGCAACCTCTACGAGAGCATGGGTTTCACCAACAGGGAAGGCGGCCCCGACGGGCCCTCGATGCTGTTCTACGAGCGGGAGCTCTGAGCGCTCAACTCGGCGAAGCCGATGCCGGTGGGCGCTTCCACGCGGTCGGGGTGAAAGAGGTGGGCGAGGAGCTCGACGCCGTCGACCAGCCGCGGGCCGGGGCGGGAGAAGGTGGAGGCGGCGTCGACGGCGAAGAGCCGGCGGGCGCCGAGCGCGTCCAGGCGCTCCTTGTGCGCGAGCGCCTGCGCCTTCGAGTCCTCCAGGTACCAGCCGCAGGGCATCGAGACGACGACGTCGGGGTCGAGTTTCGGCAGCCGCTCCCACTCGACCTGCGGCGACTTCTCGCCCGCGCGGCCGGCGACGTCCTCGCCCCCGGCGAGCTCGATCATCTCCGGCACCCAGTGGCCGCCGAGGAAGGGCGGGTCGAGCCACTCGAGGGCGAGGACCCGCGGGCGGGGTGCGCCGGCTACCGCTAGTCGCACGTCCTCCAGCCGCGCTTCCAGCTCGGCTCGAACCGAGGCCGCTCTCTCGGCGATGCCCGCCACCTCGCCCAGCCGGGTCACGTCCTCCAGCACCTCCCTGAGCGTGCTCGGATCCTGCTGCAGCACCCGCGGCGGGCCCGGAAGCCGCGCCGCCACCGCGACCACGTCCTCGTAGGAGACGGCGCATACCTCGCAGACGGCCTGGGTGACGATCAGGTCGGGTTCGAGCAGGGCCAGCCGCTCCTCGTCGAGCGTGTAGAGGGCGCGGCCTTCGCCGACCACCTCCTTCACCGCGGCGTCGATCTCGCCGGCGTCGAGGCCGGGCGGGAGGACGGTCGCCGTCAGCTGCGGCAGCTCGCTCGCCGCGGGCGGGTAGTCGCACTCGTGGGTGACGCCGCCGACGTCCCCCCCGAGGCCGAGCGCGAAGAGCATCTCGGTCGCGGAGGGGACGAGGCTGGCGATTCTCATGCGGCGACTATCGCACTGTGGTCCCGAGGGTCGCTCTCCTGCAGAACCAGTGCGTGCTCGACTTGGGCGACCATCTCTCGATGCCCTACGACCACATCGTCGGCGCCGACGTCCTCACCGCCCTCGACCCGCTGCACCCGCGCGGGTTCTTCTGCACCCCGATCGCGCCGACGGCCGGCGGCTGAGGAACGGCTCAGTGGGCTGAGCCGTTCCCGTTGCTCTCGCCGCGGTAGGGCCCCGGCTTCGGCCGGGGCTTGCCGCCGGGGAAGGCGAGCCGCAGGATCGTCCGCTGCACCATCCCCAGCTGCTGGCTGAAGGGGCCGGTGTTATAGGGGAGGCCGTAGCGTTCGCAGACCTCTTTCACCTGCGGGGCGATCTCCGCGTAGCGGCTGCTCGGCATGTCCGGGAAGAGGTGGTGCTCGACCTGGTAGCTGAGGTTGCCGCTGGCGACGTGGAAGAGCGGGCTGCCTTCGATGTTGGCCGACCCGGTCAGCTGGCGGATGTACCAGCCCCCCCTGCTCTCGTTTTCGACCTCTTCCTGGGAGAAGGTGTAGGTCTGGTCGGGGAAGTGGCCGCAGAAGATGATCGCGTAGGACCAGACGTTGCGGACGATGTTGGCGGTGGCGTCGGCCTTGGCGGTGGCGCGGAAGGTCTTGCTGCCGCCCTCGACGGCCGCCTCCGCGACCGACGCCCAGCGCCCCCGGCGCTTACGTCCCTGCCGCACCCGTCCGAGCAGGCCGCGGGTCTCCTGGCGCTGCCGTCGCGTCTCCACCAGCGCATCGACCGCGCCCGCGGCGAGGGCGCTGACCAGGGGCCAGGCGATGTAGTCCTTGACCACCTGGCTCCTCGCCTTGCCGGCGATGCCCTTCAGCTCCCGCTTCACCTGGTGCATCGGCTTGTGGCCCTTGCGGATCGCCTCGAAGTCGAGGTCGTGCAGCGCCACGCCCCACTCGAACAGCGCCGCCAGGATCAGGTTGTAGACCGGCTGCGCGAGGTAGACCGGGTGCCACTTCTGGGTCGGGTCGATCCGCATGATCTCGTAGCCGAGGTCCTTGTCCTTGCCGCGGATGTTGGTGTAGGTGTGGTGGACGAAGTTGTGGGAGTGCTTCCAGGCCTCGGCGGTCGAGGCGGTGTCCCAGTCCCAGGTCGAGGAGTGGATGCGGGGATCGTTCATCCAGTCCCACTGGCCGTGCATGACGTTGTGGCCGATCTCCATGTTCTCGAGGATCTTCGCCGCCGAGAGCGAGGCGGTCCCGGCCCACCATCCGGTCCGGTTGCGGGAGGCGAGCAGCAGGATCCGTCCGAGCACGGCGAGGCGGCGCTGCATCTCGATCATGCTCTCGATGTAGCGGCGGTCGCGGTCGCCGAGCTCGGCCATCACGCGGTCGCGGATCGCGTCGAACTCGTGGCCGAGCTGGTCCAGCTGCTCCTCGGTGAGGTGCGCGAGCGGGCTCTCGACATGGGTGTCGACGGGGGGCGTTGCAGTCGTGGTCATCTCTTTCGATTCCTTTTTCTCATAGTGCGATTTCGACGTCACCTTCGGGTGCGTTGACGCAGGTGCGCACCATTTCGTCCTCTTGGCCGGAGACCTCGCCGGTGCGGAGATCTCTGACCTCGCCAGAGCAAAGTCGGCCGATGCAGGTGTGGCAGATTCCCATCCGGCAGCCGTAGGGCAGCTCCGCTCCCGACTCCTCGCCGGCGACCAGGATCGGCGTGCCGCCGTCGCAGGTCGTCTCGACGCCGCTCTTGGTGAAGCGGATCGTCCCGCCCTGGCCGGCGACGGCGCTGCCGCCGATCACCGGCTGGAAGCGCTCCATCTCCAGCAGCTCGGGATCGCCCTCCTCGGCCCAGTGGCGGACGAGGTCGTCGAGCATCTCGCCGGGGCCGGAGGCGTAGGTGCGGCGCTCCCGCCAGTCGGGGCAGATCTCGTCGAGATCGGCGGGCATGACCCGGCCGGCCTCGCTGGTGATCCGCAGGTGCGGCCGGTAGCCGGGGCGGCGCTCGTCGATCTCGCGCAGCTGCTCGCCGAAGATGACGCCGTCGGGGATGCGCGCCGAGTGGACGTGGACGACGTCGTCGACGGCGTCGGTCCGGTCGAGGCTGCGCAGCATGCTCATGATCGGGGTGATGCCGCTGCCGGCGCTGATGAAGAGCAGCCGCTCGGGCGGGGGGTCGGGAAGGACGAAGGTGCCTTCGACGCCGCCGAGGCGGACGATGTCCCCGGGCCGCGCCCGGTGGACGAGGTAGGGGGAGACCTTGCCGGCGTCGACCAGCTTCGGGGTGATCCCGATCAGCCCG
>Ga0247786_1000079_pt1 | contig 12016 bp, 9 predicted proteins | sample UWRJS066202C4_FD_179917 | JGI IMG/M metagenome (GOLD analysis project Ga0247786, IMG submission 179917) | Soil microbial communities from Arlington Agricultural Research Station in Wisconsin, United States - UWRJ-S066-202C-4 | ecosystem: Environmental > Terrestrial > Soil > Agricultural land... | reverse complement strand
GGGCTCCCGCCGATCGTCGAGAATCGGAGCCCACCGAAGTGGGGGAGCATGAGCGCTCGGAACACGCGATTGCTGGTCGGGCTTGCCTGCGCTGTGCTCACGGTCACCGCGGCGGCAGGAGTCGGGCTCGGGGCAACGGGTTTCGCAACCAGATCCGTCGCACCGTTGGCGACGCCTTCCAAGCCCAAACCCAAGCCCAAGCCCGTCACGAAGCCCGTGCCGAACCCGAAGCTTGTCTACACGGCGCCGGACGTCACAGGAGAGCCCAGACGCCTGCATGCCTCGACGATCGGCCGGGATGCTCGGATCGGCTTGACCCGCCAAGGACACATCCGCGAGGTGACGTTCTTCGTCGACGAGCCGCTCACATCCACACGGATCTATGCGGTCGACTCGTCGGCCCCGTTCGAGCTTCCGCAACGTGGGCAGGCGCCACGACGCCCGTACGAGCTCGGCGAGCACACACTTCGCGCCGACGTCGAGCTCCGCACCGGCAAGCATGTTCGCCTCCAGGTTGCGTATTCGGTCGCGCGGACGCTCGATGTCCCTCTGACCGTCGACGCCGCGACGTTCACGCGGTCCGTCACCTCCGCACCTCAGGGCCCGCTCCTGGTGCGGCCGTCCGCGGGGAACGCGTCGTTCTCCGTAGAGGGCAACGTCGGCATCGAACGACCCAAAGTCGTCATCGACGGTGCGCGCATCTCGGGGCTCATCGAGTTCCAGCCGGGAGCGGTGGGCGCCAAGCTGCTCAACTCGAGCGCTCTCGGCTTCAACGTCTTCGGCCCGGACGACATCGTGCTCCAGGGCAACACCTTCGACGGCCAGTCTCGGGTCTCGAGCAACCAGCTGTGGGATTCGCCCGCAGGCAACACCCCGGACAACTGGGTCATCAGCAACAACACCTTCCGCAACTACTACATCGCCGGCGACCCTCTGTCGCACTCGGAGGCGATCTTCATCGGGTACTCGACCCACGGCCTCATCGAGAACAACACGTTCACCAACAACGGAACGACCTCCCACGTCTTCTTCTCGTACTGGGGCACTGCCGCCTACGAGGGCGCGTCGGGGTCGACAACGTACGCGCGTGACATGTGCGTCCGTGGGAACAAGTTCAACCAGACCGCGGGTGCGTTCCTCGACGTCAACTTCCGTGACGAAATCCCTTCGAACGCCAACATCGTCGTTCAGCCGAACGTGAGAACCGCCAGGCCGGAATTCGCCGGCAAGTGCTAGCGGGCCTGGGGCGCCGGAGACCGCCCTGGAGCGGTGTCCCGCAGGAGAACGGACCCGAGCCCGATCACGATGATCGCGATGAACGTCACCTGGATGAAGCTGAATGCGTCGAAGAACGCCATTCCGACCGCGAACGATGCCACGGAGGCCGCCAGGCCCGCCAAGAGCCAGTGATCGTCCTCGTCACCTGCTCTCGCTGCCCTGACGGCTCGTGAGCAGAAGCGACCGAAGATCCACACCCAGGCAATCACCCCGACCAACCCGACCTCCAGGGTCGAGCTGAGCCACTCGTCGTCCAGGATGAACGAGTTCCGGTGGGGATTCGTCACCTCGACGATCCGCGTGCCGAACCCTCGACCGAAGAACGGATGACGCGAGGCCTCGTCGACGGCAGGTCCGAAAGAGGCGACGCGACCGCTTCCCGCCTGCGCAGCCGCCTGCTCCTTCACGAGGCCGCCGCTCGGGAAGAACTGCGCCCGAACCGTCGACAAGGATCCCGGAAGGGCGATCTGGATCGCGACAAGCAGCGGAAGGATGAACGGAACCGCCTCACGCGCCGCCCTTGGCTTCACCAGAGCGAGGACCACCGCCCCCACCGCGACCATGATGAGACTCGTCCGTGAGATCGAGGCGAGCGTACCCATGAGGATGAGGGCGACGGACGCGAACCAGATCGGCTTCCGTCTGCGAAACGCGAGCACGACCGCGATCGGCAGTACGAGCGCAAGCGCCGCCCCGAATGCAATGGGATGTTGTGCCGAGCCATACGCTCGGTTCAGGCCCGCACGAAACGTGTCGAGCTGATCGCCCACCGGCGCAATGAACGGCACGTACCGGTCGAGGTGCGCGAAGACATTCATCCCGGTCTTCCATTCCACGACGCCTAACGCGCCGAGCAGGGCGGTTCCGAGAACCAGCGACCGTAGGTACAGATCGACGTCGGCCCTGCTGGAAAGGCTCGCGAGCATGTAGAGCACGACCATGAAGCCGACCCAGAACGTCAGCTTCTTGACCACTTCTGCCGAGAGATCTTCATGGGTGATGGAGTTGAAGTTCGTGACGATCGACCCGAGAACCGCGATCCCGAGAAGCGCGAAAGGCCCTTCCATACCCATGGCCCGAATTCGCAGCCGCCGGTCGAGCAGGAGGAACGTCGCCCAGACAGCCGCCATGAGGATCACGTAGAGCCGATATGGCTCGAGCTGGAACGGCAGGTTGATCGCGAGCGAGTACCTGCGGATCGGAATGAACAGGATGATGAGAAGCAGCCCGAGAAAGATCGCGCGCCACTCGATGACCGCGAGCCTCGTGGTGACGAAGAGAACGAGTGTCGCCACCGCCGGAGCGACCAGGCCCGGAGCCTTTCCGGTCGCTGCCGACGCCCCTATGAGGAGTATCCCGAATCCGACCACAGTGACGTCGAGATTCGACGCTCTCGGCCGGATGGCTGTCGCGTTCACGGCGCGGGCCGGCGCCTCTTCGTCTCAGCGAGCCAGGTTCTTCCGCTGACGGCCCACGGAGCAGCATGCTCGGCCGCGGCGGCAGGCGTCGTTACCACCTCGATCAGCTGGCGTCGTGGCCCGACTCGCCGCGGAGTGTGCGAACCGGTCCGGGGCGCCCGGTCTTGCCCGCTGCCTGGACTCCAGCGACCTGGCTTGCGGCGACCGGCTCCGGTCGGACTGGCCGTGTCTGCACCTCCGGTTCTTCCTCGGCCGGGAGCTTGAGCGCCTCGAGAGGCGCACGCACCTCGCCTTCGGGCTCTGCGGGCTTCCTGCCGCGTGTCTGCATGTTCTCCAGCGCGAGGATCAGCCCGCCCGTGACCACCAGCATCGACAGGAAGACGACGACCGGCAGCGTGATCTTCCGTGGGACGACGACCACCGGCGTCGTCGGACCGTTGACCACTCTCAGAAGAACGCGATTCGCGGGTCTCACATGGTTCGCGGCCTGCTGCTGCGCGATGTACTGGATGAAGGCCTCCGCCTGACGCCGGACGCGCTCGACGGCAGTAACGTCGCTGGCCGTCAACGACGAGATCTGGATGAGCGGAAGAGACGATCGGTTCTCGTCGATCACGGGCACCACGGAGGCCTTGCCGGGGACCGGGCCGAGCTTCCTCATCCGCTCTTTGACCTGGCTCGTGTTCGCGAGCCGCGCGTAGAGAGGGGCGAGTTGGACGAGCGCACCACGCCGGTCGGTCTGTTCGATGACGCGGCCCTCGGGGAACCCCTGCTGCGTGAGCTGGATGGTGATGGCGCTGCTCCACAGGCTCTGCTTTCTGTAGCTCAGCATCGGATCTCCGAACGGCGAGACGCGGACGTATGCCAGGAACGCGAATGCGACCGCCGCGGTCAGGCCAAGGATCGCAGCCAGCTTGTGTGCTGCGACGGCTCTCCCGATCTGGCGTAGGTCCATCCCCCGGCCCCCTGCACGTGATGTTATCCGCGGACGCGGAAATGAATACCCCCCCGAGAGGTTAGCGCGGGCAGTGCTTCTAGGTAAGGTCGCGAGCGTTTCCCGTGACCGCGCCGACCGCTACGTGCGACTGTTGCCTGGCTCGCGGAAGAAACGTCGAGAGCCAGAGCTCGAGCATCAGTACGGTGAGCAGTGCATGACCGTCCCCGCTTTGCGGATTGTCGCGGTAGCGCGTCAGCAGGCCGGTCACCGTACGGCGGTCGAGCATCTCCGGGTAGCGCGCATCACGGTCGAGCAGCACGTCGGATGCGTCCCTGCCCGCTTGCGTCGAGAGCCATCGCCCGACCTCGGCGTTGAAGAACCCCACCTTCGGCTTGTCGACGAGGCGATCGGGCACGAGCCCGCGTGCCGCCCGTTTCAGAAGGTACTTGGTGACGCCGTCTCGCACCTTCAGGGACGACGGGATCGTGCTGCACAGCTGCACGAACTCGTGATCGAGGAAGGGCACTCGCACCTCGAGCGAATGCGCCATGGAGGCGCGGTCGAAGTAGTGCAGCATGTCGTCGACCAGCCCGATCTTCGCGTCCAGGGCGAGCACGCTCGATAGGGCGTCGGAGGTGCCGTCGACCTGGGAGGCGACGGCACGCCAGGCCGCGCCACCGTCCTCTCTGGCGAGGGGTCCCGCGACGAGCGCCCTGTGGAGCTCGGCGTCCATGTTTCCCGTCAGGGCGACATAGCGGGCGGCGGGATCGGCTGCGCCGAGAGTCTGCGCCGCGCGTCGAAAGCGTGCAGGCAGGTGAGGCGCGGCGTGGCGCAGCGCGCCACGGAATGGCCCCGGAAGCCACGAGAGCCGCTGCGCGAAGGCCGCGGCAGCGTGTCGGCGGTACCCCCCCAGCAGCTCGTCTGCTCCCTGACCCGAGAGCGCAACCGTCACGTCGCGCCGGGCGAGCTCGCAGAGCGCAATGAACCCGAGCGCGGAGAGGTCTGCGAGCGGTTCGTCGAGATGCCAGACGAGCTCCGAGAGGTCGATCGTGTCGTTCGTGGCCACCTGGAGCTCGTGGTGGTCGGTGCCGTACATCATGGCAACCACTCGGGCGTCGTCGAGCTCGTTGCGGACGTCCCCTCCCACGAAGCCGACGGAGAAGGTCTTGACCGGCTCCGACACGAGCTCGGACATGAGGGCGACGATCAGGCTCGAGTCGAGCCCCCCGGAGAGCATCGCGCCCAACGGGACGTCGCTCATCAACCTGAGCCGTACGGACTCCCGGAGCTCGCTGATCAGGAGATCGCACCACTCGTCCTCGGACCTCTCGGCGACGGGCGACGGCTCGGGATACCGCCACCACTGCTCCACGCGCATGCCTGACCGGTCGACGACGATTCGGTGGCCGGGCGCCAGCTTGCGCACAGCCTTCAGCGGTGTCGCCGGGCCGGGGAAGAGGCCGAGCCTCAGGTACGCGTCGATCGCCTGAAAATCCAGCTCGTCCGAGATCGCCCCCGAGGCCAGGATGCACTTGAGCTCCGACGCGAACAGGAGCTGGTCGCCCGCAACGGCGTAGTACAGCGGCTTGATCCCCAATCGGTCACGCACGAGCACGGCACGCCTATTCCTGTCGTCCCAGAGAGCGATGGCGAACATTCCCCGCAGCAGGCCGGGAAACTCCACGTCGTGCTGCTCGTACAGGTGGGGCAAGATCTCCGTGTCGCATCGGCTGCGGAACCCGTGTCCTCGAGCCGTCAGGCGGTCGCGGAGCTCGTCATGGTTGAAGAGCTCGCCGTTCTGGATCGCCCAGATGGATCGGTCTTCGTTCGGAAACGGTTGGTGCCCACCTTCGACGTCGACGATGCTGAGCCGGCGGGCGGCGATGGCCACTCCTGCGGCACGGTGGATGCCGTGGTCGTCGGGGCCGCGGTGCACCATCGCCTCCGACATCCGCTCGAGCGCGCCGTCCCGGAGCAGTGGACGCGCCTCACCCGAGAGCTGAATCGCGCCGCAGATTCCGCACATCTCAGTCCTGCCCGACCGTGATCATCGCTCGGTCGGGTTCAGACGCCGCCGCGGGCTTCGCGGGCACGGTGGCGCAACGACCTGAAGCGTTGCTTTTCTCGCAGGTGGCGGACGGCGTCCGGGTCGTCGAGAACGGGGCGCCTGCGCAGAGCCGAATCCAGGTAGCCGACGACCATGGCAAGAGCACGCGGATCGTGCCGCGCCTGGAAGAGCGAACGCGCGAAGAGATACGACGGGCGGTACCCCATGTAGTGGGCTCCGCGACCCTCTGCCAGTCGTCGCCGATGGCTACCGCCGTCTCGGGCGCCCACAGGCCGGTGATGCCGGAACGAGAGGCCGGGGAGGATCCGCGTCTGCCAGCCGCGGGATTGTGCCTTGAGCTCGTCGATCCCGTCCCAGCCCATGCCGTCCTCCAGAGGCAGCACGTCGACGAGACATTCCCGTCGATAGGCCCGCACCGCGCCTCGCACGTGATCGGAGGTGACATGAGTCGGCGTCCACTCGCCGCCTCTCTCCTCCAGGCAGACCCCACCGGCGATGCCCAGCCGTTGATTCGCCGCGAACGCCTCGAGGAGGACCTGGAAGTGATCCGGCTCGAACGTCGTGTCGACGTCGAGCTTGACGACGACGTCCGGCCAGGGGCTCGGAAGAAGCTCGAGCCCCGCGTGGAAGGCGCGCACCACGGGCGACCCGGGAAGGGCGCGATCGGCCCCGGGAATCGACACCCCCGTCACCCATTCGTGTCGCTGGTCGAGCTCTGCGACGACCGCGGGGGTTGCGTCCGTCGATCCGTTGTCGACGATGATCCAGCGCGAAGGGGTGACGGTCTGTCTCTCGAGGCAGGCGACGATTCGCTCGAGATTCGCGGCTTCCGAGCGGACGGGGCTGACGAGCGCGTACGTCGCCACCCGTGGCGACACCTGTCCAGCCGGTCCATCCGCACGATCGCGTTCTCGTTCGTCCGGTGCGCGACTCGGTTGCCTGGCGATCTCGAGATCGTTCGTTCTCATCGAGCTCGTCCCACGATCATCGGGCAACTGCTCCGCTGTCAACCGGCGCGTCGATCTCGCGAACGACCGACGCGGGGGCGCCGACCGCGACGGATCGTGCGGGGACGTCCCGCACGACGACGGAGTTCGCACCGACCACCGCTCCCCGCCCGATGGTGACCCCTGGGCAGACGACGACGTTCTCGCCCAGCCACGCGCCGTCCTCGATGACGACAGGCGCGATCTTGTCGACGCCTTGGTCGATGATCGGCGTTGCCTCGTCTCCGAACGCGTGCGAGTGGTCCGAGACGTAGATGCCGCGGGCGAACAGGACGTCCTTGCCGATGGTGATCGACGACGACGCCGACACGACGCAATCGCCGGCGAAGTTCGTCCCGTCCCCGATCGTGATCGCCACTCCGTCGCCCGCGAGCGCCTGGAGCCAGCACCCGGGACCGACGAACACCCGGCTGCCGACGGCTATCCGCTCTTCTCCGCCGATCCGCAGAGGCGGTTGGATCATCGTGTGTCGGCCGAAGGAGTGGAACGCGCCCGAGCTGCCGATCGAGAAGGCCTTGCCCCACGCTCGCCCCGCAAAGCGGTAGACGCCCACGAAGCTGCGCCCGAAAGCCTTGCGGACGGGGAGCACGCTCCCATCATACGTACGGTATGTCGATGCGCTCCGTCGACGTTGTCGTCGTCGCCTACAACAGCCGCGAGCACCTACGCGCGTGCGTCGCGCGCCTTTCCGGCGCGCCCGGGCTCACCGTGATCGTGGTCGACAACTCTTGCCCGCAGAGGAGTTTCGAGGTCGTCGAGGACCTGCCCGGCGTCCAAGTGATCCACATGCCGAACAACGGTGGGTTTTCGTACGGCTGCAACGCCGGCTGGCGGGCAGGGTCGTCCGAGTACGTGCTCTTCCTCAACCCCGACGCGTTGCTCGGGGTCGAGGATGTCGAGCACCTGGCTCGCGCGCTGGACATGGATCCCGGCGTCGGGCTCGTCGGCCCCCGCACGCTTGACGAGGACGGGAGCATCAACTTCACCATCCGCCGCTTCCCCTCGCTCGTCTCGACCTACGCACAGGCGCTCTTCCTCCATCGCATCGCTCCACGGGCCGGCTGGGTCGACGAGGTCGTCCGTGACCCACAGGCGTACGAGCGCCCAGGGCGAGTCGACTGGCTGTCGGGATCGTGCCTCCTCGCGCGTCGTTCGGCCCTCGAGGGCATCGGAGGCCTCGACGAGGCCTTCTTCTTCTACTCGGAGGACATCGACCTCTGCCGTCGGATCCAGCGAGATGCAGGGCTTGCCGTCGCCTACTTTCCTGACGCGACGTGCGTTCACGCGGGCGGCGGCTCGAGACCGCGGGCGCAGCTCCTGCCGATGCTGGCAGCCAGCCGCCTGCGCTACGCCCGACGGCATCGCGGCCGGGTCGGCTCCGTTCTCGAGCGCCTCGGAATCGGCCTGGGCGAGGGCGTTCGCACGATCTTCGGACGCGGAGGCTCGAGCTATCGGCGCGGTCACCTCCAGGCGCTCGGCGTGATCATCCGGGGGAACGACGCGTATCGGCCGCGGTAGGCGACGCGATCAGGTCATGGGCGCGGCGGGCCGGCGAGGTACTCGTGCAGCTCGTGCTGGAGTGCCGTTGCTCCCCCCATATGAGCGACCTCGTGCGACCCGTGCGCAAGTGCGCGCTCGAGTGCTTCCACGCTTTCGACGTGGGTGACGAGCCCTTCGGCCTGCAGACGGCGCGCAAGCGAGACCTGATGGTCGTCGACGGCCTCGCCGAAGCGCTTCAACCTCGGGACGACCACGGGCCGACGGCCCGAGAAGAGCGCCATCATGATCGAGCCGACCCCTGCGTGTGTGACGAACGCGCGGCTCTCGCGCACGAGCTCGACCAGATCCTCGTACGGCAGGTAGGGGACACACCGTGAGCCCGGCGGACGGACCGTCGACGGCCCGTGCTGAACGACGAGGTCGTCCTCGAGCTCGAGGTCCGACAACCACTCGAGAAGGCGGTCGAAGCGCGCCTCGTTCGTTCCCACGCTGACGACGATCATCGTGGATCGAAGAAGACGTTCCCCACGTACCGTGCGCCGCCCACGAGGCGCGCGGCCTCCGGCCACTGGACGTAGACGCGATCCGCCACCGGGCGGATCAGCCGACAGCTCAGCGAGATCGAATCGATGCGTGTGAAGCTCTCGACATAGACAACGCGCGCGCCCGCGAGCCGGGCGAACCAGGCGAACGGAACGGCGACGCCTGCTCCTGTCGTCACCACGGCGCGCGGACGGACACGGCGGATGACCCTCCAGGCCAGCCAGAGGTTCCGCAAGAGGTTGGGGATGTTCCTGTTCGTCGGGCCGTGCGCGACGATCACCTCTTCGCCGGCGAGCAGCGAGCGCACGTCGCTCTTGTCGAAGCTCACCCATACGCGGCTGAGGTCGCCCCAGGCGCGCGCGAGCGTGACCAGCTGCAGGAGATGCCCGCCGGACGAGCAGACGAGCAGGACGTCGGTGGACGACGAATCGTTCGCTTGGCGCCGACCCATTCGCTCATCCTGGATGAAGGACGGCTCGTTGAACAGCACCGACGTAGGCTGCCTCACGGAGCCCATGCGCCACCGGCCGCCGCGGACCGGGCGCGCCCAGTAGCCTCTGGGCGATGGCAGCGCGGCGACGGGGGAGGAGCTGACACGTGTGCGGGCTGGCAGGCATCTTGCGCCCCGGCGGAGCTCCGATCGCGCACGAGGAGTTGACGGTCATGATCGACACGATCCGTCATCGCGGGCCGGACGACGACGGCACGTGGTGCGAGGGAGCCGTCGGGCTCGGCTTCGTGCGGCTGTCGATCCAGGATCTCTCGCCCAACGGAGCCCAGCCGATGGTGTCGGCCGACGAGCGGTGGGTCATAGCCTTCAACGGCGAGATCTTCAACTTCCTCGAACTGCGTCCGAGGCTGGAGCGAGCGGGTCGGCTCCGGTCGACCGGGGATACCGAGGTCCTGCTCGAGATGATCGCGGAGCGCGGTATCGCGGAGACGGTCGCCGAGCTCGAGGGAGACTTCGCGTTCGCGGCCTGGGACAGACGGGAGCGAACACTCCATCTCGTTCGCGATCGGCACGGAGTCAAGCCGCTCTACTGGTCCGCGCGGGACGGTGAGCTGCGCTTCGGCAGCGAGATGAAGGCGATCGTCGTCGCACGGCCGAGCGCACCCGACACCACGACGCTGACGGCGACGCTGCTGGGCCTCTCCGGCACCTGGGGCCAGGCCACCGTGTTCTCGGGGATCAACGCGGTCCGGCCCGGCGAATGGCTCGAGTTCCGGGACTCCGTGGAGCCTCGTAGTCGGTCGTTTGCGACGGTCGCAGACTTCGCCGACGAAAAGACGTGGCGCGAGCTGAGGAGCCTCTCGGACGAGGCTGTCGTCGACCGAGTCGGCGCTGCCCTGACGCGTGGAACCGAGCTGAGACTGATCAGCGACGCACCCGTGGCCTGTCTCGTGAGCGGAGGTGTGGACTCCAGCCTCATCACCGTGCTCGCGACCGAACGGGAATCGGATATCGGCCTCTATCACGCCGACGTCGTGGGCGACTCCGAGCGATCCGCCGCGGAGGCGCTTGCGAGCTCCGTTCACGCGAGCCTTCACGTCGAGCGCGTTGAGGATGCCGACATCCTCGATCAACTCGCGCCCGTCACGTGGGCGAACGAGGTGCCCCTGACCTACCACTTGAACTCGGTCCCGTTCTTTCTCGTCAGCCGCCGGGTCCGCGAGGACCGGGTCAAGGTCCTGCTCACGGGCGAGGGAAGCGATGAGTACTTCCTCGGCTACCCGCAACTCGCGGTCGCGTCGCTGGTCGGACGCGTCGACGTCGTCAAGGACGCAGCGCGCGGGTTGCTGTCCCGGCTCTCGCCAAGAGCGGCCGATCTCTTCTGGCCGCGGAGGAACGGCAGCTATGCGGACGCGTTGCGAGAGCTCGTGTTTCGCTTCGAGGAGTCATCTGTACGCCGCACGGCCGAAGAGGCATTTGCGTTCATCCCCGAGGACGAGCGACGGCTCCACGTGCTCAGCCTGGAGCTCGCGCAGAACCACCTCGTGTCGCTCCTGCACCGCAACGACCGGCTGGGGATGGCGTGGAGCCTGGAGTCGCGCTTCCCGTTCCTCGGCCACGAGCTCGCGAGGGTGGCGGCGAATCTCCCGGGTCGTCACAAGTTGCGCCGGTCTTGGCGCGTGCACGACCGGAGGCACCCCTTCCAGATCGACAAGTGGGCCGTGCGCGCGTTCGCCGACCGAACGCTCCCGTCGACGCTCGCGCAGCGAGAGAAGCAGGGCTTCCCCGTGCGGGTGTGGGATCGCATCGCCATCTCCTCCGAGGCTTTCCGGGACGGATTCGTCGTCGATGCGTTCGGGCTCGATTCGGCGGCTCGCGCCTCGCTTGTCGACGACGCGTCACCCCAATGGCTTCTGCGCGTGCTGCTCGTGGACACGTGGGGTCGGCTCTTCGTCCAGGGCGAGTCTGTGGATGCAGTGAGCGCGCATCTCCGTCGCGTCGTGGCACTGAGGGGATGAGCGGTCCACGGTCGTGAGGGAGCCCGGCCTCCTCGTCGTCGACGTAGCCCACCCCGACGCTGGCCCCGACCTCGACTCGGCCGCCCGAGCCCTTCGAGAGATCGGCGATGCCCGCGTGGAGCACGCCGCACCGGCCCCGGGCGTGGTCGTCGTGCTCTCGAAGGGCCTTCGGACGTCGACCGGCCCGTTCGTCGCACCCGACCGGCCGATGCCGACCGGAATCGTCCCGCCCGGCGCGGTCGCCTGGACGACTCCCGATGGTTGGTGCGCGACGAGCGACACCGCGGGCATCCACCACGTCTACTGGCGTCAAGGACGCGGCTGGGGCGCGATCTCGACCTCCGCCGTCGCGCTCGGCCGGCTCGGTGGTTCGGGTCCCGACCGCGACGCCCTCGGCGTGGCGGCGCTTGCCGGCCACGCGCTCGAGAGCGCGACCGTCGTCTCGGACGTCCGTCTGCTCCAGGCAGGCGAGCTGTGCGAACTGAGCGAAGGTCGCGTGGACGTCTCGCGCGTCGCGCCCCCGCCGGCGCTCGACGCCGACGGCTGGATCGACGAGATGGCGGCCATCCGACGGACAGGCGTCGAGGTCGTGGTTTCGATCGTCGACGACGCGCTCCAGACGACCTCCAGTCCGGTTCTCGAGCTGAGCGGAGGACTCGACAGCCGCGTGCTACTCGCCGCGATTCCACCCGAGCGGCGCGCGGGTCTTCCGGCGTTCACCCTGAGCCACCCGGGAGGCGCCGACGAGGCCATCGCAGTCGAGATCGCACGCCGCAACGACCTCGACCATCACTGC
>Ga0247786_1000077_pt1 | contig 12055 bp, 9 predicted proteins | sample UWRJS066202C4_FD_179917 | JGI IMG/M metagenome (GOLD analysis project Ga0247786, IMG submission 179917) | Soil microbial communities from Arlington Agricultural Research Station in Wisconsin, United States - UWRJ-S066-202C-4 | ecosystem: Environmental > Terrestrial > Soil > Agricultural land... | reverse complement strand
GTGGTAGTCGGCGGGAGCGGTCTGGTCGGTGCCGTTGAACACCCGCAGCTTGCGGGCGATCAGCGTGACGACGACCGCGACGACGATGTTCGCCACCAGCGAGACGAACCCGACGTAGATCTGCACGGACGACGTGCCGAACGGGTGGTAGCCGAGCAGGGACAGCTTGCTCAGCGACAGCGCGGAGCCACCGAAGTGGTTCTTGCCCGCCGCCGCGTTCGGGATCGTGTAGAGCAGGTACATGCCCCAGCCCATGCCGACGACCCAGCCCGCGATCATGCCCCACACGTGGAACCAGCGGGTGTAGAGCGCGATGGCGACGGCGGGCAGCGTCTGGAGGATCATCACGCCGCCGATGAGCTGGAGGTCGATGGAGAACTGCGGGTCGATGAACAGGATGAACGCGACCGCGCCGAACTTCACCACCAGCGAGGCGATCTTGGCCTGCTTCGCCTCCTGCGCCGGGGTGGCGTCCTTCTTGACGTACTCCTTGTAGATGTTGCGGGTCCACAGGTTCGCGGCCGCGATCGACATGATCGCCGCCGGGACCAGCGCGCCGATGCCGATGGCGGCGAAGGCGATGCCCGCGAACCAGGACGGGAACTCCTGGCCGAACAGCACCGGCACGATGGTGTTCGTGTCCGGCCGACCGGTCGCCTGGTTGGTGATCGGTTTGACGCCCGCGCTGATGGCGACGTAACCGAGCAGCGCCAGCAGGCCCAGGAGCAGCGAGTACGCGGGCAGCGCCACCATGTTCCGCTTGATCACCTTGCGGCCGCGCGAGGCGAGGATGCCGGTGAGCGAGTGCGGGTACAGGAACAGCGCCAACGCCGAGCCGAGGGCCAGGGTCGCGTACTGGAGCTGGTTGTTGGCGTTGAGCAGGGTGCCGTCGCCCGGCGCCGGGGTGGCGTCGAACTTGGCCTGCGCGTCCTCGAGGACACCGCCCCAGCCGCCGAACTTGCTCGGCAGGTAGACCACCGCGACGATGATCACCAGGTAGATCAGCGTGTCCTTGACGAACGCGATCAGCGCCGGGGCGCGCAGGCCGGACTGGTAGGTGTACAGCGCCAGCACGACGAACGCGACGAACAGCGGCAGGTGGCCGAGGACGCCGGACCCGTTGAGGCCCATCGTGCGCAGCACGGCCTCCAGGCCGCCGAGCTGGAGCGCGATGTACGGCATGGTCGCGACGATGCCGGTGATGGCGATGATCAGCGCCAGCCAGTGCGAGCCGTACCGGCCGCGCACGAAGTCGGCGGGGGTGACGTACCCGTGCACCCGCGACACCGACCACATGCGGACCAGCGGCAGGAAGACGATCGGGTACAGGATCACGGTGTACGGCAGGGCGAAGAAGCCCATCGCGCCCGCGCCGAACATCAGCGCCGGGACGGCGACGAACGTGTAGGCCGTGTAGAGGTCACCACCCACCAGGAACCAGGTGATCCACGAGCCGAACTTGCGGCCGCCGAGGCCCCACTCGTCGAGGTGTTCGAGGGTGTCGCCCTGCTTCCACTTCGCCGCGAAGAACCCCAGCACGGTGACCAGCAGGAACAGGACCGTGAACACGATGAACTCGGTCCACTGCATCAGCGCTTCCCCCTCTTCGGGTCGCCGGAGTCGAGATCGCCCACGTCGAGGTGGTCGGGTCCGTGCTCCACCGGCTCGTCCTTGGTCTTGACGAACACCAGGCCCACGCACAGCACGCCCACCGGGACGAACGCGAACTGGTACCAGTAGAAGAACGGCAAGCCGAACACCGCGGGTTTGGCGATGTTGAAGAACGGCGTGATCAACATCAACAGCGGAACCAGCAAGAGCAGGTTCCAGTTGCTCCAGCGCAAGCTGCTGGTCTGTGGAGCAGAAGGCATGTTGCCCCTCCGTACGGCCCTGGTTACTCAGGTGTTTCGAGATGTTAGGCCGGAGGGGTGTTGAGCGTCATCGTGTCGAGTGGACCGACTTCGGATTGAACGACCGAATCGTGACCAACTAACGGCCGGACAGCCTAGTGACCAGGTGGGACTCGGCCCGGTCGAAGTAGCGGAGCAGTTCCTGCTCGGCCTCGGCGACCGCGTCGGCGTCGAGCAGCGCCAGGATCGCCCGGTTCATCGGCAGGTAGTCCTGGTAGAACTCGCGCGGGTTGCCCATCACGTAGAACGCCAGCCTCAGCTCGGCGAGCAGCCGCTGGACCTCCTCGTTCAGCCGCAGGCTCCCGGCGAGCGCCGTGATGGCCCGGTGGAAGCGGATGTTCGACGTGCCGACGTCGAGCCAGTTGTCCATCGCCGCGCCGCGCACGCCGAACGCCACGGCGTCCCGGACGCCCTGCCGGGCCTCCTCGGTCGCGTCGGTCCAACGGCGGATCGCGCCGCACTCGATCACCCGGCGGGCGGCGTAGATGTCCGAGACCTCGTCCACGCCCGGTTCGCACACGAAGACGCCCCGGCTGTGCTCGTGCACGAGCAGGCGTTCGTGGGTGAGCAGGCGGAACGCCTCGCGCAGCGTGTTGCGGGAGATGCCCAGCGCGTCGGAGATGGCCTTCTCGTTGAGCTGGAGGCCTGGGGTCAGCTCGCCGTCGAGCATCCGGTCGCGGAGCTTGTCCGCGACGCGTTCGGCACGGGCCCGGTCCTGGCTGAGGCGGTCGTCTGCGAGGGAGCCCAGCCAGTCGTGGGACGGCGCCGTTGTCATCCGCCCATCTTACCCGGTTTGGAGTATTGAAGGATTGTTGAACAATCCTTACCTTGGTTCCAGGGAGGAAGACATGGACCTCAACGCGGACCTGGGAGAGAGCTTCGGCCACTGGCGGCTCGGCGACGACGAAGCCCTCCTGACCATCGTCACCAGCGCGAACGTGGCCTGCGGTTTCCACGCGGGCGACCCGGACACCATGCTGCGCACCTGCCGGACGGCCGCCGAGCACGGGGTCACCGTCGGCGCCCACGTCGGCTACCGCGACCTCGCGGGGTTCGGTCGGCGGTTCGTCGACGTCGCCCCGGCCACGCTGACCGCCGAGGTGCTGTACCAACTGGGCGGCCTGGACGCGTGCGCGAAGGCCGCCGGGACGCGCATCGGCTACGTGAAACCCCACGGGGCGCTGTACAACGCGCTGGTCAGGCACGAGACGCAGGCCGACGCCGTGGTCGACGCGGTGCGCGCCTACGACCCGACGCTGACGGTGCTGGGCATGCCGGGGGCCGTGTGGCTCAAGCGCGCCGACGTGGCCGGGCTGCCGGTGCGGTTCGAGGCGTTCGCCGACCGGGCGTACACGGCGACGGGCGCGCTGGTGCCGCGCGAACGGCCGGGCGCGGTCCTGCACGACCCGGCGGAGATCGCCCGGCGCAGCGTCCAACTCGCCACCGAGGGCACGGTGACCAGCATCGACGGCCGGACCATCCGGGCGCGCGTCGACTCGATCTGCGTGCACGGCGACAACCCGAACGCGGTGGCCATCGCGGCCGCCGTGCGCGGGGCGCTCATCGGCTCAGGTGTGAAGTTAAAAGCTTTCAGCCTGGAAAACCGCAGGTTGACGGCCTGACCCGGCCGAGTGGGGTTCCGGCACCCTCGGTGATCGGAAACGATCGCAGCGTGACCCGTGAAAGCACCCACCGACTGCGCGCCCTCGTGCCCGCCGCAGTCGCCCTGTCCCTGCTCATCACACCTGCTGTCGCGCTCGCCCAGCAGGACACCCCCGCCCGCGCGTGCTTCGACCCCGCCGCGCCGCTGAGCGTCGAGGAGCAACGGCTCGACGACGTCCTCGTCGAGGGAGGCCCCGCCGTCGGCCCCGAACTGGTCCGGCTGGCGGGCTTCACCGCGAGCGTCGAGCGGTTCACCGAGAGGCTGTGCGCCACGCCGTCGGCGCGCGCCGCCAAGCAGCTCGTCAACTCCACCGGCGCCGACCTGTGGAAGGCCGCGGTCAAGCGCGCCCAGAGCACCCAGACCACGTGGGACGCCTACGACGACCGGCCCCTGTACTGGGCGCGCCTGCACCTGACGAAGGCCCTGCGGCAGTGGACGCCGCGGACCGCGATCAGCGCGGCCGACCGGGCGGCGCTGGTCGAGTCGGTCGACCGCACGTCCCGCGGCGTGACCGACGTGCGGTTCCCGGCCCAGCCGGGGGTGCGCAGGATCGTCGTGACCGGCTTCGACCCGTTCCAGCTCCAGGGCACGTCCGTGCGGCGCGGCAACCCGGCGGGCGCGGCGGCGCTGCAACTGGACGGCAAGGTGTTCGACACCCCTGAGGGCAAGGTCGTCGTGCAGGCCGCGGTGCTGCCCGTGCTGTGGGGCGCGTTCGACGAGGGCGTCGTGGAGGCCGTCTACGGCACCGCGCTGAAGTCGCAGGTCCAGCCGGACGCGTTCGTGACGATCAGCCAGGGCAGGCCCGGCCGGTTCGACGTCGAGCGCTGGGCGTCGCGGTGGCGCGGCGGGTTCCCGGACAACAACGACGCCTCCTCGCGCGGCGCGGTGCCGGACGCGGCGGGCTGGCCGCAGCCGTCGACCGAGTTCATCGAGACCACGCTGCCGTTCCAGAAGATGATCGACGCGGGCACCGGCCCGTTCACCGTGCAGTTCAACCGGTCCTTCTGCGAGTGGCCGGTCGGCAGCGTCCCCGGCACCGGCACGATGTCGTGCCGCAGCGACGAGCCCACGCCCGGCGCGGCGGCGGCGTCCGGCGGCGGTGGTGACTACCTGTCCAACGAGAGCATGTACCGCGCCAACCGCGTGCGGACCGGTCTCGGGGCGACGACCGTGCTCGGCGGCCACCTGCACACGCCGGTGCTCACCCAGCCCGTCGACCCGGCGGCCCTGACCGATGCCGCGTTCGAGGCGCAGCGGCGGGACATCGCCAACCAGGCCGTGGCGCTGGTCGGCGTCGTCTGACCTTCTCCACAGGCTGTGCACAGTTCCATGCACAGGTTGTGGACAACTCTGGATCAGCCCAGTTCAGGGCATGTGGATAGTTGTGCACAAAGCGGAAGACCCGGTGGACGGCACTGGCCACCGGGTCTTCCTGTCCACACCTCGGGTGATCAGCCGAGGCGTTGCTTCAGCGCCTCGAACTCGTCGCGCAGCGAGGTGGGCAGCTTGTCGCCGATCTTGGCGAACCACTCCTCGATGAGCGGGATCTCGGCCTTCCACTCGTCCACGTCGACCTTCAGCGAGGTCTCGATGTCCTCGGTCGAGGCGTCCAGGCCGGACAGGTCCAGCGCGTCGGCCGTCGGCACGTGGCCGATCGGCGTCTCCACGGCGGTGGACTTGCCCTCGATGCGCTCGATCGCCCACTTCAGGACGCGGGCGTTCTCACCGAAACCGGGCCACAGGAAGCGCTTGTCCTCACCGCGGCGGAACCAGTTGACGTAGAAGATCTTCGGCAGCTTCTCGGCGTCGGCGTTCTTGCCGACCTCGATCCAGTGCTTGAAGTAGTCACCCGCGTTGTAGCCGATGAACGGCAGCATGGCCATCGGGTCGCGGCGCACGACGCCGACCTTGCCGGTGGCGGCCGCGGTCGTCTCGCTGGACAGCGTGGCGCCCATGAACACGCCGTGCTGCCAGTCGCGGGACTCCGTGACCAGCGGGATCGTCGTGGCGCGGCGGCCACCGAAGAAGATCGCCGAGATCGGCACGCCCTTCGGGTCCTCCCACTCCGGCGCCTTGATGTCGCACTGGGCGATCGGCGTGCAGTAGCGGGAGTTCGGGTGCGACGACAGTTCGCCGCTGTCCGGCGTCCAGTCCTGCTTCTTCCACGAGGTGAGGTGCGCGGGCGGCTCGCCCATGCCCTCCCACCACACGTCGCCGTCGTCGGTCAGCGCGACGTTCGTGAAGAGCGAGTTGCCCTTCGCGATCGTCCGCATCGCGTTCGGGTTCGTGTGGTAGTCCGTGCCGGGGGCGACGCCGAAGAAGCCGTTCTCCGGGTTGACGGCGTAGAGCTGACCGTCCTCGCCGAAGCGCATCCAGGCGATGTCGTCGCCCAGCGTCTCGACCTTCCAGCCGGGGATGCTCGGCTCCAGCATCGCCAGGTTCGTCTTGCCGCACGCCGACGGGAACGCCGCGGCGATGTAGTAGACCTTGCTCTCCGGCGAGGTGAGCTTGAGGATCAGCATGTGCTCGGCGAGCCAGCCCTCGTCGCGCGCCATCACCGAGGCGATGCGCAGCGAGTAGCACTTCTTGCCCAGCAGGGCGTTGCCGCCGTAGCCCGAGCCGAACGACCAGATCATCCGCTCTTCGGGGAACTGGGTGATGTACTTGGTGTCGTTGCACGGCCACGGCACGTCCGCCTGGCCGTCTTCGAGCGGGGCGCCGATCGAGTGCAGAGCCTTGACGTACTTGGCGTCCTCGCCGAACTTGACGAGTGCCTTGTCGCCCATGCGGGTCATGATGTGCATGGAGACGACCACGTACTCGGAGTCGGTGATCTCGACGCCCAGCATCGGCTCGTCCGCGTCGAGCGGGCCCATGCAGAACGGGATCACGTACATCGTGCGGCCGCGCATCGAGCCCCGGTAGAGCTCGGTCATGATGGCCTTCATCTCTGAAGGGTTCATCCAGTTGTTCGTGGGGCCCGCGTCGGCCTCGTCCACGGAGCAGATGTACGTGCGCTCCTCGACCCGCGCGACGTCGGTCGGGTCGGAAGCGGCCCAGAACGAGTTCTGCTTCTTCTTCAGAGGCACGAACGTTCCGGCGTCAACGAGCTTTCCGGTGAGCCGTGTCCATTCCGCTTCGGTTCCGTCCGCCCACACGACCTCGTCGGGACAGGTCAGATCGGCCACTTCGCGGACCCAGGACAACAGGCCTGCATGGTTGGTAGGTGCCTCGTCGAGACCGGGAATGGTCACTGCCGTCATCTCGTCTCGTCTCCTGACTGCGCCACAGCCCACTTGGACGTCGTCGTCCGGCGTGGGACGACAACGTCCTCGGAAATAGCTCCACAACGTCCGGGGGAACCCGGACGTTCTGTGAAGGGGATGGACCGAGGCTAGCGGGGTTAATCCCCGGTTACCGAGAGCTGACCTGTCGGGTGCCTCACAAGACCGATTCTGGAATCGATTCAGCACCCGTTCAGCGCGAGTTCAGCGCGAGCAAAACTGTGACCTGCGCTTTATCCGGCGAAAATCAAGTGCCCCGTGTGCGTCGAACAGCACACGGGGCACTTTTTCCGGAAGTTTGTGAGAGCGCTCTCAATGGTCCGGACCAGTGAGTGTTCAAGTGCGATTCAGTGGGAACTCAGTGGTATCCGACTTCGGGTCTAGTTCGGACTGATCCATTGCCCGGTGGTGGAATCGATTCGCACGACCCCGGAAACCGATCCGAACGGTTCCTCGCGGTCGTCCTCCACCCACAGGTCCTCCTCCGACAGCACACCGCTCTTGCTGTCCGGCACGTACTTGCCTTCGGAGTCGATGTGCCCGCGCTCGACCTCGGTCCACGTGTCCTCGGAGGTGTGCTTGGTCATCACGACCTCGCCCTCCGTCGTGATCTCCGTCGCCAGGTCCGCCCGGCCGTCACCGTCGACGTCGGTGAACAGCCACGTGTCGCCCTGCTCGTCCTTCACCACGGCGGTGTCGGCCTTGCCGTCGCCGTCGGTGTCCTCGGTCGGCACGCCGACGTTCTGGTCGCCGCTGTCCGTGTCGACGATGATCGCCCGACCCGCGTTCGTGTTCGTCTGCTCGTGCGCGTCGGCCGGGTCGACCGAGATCCACTCCCCGGAGTGCCCGTCGAACCTGGCCTGCGCGACCAGGTTCCCCTCCCGGTCGAACGTGCTCATCAGGTCGGCGTCGCCGTCCCTGTCCGTGTCGGTGAACGTCAGGTGCCCACCGTCGTCGGTCTCCACGACAGCGCTGTCCTCGACGCCGTCGTGGTCCAGGTCGTAGGTCGTCTCGGCGGTGTACTCCTCGCCCTCGACGGTGACCTTGAGCTCGCCGTCGGCTCCGCCGTTCTCGTCGATGTACACCGGGTCACCCTCCTGAGCGTTTCGTACCGGTACGACCCACGTTAGGCCGATTCGGTTCCGAGGGTGAGGTCACACACCCATTTCGTGCTCGTCCGAACGGACGGCGCGGCGGTCGGCGATCGCCGGCGGGCCGTCAAGCCCGGTCGCGGACGGCGCGGATGCGGCCGAGGAGCTGGTCGACCTGGGTGCGGCCCGCGCGGATCTCGGCCTGGCGGCGGGTGACGGTCTGGAGTTCGCGACCGCGTTCGCCCGCCTCCATCCGGAGTGCCTTGTCGACGTCGCGGAGTTCGGCCTCGATCGCTTCGACCCGCCTGCCGAGCGCTTCGTCCAGCGCCAGCGACAGGTGCTGCTCGGCCGCGATGAGCTGTTCCGCGACGACCTGGTCGACGGTGGAGCGGGCGTCGGCGATGGCGTCGGACAGCCACTGCTTGAGGTGCTGCTTGTCGGCCGAGTGCTTGCGGGTCCTGGCCATCCACCAGCCCGCGCCCAGGCCGAGCACGAGGGTCACCGGCAGCACGATCGGGTTCAGCGCGGCCACGCCGAAGCCCGCCAGCGGCAGCACGGCCAGCCTGCCCGCGCCCAGTCCGCCGGAGACGCCCATGAACACCAGCAGCTTGTCCTCGGCGGTCGGCGGGCGCTTGTCCGGTGGCCGCAGCACGACCGGCTGGTGCCTGCCGCGGGCGAACTGGGCGCGGATCACGGCCAGTTCGTCGGGGGAGAACAGCTCCGCCAGCGACGCGTCGGTCACCTGCGCCAACCGGGTGGCGAGCAGGCCGCTGAGCCTGCCGGACACGACCTGGAGCGCGGCGTCGACCTGCTGCGGCAACGACGTCAGCGCATCGCGGTCGGCCACGTCGATGGCCTGGCGGAACCAGCTCTGCACGTCCCGCACCTGGCGGTTCACCTCGTGGGAGCACTCGACGCGGGCCCGCTGGACCTCGCCGCGCAGCGTGAGCTGCCAGCCCCTGGTCGACGAGCGGCGCTGCGCGTTCAGCTCCTCGCGCCGGGCCCGCAGGGACTCGGCCTCCTCCTCGCCGACGCTCAGCGCTCGCTGCTCGCCCGCGAGGCGGACGTCGAACTCGGCGAGCACGGTGGCCAGCGCGCGCAGGGTGTTCGCCTCGGCGAGCATCGACGCGCGGCCGACGACCAGTTCCTGCAACGCCGCCTGGAGGCCCGCGATGCCGGACCGCTCGCGCAGCATGGCCGCGGCGTCCGGGTTCGGCGCCTTCGCGGCCATCTCGAACATCCGCGCGGACACGGGGTGGAACACGGCGTCGGCGAACCTCGGCGCGTGCCGGGACAGCAGGGCCTTGTTCGCGGCCAGCAGTTCCCGCCAGCCGCGGAACTGGTCCGTCTTGGTCATGGCGAACACGACGGTCTCGACGCGGTCGCCGACGGCGTGCAGGAAGTCCAGTTCCCCCTTGGTGAACGGGGCCGAGGAGTCCACCACGAACAGCAGCGCGGTCGCCGACGCCGCGGCCTCCAGCGCCAGCTCGCCGTGCGCCGCGTCGAGTCCGCCGACGCCGGGGGTGTCCACAACGGACATCCGTTCCAGCAGCGGCACCGGCGCGTCGACCTCGACGTAGCGCGGCGGCAGTTCGCCCGCCGGGAGCTCGTGGGCGGCGGACACCCAGTTGACCAGCTCGGCGCGGTCGAACGGGACGGGCTCCAGCGCGCCGGGGTAGCAGGCGCGGGCCGCCCACCGCTCGCCGTACCGGAACACCAGGTAGGTGCTGGTCGCGACCTCGGCGTCGACCGGCGACAGGCCAGGGGTGGCCAGCAGGGCGTTGACCAGTGAACTCTTGCCGCGGTTCGTCTCGCCGACGACGACCACGCCCGGCATCCGGTCCTTCGCGCCGCGGACCTCGTCCACCCAGTCGGCGGCCTTCGGGTCGATCTCGCGGACCAGCGCGGTCAGCTTCTCCCTGACCTGCTTGACGGTCTGCGGCAGCGTCACCGGGTCAGGCCCTCGCCGTGTACACGGTCACGACGGGCGGGCGCAGCGGGCGTTCGCGGTCGGTGAAGCCGACGACCTCGGTCTCCGCGACCACGCCGTCCAGCGTCGGGTCGTCGGTCGGCACGGTGCCGCCCGCCTCGTGCCGCGACGGGTCGAACCGGGCGCCGTCGGGGCGCACCGCGCGCACCCCGATGTCCGCCAAGCCCTCCTCGATCCGCTCGACGACACCCGCGCTGCGAGCCCGGTCGAGCGCGTACAGGCAGAGCTGCACCAGCGCGCGCCGCTCGGCCAGCGCCTGGTCCAGCAGTTCGTCGCCGATCGTCTCCATCATGGGTGCCGCCACACCAGTTTGCGACGCTGTCGCCACCGCGTCGGTTCCGTCACCGCTCATCGCTGCCCCCCGCCGCGAAGTTGCTGCCAGATCAAGAAGTACGCGCGGTGCACCACGTGCGCCACCCGGCCCTGCGCGGGCGTCGCGCCGAACGAGGCGAACGACCGCCACCAGCCCGCACGGGCCAGCGCGTACGCGACCAGTTCCGGCAGCGGTCGGCCGCGCAGGCCGAGCTGGTCGGGGATGTGCGGGCTCCCCCCGACCCGCAGCACCTCCTCCACCAGTTCGGCGGGCATCGCGACCGCTCCGGACGTCACCAGCGTCAACGCCTCCAGCAGCCGCAACTGGTGCGCTTCGGGCTTGGCGAGCAGCACCTCGATGGCGTTGTGCACGCGCTGCCGCTCGCCCGCGTCGCCGGACGCCTGGGCGAGCGCGGTCACGGACGCGAGCGCGGCGGCGGCCTTGATGCCGTCGGCGCGGGCCCGGAACACGGCGTTCAGCTTCGCGCGCACCCCGTCGAGCCCGGAGGAGTCGAGCAGCCTGCGCCGCAGCGCCCCCGCCGTGACCGCGGGTTCGGCGGCGAGCACCGCCAGCGCGCACCGCACGCCGTAGAGGTCGAGCTTCTCCATCAGCCGCACCCGCACGCCCGTCGGGACGTCGCACTCCCAGCTGGTGAAGAGGTCGGCGGACATCAGCATCACGTCGAGGACGTCGGCGTCGAGCGCCGCGATCCGGCGCAGCGCCTCGGCGTCGGCCGCGGTGAACCCGCCCGTCTCGGCGGACTCGGCGACCAGCCCGATCACCGGCAGCACGTCCGCGACCCGCGGCTTGAGGATCCGGGCCTGCTTCTCCGCGAGCAGCAGCGCGGCCTTCCAGACGTCGCCGTCCGCGCCGTCGACCGACTCGGGCGCGATCGTGTCGGCCTTGTTCAGCACGGCGATCGCGTTCACCGGCCCGGCTTCGCGGCTCGCGGTGGCCGCGGTGAACGCCGCCAGCGCCTGGTGGTCGTCGGCCCGCACGCCCTGCGTCACCACGTACAGCACGGCTTCGGCGCCCGCGACCGCGTTGCGGGACACCGGGTCCAGGTCACCGGCCGCGCCCAGCAGCTCCTCGGTCCTGGCGACCGACGCGGCGTCCAGCGAACCGAGGCCGGGGGTGTCGATCACCGTCAGGTCCCGCAGCACGGCGTTGGTGAGGTACGCCTCGATGTGCGAGACCTCGTCCACGTCGACGCCCAGCGACGCGGGGATCATCCCCTCCGCGTCGAACGGCAGCACCTGCTTGCGGCCGTCGGTGAAGATCACCTCGATCCGGTCGACCGTCCCGTACTGGAACCGGGTGACCAGCCGGGTGCACTCGCCGACCGCGGTCGGCGCGACCCGGCGGCCGATCAAGGCGTTGACCAGCGTCGACTTGCCGGACTTGATGCGACCCGCGATGGCGACCTGCAACGGGGCCGACAGCCTGCGCAGCACCTCGCGGAAGCCCGCGGCGGTCTCCGGCGACACCTGCGGCTGGAGCGCGACGCACAGGTTCGCGACGGCCGCCGAGAGCGGTCCGGCCAGCTGTCGCCCTGTCGCCGTGGTCACGGCCAGATCGTGCCACGACCGGGTGGTACGTGGTGCGCGTTCGTTTCGGGCTCCCGGCCGAGGGGCATTCGGCGGTCGACGAACTTCGCGGAGGGAGCCAGTCCGATGGACCAGAGCTACGTCGTCTTCCTACTCCTCGGGGTGGTGCTCGTCGCCGTCGACGGGCAGCTGATCTACCGCAGCGGGCGGGTGTACCTGAGCAAGGCGTACGGGAACGCGGAGTCGGCGCGGTCGAT
>Ga0247786_1000076_pt1 | contig 12067 bp, 10 predicted proteins | sample UWRJS066202C4_FD_179917 | JGI IMG/M metagenome (GOLD analysis project Ga0247786, IMG submission 179917) | Soil microbial communities from Arlington Agricultural Research Station in Wisconsin, United States - UWRJ-S066-202C-4 | ecosystem: Environmental > Terrestrial > Soil > Agricultural land... | reverse complement strand
CGGCGACGAGCCCGTCGCAGCGCACGTGCCCGACCTCCTCGCCGGCGATCCGGTAGCTCAGCTCGGCGACGCGATCGTGGGGGCGGCGGGCGAGGGTGATGTCGTTGAGCCCAACCTGCTCGGTGCCGTCGACCTTCACCTCGAGGCCCGGCAGGTGGACGGTCTCGATCTCGCCGGCGAGGGCGCGGCGGATCCCCTCCGCCGCTTCGTCGCGCTCGACCGCCGCGAGGAAGCCGACGGTGCCGAAGTTGACGCCGAAGACCGGCACCTCGGTGCGAGCGTAGCGGCGCAGCGCGTGGAGGATCGAGCCGTCGCCGCCGAGGACGAGGCAGATGTCCGGCACGGTGTGTTCGGCGGTGACGTCGATCCCTTCGGCGGCGTGCCCGTGCTTCTCCAGCTCCTGCTCGGTCGCCGCCAGGCGCCAGCCCATCTCCTGCGCGACCTCGGCCGCGACGGCGACTGCTTCCGAGGCGCTCGGCGGGTGCGAGTGGGTGATCAGGGCCGCGGTCTTCACTCGTCCCCCTCGACGACGAGGATCGCCGCTTCCAAATCCTCGACCTCAGGCCCGGCGCCGCACCAGACGAAGGTCTCCCGGTTCCCCTTCGGGCCCGGCAGCCCCGAGGAGGCGAAGCCGCGGATCGGCAGGCCGAGGTCGCGGGCAGCCGAGGCGACCCCGAGGATCGCCTCGCGGCGGTCGGCGGCGGCGCGGACGACCCCGCGCCCCACGCGCTCGCGGCCCAGCTCGAACTGCGGCTTGACCATCGCCAGGATCTCGCCCTGCTGCTCGATGCACCGCGCCACCGCCGGCAGCACCTTGGTCAGCGAGATGAAGGAGACGTCGATCGTCGCCAGGGAAGGGACGAACGGCAGGTCGGCCGGCTGCAGCTCCCGGGCGTTGAGCCGCTCGATCACGTGCACCCTGGGGTCATGCCGGAGGCGCACGTCGAGCTGCCCGAAGGCCACGTCGGCGGCGGCCACACGGGCGGCGCCCCGCTGCAGGAGGCAGTCCGTGAAGCCGCCGGTGGAGGCGCCGACGTCGAGGCACTCGCGGCCGGCGACGTCCACCCCCAGCGCCTCGAGGGCGTTCTCCAGCTTCGTCCCGCCGCGGGAGACGTAGCGCGGCCCCTCGTCGACGATCAGGTCGGCGTCGGGCTCGACCAGGTGGCTCGGCCGCAGCGCCACCGGCCCGTCCTGCCCGATCCGCACTTCGCCGGCCCGCACCGCGCCGGCCGCGGCGGAGCGAGAGGGAAAGATCCCGCGGTCGGCCAAAACCGCGTCTATCCGGGACTTCTTCACGGCGGACACGCTACCGGGGCCCCCGCGGCCTGGCCTTTTATCCGAGCTTGAGAATGAGCTGGCACAGTCGGCAACACCGCTTACCGAATTTGACCTAGTCCCTGGATCAAACCGGGTAGGAGCCCGCAGAGTCCGTCAATTGCAGCAACTCTGTGACCCCACTCACACACAAGTCGCACATACGTTCGTACGCTGTTCAAGGATTCGCAAGAGGAAACCGATCAAGGAGCAGGACCAAGACTTCAAGGCTGATCCCCGCGTCGATATATCGCCTCGCTGCTTCCCACAGCGACGCACTCGACATTAACCGGGCTCACCGACCTCCCACGGATCCACACATATATAGAGATACATATCTCTCCTCCCTGTAGTAACCCCAGAAGCGCCCCGCCTCCCCCGGCGGGGCGTTTTCTGTTGGACGAATCTTCCAGCGCCCGCTTTCTTTTAATTCAACGCTCCCTCGAAGCTTGGCTCGAAAATGCACACGCGAAAAGGTGGCGTTGGGGCTGAGCCCGCTCACGGAGCGGCCTGGGCGACCCTAGCGATTTCCCGACGGCACCGCAGCGATTCTTGTTTGGTAGAAGGGCTTCACTTGGAACCAGGGAGTTCCAGTGGCCGGGAGGGAGAGATCTCGGCGCCAAACAACTGAAAGGACCAGTCTATGAGAAGGCTATTTCTGGTCGTGGCCGCGCTTGCCGTGATGCTCGTGCCCGCCTCGTCCGCCTCTGCGACGCTCACCGGGCCGTGGGCGCGTTTCCAGCAGTGCCCGACGGCCGTCACCGCAATCGACTTCTGCGTGTACGCGGAAACCACCTCGGGAACGTTCACGATGGGCAGCAAGGCCGTGCCGATCAAAAACCCGGTGATCCTCAAGGGAGGAGCCGACTACATAGAACCGGAAAACCCGCTTGGGCCGCAGAACTTCTACGCGCCCACCGACGGGCAGGTTCTGTCCAAATCAGCTCAGCCGGTGCCGGGCGGGCTCCTCGGAGTCACGGCTCCCAGCTGGTGGCCGCAGATCCTCAAGGACCTGTTCAACGAAACCATCAACAACGGCTTTACCGGCGTGACGGCGACGGTTGAACTGGCCGGACCGGCTTCATCGGTGAAACTGGCGCCGATCAATATCCTCAACCAGGAAGGCATTGCCCTTGCGATGCCGGTCAAGGTCAAGCTGGACAACCCGTTCCTCGGGAGCAGCTGCTACATCGGGTCCAACTCGAATCCGATCAAACTCAACCTGACCGCGGGCACGACCTCGCCGCCCCCGCCGAACACGCCGATCAAAGGCAGCGGTGGCGAATTCGAAGGTCTCGAAGAATTCAGGATCATCGCTCTGAAAAACAACAACCTGGTCGACAACTCGTTTGCGGCGCCGGGTGCGAACGGCTGCGGAGGCTTCCTGTTCTCCTGGGCAGTCGATCCGCTCGTGAACTCGATCGTCGGAGTACCGGCGGCCGCGGGCACCAACACGGCTGAACTCAAAGGAACCAGCTACCTGGGCGAAGCCGCATACGTGCGGGCCAACAAATAGTGCAGAACGCATAGGAGGAATAAAAGCGCCCGCCATCGGCGGGCGCTTTTTCTTTGGCCGACCACCGCCCTGCCTAGCTGCAGACGCGCCTCGCGCCCCGGCCTAAGCGGCGGGCGCGAGAGATCCGATTCCCCAAGCGGATCCACACATATAGAGCGCGTCTCTCCTCCCCTGGTGATTTTTCCCCAGAAGCGCTTGGCTTATCGCCTGCTTCCTCACCGGAGAGACTGGCGCAGGCTAAACGATTGCGCCATTTGGATCAATCGTCAAAAATGATTAGGTCAATTAACTCGGGGTCAGCGCCGGCTGCGCGCTGGGGAGGGAACTGAGCACGCGGTCGGCGACCGACTCGCCCGTCAGCCCGACCTCGGCACGGAGCAGCGCCGGCTTGCCGTGGGTGACGTAGGCGTCGGGCAGTCCGATCCGCAGGACCCGCGCCCGCTCCCCGGGCGCCTCGGCGAAGGCGTCCTCGAAGTGCTCGAGCACCGCCGAGCCGAAGCCGCCCGGAAGGACGTTCTCCTCGACCGTCACCACCAGCTCGTGTTCGCGGGCGAGGCGCTCCGCCAACTCCCCGTCGATCGGCTTGGCGAAGCACGCGTCGGCGACGGTCGGCTTCAACCCGTGCTGCTCGAGGATCTCGGCGGCCTCGCGAGCGACGGCGACGCCGTAGCCGTAGCCGAGCAGGGCCACTCGCTCCCCCTCGGCCAGGATCTCGCCCTTGCCGATCGCCAGCAGCTGGGGCTTCGCCGGCAGCTCGGCCCCCTCGGCCGCCCCGCGCGGGTAGCGCAGCGCCGCCGGGCCGTCGTGGGCGATCGCGGTGTGCAGCATGTGGACCAGCATCGCCTCGTCGCGCGGAGCCATCACGACCACGTTCGGGATCGGCCGGAAGTAGGAGACGTCGAAGGCGCCGTGGTGGGTCGGGCCGTCGTCGCCGACCAGGCCGGCGCGATCCATCGCGAAGGTGACGTCGAGGCCCTGGAGGCAGACGTCGTGGACGATCTGGTCGTAGGCGCGCTGGAGGAAGGTCGAGTAGATCGCGCAGACCGGCTTCGCCCCCTGCAGCGCGAGTCCGCTGGCGAGCAGGACGGCGTTCTGCTCGGCGATGCCGACGTCGTAGTACTGCTCGGGCAGCTCGTCGCAGAGCTTCTGTAGGCCGGTCCCCCCCGCCATCGCCGCGGTGATCCCGATCACGCGCGCATCGGCCCTCGCCTCGGCCACCATCGCCTCGGCGAAGACCTTCGTGTACTGCGGCGGCGAGCCGGCGGCGGGCGGCTTCTCGAGCACCTCGATCCCCTCCGGCGAATCCGTTTCGGTCACCGGGACCGGCTTGGGAGCGGACGCGGGCTGGCCGTCTACGATCGACTTCGGCTTCGCCGCGTGCCACTCCTCCATCGACTCCAGGCCGCCTTCTTCGGCCGGGGCGAAGCCCTTCCCCTTGACCGTGTGGACGTGGACGACGACCGGGCGTTCGGCTTCGAAGGCCTCGCGGAGCGCGTCGCGCAGGGCGTGTACGTCGTGGCCGTCGATCACGCCCATGTAGGCGAGGTCGAGCTCCTCGAAGAAGAGCCCCGGCGCCCAGTAGGCCTTGATCGCCGACTTGATCTCCGGCCCGAGTCGCTCGATCCGTCTGCCGAGGCCGAGCGGCAGCTTCGTCAGCCGGTCCTCGACCCCCTCGCGGGCGTGCCAGAGGCGCGGGTTGAGGCGGATCCGGTTGAAGTAGCGCGAGAGGGCGCCGACGTTGGGCGAGATCGACATCCCGTTGTCGTTGAGGACGATCACGACCGGCGTCTGCAGTCCGCCGGCCGCGTGCAGCGCCTCGTAAGCGACGCCGCCGGTGAGGGCGCCGTCGCCGATCACCGCCGCCACCTTGCCGTCGGTTCCGATCCCCTTGCGCATCGCCTCCTTCAGACCGACCGCGTAGCCGATCGAGGTCGAGGCGTGGCCGGCGCCCATGACGTCGTGCTCGGACTCCGGGATCGAGCAGAACGGGGCCAGGCCGTCGTACTGGCGGATCGTCGGCAGCCGGTCGCGGCGGCCGGTGAGGACCTTGTGCGGGTAGGCCTGGTGGCCGACGTCCCAGAGGACCTTGTCGCGGGGGGAGTCGAGCAGGCTGTGGAGGGCGACGGCGAGCTCGCAGGTGCCGAGGTTGGCGCCGAAGTGGCCGCCGATCTCCCCGATCGTGTCGATGATGTAGGTGCGCATCTCCTGCGCCACCTGCTGCAGCTGCTCCTCGTCGAGGCCGTGCAGATCCTCGGGGCCTTCGATCCCGGAAAGCAGCGGCTCTCTCGTCTCGTCTTCGGTGCCCTGGGTGGGGGGCTGTTCGCTCATTCGTTCCTCGTGAAGATGTAGTCGGCCACGCGCCTCAGGTCGTCCGTCTCGCCGTCGGCCTCGGCCAGCGCCGCGGTTGCCTTGGCGTGGGACTCGGCCGCCAGCTCACGGGCCCGATCGAGCCCGAAAAGGCTGACGTAGGTGAGTTTGCCATGTCTCTCGTCGCTTCCATGTGGCTTGCCGAGCTGCTCGTCCGACTCGGTCACGTCGAGGATGTCGTCGACGATCTGAAACAGCACGCCCAACTCCTCGGCGAAACGGCGATAAGGCATTGTCTCAGGTTCGGCGGCTCCCTCCAGCAGCAGGACCACGTTGACGCTGGCGGCGATCAGCCGCCCGGTCTTCAGCGCGTGCAGGGCGCGCAGCCCCTCGGCGTCTGACTCGGTGCCGACCACGTCCACGTACTGGCCGCCGACCATGCCGTCGACCCCGGTTGCCGCCGCCAGCTCGCGCAGCGCCGCCAGCACCCGCGCCGGCTCCCCCGGCTGCTCGCAGAAGAGGCGCATCGCCTCGGCGAAGAGCCCGTCGCCGGCGAGGATCGCGACGTCCTCGCCGAACTTGACGTGCGAGGTCGGCAGGCCGCGCCGCAGCTCGTCGTCATCCATCGCCGGCAGGTCGTCGTGGATCAGCGAGTAGGTGTGGATCAGCTCGATCGCGCAGGAGACCGGGAGGAAGCGCCCGGGCTCGGCGCCGAGCGAGCGCGCGGTCGCGAGGGCGAGCACCGGCCGCACCCGCTTGCCGCCGGCCAGCAGCGAATAGCGCATCGCCTCCTCCAGACCGGCCGTGGAGTTGGCGACGGAGAAGCTCAGGTTCGCGAGGGCGTCGTCGACGAGCCCGCGCAGATCGTCGGGGTAGCTCAAGCGACTACTCGGCGCTCGCCTGCTGCCGCGCCTCGCGGTTGGCCTCCTCGACCGCCTCGGCCGAGAGGTCGGCTGCCTCCGCGGCAAGCTGGGCGGCGACCTCGTCGCTCGTCTCCTCGGACTGCAGCTGCGCCGTGATCTCGCGCAGGCGCTGGGAGATCTCGCGCAGGCGCGCGCTCACTTGGCCGGCTCCCGCTCGCGCGCGACGGCGCCAAGGATGCCGTTGACGAACTTCGGCGCGTCCGCCCCGCAGTACTCCTTGGCGATCTCCACCGCCTCGTTGATCGCGACCTCGGGCGGGGTGTCGGTGAACTCCATCTCGTAGAGCGCGGTCCGCATCACGTTCATGTCGAGAGGCGCGATCCGGTCGACCGTCCAGCCCTTCGCGTGGCCGGCGATCGTGTCGTCGAGCTCTTCGCGGTGGGTGTCGACGCCCTCGGCCAGCTCCCGCGTCAGCGATCGCGCCTCGCCCAGCAGCTCCGCCAGCGGGCGACCGGTCACGTCGCGCTGGTAGTTGGCGAAGACGGCGTCCCGCCGCTGGTCGGATCTGCGCATGGGTGCATTGTTTCAGCGCCGGACCGCGGAGCGGTCAGGCGCGGGAGATGTACTCGCCGCTGCGCGTGTCGACCCGGACCGATTCGCCCTCCTCGATGAAGAGCGGCACCTGGACGACGACGCCGGACTCCAGCGTCGCGGGCTTGTTGCCGCCACCTGATGCGGTGTCGCCTTTGAGGCCGGGATCGGTCTGGGTGACCTTCATCTCGATTGCGCTCGGGACCTGCACGTCGCTCGGCTGCTCGTCGACGAAGAGGACGTCGACCTCGGCGTTCGGCAGCACCCACTGCATCGAGTCCCCGAGCTGCTCCTGGGGGATTTCGATCTGGTCGTAGTCCTGGGAGTCCATGAAGACGGCGGCATCGCCCGAGTCGTAGAGGTACTGCATCTTTTTCGATTCGGTCCGCACCGGGCGGAACTTCTCCCCCGCCCTGAAGGTTTTGTCGATCACCGACCCGTCCTCGATCCGCCGCAGCTTCGTCCGCACGAAGGCGCCGCCCTTGCCCGGCTTCACGTGCTGGAACTCGATGATCTTCCAGATCTTGCCGTCGATCTCGATGTGGGTCCCGTTCTTGAACTGGTTCGTCGAAATAGTCACGACGGCGAATCCTAGAGAGGCGCTCAGGGGGACGCCGCGAGGCGGCGCACGGCTTCCTCTGGGTCGCGGAAGACCTCGCCGCGGACGAAGCGTCCGTTCGCGACCTCCCAGATCCAGGCGACGGGCATGTCGCGGATGCCGAGTGCTCGGCTGCGGGCGTAGACACGGCCGCGGACCAGCAGCGAGCCGCCGTGGTTCTCGACCACCTTCGGGTTGATCAGCAGCTCGTCCCAGGCGCGGTCGACGTCGAGCAGGTATTCGTGCAGGCCTTCGGGGCCTGTGTAGGGGGCGTCGCGGCCGATCTGCTCGGCGGTGCCGATCGGGAAGAAGGCCATCTGCTGGTCGCAGACGGCGACGATCTCCTCGGAGTCGCGGCGGTTGAAGGCCGCGTAGAGGCGCTCGACCAGCTCCACCTCGGGCTCGGGAGCCGGGGCCTCGTCGGCGGAGGCGGGGGCGATGGCGATGATCGCCGCGTCGTCGTCCAGCTCGCCGCCGGTGAACCCGTGCAGGGCACCCTCGATCTGCTGCGCCGCCAGCGCCGGGCCCCTGACCCCGGCGAGGACGGCCCGCAGGCGCTCCTCGCCGAAGCGTCCCTCGCCACCGCCGGAATCGGTGACCCCGTCGGTGACGACGACCAGCTGCTGGTCGCGGCCGACGGCGGTCGCCTCCATCGTCCAGGTCTCGTCGGGGAAGGCGCCGAGCACCGGTGCCGGCCTGCAGGCCTCGCTGACGGAATCGCCGTCGATCAGCAGCGGCGGCGGGTGCCCGGCGACGGCCAGGCGAACCGGATCGGCGGAGTCTTCGGACATCGTCATCGCGGCGACGCTGCAGAGGGCGGTGCCGCTGCGGGCGAGCAGCTCGCGATTGAGGGTCCGCAGGGCGATCACGGGGTCGCCGGTGATCGCGGCGGCGGTGCGCAGCGTGTAGCGGGCATGGGCGGTGACCGCGGCGGCCTTGGCGCCGCGGCCGGTGACGTCGCCGATCACCACCATCCAACCGCCGGCGATCCGGAAGGCGTCGTAGAAGTCGCCGCCGATCTCGTTTTCGGCGCCGGCGGGCCGGTACATCGCCGCCACCGACCAGCCCGGGATGTGGGGCAGCGGCGGCGGCAGCAGGCCGCGCTGCAGCGTCTCCGCGATCTCGGCCCGTTCGCGCTCGCTGCGGGCCAGGTCGGAGAAGAGGCCGGCGTTGTCGAGGGCGAGGGCGACGCGGCCGGCGAGGATGGTGACGAAGTGGACGTCGGACTCGTCGAATACGCGCCCGGACGGACCGACGCTGATCGTCAGCACCCCCGTCGGGCGCCCCCGCGCCCGCAGCTCGACGCTGACCCCCGATCGAACCCCGAGCCCGCGGAGGAACTGCAGATCCTCGTCGTCCTCGGCGAACTCGCGCAGGTCCTCGTCGCTCCGGAGGTCGAAGCGAAGCGGCTCCTGCCGCTCGCGGCTGGCGTTGCTGGCGACCTGCGCCTGCAGGCGAGGGCCTCGCTCCATCAAGCGGGTTTCGATCTGCTCGGCATCGGGGCCGTCGACCTCGAGGGCGGCGCGGCGGACCCGATCCCCCTCGATCGCGTCGATCGCGCAGATGTCACCCACCTCCGGGACGATGATTGCGGCGACCGCCTCGAGGGTCTCGTCCAGGGTCGCGCCTTCGTCGGCCACCCGCGAGATCTCGTCGAGCATCCGGAAGCGGCGGTTGACCAGCCGGACCTTCTTCGTGGAGATGGTGGCGACGATCGCGACCACCACCAGAGCCAGCGCGACGACGATGTCGGCGGGAAGGGGCATCAGCCCGAATCGGCACCGCGTGCCCGGTCGCCGCCGGTGCTGGTGGTGAGGTTGGAGGCGGCACCCCCGCTGAGGACCCGCCGCACCAGCGAGGGCGCGAGGATGCGGAGGACTGCGGCGAGGGCGTAGGGGCGCGGGACGTAGCGTTCCGCCCTGCCGCCGGGCCCGGCCTCGAAGATCGCCTCCGCCACCTTCTCCGGCTTCGAGACGATCCACCGGGTGAGGGCTTTCTCGCGCAGCTCGGTCGCCGGGAAGCCCTCGGTGCGGACGAATCCCGGCAGGACCATGCCGACGTGGACGCCGTGGGGCTTCTCCTCGGCGTAGAGCGAGTCGGTCCAGCCGATCAGGGCGAACTTGCTGGCCGAGTAGGCGCCGGTGCGGGCGCGGGCGACGCGCCCGGCGGTGCTTGCGACGTTGACGATCGCGCTCGGGGCGGAGCTGCGCAGGAGCGGCAGCAGCGCCTCGGTGAGGCGGACGACGGCGTCGAAGTTCAGCTCCATGTGGCGGCGGACGTTCTCGTAGCCGCCCTCCTCGAAGCTGGCGCGCCAGGCGGCGCCGGCGTTGTTCACGAGCAGGTTCAGCCGGCCGCCGTGCTCGGCCTCGAGGTGGGCCCGGACCCGCTGCGGAGCGTCGGGGTCGGTGAGGTCGACGGCGAGGTGGGTGGCGCGGCAGGGCAGCGACTCGGCGAGCTCGCGCAGCAGCTCCTCGCGGCGGGCGACGAGGACCAGCTCCGTCCCCGGCTCGCGGGCGAGGCGGATCGCCGTCGCCTCCCCGATCCCGGTCGAGGCGCCGGTGACCAGAGCAACTCTCCCGATTGCCATGGCGCCACGCTAACCGAAATCCCCTGAGTGCAAGGATGGCGGCGTGGAGGGCTCGCCGGAAACGCACCACTCGCGCTTCGGCGCGGCCCGCCGCGAGGGCGAGCGGGTGACGCCGCTGGAGCTCTTCTTCGACCTCGTCTTCGTCCTCGCGATCACCCAGTGCACGGCGCTGATGTCGCACGACCAGACCTGGTCCGGGCTCGCCCAGGGCCTGCTGATCCTCGGCGTCCTCTGGTGGGCCTGGGTCGGCTACTCCTGGCTGACCAGCGTCATCGACCCCGAGGCCGGGGCGGTGCGGCTGGTGATCTTCGCCGCGATGGCGGCGCTGCTGATCGTCTCGCTCTGCGTCCAGGAGGCCTTCGACAACCTCGCCCTCACCTTCGCCCTCGGGATCGGCGTCTTCCGCAGCGCCCACATCGCGCTCTTCTGGCTCGCCGGGGCCGACGACGAGGACCTGCAGCGCTCGGTCATCGGCCTCGCCGTCAGCACCGTGATCGCAGTTGGGATCCTCGCCCTCGCATCGCTCTTCGACGGCCTCGCCCAGGGAGCCCTTTGGGCGCTGGCGATCTTCCTCGACATGGCCGGCCCCTACTTCTTCGGCGCCGAGGGCTGGAAGCTCGTGCCCGGCCACTTCGCCGAGCGCCACGGCCTGATCGTGATCATCGCCCTCGGCGAGAGCATCGTCGCGATCGGCATCGGCGCCTCGGGTGCGCTCGACCTCGGGATCGGAACCGTCGCGGTGCTGGGGATCTTCCTCGCGGCGGCGCTCTGGTGGACCTACTTCGACGTCGTCGCGCTGATCTCGGCACGGCGGCTGGGAGAAGCCGAGGCTGGCCGGGTGCAGAACGAACTCGCCCGCGACTCCTACTCCTACATCCACCTGCTGATGGTCGCCGGGATCGTCCTCATGGCCTTCGGGATGAAGGTGACGATCGGCCATCACGACGATCACCTGCACGACGTCCCCGCCTTCGCCCTGCTCGGCGGGCTCGCGATCTACCTGCTCGGCCTCGTCGCCTTTCGCTGGCGCCACGTCCACTCCCTCAACCGCCACCGCCTCGGGCTGGCGGTCGTCCTCATCTTCCTCGTCCCGGTCTCCACCGCGGTCCCGGCGCTGATCTCGATCGCGATCTGCGTCGTATTGATCTGGGCGATGATCGTCTACGAGCACCGCAACTACGGACCGGGACGCGACCAGTTTCGCCGCGAAGCAAGCGCAGCCCATTCTTAGGCATACTCCCCGCACCTTTTGAGCACTCCAGATCTTCTCGACAAGCTGCTCCGCGCCGGCGCCCCCTCCGGATACGAGGGTCCGGCGGCCGAGGTCTGGCGTGAGGCCGCCTCGTTCGCCGAGATCAGCGTCGACGGGATCGGCTCGACGATCGCCAAGGTCGGCGACGCCTCGCCGCTGCTGGCGGTGGTCGGCCACATCGACGAGATCGGGCTGATCGTCACCCACGTCGACGAGAAGGGCTTCCTCTGGTTCGCCCCCGTCGGCGGCTGGGACCCGCAGATCCTCGTTGGCCAGCGGGTCGAGGTGCGCGGCAGGGACGGGCTCGTTCCCGGCGTCGCCGGGCGCAAGCCGATCCACCTGCTCGAGGCCGACCAGCGCAAAAAGGTGGTCGAGCTGAAAGGCATGCACATCGACATCGGCGCCGCCGACCGCGAGGAGGCCGAGGCCCTGGTCCGGGTCGGCGACCCGGTGGTGATCGCCGCAGAGCCGATGCCGGTCGCCGGCGAGCGCCTGGTCTCGCGAGCGATGGACAACCGCCTCGGCGCCTACGTCGCGCTCGAGAGCCTGCGCCGCTGCGCCGAGGACGGGGGCCCGGGCGGCTCCTTCGCCGCCGTCGCCGCGGTCCAGGAGGAGATCGGCCTCTTCGGCGCCCGCACGGCCGCCTTCCAGGTCCAGCCCGACATCGCGATCGCCGTCGACGTCACCCACGCCACCGACGCGCCAGGAGTCGACGAGAAAGAGGAGGGCAGCCACCCCTTCGGTTCCGGGCCGGCGATCGGCCGCGGCTCCACCCTCTCCCCCAAAGTCTTCGAGCTGCTCGTCGAGACCGCCGAGGCCGGGGGCATCGACTACACGATCAGCGCCAGCGGCCGCGGCACCAGCACCGATGCCGACGTCCTGCAGATCTCGCGCGCCGGCATCCCCACCGGCCTCGTCTCGATCCCCCTCCGCTACATGCACTCGCCGGTCGAGATGGTCGACCTGCGCGACGTCGAGGCGACGGTCGAACTGCTCGCCGCCTTCGGGCGCCGGTTGAGCAGCGACTGGGACCTGAGTC
>Ga0247786_1000075_pt1 | contig 12069 bp, 9 predicted proteins | sample UWRJS066202C4_FD_179917 | JGI IMG/M metagenome (GOLD analysis project Ga0247786, IMG submission 179917) | Soil microbial communities from Arlington Agricultural Research Station in Wisconsin, United States - UWRJ-S066-202C-4 | ecosystem: Environmental > Terrestrial > Soil > Agricultural land... | reverse complement strand
TGAGTGCTGGTCTGGGGACAGCGGTGCGGCGGATCGCTTGTAGTGCGGGCGTTGGGTGGCGGCTGGTCTGGGACGACGGTGTGGCGGACCGCCCATGGCGTGGGCGGTGGGGTGGCGGCTGGTTTGGTGGCGGGCCGCCTGCGGTGCAGGCGATGAAGTGAGTGCTGGTCTGGGGATGGTGGTGCGGCGGATCGCCCGTGTGGACGGTGGGTGGGTGGGCTGGTCGTGCGATGTTTTCGGCCGGTTGGGGTGTTGCGGGGGCTGGCGGCCGGCAGGAGTTAGTGGGTCGCGGGTGTGGCGGCTCGCCGGCGCGGTGTCAGGGGGAGGCCGCGTGCTGGAGGCAGCACTGGGTGCGGCCGGAAGGCGACGAGTGCTGGCTCGGCCTCGGCGCGGTGAGAAGGGGACGCCACAAGGCACCTCCGTGTCGGCACCGTGGACGTGTCGGCACAACCCGCGTCGGGACTCCCCGATTCGTGATCGGGAGGTCGCGTCCTGTCCATGATGGACGATGGTGTGGGGGAATCGACACCGGTTTCAGCCGGACGTGTCGATCATCAGAGTGAGGTCACGCCAGGTAGCGAAGCCGGCGGGGGAGGGCCGTGGCGGAACCGACCCCGGTCGGGGGGTCGAGGTCGGTTCCGCCACGGTCGGTGCCGGACGACGCTGGTGGATGAAGGGGGAAAGGCGCGTCGTCCGGGGGCTGTGGGAAGGAAGTTCTGGGGCACGGGTTCGGATCGCGGGACGCGTGGACCGAGCCTCGGTGCGGGCTGTGCGGATGCGGTGGCGTGCAGTGGTGCGGCACGGATGTGGCGGCGTGGTGCGCGTGCGGTGCTGCGAGTGCGAATGCTGCGAGCGCGGTGAAGCGTGGTGCGGGTCTTGGCCTGCTGGGTCTGTGGCGCCTTGGTGTGCGGCCGCCGTGGAGTCCTGAGCGGCGGCATCCAGCGGTACGTGGGTTCCGGTGCTGCGACGTCCTCAAGCGCCGAAGCGGGTTCGAAACCCGGCCAAGATCACGTGGTCGCTCCACACCGGGCAGAACGGGGACCCAGCGCGGACACCGCCAGGAGCGGCACCCAACGCGGGCTAGGCGTCTGCTAACCGACCCGTCGGAGGTGGCGGTGGCTGCCACCGCCGGGCGACTGCTCACCCGCCACGGTCAGGCACAGCTGTGCGCTCAGGTAAGCACGGCACGGAGCGGGCAGGCGCCTGCTCCACCACCGCGTGCGGCACGTCGGGCAGCGGCCGTGCTCGTCCGGCTGGTGCTCGTCCAGCAGGGCCTTGATGGCGGCGACGATGCGCGGCAGTTCGGCCCGCGCGAGTTCGGCGACGGTCTGGTCGTCGCCCTTGGCCGCCATCCGGGCGACCGTGGCCAGGTGCTCGTGCAGCGACTTGTCGAGTTGGCTGAAGACGGTCACGGACATGTCAGCGCTCCCCGACGGTCTTGGTGGCGGGGGTACAGGCGACGGCGGGCCGTCGTCCCGTGGCGCTGAGCATGGCTGAGGCCCTCCGGTTCTTCCTCACGACCGGGTGGTCGCGAAACGTGCTCATGCAGCCTGCGACCGCCCACCCGTGAACTGCAAGTTGCAGTACACGAATGGATGACGTCTCTTTGCTTGCTCGGCATCCCGTCACAGACTGTGCATGACCCAGGAGGTACGGGACATGGCACGGGGCAGTAGCCCGACGTTGCGCAAGCGCAGGCTCGTGAACGAACTCCGCCGGTTGCGCGAGGTGGCGGGCCTGACCATCGAGGAGGTCGGCGAGCGGCTGGAGTGCTCCGCCTCGAAGATCAGCCGGATAGAGACCGGTCGGGTGGGCGTCACGCCGCGCGACGTGCGGGACATGCTCGACGCGTACGGCGCGGACGACCTGCTGCTGGACGAGCTGGTCCAGCTGGCGCGCGAAGCGCGGCGCAAGGGCTGGTGGGACGAGTACGGCGACATCGCGCCCGGCCGGTACATCGGGTTCGAGGCGGACGCCGAGTTCGTCCGCACGTACCAGGGCCTGATGATCCCCGGCCTCCTCCAGTGCGAGGAGTACACGCGGGCGCTGATCCGCGAGGTGCTGCCCGACGCGTCCCCGAGCGAGGCGGAGCGGCGGGTGAAGCTGCGCAACGCCCGGCAGGCGCTGCTGCGCGAGGAGGACCCGCTGCGGTTGCACGTGGTGATCGACGAGGCCGCTCTTCGCCGGCTCGTCGGAGGCCCTGCCGTGCTCCGGGCACAGCTCAGGCGACTCCTCGAAGTCGGTGAACTCGCCAACGTCACCCTTCAGGTCGTTCCCTTCGCCTCCGGTGGTCACGCTGCGATGGACGGGCCGTTCGTCATCCTGAGTTTTCCGGAGCGGCTCGATCCCGACGTGGTATACATCGAAAGCACCAGGAGCGGCGTCTATTTGGAGCAACCATCGGACGTCGAGTGGTACTCCGGGATCTTCGAGAAGCTGTCGGCGACCGCGCTCGACCAGGCGGAGTCGGCGGTATTGCTCAACGGGATGACGTCCGCACTTTCCTCAGAACTGGAGTGAGTCCGCAGTGGAAACAGCAACCGATTTGTCGAGAGCGACGTGGCGCAAGAGCAGCCGGTCGTCCGCGAGCGGGCCTGACTGCGTGGAGATCGCGTTGGTGCCGGTCGGAGCCGGTGTGCGTGATTCGAAGAACCCCTGGGGCCCCGTCCTGGGCTTCGACGGACCGGCGTGGGGCCGCTTCCTCGGCACCACCAAGCACGGCGGATTCGACCTGAACTAGGTCTCCGGGGAAACACCCCCCGACGGGGGTCCCCTCATTCTTTCTCCAGGGTCCACTACGACCTCGGTCTGGTTCGTGGTCAGACCAGGGAACCACGCGGAGTAGCCCGCGGTCCGATGTTCGCGACACCCCTTTCCGGTGAACTGTGTCCATTCACCGGAAAGGGGTTCACGTCGTGTCGTCACGCGTTCCCGTTTCCCTCGTGCTCGGAACGTCCTGCCTGGTGGCAGGGCTCGTCCCCGCACTGCGGGAGGCGACGAGGTACCGCGGCGCGGACCTGCTCGACGGCCGCTGGTGGCGACTCCCGGCGAGCCTGTTCGGCTCGTACCACCTCGCGCACGTCCTGTGGACGCTGCTGCTCGTGGCGCTCGTCGTCGCGACCCTCGAACGGACCGCCGGGTCCGCCGCCACGATCGTCGTCCTCGTGCTCGGCCACCTCGTGCCGACGCTGGTCGCCTTCGGGTTGGCGAACCTGTTCTCCGCGCACGCCGTGCTGCACCGCCTCGACTACGGGGCCAGTGCCGCCCTCGCGTGCGCCGCCGCCGCTCTGGCGCTCCTGCGCCGTTCCCGAGTCCTCGCGGCGGTCCTCGCCGCGGTGCTCGTGGCCGACCTCTTCTACAGCGACTGGCTCACGGCCGCCGAGCACTGGGCCGCGGTCCTGCTCGGACTCGGGCTGGTCGCGCTGACCTCCGGGGGACTTCATGGGATTCGTGACCGACGCGCTGGCCGGGCTGGCGAGCCTGCCGCAACCGGCGGTGGTGGCGGTGACCGGGGCGATGACGCTGGCCGAGTGCACGCTGGGGGTGGGTTTCCTGGCGCCGGGCGAGGCGTCGCTGCTGATCGCGTCGACGACCGTCACGTCGGTGCCGCGGTTCCTGGTGATGTGGCTGGTGGTGTCGGTGTGCGCGGTGGCGGGCGACAGCATCGGGTACCTGCTCGGGCGCCGCTACGGCGATCGGCTGCGTGACTCGCGGATCGTCCGCAAGCTCGGGCAGAGCCACTGGGACCGGGCGGGTGACCTGCTGCGCAGGCGAGGCGGGACGGCCGTGTTCACGGCGCGGTTCCTGCCCGTGGTGAGGACGCTGGTCCCGGCGTCGGCGGGGGCGTCTAACCTGCCGTACCGCCGTTTCCTGCCCGCTTCGATCGCGGGCGCGATCTGCTGGTCGGCGCTGCACATCGGCATCGGCTCGGCCGCGGGCGCGTCGGCGAAGTACGTCGAATCCGTGCTCGGCGGTGTGAGTTGGGTCCTGTTCGGGGCCGTCGCCGTGGCGGGCGCGGTCTACGCGCTGCGCCGCCGCACGAAGGAGAAGCAGGAGCGGGAACTCCAGGACGTGTCCTGAAAAGGGCGAAGAGGGCCACCCCCTACCGGGTGGCCCTCTTCTTCTGATGGGGACGTGGGTCGGCCGGCGTTCCGCCGCCGCGGGCTGGATGCCCCTTGCACGCCGGACGACCCACGTCGATCAGGGAGATGGCGGAGGTTCGGTTCCGCCATCTGGTCCAACCTCCCCCACCGGGTTTCGCCCTGTGTGGTTGGTCGGACACGCTAAGCCTAAGAACGCGGCTACAGCGCGACTGGAGCCGGACTGAAGTGATCTCTAGTCTCAGGGCGTGGGGCACAGCACTTCGGCAAAGGACACGTCGGTGGAGCACGACAACCCCGAGTCCCTCCGGTTCGAGGTACTCGGCCTGCTACGGGTCATCCGCACCGGTCACGAGGTCGACCTCGGTGCGGCCAAGCAGCGTGCCGTTCTCGCCGTGCTGCTGCTCAACCGCAACACCCCGGTGAGCCGCGACCACATCATCACGGCCGTCTGGGGCGACGCCGCGCCGACGAGCGCGGTGAACCTCGTGCAGACGTACGTGGCCGGTCTGCGGCGCGCGCTGGAGCCCACCCGCGCCCGGCGCGCGCCCGCGGAGCTGCTGACCTCGGTCGGCGACGGCTACCTGCTGCGGGTCGAGCGCGGTGCGCTGGACCTGGACGTGTTCGAGTCGAGCACGGCGGAAGCGGGCAGGCTGCGGGCCGCGGGCGACCTGGCCGGAGCCGCCGGGCTGCTGGACGACGGGCTCGCGCTGTGGCGGGCCGAGCCGCTGGGCGGCATCGCCGGGCTGTTCGCCGAGGTGGAGCGCGGCAGGCTGGTCGAACGCCGCTTCGCGGTGCTGGAGGAACGGGCCGAGCTGCGCCTCGCGCTGGGCCAGGGCGCCGAGTTGGTCGGCCAGCTCACCGCGCTGGTCGGTGACCAGCCGCTGCGCGAACGGGCGCACGGGCTGCTGATGCGCGCGCTGTGCCAGGCCGACCGCCAGGCCGAGGCCCTCGCCGTCTACCGCGAGGCGCGGCGGGTGCTGATCGACGAGCTGGGTGTCGAGCCGGGCCCGGAGCTGCGGCGCGTCCAGATGGCCGTGCTGGCGGGCGACGACCCCGAACCCGGCCGGGCCACCGCTCCCGCCGCGCCACCCGCTCCCGCCGCACCGGTCACGCCGGTCGGCGGCACGGTGCCCGCCCAGCTCCCGCGCGCCCCCGCGTCGCTGATCGGCCGGGACGCCGAGCTGCGCCGCATGGACGAACTGCTCGCCGACGACCCCGGCGGCGGCCTGCTGCTGGTCGTGAGCGGCCCCGCGGGCGTCGGCAAGCCGGCGCTCGCCCTGCACTGGGCCCACCGGGTCCGCGACGCCTTCCCGGACGGGCAGCTCTACGTCGACCTGCACGGCTACGACCCGAACCAGGACCCGCTGGACGCGGGCGAGGTGCTCAACCGGTTCCTGCGCACGCTCGGCGTGCAGCCGAACGACGCCCCGGTGACCGTCGAGGAGCGCTCGGCGCTCTACCGCACGCTCGTCGCCGACCGCCGCATGGTCGTGATGCTGGACAACGTCCTCGGCTCGACCGAGCTGCTGCCGCTGCTGCCCGGCTCGTCGTCGTGTGTCGTCGTGACGAGCCGCAGGCGGCTGGTCGGGCTGGTCGCGCACGCCGAGGCGCGGCTCGTGGAGCTGGACATGCTCACCCCGGAGGCCGCGGTGGAGGTGCTGGGCCGGGTCGCCGGTCGCGGTGCGGGCGCCGACGCGGCCGGGCTGCGCAGGCTGGCCGAGCTGTGCGACGGGCTGCCGCTGGCGCTGCGCATCGCCGCCGCCCGGCTCGCGGTGTCGCCCACGCTGCGCGTGGCGGACTTCGTGGCCGAGCTGGACGACGAGCACGGCAGGCTCGCCGCGCTCGGCCTGGAGGACGGTGAGGGCCCCGTGCGGGCCGCGCTGGACGCGTCCCGCCGCGCCCTGCCGCCGCTGGCCGCCCGGCTGCTCGCCCTGATCGGTCTGCACCCCGGCACGCACGTGACGCCGTTCGTGGCCGCCGCGATGGCGAACGTCGACGCGGGCCAGGCGCAGCGGGCGCTGGACTCGCTGACGGCGGCGAACCTGCTGTCGGTCGGCGAACCCGGCCGCTACGGCGCGCACGACCTGGTCCGCGTCTACAGCAAGACCCTCGCGGGCGAGCTGGCGTCGGAGGAGCGGCGCGACGCGACCGGCCGGATGCTCGACTACTACCTGCACGTCGCGGACGTGGCCGACGGCCTGCTGCCGATCAGCCGGGGCAGCGTTCGGGTCGAGCCGAAGCACCGGCCGACCGCCGTGCCGAAGCTGGCGTCGTCGGCCGACGCGATCGGCTGGCTGGAGGCCGAGGAGGCCAACCTGCTGGCCGTCGCCGACCTCGCGGCGGACAGCTCGGTGGCCGTGTTCGACCGCGAGTGGCTGGTGCACGCCTGGCAGCTCGCGTACGCGCTGTCGCGGTTCTTCTGGCTGCGCGCGGACCACGGGACCTGGCTGCGGGTCACCGAATCCGGGTTGCGGGCCGCCACCGAGCTGGACGAGCCGAAGGCGAAGTTCGTCATGCTGTTCAACCTCGGCACCGCGCTGCTCCGGTTGCGCCGCAACGACGAGGCGCTCGTCCGGCACGGCCAGGCGCTGGAGGTGGCGCGCGCCAGCGGTGACCTCGACCAGCAGGCCCGCGCCCTGACGACGGTGGCGGACACGCTGCTCGACGTCGGCCGGATCGAGGAGTCCGAGGCGCACTACCGCGAGGCGATCGAGGTCAGCCGCAGCGCGGGGTCGCGCTGGACCGAGGCCAACGCGCACCACAACCTCGGGCTGCTCTACCTGGCCAACGGCCGGGTGGCGGAGGCGCCGACGTGGCTGCGCGCGGCGCTGGTGATGTACCGCGAGGTCGGCGAGCAGTGCGGCGAGTCGACGTGCCACTCGGACCTGTCGGTCGCGCTGCTGTCCGAGGGCCACTACGAGGAGGCCGCGGCGAGCGCGCGGTCCGCGCTGACGCTGGCCACGGACGCCGCCAGCCCGTACCACCAGGCCCTCGCGCACGACCAGCTGGCGACGGTGTTCGACCGCCAGGGCGTACCCGGCGCGGTGTCCCACTGGCAACGGGCGCTGGCGTTGTTCACCGAATTGGACGCACCGGAAGCCGACCAGGTCAGGGCCCGGCTGGCTCGCACACGGGCGGTGTCGCCGACCGCGGTGTGACGATTGGTCTATACCTATTGACACCGGGTGCCCGTGCTACTTACGTTCAGCGCAACGCGTCACGGGTGAGCCGTGACACACATCCCTGCTCTCAACACACCTGCCAGGCCGCCGCCAGGTGCAGGAGGTTTGCCGTGCCCAGAAAGCTGGTGCCGGTGTTGGCGATGCTCGCCACGCTGGCCGGACTCTTGATCGCCGTAGCCAACCCGACCCCGTCCAGCGCCGCGGGCAACGAGGACTGCCGTCCCGACGGCCTCTACAAGACGCCTGGCGTCGACGTGCCGTACTGCTCGGTCTACGACACGGCCGGTCGGGAGACGTTGGACGCCAACCACTCCCGCCGCGTCATCGGGTACTTCAGCAGTTGGCGCACCGGCAAGGACGGCTCGCCCGCGTACCTGCCGAAGGACATCCCGTGGAGCAAGGTCACGCACCTCAACTACGCGTTCGCCCACATCGACAACCAGAACAAGATCTCCGTCGGTGACGCGGGCGCGAACAACGCCTCCACCGGCATGGAGTGGCCGGGTGTCGCCGGCGCCGAGATGGACACGTCGCTGCCCTACAAGGGGCACTTCAACCAGCTGACGAAGTTCAAGAAGCAGAACCCGAAGGTCAAGACGCTGATCTCGATCGGCGGCTGGGCGGAGACCGGCGGCTTCCTGAAGCCCGACGGTGCCCGCGACGCCAACGGAGGCTTCTACAAGCTGGGCCAGAACCAGGCGGCGATCAACACCTTCGCGGACTCGGTCGTCACGTTCCTGCGCACCTACGGCTTCAACGGCGCGGACATCGACTACGAGTACCCGACGTCGAACGCCAACGCGGGCAACCCGGACGACTTCGCGCTGGCCAACGCCAACCGCGGCCAGCTGTGGGCCGGGTACGAGAACATCATGAAGACCCTGCGCGAGAAGCTGGACCGCGCGGGCGCCGCCGACGGCAAGCACTACCTGCTGACCGCCGCCGTCCCCGCGTCGGGCTGGCTGCTGCGCGGCATGGAGGCCTTCCAGGTCACCAAGTACCTGGACTACCTCAACGTCATGACCTACGACCTGCACGGCTCGTGGAACCACTTCGTGGGCCCGAACGCCGCGCTGTACGACAACGGCAAGGACGGCGAACTGGCCGCGGGCGGCGTCTACACGGCACCGCAGTACGAGGGCGTCGGCTACCTGAACACCGACTGGGCGTACCACTACTTCCGCGGCGCGATGCAGGCCGGCCGGATCAACATGGGCCTGCCGTTCTACACCCGCGGCTGGCAGGGCGTCACCGGTGGCGTCAACGGCCTCGGCGGCACGGCGGCGCTCCCGGACCAGTCGAGGTGCCCGGCGGGCACGGGCGGTTCGGTCGGCTCGACGACCCCGTGCGGCAACGGCGCGATCGGCATCGACAACCTGTGGCACGACAGCACGGCTGGCAACGCCGAGGTGCCGTCGGGCGTGAACCCCATGTGGCACGCCATGAACCTGCAGAACGGCATCACGCCGGACTACCTGGCGGCGTACGGCCTCACGCCGGACACCGACCCGACGGACCGCATCAGCGGCACGTACGCGCGCAACTACGACACCACCCTCGTGTCCCCGTGGCTGTGGAACGCGTCGAAGAAGGTGTTCCTGTCCACTGAGGACGAGACGTCGGTCGCCACGAAGGCGAAGTACATCGCCGACAAGGGCATCGGCGGCGTGATGATCTGGGAGCTCGCGGGCGACTACCGGTACGACTCGGTCAAGAAGCAGTACACCATCGGCGACACGCTCCTCACGAAGATCAACGACGGTCTGCGCGGGGCGGCGCCGTACGGCAACCTCAAGGCGTCCACGGCCACCCCGGCCGACGTCCTGGACGTCTCGGCCACGGTCGGCGGCTTCGCCCTCGGCGACGCCAACTACCCGATCACGCCGAAGCTCAAGGTCACCAACAACTCGACGGTCACCATCCCCGGTGGCGCGAAGATCGAGTTCGACTACGGCACCAGCGCACCCGGCAGCATGACCGACCAGTCCGGCTTCGGGCTCCAGGTCGTGTCGAAGGGCCACACCGGCGCCAACGTCGGCGGCCTGCGCGGCGACTTCCAGCACGTGTCGGTGACCATGCCGACCTGGCAGTCGCTGGCACCGGGCGCGAGCGTCGACATCACGATCAACTACCAGCTGCCGATCGCGTCCCCGTCGAACTTCCGCTTCACGTTCGGCGGCAAGACCTACGCGATCGCGTCGGACCACCCGCGCGGCGGGGGCGGCAACCCGCCGACCTCGACGACCACCTCGTCGTCGACCACCACGACGACCACGACCACCACCACGACGACGACCACCACGACCACCCCGTCGAACTGCACGGTGGCGGCGTGGGACCGGACCAAGGTCTACGTCGGCACGAACGTGGTGTCCTGGAAGGGCCGCAGGTGGACGGCCCAGTGGTGGACGACCGGCGAGGAACCCGGCACCACCGGCGAGTGGGGCGTGTGGCGCGACAGCGGCGCCTGCTGACCCGGTGAACCGCGAAAGGGGCACCTCCGACCACCGGGGGTGCCCCTTTTCGTCGTGGCTCAGGGGGATCCGCGGCGGACGACGTCGCGCAGCAGTTCCTTCTCGGTGCCGCGGAGGGCGGCGGCGGTGTCGAAGTCCAGCGCGTCGATGGCGATCTCCTTGCGCCGCCTCAGTTCCAGGACCTCTGCGCGGAGGTCGTCACCGACCAGCGGGGAGTCGAGCACGTCGGCGGCGGGCTCCTCGCCGTCGGGGCCCTGCCCGCCCCACGGCCCGGCCGTCCAATCCTCCACGCCGACCAGCGCGTCGCGCACCCGGTCGGAGGTGACGTCGTGCTCGGCCAGCACCTCCGCCACCGCGCCCTCGCCCTCCAAGAGGCCGTGCAGCAGGCACGCCAGGGTGTCCACCGCCCGGTGGCCGCCGGGTTCCAGCGGCCGGTACCGCAGCGCCTCCAGCGCCGAGGCGGTGAAGCCGGGGCCGTCGGCCGGGTCCGCGGTGGGGTGCGCCAGGCCGGCGAGGAGGGGGAGGGGCGCGATCCCCAGCTGCGTGAACAGCACCTTCCCGTACCCGGTGCCGAGCAGCACCGCGAGGAGGTGCTCCGTGCCCACGCGGTCGCGCGCGAGGGCTCGGGCGCGGGCGGCGGCGAGGTCGGCGATTCGCGCCTTCCCCTCGTCCGCGTCGAACTCGTGGTCCATCGTTCTCCTCGTCCCACCCGACCCTAAGGCCCTCGCAGGCGTAAGGCACGTGAACCTCCGATGTCCGGAGCGACCCCTTACGCCGACTCTCAGTGTCACCGGAGGAGTGACGACACAGGGAGTGGACATGAGCCTCGAATGGACGCCCGAAGCGATCAAGGCGGAGATCGACTACCGCCAGGGGACGATGAGGGCCGACGCGGAGCACGTGCGTGAGGTGCGGCGGACCACGCCGCGCAAGGCGGCCTGGTGGACGAGGCTGGCCAACCTGGCCGGGTCGGACGTCCCCGCGCCGCGAAAGGCCCAGGGCAACGCCGCCTGAGGTGTGCGAACATGCCAGTCGTGGCGCGTCTCGGATCCGGCATCCCCCTGGTGGCCCGCGGTCGGGAAATGGCTCGGCTGCGGGCTTCGCTCGCGTCCGCCGCAGGCGGCGAGGCGTCGGCGGTGCTGCTCGCGGGGGACGCGGGGGTCGGCAAGACGCGCGTGGTCGACGAGTTGGCGGCCGCGGCGGACACGCTGGTGCTGACGGGCCGCTGCCTGGACGTGGGGGAGATCGGGATCCCCTACCTGCCGTTCGCCGAGATCCTCGGGCAGGTGAGGGATCGGGGCCTGCTCGACATCACCCTGAGGCCCGCGCTGGCGTTGCTGCTGCCGGAACTCGCGCTGCCGGTGGGGCAGGACGAGTCGCGCGAGAGCTCGAACCAGCCGACGCTGTTCCCGCAGGGGCGGCGGCCGGAGCAGGACGTCGGGCAGCTCCAGCTGTTCGACGCGGTGCACGGGCTGCTGGGCGACCTGGCCGAGCGGCGGACCGTGCTGCTGGTGCTGGAGGACCTGCACTGGGCCGACGCGTCGACCCGCTACCTGCTGTCCTTCCTGCTGTCGCGGCTGCGTTCTCAGCGGCTGCTGATCCTGAGCACCTACCGGTCCGACGACCTGCACCGCGCCCACCCGCTGCGCCCCCTGCTGACCGAGCTGCTGCGACTGCCCGCCGTGGAACGGGTGGAGCTGGCGCCGTTCGGGGCGGAGGAGTCGCGCGCGTTCGTGGACGCGCTGGCGGACGAACTGCCGGAGGACGTGGTCCGCGAGGTCGCGGAACGCTCGGAGGGCAACCCGTTCTTCGCCGAGGAACTGCTGGCCGCGGCGAGCTGCCTGCCCAGCGGCGGCATCCCGGCGGCGCTGGCGGACGTGCTGCTGACCCGGATCGAACGGCTCGCGCCCGGCACCCAGCACGTCGTGCGGGTCGCGTCGATCGGCGGTCGCCGGGTGAGCCACGACCGGCTCCGGACCGTCGCCGGGATGGACGACGTGGCACTGGACGCGGCGCTGCGGGAGGCCGTGCAGCACCACGTCCTGCTGGTCGACGAGGGTGACGAGATCTACGTGTTCCGGCACGCCCTGCTCCAGGAGGCGGTCTACGGCGACCTGCTGCCCGGCGAGCGGGTGCGGCTGCACGCGGCGTACGCGCGGTACCTGACCGGTCGCGAGGGCCGCGGGTTCGCGGCCGGGCTGGCCTACCACAGCCTGGAGAGCCACGACCTGCCGCGCGCGCTGGCCGCGTCGGTGGACGCCGGGCAGGAGGCGCACCTCACGGGGGCGCCCGCCGAGGCGTTGCGGCACT
>Ga0247786_1000074_pt1 | contig 12084 bp, 9 predicted proteins | sample UWRJS066202C4_FD_179917 | JGI IMG/M metagenome (GOLD analysis project Ga0247786, IMG submission 179917) | Soil microbial communities from Arlington Agricultural Research Station in Wisconsin, United States - UWRJ-S066-202C-4 | ecosystem: Environmental > Terrestrial > Soil > Agricultural land... | reverse complement strand
CGCCAGGTCCAGCGAGTCGTTCTTCAGCTTGACCAGGCGCGAGATGAGGGCCCGGTTGACCAGGCGGTTCGAGATCCGCACGGCCACGACGATGCCGATGATCACCGCGAGGAGCGCGATCAGGCTGCCGATGATGACCGTGTTGAACTTGTTCTCGCCGTTGGCCAGCGTGAAGTCGGCGACGGCCGTGGCCTGCTCGCTCACCAGCTCGGTCAGCTCGGCGTTGACCGGGGTCGTGGCCGCCTGCCAGTCCGCCAGCGAGACGACGTTGCCGATGCGCTCCTCGTTGCGGATCAGCCCCGCCTGGTAGGACTCGGTCTTCTTCCAGTCCTCGGTGCTGGTGATCTTGCGGTAGTGGTCGCGCACGGTCGGCTCGGCGTACGGCTCGATGGCGCCGAGCGCCGACCGGTACGCGCCGACCAGGTTCGCGAACTCCACCCGGTCCTCGGAGGTGAAGTCACCCGCGGACAGGGCTCCGGAGGCGAGCGACGTCGAGCGGGACATCCAGTCGGCGGCCTGGAAGTACTGGATGCCCGCGAGGGCGCCCTGCACCGATTCCGGGTCGGGGACGATGCGCGCCTGGACGTTGAACAGCGCGATGCCCGCGTCGAGCACGCTGTTGTAGTAGTCGTAGATCTCCCGCTTGGGGACCTTCGCGGCCTCGACCTGCGCGCGCCTGTTGGGGAGCTGCGTCAGGAGGCCGTTCAGGTTGTTGATGCCGTCGACCACCTGCTGCGGCGCTGCGGACGCCAGTTCGGCGAAGGCCGCCTTCATGGTGTTGACCTTCTCGTCGGTCCGCAGCTGCTGCGCTCTGAGGTCGGTCGTGCTCGCGTCGGGCTGGCCGAGGCTGGTCACGCTCAGCTCGCGCTCCTGCTGGATCGCGGCGAACGTGGACACGGCGGGGATCGAGGCGTCCTTCACACCGGACGCGACCGCACGCTGGTAAATACCGTCGAAGACGGTGTAGGACGAGAACAGAGCCCACATCACCAACAACACGACGCTCGGGACGACCACGACACCGGTGAGTCGTGACCGGATGGTCTTGTAGTTCGTCTCCGAACTGCTCTTCTGCTTCACAGCGCTCCGCAGCTTCGTGAAATCTGGTTTTGCCAGGGCAGGCGCTGCACGAGAGTCCGCCAGCGGCCGCATCATTCGTTTGGCCACGAAACGGTAACACTGAAGATCATCATTACCAAGAGACAGCGATCACTCGCACGGCGCGTGCGAGAGGGTACCCATTCGTGTGACACATGGGAACACGGGGCCGACGTGGAATCCCCGAATTGGGAACGCCGACCCCGTCACCACCCCGTTTACCTCCCGTTAGCGCGCGTCACGGCTTGGGGATCGCGACGGCGTTATACGTCGTCTCCGGCGTGGGTGGCGTCGTGAACCGCGCGTTCGGCAGGTAGAGCTTCTTGCCGAACGACGCGACCGTCGTCGGCACATCAAACCGAGGATCAGTCACTTTTGTCACCAGCTTGCCACTGGTTCCGCCGCGGTTCAACGAGAACTCCGCGACCGTGTTCAGCCTGTTCTGCACCACGTACAACGTGCGTCCCACCACCAGCAGACCGTCACCGTTGGTCAACACCTCACCGCCGAGGTCGACCTCCTTCGTCGCCCCTGACCTGGGATCCACGCGGAACAACTTGCCGGTGTTGCTCTGCACGACGAGCAGAGCGCGACCGTCCGGCGTCTCCGCGATGCCGTTGGCGTTGTTGACGCCGGGCGTCAGGACGAAGTCGCCGGTCAAGGGCACCGTGGTGGCCTCGGCGGGCAGGGACCCGCCTCGACCCAGTGCCAGTTTGTAAAGCACCGATTTGCGCGAATCCGTGAACCACACGGCTTTGTCGGCGACCACGACGTCGTTGACGAACGTGTCGGCGTCGGGTGAGAACTGGTAGCTCTTCAGGATCGCGCCGGACCGCGCGTCGACCACCCGACCATTGCCCGCCCCACCACCCGCGACGAACAACCTCTTCCGCGAGTCGATCTTGAGCCCGACCGACGACGTGCCCGGTCCCTGACTGAACACGGAACCGGTCCCGGTGCGCAGGTCGACCCGGTAGATCGACCCGTCACCCCGTGACCCGAAGTACGCCGTCGGCTCGGTGCCGATCGCGATACCCTCGGGCAGGAAACCATTGGGAAGCGCGAACTCCGTCGGGAACGCGCGACCGTGATCGGCCGTCGCCGGCACCGCGCTCACCAGCGAAAGCCCGAGCACCACGGCGGCCATCACGCCGAATCTGCGAGACATGCCCAACTCCTGTCGTTTGTGCGGTTTGTGCCCGCAACGACAGGAGTCTTTCGCAGCGACCGTTGCCGAACCACTGCTCTTCAGCAAACCGACAGGTCAGAATGGCAAAACATTGCCATAGGAGATGCGAATAAGCTTCACGGATACGGGGCGTGAGCGAAATGCATCAGGAGCTGAAGCGATCCAGCTTCACCGCGGCGATGAACTCCGCAAAATTGCGGCTCCCCACCGCAAGAACCGGACCGTCAGGGTTCTTCGAGTCCCGCACCATCCCGACGAACGCCACCTCGACGCACTCGCCCTGACTGACGCTCCGACTCGACTTCCGCCACCGGACCGCCATCTCCACGCAGGCCCCTTGACTGACACTCCGACTCGACTTGCGCCACTCGATGTCGCTCATCGCTACCCCTCACAGGCGCTCGGCGGCCTCCGCGATCAACTCCAGCGACTCCCCTGGGCTCATCGCGGCTCTTCGCAGGCCGGAGAACCTGAGGTTACACAGCTCGCGGTCGCCCGGACGTTCCATGTAGTTGCCCTGCATGAAGTTCTCCACGTAGACCACATCCACGTGCTGCTCGTGCGGGAACGACAGCAGCGTGAAGGTCGATCCCATCGCCGGGTAGGCCCCCTGGCTGAACGGCATGATCTGGATTTCGACATTGGGCAACTCCGCCAGCGCCATCAGGTGGAGCAGTTGAGCCCTCATCACCGCCGACCCACCGACGACCGCCCTGATGATCGCCTCGTTGAACACCGCCTCCACCCTCAGCGGGTTCTTCTCCTTCAGTCGCGCCTGCCTCTCCGCCCGGATCACTTCCTGCTGCGCCAAGATCACCTCGGCCCTGTCGAGGTCATCCGCGCGAATGGTCGCCCTGGTGTACTCCGGGATTTGGAGCAGCCCCGGCAGCAGGTCGAACCGGAAGATCCTCAGCAGCGACGCCTCGAACTCCAACTCGATGTAGTCCAGGGCCGCGTCGAACAAGAGGTTCTCCTCCACACCGGCCAACAACCGCTGCTGCTTCGCCCACACGGCGTCCCCGTACAGCTTGTCCCGCTCCGGCCCCGACACCTGGTACGCGAACCCCGCCGCCATCACGTCCGTGGGGTTCACCGGGCGCACGGCGTTCTCCATCATGCTGATCTTCGCGTTGGAGCACCTGAGCAACGACCCGGCCTCGACGAGGCTCAAGTCCCGTGATCGTCGCCACTTCCGCAACGTCCGCCCAATGGCCCGTTCGAGCATTGTCGCCTGGAAGTCGTTCATACGATCAAGCCTAGATCCGCGATCCCGAACAACCACTACCACGTTAGTGTGGGGACAACTGTTAGAAAGCACTTGCCCGTGGTTAACAACGCCCCCCATCAGGCACCCTGACCCCGTGTTCGATTTCCGCTGGCAGCCCTCGCAGGGCGGCCGACACGTGATCTCCCAGGACCTGCTGCCCGGCGACGAGGGCACCACATTCTGCGGCCTTGACCTGCTGGTACCCCGCCAACGCAGCACCAAGGCCGAGTGGCTCTGGCCCACCTGCCCCGACTGCTACGAATCCGCGAAGAGCCACACGTGATCCGCGAAGACCGCGAACTCCTCGTGGAACTGAAAGAGGTCACCACCCACGTGACCGATTTCGTCATCTCCATCCTCGGCGCCGCCCCCGTCAACCCGCAATCACAACGCGAATTGGCCGAACACCTATTGACCACCGGCCAATTGCTACTCGACCACACCACGGCGGGCCACATCATCAACGGCTATGTGAACGGTTGTGCCGCGCCTGGCACACTCCCCCGATGAGCGGCTTCCGACAACGCCACCTGACCATGATCGCCCTCGGCGGCGCCATCGGCTCCGGCCTCTTCGTGGGCACAGGTGCGGGCATCGCCGCCGCCGGCCCCGGCATCCTCATCTCGTTCGCCGCAGCCGCCGGCCTGGCCCTGCTGGTGCTGCGCATGCTCGGCGAGATGGCCGCCGCCTACCCGTCGACCGGCGCCTTCTCCTTCCACGCCGAGAAGGCGTTGGGCAGATGGGCCGGCTTCACCGTCGGCTGGCTCTACTGGCTCGCCTTGGTCGTCGTCCTGGCCGTAGAAGCCAGCGCCGCAGCCAAGATCGCCACCAACTGGCTCCCCGCCGTTCCCCAATGGTCCTGGGTCCTGCTCTTCATGACGGCCTTCACGGCTGTCAACCTCTTCACCACCCGCAGCTTCGGCGAGTTCGAATTCTGGTTCGCCTGGATCAAGGTCGCCGCCATCATCGCCTTCCTGACCGTGGGCGTCCTGGCCATCACCGGCCTACTACCAGGCACCGATTCCCCCGGCCTGACCAACCTCACCACCCACGGCTTCTTCCCCAACGGCTGGTCCGGCACGATAGCGGGCCTGCTCATCGTCGTCTTCGCCTTCGGCGGCATCGAGGTGGTCACCATCGCAGCCGCAGAAACCCCCAACCCAGCCACAGCGGTAGCGAAAGCCATCAAGGACAGCGTCCTACGCATCACCATCTTCTACCTGGGCTCCCTAGCCGTAGTCGTCATCCTCCTGCCCTACAACGACTCCACTGTCTCAACGAGCCCCTACACAGCCGTCCTGTCCCACCTGAACATCCCCGCCGCAGCCCCTCTGATGAACGCCGTCATCTTCGTGGCACTCCTATCGGCTTTGAACGCCACCCTCTACGGCGCCTCCCGCATGCTCTCCAACTTGGCAGACCGCAACGACGCCCCCAAGTCCTTGCGCACCACCGGATCCCCCAGACGAGCCGTCCTGTTCTCCACCACGTTCGGCTTCATCTCAGTGCTACTCAACGCTTTCTACCCCGACACCATCTTCCTGGTCCTCATCAGCGCAGCAGGCTCCACAGTCCTGATCGTCTGGGCCCTGATCACGATCTCCCAACTACGTCTGCGCAAACACCTGGAACAAACCGCCCCACACCTACTCACGTTCCCCATGTGGGCCTACCCCTACCTCAGCTACCTGGCCCTAGCCGGCATTACCGCCATCGTGCTACTCATGTTGAGCGACCCCATCGCCCGTCTACAACTCCTCTGCGCCGCAGGCGTCACCACACTCGTCCTCATCTGCGCTGCTATTCACACGCGCAGAACGACTCAGCCTGTCGAGGAACGACCGGGTTTCCAGTTCGACCGGCCGGTTGGTTGACAATTCAACTCGATACCCATCGGTACGTTTCGCCTCGCCGATGAGCAAGCCGGAACAAAATCAACGAGCGCTTGCCGGGCCGGCCGACACCGATCACAGTGGCCGAACCAGATTTGACTACGCAGAGTAGCCGCTGTCGATGACTCCGGACGGAGTGGACACGCCCGAGACGCACGGGCAACCGCAGATCCCGAAGTGGCTAGTTCGCCGACAATACCAATCCCGCACCAGGTACGAGATGGCATTGCCCACCTGGCAATACTGCGGAATTGGCGCCGACCGGACGCCTGCCCGCTCGGGCATTCGCCTCACATTCATACCGATGGCGAGCACCACATTCGCCTGACGACCCCCACCCCTGTGGTGTAACTCTTATCAGCGGGACAGCTCGCCTACTTGTGACCGGCCCCAGGGGGATCCATCCTGGATCGGCACAAAAAGAAGCCCCGACTCGGTTGGCGCCGAGCCGGGGCGGTGGTGCGCTAGTGGGATGTCGAAGGTTCCAGCCTTGCGGCTGGCCTGGTCACTCGCTATCCCCAGCGCATGGAATCGGTGTCACAGGCGAAATCTCCCGCGACGCCGGACGCGACGGCGGTCACCTCGGTGGCCGCCGTTGTCGTCGGACCCTCCGCAGCGCTGGCGACCGAGGTCGCCAGCAGCAACGCGAGGGCGGTGAACACGGCGACAGCCAGGCCTTGAACGGTCCTCTTCAGCTGTCGCATCGCCCCGTAGGGCTTGGTGATCTTCATGGTCACGGGGCCAAGATACCTTAGCGTGCACGCAGCGTGACAGACAGGGCACGTACGAGGGACCATGCGCCCCCTATAACGCCCGAAACCGCTTTTTTTCGGTCAATTTCTACGCTATTCTTCACCCTCAGTGGTCATGGCACTCAAAAGTGTCGCAACAGTGACGCACGGCGCGAAGACGAGTATTCCTCGGCGGCGGGTCAAATATGACCACTGGTCACAATCACCATTCCATACCAGCGGTCAACTTTGGGTGGCCTCTCCATCACCGATGGGTGAGCGATGCCCCTCGACTGCTTCCGAGCGCGCATCAGGCAACTTGGGCGTCGCCCACTCGGCCAACTGGGCTCGTATTCCAAAAGCCCTGGAATCCTTCAGTTCAGTGTAGAGACCGCTGGCCAATTCCCAGCACTCGCGGGCCTCGTGGTGCCTACCTTCGCCGTAGCGGACCTGCCCCAGGGTGTCCTGCGCGCGAGCCTGACGAAGCGGGTCCCTCGCCCTCCTGCTGAGGTCCACCGCCAGCTCGGCGTAGAAGCCCGCCAGCTTCCAGTCCTTCAGGTTCCGGTGGACGACGGCCGCGACGACGGCGGCCTCGCTCTCCAGTGCGAGCTGCCTGGTATGCCGCAACTCGACCATCGCCCGGTGGGCGAATCCCAGTGCGCCGTGGTGATCATCCTTGTCCAGGAGCACCAGCGCGATGGCGGCCAGCGTCGCGCCTCGACCCCGCACGTCGCCGATCCGCTCCCGGATCTGCCAGGCGAAGTGCAGGTTGGTGAGGGCCTCGTCGTTGCGCCCACGGCGGTGCATGGCCTCCCCGACGCGGTGCAGCACACCGGCCTCGGTGTCGAGGTCCTGTTCTTGGCGCGCGATGTCGAGCGCTCTGTCGAACAGGGCCATCGCCTCGGCGTGATCCCCCAGGACGGAGGCGCGTTCGGCCTGGTTGCGCAGAACCGTGGCCACGCCGGTGCGGTCGCCTATGCTCTCGGACAACTCGTACGCGCGCCTGAAGCACCTCGCGGCCTCGTCGTGGTCGTGGAACCGGGCACAGGCGAAGCCCTTGTTCGCCAGCGACCCCGCCTCGCCGAAGACATCGCCCGCCGACCGGGCGGTGACCACCGCCGCCTCCAGACCCTGCATCACCTCGGCCTGGAAGCCTTGCGAGAGAATGGCTTCCAGACTGACGTTGACCAGTCTCCACACGTGGTCGTGCAGAGCACGCGCGGAGGCCGCGAAGGTGATGATCTGGGACACCTCCCCGCGCTCGGCGGTGATCCACTCCAACGCCGCATCACTGTCCGCAAAGGACAGCGGTTCCACTCCGGAGGACAGGGGCAACATCGGTACGGCTTCGCGGAACGAGAAGAGCTTCCTGTCGACGTGGTTGCACGTGTGCAGGAACCAGTCGGTCATCCGGAGCGCGGCCGAGTCGCGATCCTGTTCCTCCTCGATCTCGACCCGTTCGGACGCGTAGTCGCGGAGCAGGTCGTGGAACGCGTAGCGGTCGCCTTCCCGCACTTCGAGCAACCTGTGCCACACCAGACCTTCCAGGTGAGCGCGCACCTCCGCCACCGGAACGCCGGCGATCGCGGCCGCGACCCTCAGCGGGAACTCGAGCCCAGGGTAGATGCCGAGCAGCCGGAACAGCCGTTGCTGCTCGGACGGCAAGTCGCGGTAGGAGCAGTCGAACACGGCGCGCAAGGATGTCGCCAAACGGCTGCCGCTGTGACCGAGGCCGAGCACGGCCCGCCGCTGCTTGAGCTGCTCGACGAAGTCCCGCAGTGATCGTCCTTGTTGTGCGGCCACGTACTCGCCGATGATCCCGAGCGCCAACGGCAGCCCGCCGCCGAGAGCCGCGAGTTGGGTGAGCGCCTCCGGCTCGGCGAGCGCGCGGGCCCCGATCCGCACTCGGAGCCACTCGGCGGCGTGGTCGTTCGCAAGCGGTGACACGGTGAGACACCGCGCTCCGTGGTGCATCACCAACTCGCTCATCCGAACCCGGCTCGTCACCACCACGACGGAACCGGAGAACAACGGGATGAGCGGTTCGACGTGCCCCGCGTCGTGGGCGTTGTCGAGCAGCACCAGCATCCGGCGGTGGTTGAGGACCTCGCGGAGCTTCGCCCGCCGAGCGGCGGGCGAGGGTGGGCAGTCGGCGGTCATCCGGAACTCCTCCAGCAGACCGGTGACCACTTCCTCCTCCTCCACCGCGGCACCGTCACCGAACCCGTTGAGGTTCACGAACCAGACGCCGTCGGGGAAACGACGCCGAGCGCGGTGCGCCCACTGCACCGCGAGCGCAGTCTTGCCGACGCCGGGCAGCCCGTCGAGCGTGATCACCCCCGGCTTGGGTCGATCCGTGACGAGGGCGTCGAGCTCGGCCACCAAGTCCGCGCGCCCGGCGAGTTCGGCCATCCCGTAAGGCAGGTTCCACGGCCCGCGAGTCGTACCGGTCCGCTCCTCCGGCACCTGCCGCGCCGGGTTGGGCCTGATGAGCCGGTCGTGGAAGCCGCGCAGTTCGTCGGCGCGGACGTCGTTGGCCGCAGCCTTGGCGCGGTGGTAGTAGTCCAGGTAGTACTCGATGGCGTCGTCCCCGCGGTCCAGGGCATACAGCGCTTGAAGCCGGAGCTTGGCCAACAACAGGTCCAGGTCGTGGTCGACCTGGATCGCCTGGAGGACGTCGAGCATCTCGTTGAACTCGCCGACGTGGTGGAGGCTCTGCAACAGCGCCCTGTTGGTCGCGAGCCACTCGTCGCGGATCGCGACGCGCCGCCAGTTCGCCGCCCGATCGGTGTCGAGGTCGGCGAGCGGTTCACCGTGCCACAGGGCCAGCGAGTCCTGGAGGAGAACGCGCGCGGTGTCCTGGTCGCCATCGCGCGCCACTCTCCGCGCCTCACCCACGCGCGTCCGGAAGGCCCTGTAGTCGATAGACGATTCGTCGACCGCGAGTCGGTAGGCCCCGTCGTCGCTCGCCAGGTCGAATTCCACCCCACTTCGACGCAAGGCCGCGCGTATTCGCGTGGTGTAGGTGTACAGAGCGCCGATCGGATCCCGTGGTGCCCTGCCCTCGGACCACACCCATTCCGCCAAAGTACGGACGGGAATGGCTTTTCCCACGTGCACCAGCAGTACGGCCAGCACTCCGCGCTCCTTGGGAGCACCCCAATCTCCGATGAACTTGTCACCCACCCGCAAGCATGTTCGGCCGAGTATGCGGAAATCGATGGTCACCAGCGCCACCCCTCGCTGGAAGCAATGATTGCTCTCCGAGTGTGCTCCCGATTCGACTCCCGTACCAGCGTTTTGTCACGATCCGATACCACGATGTGACGGAAGGTAGCCCGGTCGGGCTAGTCCGCACGGCTTTCTGGAACACGAAAGATCAATGAAGGGGATCTGAAGGGGTAATCCCTGCGGCAAATGCCGCATTAACGCGGTTTCACCAATCCGACGATCACTCGCAACTTCCCGAGCAGCGCCGATGCCACTCCGAAGGTCGACGTAAAGGATATTAACCAGTACCCCCTTCCACGCTGATGACAACCACTTCTCATCGCACAAAGGAGTTCGTCGATGGAGACACCGGATGTCGTAGTACTGGGGTTGGGGTTCACCGGGTTGCCGACCGCGCTCGCCGCGGTCGAGGCGGGGTTCGCGGTGCTCGGGTTGGACGTGTCGTCGGAGCGGGTGCGGCGGATCGTGGACGGGGTGGCCGGTTTCGGGCTCGGCACCGTGGCGGAGGGTGCGGTGCGGGACGCGGTCGTGAGCGGGCGGTTGCGGGTGTCGGGTGGTGGGGTTCCACGGGCTCGTACCCATGTGCTCTGCGTGCCGACGCCGCCGGACCTTCGTGGCGGGGTGGACCTGACGGCGTTGACGGGAGCCGTCGAGTCGGTGGCCGCGGTCATCGAGGTGGGTGGTCTCGTGCTGGTGCAGAGCACGTGTCCGCCCGGCACGGTGGACGAGCACGTGGTGCCGTTGCTGGAAGAGCGGTCCGGCTTGCGGGCCGGGGCGGACTTCGCCGTCGCGAGTGCGCCCGTGCGGGTCGATCCCGGTCGGTCGACCCACCCGTTCCGGGCGGTGCCGCGGGTGGTCGGCGGGTACACGCCCCGGTGCGCACGGCGGGCGACCGAGTTCGTGCGCGCCATCGGCAACCCGGTGGTGGAAGTCGGGTCGGCGTTGGCGGCGGAGTTCGTGAAGGTCTTCGAGAACACGTTCCGGATGGTCAACATCTCGCTGGCGAACGAGCTCGCCGGGTTGTGCCGGGCGCACGGGGTTGATGTGGCGGAGGTGCTGCGGGCGGCGGGCACGAAGCCGTTCGGGTTCCTGGAACACGCGCCGAGCGCCGGGGCGGGTGGCGACTGCGTGCCGGTCGCCGCGCGGTTCTTCGCGCTCTGCGCGAGCAGGGTGGGCGCGCGGAGCCCCGTGGTCGACGCGGCCCTCGCCGTCAACGACGCGATGCCCCCGCACACCGTCCACCGCCTCGTGGAAGCGCTGCGGGCGAACGGAAGAGCGTTGCGCGGCAGCAGGATCCTCGTCGTCGGCGTGACGTACAAGGCCGACGTGCCGAACGTCCGCCGGTCCGCGGCGGTGGCCGTGGTCGAGGAGTTGAGGCGGGTGGCGTCCGTCGAGTACCACGACCCGCACGTGCCCCGCCTCGACCTGCTCGACGGCACGGCCCTGCACAGCGTCGCGCTGGACGACGTGGACTGGTCCACCGTCGACACCGTGGTGGTCATGACCAGGCACCGCGCCGTGGACCACGAGGCGTTGGCCGCTCGCGGTGTGCTCACGTTCGACTGCGGCACGGGCGACGCCCTGCTGGGGGTGCGGCGATGACGGACCAGTGGATCCGTGGCCCCATCGGGCTCGATGCGGACCGGCGCGTCACGGTGGCGGGCTGTCGGACCGTCCTGGTCGTGGTGCCGCACCCGGCGGCGGGCACGAGGCTCATCTCCGACGTGATCCCGTTGCTGCGAAACGACAATCGCGTTCAGGTCATCTTCAGCGTGTCCGAGACCGGAAAGCTGTGGCACGGCACGGAGGAGTTCGTGCGGCGGCAGGGAGGGCTCGTCGTCCCGTGGCACCAGGCGGTGGAGAACGAGTTCGACCTCGTCCTCGCCGCCGGGTACAACGACCTGGAGCAGGTGCACGGTCGGGTGCTGCTGCTGCCGCACGGCGCGAGCAGCCTGGCGTCCCGGAAGTTCGGTCGGCACGCGGGGAAGGCGTCGATCCCCCTCCCCGGCCTGAGCCGGGAAACGCTGGTCCACCGCGGCCGTCTGCTGCCCTCGGCCATCGCGCTGACGCACGACGACGAGGTCGCCGCGCTGCGCGAGTCCTGCCCGGAAGCGCTCGGCACGGCCGTCGTGGTCGGCGACGTCTGCCTGGACCGGATGGTGGCGAGCGCACCGCGGCGCGGCGACTACCGGCGGGCGTTGGGGGTCGCGGACGACCAGCGGCTCGTCACGATCAGCTCCACGTGGTCGCGGGACTCGACGTTCGGCACGTGGTTCGAGTTGTGCGGTCGTCTGCTGGACGAACTGCCCCGGCGGGACCACCGGGTCGCGGCCATCCTGCACCCGAACATCTGGGCGGTGCACGGGGCGTGGCAGGTGCGGGCGTGGCTCGACGACCACGTCGCCGCCGGCCTGCTGCTGATCCCGCCGGACGAGGGCTGGCGGGCCACCACGATCGCGAGCGACCTGGTGCTCGGGGACCACGGGTCCACGACCCAGTACGCCGCCGCCATCGGCACGCCCGTGCTGCTGGCCGCGTTCCCCCAGGACGACGTCCGCGAGGGCAGTCCGGCGGACGTCTTGGCGCGAACGGCGCCCAAGCTGGATCCCGATGGTCTGCTACTGCCGCAGTTCGGGAAAGTCGAGCGGTCGGCGGTGGCAGAGGCGCTCTCCAGCA
>Ga0247786_1000073_pt1 | contig 12110 bp, 10 predicted proteins | sample UWRJS066202C4_FD_179917 | JGI IMG/M metagenome (GOLD analysis project Ga0247786, IMG submission 179917) | Soil microbial communities from Arlington Agricultural Research Station in Wisconsin, United States - UWRJ-S066-202C-4 | ecosystem: Environmental > Terrestrial > Soil > Agricultural land... | reverse complement strand
CCCGCACAGCACCAGGTACCCCGCCGGGTCGCGCCGGTGTCGCGGGTGGACGGTCGTCATCAGCGCTCCTCCCCCCGGTTCTGCACGCGCAGGAAAACGGTCGTCAGCAGCAGGATCAGCACCGTGAGCACGGTCGCGATCGCCGCGCCGTAGCCGACCCTGGTCTTCTCGAAGAAGTTCTGGAAGGACGAGTACGACGGCACGGTCGTCGCCCCGCCGGGGCCGCCGCCGGTCAGCACGTAGATCGGCCCGAACACCTTCAGGGCCGCGATGGAGCAGGTCAGCAGGACCACGAACAGCTCGGGGCGGAGCTGCGGGACGGTGACGTGCCAGAACCGGCCGAACCACGACGCGCCGTCGAGTTCGGCGGCCTCCAGCAGCGCGGGGTCGATCCGCCGCATCCCGGCCATGAAGATGACCACCGGGTAGCCGAGCTGGATCCACGCCAGCACCCCCATCACGCTGTACAGCGCGATGTCCGGGTCGCCGAGCCAGTCCCTCGCCAGGGATCCGAGGCCCACGGCGTCGAGGAACGCGTTGAGCGCACCGCCCTTCGGCGCGAGGATCCAGCTCCACACGATCCCGGCGACCGCGATCGGCAGCACCTGCGGCAGGTAGACGCACGCCCTCAGCACCGACGCGGCACGCGGGCCGAACCTCGTGCCCACGTGGTCGAACAGGGCCGCCGCGATGACCAGCCCGGCGGCCGTCGGCAGGACCGCCATCGCGACGACCAGGCCGACGTTGTGCCGGAACGAGGCCCAGAACGCCGCGTCGGCGAGCAGCCCGCGGTAGTTCTCCAGGCCGATCCACCGCGGCTCCCCCACCCCGCTCCAGCGGGTGAGGCTGATGCCGACGTTCATGGCGAACGGCACGAGGACGACGGCGACCAGGAGCACGGCACCGGGGATCAGGAACAGCGGGTAGGTCCCTTGTCCCCCAAGGCGTCCACGACGTGGCGCGGACGACGTGGACGGCCGGCCCACGGCCGCGGTGGCGCTCATCCGCCGATGGTGGCGCGGTTCTCCGCGTACGGCTTCGCCACCTCGGCCAGCACCTGGTGGGGTGTGGCGGCGCCGGTGATGAGCTTCTGCGTCGCGGACACCAGGACGGCGTAGAAGCCGGGGGCGGGCCAGTCCGGGTAGTACGCCAGCCCGTCGTTCCGCACGAGGGTGTCGAAGTCGCCGATCACGGCCTTCAGCGCGGGGTCGGTGATCTCCCCCGTGCCGGGCGACAACGGGACCCCGCCCGCGTCGCGGAGCTTGTCCTGGATCTCCTGCGACAACGTGATGTCGATGAAGTCGTAGGCCAGCTCCTTGTTCTTGGAACCCGCCGGGACGACCCACAGGTTGCCGCTGGACCCGGCGCTCATCCTGTTGCCGGGCCAGGGGAAGGACCCCCACCGGAAGTCCTTGATCCCGCTCTTGAGGCGACCCTGCCACCAGGTGCCGGACACCATGATCGGGTACTTGCCCTGCATGAAGGCGATCCCCATGTCCTCGGCCTTCATGCCGCTGGACTCCGCGCCGAGGTAGCGCTTGGCGACCCAGTCGGCGAACGTCGTGGCGCCGTGAACCCATGCGGCGTCGTGGAAGTCGACGTCGCCGGTGTAGCGCTGGTAGCGGTCCACCCAGCCGCGGTCGGCCTTGCCCAGCGCGAGCTGGTACAGGATCTGCTGGGCCGGGTACTCCGCGCCGCCGACGGCCAGCGGGGTCAAGCCCGCGGCGACGAACGCGTCCATCACCGCGGTGAACTCGGCGAGGGTGGTGGGCACCGCGAGACCGCGGGCGGCGAACGCGTCCTGGTTGTAGTAGACGGTCACGTACTCCGCGTAGTTCGGCACGCCGAACCACCTGCCGGAGCCCATGACGCCCCGGTCGTCGTACCTGGCGGTCGTCTGGATGCCCGCCGCCATGCGCTTGTCCCACCCCCGTGCGGCCGCCTGCTCGCTCAGGTCGGTCAGCAGGCCCTGCTTGGACAGCAGTCCGGTGGTCGCGTTGCCCTTGTTGTACTCCAGGATGTCCGGGGCCTCGTCGGAGTTGAGGACCATCGGAGCGGTCTTCTGGACCTGCTCGAAGCCCTTGGCCTCGAACTCGACCTTCACGCCGGGATGGGTGGCCTCGAACTTCGCGATGGCGGCGTTCCAGGCCACTCCCATCGCACTCTCCGGCCCCTCGTAGTGCCAGAGCCTGAGCGTGTTCGGGTCCGAGTCGCCGGGGGATCCACCGCACCCCGCCAGCACCATCACCGAAACCACCAGCGCGGCGAGAACTCGTGCGACCATCGAGGTTTCCTCCCCGGAAGAATGCGGCGGAAAACCGGACGACTCGCGCCCCACTCGGGGCTCCGACCTGACCTAATCAGTTCTAGGAGTGAGCCATCCGGCAAACTCCTGGTGGGCAGCCGACCTGCAGGTGAGCACTCTCCTGACCTGGACGCTTGAGTCCTGTTGAAAGACAGTGCCCCTGCCGGTAGGGCTGGAGATTCGATCGCTGATGGGATGTCGTGCCACGCGCGCTGGTCGGCGTGAGCACTGCGTGATTAGGTCGCTGATGGTTCTCCGGCTGGCTGCCGCGGGTGATCGGCATCGAGATCGGGAGGACCGTTGCGACTGTTCGTGGGAGACGACTGGGCCGAGGACCACCACGACGTGGAGGTAATGGACGGCTCCGGCCGCAGACTGGCCAAGGCCCGGCTGTCCGAGGGCGTGGCCGGGATGGCCCGACTGCACGCGATCGTCGGGGAGTTGGCCGGCGACGACGCCGACGACGTGGAGATCGTGGTCGGGATCGAGACCGACCGCGGCCCGTGGGTGCGGGCGTTGATCGCGGCCGGCTACACGGTGTTGGCGGTCAATCCGTTGCAGGCGGCCAGGTTCCGTGACCGGTTGGGGGTTTCGGGGGCCAAGAGCGACGCCGGTGACGCCCACGTGCTGGCCGACATGGTCCGCACCCATGGCCATGAGCTGCGGCCGGTGGCCGGGGACAGCGCGGAGGTCGAGGCGGTGAAGGTGGTGGCCCGCGTCCACAAGACCCTGATCTGGGAACGGACCCGCCACACCCAGCGGTTGCGGCACGCACTGCGGGACTATTTCCCCGCCGCGCTGATCGCGTTCGAGGACCTGGACGCCGCCGACACCCTGGAACTGCTCGGCAAGGCCGCGACCCCGGTCCGGGCCTCCCGGCTGAGCATCGCGCAGATCAGCGGCGCGTTGAAGCGGGCGCGGCGCAGAAACATCGCCGAGAAAGCGGCGGTGATCCAGGCCGCGTTGCGCGCCGAACACCTCGCTCAACCCGAGATCGTCGCCACCGCTTACGCCGCCTCCGTCCAGGCCCTGATCGCGGTCCTGACCACCCTGAACACCCAGATCACCACCCTGCAAGGGCAGGTCGAGGCCCATTTTGGGTCGCACCCGGCCGCTGAGATCGTCCTGTCCCAACCCGGGCTGGGACCGATCCTCGGCGCTCGGGTGCTCGCGGAGTTCGGCGACGACCCCACCCGCTACGCCACCGCCAAAGCCCGCAAGAACTACGCCGGCACCTCCCCGATCACCCGCGCCTCGGGCAAGAAAAAGGTCGCCCTGGCCCGGTTCGTGCACAACGACCGGCTCGTCGACGCGCTGCTGACCCAGGCTTTCAGCGCGCTCACCCGCTCGCCCGGCGCACGCGCTTACTACGACCGGCAACGAGCGCGCGGCGCCGGCCACAATGCCGCCCTGCGTCAGCTCGCCAACCGGCTTGTCGGCATCCTCCACGGATGCCTCAAAACCGGCACCCACTACGACGAAACGACGGCCTGGTCGCATCACACCGAGAACCTCGCTGCTTGACATCTACGCCCCTGGGATGTCTTTCAAGGTTTGATTGACCGACTCGATCCACTGGCGCACCCCGCCGAGGTTGCCGTTGCGGTAGGTCTCGTCCTTGCGGTCCGGTCGCAGCAGCCGCAGCCCCATGTCGTCGGTGAGTTTCTTGAAACCCTGACCGGAGAAGCCTTTGTCGGCGAGGAGGATCTGGCCGTGGCGGATGAGGTGGTGGTCGCGCTTGAGCAGTGCGGCGAGTACCTCGCGTTCGCCGATCTTGGGGTTGGCCAGGCACCACATGACCGGCATGCCGTCGCCGGAGCGGCCGAATACTCTGCGGTCGGACCAGTCTGCCGCTGCACTACAGCTACGGCCTGTCGGTGCTGAACTGCCACCTGATCAGCGGCGCGACCGTGGTCGTGGAGGCCACCGGTGTGATGGGCAGGCCGTTCTGGCAGGCCGTGACCGACCACAAGATCACCTCGCTGGCCGGTGTCCCGTACCACTACGAGATGCTCAAGCGCCTGCGCTTCGACCCGGCCAAGTACCCCAGCCTGCGCACGATCACGCAGGCGGGCGGCAAGCTGCGCGAAGACCTGGTCACCGAGTTCAACGACAAGATGCTCGCGGTCGGCGGCCGGATGTTCGTCATGTACGGCCAGACCGAGGCCGCGCCCAGGATGGCCACCGTCCCCGCCGAGAAGCTGGCCGAGAAGCTCGGCTCCGCTGGGCCCGCGCTCCCCGGTGGCGCGTTCGCCATCCGCACCGAGGACGGCGCCGAGACGACCGAGCCGGGCGTCGTGGGCGAGGTGCTCTACCGCGGGCCCAACGTGATGATGGGCTACGCGGAGTCGGAGGCCGAACTCGCCGAGGGCGACGCGTGCGGCGGGGTGCTGGAGACCGGCGACCTCGGCAGGCTCGACGCGGACGGCTACCTGTTCATCACCGGCAGGCTCAAGCGCATCGGCAAGGTGTTCGGCAACCGCGTCAACCTCGACGACCTGGAACAGCTGGTGCGGGGTTCGGGGTTGGACACGGGTGTGGTGGCCGCGGTGCCCGCGGGCGACAAGGTCGTCGTGTGGCTGGAGAACCGCGGTGCCGACACGCGCAAGGCGGTCGCCCGTGAACTCGCGGAGAGGTTGCACATGCACGTGTCCGGATTCGACGTGCGGGAGATCGACGCTCTGCCCCTGCTCACCAGTGGCAAGGTCGACTACCGCTCCCTGGAGGGACGGGCGTGACAGCGATCGTGCAAGGCGTTTTCGGGTTGGGCCAGGCCGAGCGGGAAGCGAAGCTCCTCCCCGCGCTGGCGGAGCTGACCGAGCACCACCGGGACCACTGCGAGCCGTACGACCGGATCCTCGGGTCCCTCGGCCACGTCCGGGGCGCCGGGTTCGACTCCGTCGAGCAGGTGCCGTGGCTGCCCGTGCGCATGTTCAAGCACCACGTGCTCAAGAGCGTGCCGGACGACGAGGTCTTCAAGGTCCTGACCTCCTCCGGCACGACCGGCGCCGAGGTGTCCCGGATCTACCTGGACAAGGAAGCGGCGGCCGACCAGCCCCGCTACCTCGGCCGCACGCTCCAGGCCGTGCTGGGCGAGAAGCGGCTGCCGATGCTCATGGTGGACACCATCGGCATCATCAAGAACCGCCGCTCGTTCTCCGCCCGCGGCGCGGGTGTGCTGGGCATGGCGAACTTCGGCCGCAAGCACATCTACGCGCTGGACGAGAACGACCAGCCGGACGTCGAGGCCATCAAGGGCTTCCTCGCGGCGCACGGCGACGAGCCGTTCCTCATCTTCGGCTTCACCTTCATGGTGTGGCAGTACCTCTACGAGGTCGCGCGCGAGCACGAGCTGGACCTGTCCAACGGGATCCTGATCCACTCCGGGGGCTGGAAGAAGCTGGTCGACCGCGCGGTCGACAACGCGGAGTTCCGCCGCAGGTTCGCGAAGGACACCGGGCTGACCCGGATCCACAACTACTACGGCATGGTCGAGCAGCTCGGCACCGTGTTCGTCGAAGGCCCGTCGGGGAACTCCTTGTACTGCCCCGATTTCGCCGACGTCGTGATCCGGGACCCGGAGACGTGGGCCGAGCAGCCGGTCGGCGTCCCCGGCGTGATCGAGGTGGTCAGCACCGTGCCGCGCTCGTACCCCGGCCACGTGCTGCTCACCGAGGACCTGGGCGTGGTGCACGGGATCGACGACGGCGACTGGCCGGGCAAGCGCTTCTCCGTGCTCGGCAGGCTGCCGCGCGCCGAGGCCCGCGGCTGCTCGGACACGTTCAGCGGTGGAGGAGCGGCGTGAGCAAGGTCCAGCAGCGTTTCCCGGCGGGGCCGGACGTCGAGGTCGCCGGTCTGGTCGCCGAGCTGTCGGGCGAGCCCGCGGGCGGCAGGCTGAAGGTCGGCGACGAGCGGGTCGTCGACTTCCTGGTGAAGTTCGCCCGCAAGCTGCTCGCGCCCGCGATCGCACGGCGCTACCCGGAGCTCGCCTCGCTCGGGTTCTTCCTGCGCCGGGGCGAGATCGCCAAAGCACTGTCCACGATGGACACACGTGGTGACGCGCTGAGGTTCCCGCGCGGCCTCGTCTTCCACGTGCCACCGGCCAACGTGGACACCATCTTCGTCTACTCGTGGGCGTTGTCCGCGTTGGCGGGCAACCCCAACGTGGTGCGCATCTCCTCGCGTTCGGCCGGTGCCGCGGAGACCGTGATCGAGGCGCTCAACGAGGCGCTCGCCGAAGCGCACCCGATCATCGCGCAGACCCAGCGCATGGTCACCTACGGGCACGACGACGCGGTGACCGCGGCCCTGTCGGCCGCGTGCGAGCTGCGGGTGATCTGGGGCGGCGACCGGTCCGTGACGGAGCTGCGCAAGCACCCGCTCGCGCCGAACGCCCGCGACCTCACCTTCCCCGACCGCGCGTCGTTCGCCGCGATCTCGGTGGCCGGTTGGCTCGCCGCGACACCCGAGCAGCGGCGCGACGCCGTGATCGGGTTCTACAACGACTCGTACTGGTTCGACCAGGCCGCCTGCTCGTCCCCGCGCACGCTGTTCTGGGTCGGCGACGACGCCGCCGCGCGGGTCGGTCGCGAGGAGTTCCGCACCCTGCTGGGCGAAGTGGTGGCGAGCAAGCACTTCGTGGTCGAACCCGCGATGGCCGTGCAGAAGCGGGTGTCCGCGTACGGCGTCGCCGCGCAGGGCCACGCCACCGAGATCCGCTTCGACGGCAACGCCGTGGCGACCCTCGAACTCGTCGACCCGTCGGCCGTGCCCAGGGAGTGGCTCGGCGTCGGCACCTTCCCCCAGGCGGCCTTGACGAGCCTGGCCGAGTTCGCGAACATCGTGCAGCGCAAGGACCAGACGCTGAGCACGTTCGGCTTCTCCCGCGATGAGCTCGTCGACTTCGCGCACACCGTGGCGGGGCGCGGGATCGACCGGATCGTGCCGTTCGGGTCCGCCCTCAGTTTCGCCGCCGTCTGGGACGGCTACGATCTGCTGTCCGAGTTCAGCAGGCTCACCACGGTCAGCGTCTGAGCCCGATGCCCGTGCCGCCGCAACACCCTGCCGCGCAAGGCAATACCAGCGACTCTCCCGGAGAGCAGATGACGACCGCAGCACCGAAGTCGACCAAGGCCCTGATCATCACCTGGGCCCGAAGGCTGATGGTGGTCGTCGTGATCGGGTTCGCGACCTACGCGCTGGTCACCAAGTGGAACGAGGTCTGGCACACGCTGGCCGCCGTCGCCTGGCAGTCGAGCCTGCTCAGCCAGCTCGCCGTGATGGCCGCGATCCTGTTCAACACGATCGCCTGGCAGACCATCGTGGACGACCTCGGCAAGCCGATCGGCATCTTCCGCGGCGCCCAGATCTGCCTCGTCGGCGGGCTCGGCAAGTACGTGCCGGGTTCGGTGTGGGCCTACCTGCTCCAGATGGAACTCGGTCGCAAGGCCGGGTTGCCGCGCGCTCGGATCTTCACCGGTTCGCTGGTGCAGCTCGGCATCGCGACCGTGGCCTCCCTGCTGCTCGGCATCATCGCGCTGCCGGTGATCTTCGCGGAGACCCCGCAGGCGCTGTGGCTGTTCGCCCTGCTGCCGGTCGGCCTCGCCGCGCTGCACCCGAAGATCCTCACCTGGGGCACCTCGCTGGTGCTCAAGACGCTCCGCCGTCCGCCGCTCGACCACCAGCTCAAGTGGTCGACCATCGGCAAGGTGCTCGGCTTCTCGCTGCTCGCGTACGCGGCCTTCGGGTCGCACATGTGGCTGCTGGCGAACTCGGTCGGCGCCCCCGGTGTGAGCGGTCTGCTGCTCTGCATCGGCGCCATGGCGATCAGCATGACGGCCGGGCTGTTCGCGTTCTTCCTGCCGTCGGGCGCGGGCGTCCGCGAGGCCGTCATCGTCGCCGTGCTGGCCGCCAGCGGCATCGACCCGGTGCAGGGCCTCGCCTTCGCGGTGGCATCGCGGTTGATGTTCATCGTCGCCGACGTGGTCACCGCGGGCACGGCCGCGGCCATCGCGGCCTTCCGCCGGCGCACCGCTCCGGGCGCACGGGCGCCCCAGGCGGCCTGACGCTCGCTTTTCCGACACCCCCGAGCACCCGTGCTCGGGGGTGTCGTTCGTCGTGGACGCAAATCGTCGACCCAAAGCGAGCCGAACAAGACCATCGGTTCGGCGTTTGGTTTTGTTACACCGATTGACGTGATGTGGGCCGAGTTGCGGGAAGTCGTCAATGAACTGTGGATGTTTCCCGCTGATCTCCAGATTCTGCTTCTCAAGTGGGGATTTTTCGGGCAGACTCGGTCTCGGATCTGCTGACGCGAGTGCCGGTGGGGATTGCCTCGCGTCGCCATTCATCATCATGGGGGGTTGGAACAAGAATGTCTTCTCGTCGTTCTGTCTCGCTGGTCGCTGCCATTTTGGCGACCACAGCGGGTCTTCTGCCGGCGATGGCCGGAGTGGCGGGCGCCGACCCGACTTCGACGTCCCCGTCGTCGTCCGCCGTCGCCACGCCCGCCGAGTCCAGCGTTGCGCCGCCCGCGGCCTCCAGTGCTGCTCCACCTGCGGAGACCTCGTCTTCGGCGCCGACCTCCAGCTCGGCGGCGCCCGCTCCGGCCAAGACCGAGACGGCCGCCCCCGAGGCGGACTCGAAGGCCGCGGCCGCCGCGGACGACCCGTGGGAGAAGTCCCCGGTCTACACCAAGTGGCAGCAGCTCGGCGGCGCGGCGTTCGCGGGTGACCTGGTCGGCACCGAGGTCGTCCAGGCCAACGGCATCCGCTATGCCAAGTTCTCCAAGAACGTCACGATCACGCACGACGCCGCGAATGGCGCGCACTGGTTCTCGGGTGCCATCGCGAGCCTGTGGGATTCGGGCAGGAATGGTACGGATGGCGCAGTCAGCGTTGCGACCATGGACCAGGTTCCCGTTTCGCGGGGTTCCCAGGCGGGCGCGGCTTCCGCGTTCAGTTCCGGGGCGTCCGTGTACTACTCCGACGCCTACGGCGCATTCCCCATCAGCGGGGTGATGCGCGACAAGTACTGGGCGAACGGCAGCGTCAACGGGCCGTTCGGCTGGGTCAGCAGCTTCGAGAAGGCCTGGACCAACACCGACCGCGGTGTGTCCCAGGACTTCAGCGAGGCGGTCACCGTCTTCCGGAAGGCCGACCTCTCGACCTACTGGATCAGCGGTGCGCTGCGCGCCAAGTACCTCTCCGCGGACGGTCCGGCGGGCCTCAACGGCTGGCTCACCGGCGACCAGACGGCCAGCGCGGGTTCGGGCTGGTTCATCGGCACCGAGACGGGCACCATCTACTGGTCGCCCAGCACCTCCGCGGTCAGGCTCGAAGGCCCGATCAACGACAAGTACCGGTCCGAAGGCGGCCCCAACGGTCGCTTCGCCTACCCGCTCGCGGACGTCGGCAAGGTCGGCGACGGCCAGTACGCGAGCTTCAACAGCCAGGTCACGATCTTCCACTCGGACACGAAGGGCACGCACTGGATCAGCGGTGCGCTGCGCGCCAAGCTCGACGCCCTCGGCGGCGTGACGGGTTCGCTCGGCTTCCCGACGTCGGACCAGTACGCGACCAACGGGCCCAACGGCCTGTACGTGCTGTTCGGCCCGAACAAGGTGATCCTCTGGGGCGCCAACACCGGTGCCTTCCTGGTCCGCGACCAGTACCTGGCCAAGCTGCGCGCCGACGGTGACGTCCACGACTACGGCCTGCCGATGACCGACGTCGGTCCTGTTGGCCCGTACCAGTTCCAGCAGTTCCAGGCCGCGACGATCTTCGACGGCAACGGCCGCTCCACGGTCACCCTCGGGTGGGACTTCCGTGCGGTGTGGTGGTACCTCGGCGGCACCAGCAGCCCGCTCGGCTACGCCACGTCGGACTACCAGAGCTGGGGCAACGCCCAGTTCTACCAGCAGTTCGACTACGGCTACGTGCTGTGCGACTACAACGAGAACGTCTGCTACTACGACTACAACAGCGCTTCGGCGAAGTCCTCGAAGTCCGCTGTGGACGGCTCGAAGCCCGACATCGAGCAGGTGCGCCGCGAGGCCACCAAGATCTCGATCAGCGGTGGCGCTCCGCGCCGCTGACAACTCCTGACCACGAGGGCCGGTGCGCGTTCCAGCGCACCGGCCCTCGTGCTCTTCGCCGACCCGTAAACTGGCCGACCGGCATCGTCGGACCCCAAGGAGCAGCGTGAGTCACGTTCATCCCAGCGCCGTCATCGGCGACGGAGTAGAGCTCGGTGAGCGGGTCACCATCGGACCGAACGCGGTCTTGCTCGGTCCCGCGAAGATCGGTGACGACTGCTGGATCGGCCCCGGCTGCGTGATCGGCACCCCGCCGGAGCTCAGCAGCGAGCCGCACAACCGCGCGTGGGACGGTGACCTCGCGCACAGCGGCGTGGAGATCGGCCCGCGCACGGTGGTCCGCGAGCTGAGCACCATCCACCAGGGCAGCTACCGCCCGACCAGGGTCGGCGCCGACTGCTGGCTGCTCAACCGCGTGTACGTCGCGCACGACGGCCAGGTGGGCGACGGCGTGACGCTGTCCGCGGGGACCAGCCTCGGTGGCCACGTCCGGATCGGCGACCGGGTCAACGTCGGGATGAACGCCGTGGTGCACCAGCGCCGGGTGATCGGACCGGGCGCGATGGTCGGCATGGGCTCGGCGGTGACCAGGGACGTGCCGCCGTTCGCCATGGCCTACGGGAACCCGGCCAGGCTGAACGGGGTGAACGCGGTCGGCATGTCGCGCTCCGGCATGGGCGAGGACGTGGTGCGCCTGCTCGCGGCGGCCTACGCCGAGCTGCTGGTGCCCGCCGACCTCCCGGAGGAGCTGAAGGAAGCGTTCACCTGGTGGTTCGAGGTGGAGCCCGCGAAGCCGCTGGCGTCGAGCGAGGCGCCGCTACCGCTGTGACCGCGACGGTGGTGGCTGCCGGTCCACGAACCGGGAGCCACCACCGTGCTGGTCAGAACCAGCGTTCCAGCACCAGGGCCACGCCGTCGTCCTCGTGCGACGCCGTCACCTCGTCCGCCACGTCCAGCGCCTCCTGGTGCGCGTTCGCCATCGCCACCCCGTGGCCTGCCCAGGACAGCATCGGCACGTCGTTCGGCATGTCCCCGAACGCGATCACGTTCGCCGCGTCCACGCCGAACCGCTCGGCCACGTCCGCCAGTCCCGAGGCCTTCGTCACGTTCGGCGCCGAGATCTCGATCAGCCCCGCGTTGCTGGAGTAGGTGATCTCGACCTCGTCGCCGAGCAGCGAGGTCGCCGCCAGCGCCATCTCCGCGCTCGTCATCTTCTCGTGCCCGACCAGCAGCTTGATCGCCTGGTGCCCCAGCACCTCGGCCCTGGTCACCTGGCGGTGGTCGCTGTCGCCCCACGGGTGCCGGTAGGAGTCCTCGGCGACGAACGGCTGGACGTCCTCGCTCACCGCCCTGGTGCCGACGCGCTCGGTCGCCACCGAGCAGCCGGGGAGTGCGGCGTCCAGCACGCTCGCGAGGTCCGACAGCCGCACCGGGTCGAGTCCGACCTGCCACACGACGCGGTCCGCGCCGATGTCGTAGAGCACCGCGCCGTTGGCGCACACCGCGTAGCCGGTCGTCCCCGCACCCTCCGCGACCACCGGGACCCAACGCGGTGGACGGCCCGTGACCAGCACGAACGGGATGTCCGACGTGTGCACCCTGCTGATCGCGGACGCGGTTCGCGCACTCACCCGCTCGCCAGGGCCGAGCAGGGTTCCGTCAACGTCCGAGGCAACCAGCCGAGGTCTTTCCACCTGCCCATAGTGCCCT
>Ga0247786_1000071_pt1 | contig 12174 bp, 11 predicted proteins | sample UWRJS066202C4_FD_179917 | JGI IMG/M metagenome (GOLD analysis project Ga0247786, IMG submission 179917) | Soil microbial communities from Arlington Agricultural Research Station in Wisconsin, United States - UWRJ-S066-202C-4 | ecosystem: Environmental > Terrestrial > Soil > Agricultural land... | reverse complement strand
TTCCCGCCCGACCGGCGGACCGAGCGCTTCAAGAACGCCTTCCGCGACGTCGTCGGCGGCAAGCCGAGCGAGGGGCTGGCAGCGGCAAAAGAGGAGGCCTTCGCGGCAACGCGGGAGGCGAGCGAAGAAGTGCGCCAGCGGGCCGAACGGGTCGCCCACCCCGGCGACGACGGCGACTGAGGCTCAGCCGAGCAGCACCGGATTGCCGTGGTAGCCGACCCTTGCCAGCGACCGCTCTTCGCCGCCCGGCCACGACGTCAGCCGGACCTCTGCCATCTCGCCGGCGGGCTCCATCCGCAGCCAGGCGAGCGGGGAGGCATGAGTGGCTGCCTCGCCGGCCCCAGCGACCACCAGCTCGAACCGACGGCGTTCGTCATCTGGCAGGTACTGCATGACGATCGAGTGGAAGACAACCGTCGCGACCCCCTCCTCGGATTCCGCGATCCGCTCCTCGACCCAGGCGGCGGCGGGAGCCTCCTCGACTTCGACCGGCACCTCTCTCGCCGCTGCCAGTGCCCCCCGCAGACGCCGTACGCGGGCGTCTTGATCGGGCCAGACGAACGACTGCAGCGTCAGGCGGCCCTCCTCGCTGACGGGGTCGATCGGATCGGGGTCGCACCCCCGCCGCTCGACCACCTCGATCGGCCGCGGAGCCGGCGCCTCACCGCTCAACTCGAACACGATCCGCACCGGCGAATCTCGGTCCCCCCAGCTGAAACCGTCGGCGTCGTAGCGGTACCGGTCCCAGCGAAGGTTCAGCCCGGCGCTGGCGCCTACCTCGAGCAGGCGCAGGGGCAGATCGGTGCTCTCGGACACGGCGAGGAACCCTGGCAACAGCGCTGCGCAGCGGCCGACTTCATTCGTCTGCACCGGCTGGTCGAGCAGAAGCCGGATCGCCTCGGCATCATCGATGAGCGCCTGCCGAAACGTCGGCCACTGCAGATCCGGCAGCTCGCCTTCTAGCACGCGCCTGTGCGCCGCGCCCATCAGGCGCAGCGCCAGCATCGAGTTGGCTGGGTCGCCCTCGTGACCGCGAAGGACCAGGGCCACAGGTCCTCCCGCTTCGGCGTCGGCTGCGGCGCGCTCGAGCAGATCGGCATACAGCGGCGAGCCGAGCCGGGCGCAGTGGCCGGCCTGGATGCGCAGCAGCGAAGCAAAATCTCGATCCACTTGCCCGGCGGCCTCAACCATCGCTCAACCTTAGCCTCGAAAACGAGTGCCTAGACTCGCTCCGAGCATGCGCCGCCGAGCTCTCATCCCGATCCTGATCGCCCTCCTCGCCGTCGGCGGGGGCGCGATCGCAACGGCCGCGACGATTCAGGAAGACGGGCTGGTGGTCAGCTTCGACGCCGACTTCGCCCCCCACAACCTGCCCCGCGAGAAGCCGGCGCCGGTCTCGGTGAAGGTGGCGGGCAAGGTGAGGGCCGCCGACGGAAGCCACCCGCCGGCGCTGCGCTGGCTCGAAATCATGATCAACCGCAACGGCCGGCTCAACTCAAAGGGGCTGCCCACCTGCTCCGCGTCGAACCTGCAGTCGACCAGCACCGCGACCGCGCTGGACCGCTGCCGCTCCGGCCTTGTCGGCAAGGGGAGCTTCCACGCGGTGGTCTCGCTGGGAAGGGAGATCCCGACCGGCGGGAAGATCCTCGCCTTCAACAGCCGCCGCGCCGGCAGGCAGGCGCTGGTCCTCCACCTCTTCGCCGGCACCCCCGTCCGCTTCACGCTGGTGGTGCCGCTGACGATCGGGAACCTGAAGCAGGGCGCGTTTGGGACGATTCTGCGGGCGAAGATTCCGAAGCTCGCGAGCGGGCTCGGCTCGGTGACCGAAATCGACCTGACGATCGGGCGCCGCTACTCCTACAAGGGCGAGCGCCGCAGCTACGTCTCGGCCGCCTGTGAGGCCCCTCCGAATCTTCCGGGCGGCGTCTTCAACTTCGCCCGCGCCCGCTTCCGCTTCGAAGGCCACCAGACGATCAACCCGCCGGCCCTGATCCAGGAATGTTCGGTCAGGTAGCGACCTAGCCAGGCTCTCTAGAGCCCAAGGCCGCCGACGCCGCCCTCGTCCCAGCCGAGATGGTGGGCGAGCTCGTGGCGCAGCGTCTGCTCAACCTGGCGCGCGAGCGACTGGGGGTCGTGGCCGAAGTCGCGTTCGAGCGTGTCCCGGTAGATCACGATCCGGTCCTCGTAGCGCTCCGCCGCGAGGCCGTCGCCGAAGTACTCGCCGTAGGCATGGCGCTCGGCGCCCAGGTCGGAGACGACTACCGCGACCCGCTCCAGCAGCCGCTGGAATTCGTCCGGCAGGGCGTCGATGGCGTCCGCCACCAAGGCTTCGAAGCTGTCCGGCCCTGTCTGATTCACTGCCGCTCACGTTAACCAGCAACTGATCTGGAGCCACCACATGAGCAAGAAGCTGCGCACCTTCTACTCCCTTTTCGCCCTGATGGCGATCGCCGCCGGGGGAGTCGTCTGGTCCGGCTGCGGCAGCAGCAGCGACGACGAAAGCGGCACGATCCAGGAGAAGGCCGAAAAGCAGGTCGAAAAGGGCACGAAGAAGGCCGAAGAAGCGGTCGACGAAGGCGTCGAAAAATCCAAGAAGGGCCTCGAAGAAGCCCGCGAAGAAGTCGAAAAGGGCGCCGACGGCAAGACCAAGAAGCGATTCGAAAAGGCCCAGGAAGAAGCCGAAAAGGGAATCGAAGAAGGCCAGGCCAAGGCCGAAAAGGGCCTCGAAGAAGCCAAGGAACAGGCGGAAAAGTACCTGCCCTAGGAACCGCTGCGGGAGTGGAGGTCCCCGGTCGCCTCGATCGCGTCGCCGAGGATCTCCACCGATCGCCGCAGCTGCTCGTCGGAGATCGTGAACGGCGGCGCCAGGCAGAGGATGTCGTCGAGCAGCCCGCGGGTGAGAAGGCCCCGGTCGCGAGCCTCGGCGGAGGCCCGGCGGCCGCGTTCGGCCTCGACCGGCCAGCGCTGCCGGCTCTCCTTGTCGCAGACCAGCTCGACCCCGATCATCAGCCCGGCCTGGCGCACCTCCCCCACTTCCGGATGCTCGCGAAGGGGCGCGATCAGCTCGGCGAGCGTGTCGCTCGCGGCTTGGATGCGCTCGAGGAAGCCCTCGCTCTCGATCGCGTCGATGTTGGCGAGGGCGACGGCGCAGGCGACCGGGTGGCCGGAATGCGTGAAGCCGTGCATCAGGTAGCCGGGGCGCCGGGCGGGGTCGCGCAGCTCGTCCCACAGCTCGTCTGAGACCACGACTCCCCCGAGGGGGACGTAGCCGCTGGTAACGCCCTTGGCGAAGGTGAGGAGGTCGGGAGCGACGCTCTCGTGGTCGCACCCGAACCAGGTGCCGGTGCGGCCGAACCCGGTGATCACCTCGTCGGCGATCAACAGCACCTCGTGGCGGTCGCAGATCTCCCGCAGCCGCGACAGGTAGCCGGACGGCGGCACGATCACCCCGCCGGAGCCGAAGACCGGCTCGACGATCACCGCGGCCACCCGCTCCCCGCCCAGCTCCTCGATCTTCTCCTCCAGCGCCCTGCCCTGGCAGACCGGGCAGCTGTCGGGGTCGCAGGGAACGCCGGCGGGGCAGCGGTAGGTGTAGGGCGCCGGTACCTCGACCACATCGCGGGCGGCGACGCCGAATTCGGCGTGGTAGGGGCTCAGCCGCGTCGCCGTGGTGGTGACGCCGGCAAGGCCGTGGTAGCCGCGGTCGTGGGCGAGGACGACCGACTTGCCGGGCCTGCCCCGGCGCACCCAGTGGCGGCGGGCGAGCTTGATCGCGGTCTCGTTCGCCTCGCTGCCGCCGCTGGCGAAGAAGACGCCGCTGAGGCCCGGCGGGGCCAGCTCGGCGACCCGGCCCGCCAGCTCGATCGCCGGCGGCGAGGAGACGCCGCCAAAGGTGGCGGCGTAGGGCAGGATCTCCATCTGCTTGTGGGCGGCGCGGACGAGGTCCTCGCGGCCGTGGCCGAGATTGACCGTCCAGAGGCCGGCAGAGCCGTCGATCAGCCGCCGGCCGTCCTCGGCGACGAGTTCGCACCCCTCGCCGCGGACGATCACCAGCGGCCCGGCCTCGGGCAGCCGGGAGTGGTCGGTTAGAGGATGGATCAGGTGACCCAGATCCCCTGCGAGATGATCTGGAGTGGACAAGAGCCCATCCACACTATTAGAGGTTGGACAGGTTGTCTAGGGCGCTTCGTCGGCCGAACGGCGGCCGAGCGGGCTGCGCGGCGCGTCCCCGGGCGGCACCGAGCAGATCGAGTACCAGTGCAGGAGCGCGAGCTGGTGAGCGGCTTTGTCGATCTCCTCGCGGCTGGCCGAGACGTCGAAGCTCGAGAGGATCGACTCGATCATGTTGTAGGCGGCGCGGACGCCGAATTCGAGGTCGATGTCCTCCCTGATCAGGCCGGCGTCTTCGTCGGCGGCGTGCACCGCCATGATCCAGCCCAGCATCGCGTCGTCAGCCGCTTTGTTCGCCTCCTCCCAGCCGCTGCCGCGGAGGTTGCGGGCGACTGCGACGATCGGGCGGAGGTCGGCGTTTTTCACCCGCCAGTCGAGCGCCTCCCGCACCATCTCCTGGATCAGCTCGAAGGAAGTCTGCCCGGAGCGGGCGTTTTCGCGCAGCCGCTGCGCGATCCGCGCGTACCCGGTCATGTAGTCGCTGATGATCGCGGCGAGGATGTCCTGCTTGTCGTCGAAGTTGTTATAGACGGTGGCCCTGGCGACCTGGGCCGCGCGAGCGATGTCCCCCATCGAGGTCTCCGAAAAACCGCGGCGGGCGAACAGGCGGCGGCTCGCCTCGATGATCTTCGTCCTCGCCCGAGGCTCCCCGCGCCGCGGCCGGGTCACTTTTGGCCCTGCTTCCGACGATTGGTCAACTGGTTCACACCAGCGAGCCTATCCAATGGGTGTGACACGAAAGCCCCTAGTGCACTTCTTCGGGAAGTTCATACCAACGCTTGCGATCGCCGATCCGGGAGCGCAGCTTCCAGCCCCGCGTCTTGGGGACCTTGTCCAGTTCCTCCCGCAACCGCGCCAGCCGGTTCGCCACCTGCTCCCCGGCGTCGAATCCGGGCAGCGCGAGTGCGAACTGTGCGGTCCGCTCGGCGACCATGCCCATCGTCCGCCACAGCCCCCAGTCCCCCGCGGCGAGGGAGGCGATGTAGGCGGAATCGATCTCGCTCTCTCCGCAGCCGAGGTGGTGGTCGGCGAAGATCGCGCAGAGGTCGAGGTAGTCCTTGTCATTCGTTTCCACCACCTGCAACTTCAACACGGTGAGGTCCGCGAGCGACAGGGTCCGCGAGGGAAAGTCGAGGCGCTGGCGGAAGTCGATCCGGTGACAGAGGTGCGCCTCGTCGACGAAGACGTCGACCTGACGCCGGTTCGCCTCGTCCCAGAAGAGCAGCCGCCGGTGCCCGTGCAGAGTGTTGAACTCACGGTCGGCGGCGTACCCGAGCGAGCCCAAAAGGGCGATTACCTCCTTTGCCGCCGAGCCCCTGGCCGCGAGGTCGATGTCGGCGTACTCCCGCCGCAGCGGCGGCCGGCGGCTGCTCGGGCAGCGCAGGGCGACCGCCACACCGCCGAGCAGGCGCAGCGGCAGGCCCTGCTGCGAGGCGCTCTCGGCGATCCGATCACCCTCGGCGACTGCGTCCGCCAGCGGTTGCAAGCTCGTCTGGCCTACTCCGGAGGGATCTCCGCCGCCAGCTTGTCGACGTCGACGCCCTGGCGGCGCCGGGCCGTCCGGGCGACGAAGAACGTCACCAGCGCCGCGATCAGCACAACGGCGCAGTCGCGCAAGAAGTGGCCCTTGTCTTCGATCCCCAGCGCGGGGTAGTGCATGTAGATGAAGAACAGCCCCGTCATCAGGGCGATCGTCACCGCCCCCGACAAGGCCACCACGGGAACCCCGAAGATTCGCCGGGTGGTGGCCGAGGCGCGCCACACGTCCGGGCGGCGATAGGGAAGCAGGACAGCGGATAGGGAGAGCAGGATCATCGTCACCAGCTGCAGCAACACCGCCTCGTAGAGGAATTTGTTGAAGCCTTCGTTGTTGCTCACGGCCCAGTAGAGAGCGGCGAGGCCGAGGACGACGACGAGAGCGATCGCGTAGTTCGGGGCATGCGTCCGAGGCGAGACCTCCGCGAACTTGGATGGCAGCAGACCGTCGAGCGCCCAGGCGAAGAAGCTGCGCACGATGATCGCGATCTGCGGCAGCATCAGCAGCGGATAGGCAACCGCGAAGGTGATCAGCAGCCACCAGGAGAACAGGGTGCTGCCCCCGGCGATGGAGGTGAGGAAGGTGTAGTACGGGGGCGCCCCGGCGAAGGGGTAGCTTTCCGAGTAGCCGAGGGCGTTGATCGCGACGAAGAAGTCGTGGCCGAACCTCCAGAAGAAGACCACGCCCAGGATCACGGCAATCGCGATGTGGACGAAAGTCGCGAGGCTCATGATCTTCACCTGCGTGGTGTCTTTCGCCCGGCGGACCTCGCCGGAGATGTAGATCGAGAGCCAGCCGTAGATCGAGAGGCCGGCGATCGCCGCCATCGTCGGCCAGGTCTGGTCGAGGCTGAAGGCCGGCGAGGGATCGATCCCTTCTTTCTTGGCGGTGGCGATGATCCCGTTGTAGGAATCGCCTTCGCCGGTCACCGGCCCGGCGAACTGGTTGAAGCTGTGGACGAAGCCGGCATGGCTCTTGAAGAGCAGGAAGACGAAGACGGTCCCGAGGCCGATCATGGTCACCGCCCAGAGGCCGTTCATGATCCTCGTCGTCCAGCGCCATCCCCCGGCCAGGAGCGCAGCGGACCCGAGGATCACGGCGGCGCCGACTCCGAACTGCCACCACTTGTCCGTGGCGAGGGTTTCACCGGCCGTGACCAGGGAGTGATGGTCACCCACGAGGCCGACAGCGGTCAGTGAGGGCGCCAGAGCGATGAGGACGAACGATTGCGCGACGAAGGCGATCACCAGGATCACGCCGGAGACCCAGAAGAACGAAGAGATCACACCCAGCAACGGGTGCGTGACCCGGCCGACGAGGACGTAGTCGCCGCCGCTGCGCGGGATCGCCGAGGTGAAGAGGCCGTAACAGAGGCAGAGCACGAGCGCGAGGACGAAGGCCATCGCGAACCCGAGCCAGATCGACCCCCCCGGGAAGAAGGCGAGCGGGAGGATGAAGGCGGCGGTGGCGATCAGGATCGCCGTCGGCTGCGCCGCCATGTTGAAGACGAAGGTCGAGAACGGCGAGACTTCCCGGACCAGGCCCGTGGCTTTTCGCGCGTAGGCCCCCGGCGGGTTAGCCGGCGCCGATGGACGCTCCCCCAACTCAGCCATCTATCTCCCCTCTTCTCCCTTGTGTTGGTTCATCCCGAGACCAGGTACTGATTGACCACACGGTCAGGTTCCAGATGCACGAGGCAACCATCCAGGTGACCGCTACCGTAGTCGGAACCCGGGTTGATTGCCACCGTTCGACCGATTTTCGTCACACCCTTGCTCTCGTGGATGTGACCGTGAAGGCTCAGCAGGGGTTCCTTCTCCTCGATGATCTGCCGCACCGCGGGGCTGCCGGTCGGAACCTCGTGCGGGCGCCCGCCCTTCATCACGTAGCGGAGCTCCTCGTCGACCTCGTAGGCGGTGTCGAGGCTGCTCTCGTAGGGCGGGACGTGGATGTTGAAGATCGCCCGCTCGGGTTCCTCGAGCTGGTCGGCGAGCCGCTTCAGGCGCCGGTAGATCTCCTCCTCGTCGAGCTCGCGCGGGGTCTCCCACGGGGTCCGGTTCGAGTAGCCGAAGGAGAGCATCTCGTGCGGGCCCAGCTGCTCCACCCGCTCGTCGCAGGCGACGACGGTGCTGCCTGAAGCGAGGACCGCGTCGATCGACCAGGGGTCGTCGTTGCCGGGAATGACGTAGGCGCGGGTCCCGGTGCCGCCGAGGCGTTCGTCGGCGAACCTGACCCAGAGGCGCAGCTCCTCGAGCAGCGCCTCCTCGAAGGCCTCCTCCAGCTGCGAGGAATCCTCCGCCAGCGCCCGCGCCTCGGCGGGATCGACGATCAGCGGATACAACCCGTTGGTCGAGATCGACCTCTGCATCTCGTCCAGCTCCTCCGCCGTGCGGGCGACCCGCTGCTCGCCGATCACCCGAGCCGCGTAGGAGCCGTCCCCTTCGCGGACGATCGGGACCAGCGCCTTGCCGGTCAGGTCGCCCCCCATCACCAGCGCGTCGGCCGGGTAGTGGGCGGCGGCGTTGACGAACTTCTTCCAGCAGACCCTTGAGCCGTGGACGTCCCCCGCGTAGAAGAGACGCGTGATCGACTGCTTCTGGCGGCGCTTGAACATCTATCCCCTCTTCTCCCTTCCCACAGGGATGATGCGGGATCGATCCGACGATCAGCGATACCGACCCTAGCCGGTACTGGTCACGCTGTCTAGTTTTTAGAGAGACCGAGCTCCCGGCGGAGGAGGCGCTCGGCCGCGGCGGGGTCCTCCGTGGCCAGCAGGCCCGCCGCCGCCAGGACGTAGGCGCGGTCGACCCGCACCGCCGGCTCCTCCGGCGCCAGCGATCGCGGCGCCCGCCGCCCCAGCACCCGCCACAGGATCGCCTCGCCGTCCTCCCGGTGAGCGAAAACCCCGCCGGTACCCAGGAACAGGGCCACCTCCCGCAGGTCGGGTCCGTCGCGGACCAGCGTCGGCGGGCCCTTCTCCCCGCGGGCGAGCAGCATCGACCCGCAGTGCCGTCGCAACGCCTGGGCGCCGCAACCGATCGCGAGCAGCGCCTCCAGCTTCTCCCCCCGCTCGTCCTCCGGCAGCCACTTCGGGTTCTCACTTCTAATCGAGACACCCTGTCTGATCGCGGCTGCCTCCTCCCCGGCCTCGGCCTCGATCCAGCCCCTGTCGGCGGCCAGGACCCCCGCCGCGCCGGCCCGCAGCCCGAGATCCCCCTCGACCGTCCGCAGCGCCAGCGGCGGCGGCAGCAGCGGGTCCTCGATGCCGGGGGCGGCGACCTCGGCGCTGCGGCTGGAGTGGACGTCGGTGGTGGCGCCCCCGACGTCGAGGACGACGACGTCGTCGAGCAGGCGGGCGGCTTCAAATACGGCCTCCGGGGTTGGCAGCCTCACCATCCGCTCGAACTCGGGGCTGGCGCTGAGCCCCTTGCCGCCGATCACGTGCTCGAGGAACACCCGCAGCATCGCCTCCCGCGCGGATTCCACCTCCAGGCGCCCCAGCTCCGGCATCACGTTGCCCGCGACGACGGGCTCGGTGCCGGCGGCACGCAGGCTCGCTGCGACCTCCTCGGCCACCTCCGCGTTACAGGCGACGACCGCGTGGCCGCCGACGCCACGCTCCCCGAGCCGGCGGGCGTTCTCCAGCACCAGCTCCGCCTGGCCGCCGTCGGTGCCGCCGGCGAAGAGGACTATCTCGGGGCGGGCCGCCTGCAGCCGGTCCAGCTCCTCCTCCCCCAGCGCACCCGAGAGCACGGCCTCGACCCTGGCGCCGGCGTTGAGTGCGGCCTGCTTGGCCGCCGCCGCGGTGAGGTCGGCGACCAGGCCGACCGCGGCAACCCTGAGCCCGCCGCCGGCGCTCGAGACCGCGAGGCGATGATGGATCGCACCCGCGCCCGCGCCCGCGGAGGAGAGGGCCGCTTGCAAGGCGTCCTCGTAGCCCTCCATCAGGTCGGTGCCGATGCTGGTCGGGGCCTCGCCGGCGCCGGCCAGCCGCCCTTCGCCGGGATCGACCAGCCGGACCTTGGTGTAGGTGCTGCCGAAGTCGGCGAGGGCGACGAGTGCCACCGTCAGGCGACGAGGGCGCCGCGCCGGCGGTCGATCAGGGCGTCGACCAGGCCGTCGATCGTCCCCGGCGTCTCGATCCCCGTCTCGTTGAGGTCGGCGCGGACGTCGATCGGGATCTCCGAGCCCTCGACGTCCTCGTTGAGCACGCCCCCCATGAACACGGGCACCCCGGCCGATCCGGTGCCCCGCAGGTCCTCCATCAGCCGCCGGCCGAAGGAGCGGGCGACGCCGTTGTGGGTGGTGATGACGACCGCGTCGGCGTCGGTCTCGATCACCGCCTTGACGATGTCCTCGGGGTCGCGGTTAATGCCGAAGTCGATCACCTCCGCCCCCACGGCCGCGAGCGTCGAGGCGAGCAGGAACTCGGCGAACTCGTGCACGTCGGTGGAGGTGACGAGCACCTTCATCCCCCGGATCGCCTCCTCTTCGCGCCGGCCCTGCAGCTCGACCAGCAGCCGCTCCCGCTCTTCCATCGTGCCCCGGACCAGGTCGGTTTCGAGAACCGGGCGGCGGCCGCGTGGGAACTCCGGGTCGGGCTCGCCGGCGCCGAAGAGCTCCTCGCAGCGGGTGGAGCCGAGCCGTTTCAGCACCAGCAGCAGCTGGGCGGGGTCGCGGACGTCGATGCCCGCGGCGTCGAGCCCTTTGATCGCGGCGTCGAAGAAGGCACGCCCGCCGCGGACCAGGCGGTCGCGCATCGCCTCGATCTGGGCCCAGTCGACCACCGGCTCGACCATCGGCACGTAGTCCTCGAGCCGGCGGTTGATCGCCTGCACGGTCGCCACCTCCTGCCAGGAGGGGATCCGCTCGGTCTCGGTCACCGGGACCGCGATCGGGGCGCCGCCGAGGCGGTAGCGATGGTCGACCATCTTCATGAAGAGGACGTCGGTGTTCAGCACCGCCATGTTGGAATCGAAATCCGCCGTGTTGCCGATCGTGTCCCCCTGGACGAAGCCGGCCGGGACCTTGTCGAGGTTGGCGGCGTGAAGGGCCAGGGTCACCGCCGACTTGATCACGGGGTTCTGGGTCAGCCCTCCCCAGGAGCAGGAGTAGGCGGCGCCGATCAACTCCTCGCTGATGTAGCGCTCGACCATCGCCCAGCCGACGTAGTTGGCGTAGTCGTGGAAGACGCCGGGGTAGCCGTCCTCGAGGTAGGAGTCGAAGCAGACGCCCTCCTCGCGGAAGGCGGCCAGGGCACCGGCGCCTTTCAGCACCGCCATCGTCTGGCTGACGTCGTCGCTCCAGTAGGGCCAGCGCCAGGAGTACTGCGAGAGGACGCCGATGTGGGTGATCCCCACCCGCAGCGCGTCGAGCGCGTTTTCGACCGAGCCGGGCCCGCCGATCATGTTGTCGGCCGCCTCCGGCTGGATCGGGACGGTGTGGGTCAGCTCCCACCAGTCCTCGTCGTCCCAGAGCGCCGGCCCGGTCTCCTGCGGCGCCTCGGCCCGCTTGTCCTTCGGCAACCCCATCCGCCGCTCGGCGATCAGGTTGAACCGGTCCGGGGGGCGGACGCCGCGGGAGAGCGCGTCTTCGTAGATCAGCCCCAGCGCCTCGCGGGTGTCGTCCCAGGTCGCGAGGCCGAGGTTCATGCAGGTGCAGGAGAAGGCCTCGCGCCGGGCGCGTTCGCGCCACTCGCGCTCGGAGCCGACCCCTTTCTCTTCGCAGAAGAGCGAGGGCGAGCGTTCCAGGCCGGCGGCGAGCGCGCGCCCCTCCTCCACTGCTTCCCGCCCGTCCGGCAGGTCGGACGGGAGCAGCGCGCTCAGGTCGACGTCGAGATCAGCCATCTTCCCTCCTCCAGGTCATCCGTCGAGGATCCAGCCTCCGCTTACCTCCAGCACCTGCCCGGTCGTGTATCCGCCGCCGTCGGAGGCAAGGTAGAGCACGGTTTCGGCGATCTCCTCCGGCCTGCCCATCCGGCCCAGCGGCGTCATCGCCAGCGCTTCGTCGATGTGCTCCTTCGGGATCTCCCAGTCGTCCTCCCAGTTGGCCGCGATCGGGCCGGGGGCGACGGCGTTGACGCGGATCTCCGGCGCCAGGTCCCGCGCCAGGGCCGAGGTGAAGGCGCGGACGCCGCCCTTGGCGGCGCAGTAGGTGACCGCGACCGAGTTGACGACGTTCTCCCGGTCGATCCCGTTGCCGTAGGAGCCGGAGAAGTTGACGATCGCGCCGTTGCCGGTCCGCTTCAGGTGCGGAACGGCGGCCTGGCAGACGCGGAAGGTGCCGAGCAGGTCGACGTCGAGGAGGGCGGCGAAGGCGCCGCCATCGGAGTCGACGAAGCGGACGGCGTCGGCGGGGTCGATGCGGCCGGCGGTGTTGACGACGACGTCGATGCGGCCGTAGCGCTCGGCGGCCTCGGCGACGAAGCGATCGACCGACTCGCGGTCGGTCACCTCGAGCTGGGCGAC
>Ga0247786_1000068_pt1 | contig 12358 bp, 12 predicted proteins | sample UWRJS066202C4_FD_179917 | JGI IMG/M metagenome (GOLD analysis project Ga0247786, IMG submission 179917) | Soil microbial communities from Arlington Agricultural Research Station in Wisconsin, United States - UWRJ-S066-202C-4 | ecosystem: Environmental > Terrestrial > Soil > Agricultural land... | reverse complement strand
GCGTCTTCGTCGGGGGCTGATGCCACGAGGGCGTTGCCGACGTCATAGATCGGCAACCACCCGTAGACCCGGTTGATCAGGAGGTCCGGGTCGAGTACGACGACGCGTCCCGACTCCAGGAAGAGCGGGAAACGCTCGAAGGTGTTGAACGACCAGGGGCCGGGGAACTCCTCCGCGTCCAACTCCGCGACGAACCCCTCGCGGTCCCTGGCGAGGATGCCCAGCGCCCTGTCCATGCGTTCAGGTTCCCAAGACAGCTTGTCGCGCAAGTCTGCAATCTGGAGTGCAGGGTCGTCGTTCGTGCACAACGGCCAGAGCATGGTTGCAAGGGTGACGAGGTCTTCGAACGGTACTCCGACGCTTGTGTTGTAGAGCTCGTCGAGGTTGAAGCCGTGACCACGGGAAACGTCTTCAGCCGGCATTTCTCGCCAACGACGTTGAAATTGCGCGATGAGTGAGACTACGTCGCGAGACGCGTTGAAGTACTGATTCGCCGTCATGTCTGCGGCCAGCGCGGACGCGTGTGAGACCGGTTGGTCGTCGATGCGCAGCCCGAGGTCCGGTGCGCGGTCTGGTTCGTCCCTCACATGCGAGTGTTCGTTGACGGCGAGCATCATCCAGACAAGCGATTCCAGCTCAACCTGTGCCTCTGAGTCCGCATAGCAGTGGCGGAACGCGGACTCCATGAGCTTCAGGAGGTTGTACTCCGTGGCCAGGTATCCGCCCTGTTCGATGCGCGACAACAGTTCCCGGAGGACAGGTTCGGTGAATACCTCGCCGGCGAGTGTGCGGTCCACGGCTCTTCGATCAGTCGGCCTGTCGCGCAACCGTGCCAGCAAACCGGCCAGCACCTCTACCGTGCTCGTCAGCGGACACCGCTCCATTTCTGCAGAGATGTCGCTGAACTGCGTTGGCGCCAGGCCTACATCCTCAGCGGTGATGAGGACGGCGACCAGGTCGATGGGAAATCGCTCGGGCGTCCTGGCGTCTGGAGTGATCAGACCTGACGGCCTCCGCATTGCCAGCCTCGCTCCGAGAAAGGGCAACGTCGAACCTTCGTGAGCGATCTCCGATCGAGCTACAGCGAAGTAGGTGCCTGGAAGGCCTGCGGGTTCTCCGCCCGTCAAGGCGCGGACGGCCCTCCTCAAAACCTCGTCTGGATCGTCGGGTTGTTGCCCCATCAAGTAAGGCTACGGCTCACGCAACGGATTTCTTGGCAGGCATGGCCCGACATACCCTTGAAGCGCCGTGTGGCGAAGTTGAACCAATACAGAGAGCATCTGATAGTTCGAGAACGAGGGAGCGGCGTCCGTGCGCGGCAAGCGCGTGGTCGGCGGCGAGACCTTCCGCGGCCTGCGCCCCGACGGCCGCGCAGGCCTCTCCTACGTCATCGCCGACGACTACCTCACGCCCGCTGCGCGACTCCTACGACAGCTGCATCGCTGGCCGCTCTCGCGTTCGCCGAGTACAGGGACGGCTTGAAGGCTGCGGGCTTCGTCGACATCGAGATCACGCCGACCTTCCAGGCGGCAGAAAGCATGCACTCCGCGATCGTCCGGGTGATCAAGCCTTGGACGTTGAGCTCATGGGCCCGGCTTCTCAAGCGCAGTTGACGGGACGTGTTGCGGTGTCGCCGCCAGCTGATGCTGGCCGCGTTCGTCGGCAAGTACGTTGGCTGTGGTCTGGTGGTGCGGGCGCAGGGGTACTCGTGGCGCCACGCGTCGGCGGTCGATGGGCTGATGAACGCGCGTGGGCTGATGATCCTCATCTTCATCAACATCGGGCTGGCCTACGAGCTGGTGACGCCGGACATGTTCGCGATCCTGCCGGGGACGCGTTGCCAACCTGCAGCGACTGTGACAGCCGGTCGGTTTCCCGCGCGATGCAGGCCCGATGATCATCGGCTAGGTAGTCAGGGCGAGTGATCTCGAAGCGGCGGTAGGACTCACCTACGCAGCCGAGCATCGCAGGCTGTGGCAGCTCGTTCCAGTTGCGCCTAACGAACGGTGCGGGTTTGGCGATGAGTGGGCATGCGTGTCGATTCTAGTGCTGAGACTGGTGGTATCGGAGTTGCGCAGGTACAGGTTGCCGTGAGGGTCAAACTTCGGTGGCTGTTTCGTGAGCAGTTGGCAGACGACTACGGCATCGACGCTCATATCGAGGTGGTCGAGGACCAGGCCGCAACTGGGAAGCTCCTCGCGGTGCAGATTAAAAGCGGCCAGAGCTTCTTTCGTAAACCCGCCGATGGTGGCTGGTGGTTCTATCCCAAAGCAGAGCACATCCAGTACTGGAAAGACCACAGTCTGCCAGTCGTGATCGTGCTGTATCGCCCTGACACCCAGTTGTGTCACTGGCAACTGGTCACCGACAGCACCCTGATCGCCACTCGCGCGGGCGGCTGGAAAATCCTTGTGCCACAAGGACATGTGCTAGATGAGACCGCCGCGGAACCGTTGCGAGAAGCCGCAGCGGGTGACTCGTACGTGTTGCGGGTTCGTGAGCTGCAGCTGGCCCGTCCGTGGATGACCATGCTCGCTGAAGGCAACCGTCTGGTGATCGATATCGAGGAGTGGCCTAACAAGACAGCCGGCCGCGGGGCTATCACACTCGGTATTGACAAGGAAGACGGCCAGAGCCCCACGCCGCTTGCCAATTGGTGGTTTTTGGCGGGCCTGTACGACTATGAAGACACGATCCCCGCCTTGTTTGCGTGGGCCAGCGTCGGGCTTCACGAGGAGACCTACGATGATGCCGAGTATGACCAATACAAGGAAGAATGCCTGTTTGAAGACAATGAAGGATTCCGGATGTATCGCGAATCCTATCAGGAGTGGCGTTCTGGTCGGCAGTGGCCCCGTTTCCGCCCGTACGCCGACGACTATGGCGGCGAAGTTGAATATTGGCGCCTAGAACTCACACTCAACGATCTAGGTAGGGCGTTTTTGCTGGTCGATAGTTTCGCCAAGGATGGACACTGGCAGCTCATCGAACGCACGGGCCAGAAATAAGCCCAAACGCAGCGAGGATATAGCCGCTGTGCCCGTCCCGTTGGAGTCTCGGGTCTGCTGCACCGATAGGTGACATCTGAGTTGGCTAGCCGTGAGGCTGGCCTGGGAGGATGTCGATGTGCCCAAGCCCTACCCCCAGGAGTTCCGCGACGATGTCGTGCGGGTCGCTTGTGATCGCGAGCCCGGTGTGACGGTCGAGCAGATCGCGACAGATTTCGGGGTGCACCCGATGACGTTGTTCAGGTGGCTGCGCCAAGCCGAGGTCGACGAAGGCGCCACACCAGGCGTCAGCAGGAACGACTCGGCCGGGCTGCGCGAGGCGCGTAAGCGGATCAAGCTGCTGGAGCAGGAGAACGAGGTCCTGCGCCGGGCGACGGCGTATCTGTCGCAGGCGAATCTGCCGGGAAAAGGCTCTGCCCGCTCGTGACCGAGCTGGCCGCGAACGGGATTCCCGTCGCGGTGACGTGCCGGGTCTTGACCATCGCTCGACAGCCGTACTACCGGTGGCGTGCCCGCCCGGTCGTCCAGGCGGAACTCGCGGAGGCATATCGGGCGAACGCGTTGTTCGACGCACACCGCGACGACCCGGAGTTCGGCTACCGGTTCCTGGCCGACGAGGCCCGCGACACCGGCCTGCCGATGGCGGATCGGACCGCGTGGCGGATCTGCTCGGCCATGGGCTGGTGGAGCGCGTTCGGCAAGAAACGTGGCCGCAACGGCAAGAAGGCCGGCACGCCGGTCCACGACGACCTGGTGCGCCGCGACTTCACCTCCGCGGCGCCGAACCGGCTGTGGCTGGCCGATATCGAGCGCCACGAGGCGCTGCTGAACCGAGTGGAGGTGGGAGACCTTCACCGCCGTGTCGTCGCAGCGGCGCGGTGAAGCTGGGGGCAGCCCGATCCCCGAGACGGGGGTGAGGGCGGTAAGCCGCCCCGACAACGCCGGGACGGGCCAGTACTGCCAGATGGTGCGGGCCCGGCAAGCGAGACGGAAAGGCGCACGTGAGGAACCAGCGGTTGAACGCCTCTCAAGAGAGCCACCAGCTCCAATCTGGCGGATATGGGCTGGATAGCAACGCGCACCCGGACGACGGCGAGCACGATCGCACCGTCGGCGGGGAACTCCTGGGCTGGTTGATGTCGCCGGTCGGGAGGCCACGGTGAAGGCCTGCGGCGTAGCCGTGGCGATGTTGCAGGGGCATAGCTGGGCGCCGACCCCGTCGATCGGATCAGCAGTGAACGTGGGAACCATCCCGGCGGTCCCCGACCCGCACCGCAGCCGGTGGTGTGGTGGGAAGGCTCGTCGTCAGCCGATGCCGCCGGGGTGGGGCGGAGGACCCGTAGTAGTCCGAGATCGGGAAAGCCGGTCACATGGCGAAGGGGTCCAGCGTGTTCGCGGCACGGAAGCAGGACGAGGAGTGCGCTGGTGAATATCGGCGATCCGTGGCCCGACCTCGACGAGGCCGAACTACGGGTACTCGCGATGCAGAGAAAGCTGCACCATTGGGCGAAGATCGATCCTGAACGACGTTTTGATGATCTCCATAATCTCGTGTATGACCCGTTCTTCCTCGTGGTCGCGTGGGAACGGGTGCGGGGCAACAAGGGCGCACGCACCGCCGGGGTCGACGGGATCGCTCCGCGGTCCGTCGGCTTCGGCGCCGGGGAACTGCTGTCGCGGCTGCGAGCGCAGCTCAAGGCCGGGCAGTTCGTTGCCCAGCGGGTGCGGGAGAAGACGATTCCGAAGGCGTCGGGCAAGATCCGGCGTCTCGGGATCCCGACGACCGCCGACCGGGTCGTGCAGGCCGTGCTGAAATTGGTGCTCGAGCCGATCTTCGAGGCGGACTTCCAGCCATGTTCCTATGGTTTCCGTCCGAGGCGCCGGGCCCGGGACGCGATCGCCGAGATCCATTACCTTGCCTCGCCGACTCGGAACTACGAGTGGGTGTTCGAGGCCGATATCGCGGCGTGTTTCGACGAGATCGATCACATCGCGCTCATGGCGCGGGTGCGTGGACGTGTCTCCGACAAGCGGGTTCTGGGGTGGGTGGCGGCGTTTCTGCGGGCGGGGATCCTCTCCGAGGAGGGGCTGCACCGCGAGACGATCACCGGTACTCCGCAGGGCGGGATCCTGTCACCGCTGCTGGCCAACATCGCCTTGTCCGTGCTGGACGAGCATTTCGCCCGACGGTGGGCGGCGCTCGGTCCGGAGTGGACACGCGCCAAGCACCGCCGCGGCGGTGGTCCGGTCATGAAACTCGTCCGCTACGCGGACGACTTCGTGGTCATGATCGGTGGCCGACGCGAGCATGCCGAAGCGTTGTGGGGCGAGGTTGCCGCGGTGCTCGCACCGATGGGTCTGCGCCTGTCGGTGGAGAAGACCAGGGTCTGTCACATCGACGAGGGGTTCGACTTCCTGGGCTGGCGCATCCAGCGCCGGGCCTGGCGGAGTCGAACCGGCAAGCGGGCGGTCTACACCTATCCGTCGAAGAAGGCGTTGGCCTCGATCGTGGACAAGGTACGGACGCTGACCCGTCGGGAGAAACATCGAACACTCGCAGACTTGCTGCGCTGGTTGAACCCGGTGTTGCGAGGCTGGTGCACCTATTTCCGGCACGGTGTGTCCGCACGGACGTTCGGCTATGTCGACCATTTTGCCTTCTGGCGGGTAGTCGCGTGGCTCCGCAAACGCCATGTCGGGCTGAACATGCACACCCTGGTCCGGCGTTTCCTGCCAGGTTGGCAGATTCGCGCCGGGAAGATCGAGATGTTCCGGCCGACAACGGTTGCGATCGATCGCTACCGCTATCGGGGAACCAAGATCCTCACACCATGGTCGAGCCCGCCCAGGATCATGTCGCCGGTGGCATGAACACGTGGAGAGCCGGATGCGGTGGAAGTCGCACGTCCGGTTCGGAGGGCGGGCCCCGGAAACCCACCAGCAGAAATGCTGACAGGGCGCCGGGGTCCGACCCCTACACCGAACACCGCACCACAGAAGAAAAACTGTATCTGTGCGCGGTCAAGGACGTCTGCTCCAACCGGATCGTCGGCTACTCCATCGACACCCGGATGACGTCCCGCCTCGCCGTCACCGCGCTCACCAACGCCCTCGCCCGCCGCGGTGAGGTCACCGGCTGCGTGGTGCACACCGACCGCGGATCCCAATGTCGATCAAGGAAATTCGTCCGCACCCTCGCACGCCACGGCCTGAGCGGCTCGATGGGCCGGGTGGGCGCAGCCGGTGACAACGCCGCGATGGAGAGCTTCTTCGCGTTGCTGCAGAACAACGTTCTCGACCGGCGTTCCTGGCCCACCCGTGACGAGCTGCGGATCGCGATCGTCACCTGGATCGACCGCACTTACCACCGCCGTAGACGCCAAGCCGGCCTCGGCCGGTTGACCCCCATCGAATACGACGCAACCATGACCACGTCAGCCAGCCATGCTGTGTGACTACAACTGTCACCTACTCGTGCAGCAGACCCCCGCTTGCGGCTGCAAGACCGCTGTCCGGTTGACCGAACCGCTCGTTGCTGTCCAGAGTGTCGGGCACGTCGACGGTCCGCACTCATCGCGGCATGCGTGTGTGGCGGCCGGATGCGCTTGGTCTAGCGAATGCGACTCTTGGCGTCCCGTCAGCGGTATGGTCGAGCCTTCCAGAAGAGTGAATCGAGGGTTCGCGCCCGTTACCCGCGACTTCCGAGCCGCGAGCCGCTGAGGATGCACCCCGGTCCATCCTCGAGAATCGCCGCGCTTGTCCGCGCGCCAGGTATCGGGTGGCGAACGACCGGAAGGACACGACCCGTGAAGGTGGAAGAACTGCTGTGGCGCCTGGTCGACAAGTACGCGCCCGCCCCGCCGGCGTACTCCACGCTGGTCAAGCCCACGTGGTTCGACCACGCCGGTGATCTCGTCGTGGTGGACGGTCCGATCACTTGGGAGACCCCATGGCTCACCGAAGGAGGGTTCAGTCACCAACTCCCGGCGGGCACTCACCCGGTGTACGCGGGAACCTGCGCCTTTCCCCCGCATGACGAGGACCCCGATGCGTTCTGGCACACCGTCACCATGGTCGTGATCCCACTGGCCGAGCCCAGTCGGATCGAGGAGGCGAACTGGGACGTCGCGGGCTACCACGACGTCCACCTGATCGAGGACTTCGCCGTCTTGTGGGGCGAAGAGGCCATGCGTCGTTCGCTCCCGCACGTGGACGACGCGTCCTCGTTCGTCCGTGCCGCACGGGACGGCATCCTGGCCACAGGGCTACACCATCGCAAGGACAACTGGACGAACGTCGTGGTGGACGGGGAGACCGGCGCCAACGCCCTCGTCTTCCCCGTGCACGACTCGGAGTACGTCACCGGCTACGAGATCGTCGACGGTGAGGGCGAAATGCTCTGCCTTGTATTGGCGGCGTGCGGATAGAGCGACCGCACGCACCTGTCTTGCCGACGGCGGACAGCCCGAACGACCTCGTGATTACCATCGATCCCATCGACTCGAAGACCGTCTGCTGCTTCAGTAATTGACAGCGAAGGTGCGCGACCACCAGGGCTCCGGACACACGCTGCGGGACTTCACGTTCCAGCCGCGCAAGTAACTCGGCGGGTCGACAGGGAACCCTTCATGGACACCGAGGAGGCCAGGGGCGCCTCGTGGGCGATTTCGACGGTGCCGTGTACCTGGTAGGCAAGGTCGGGCACTACTGGGAGAGCTGGGCCGATCACCTGGGCGTGCCCAACGCTCTACCGGTGCACCGATGCACCGATGCAGGTGCGGGATCGGGTCCCGAAAGTCTTTCGGTCGCTCGGTCCTTGACACTGCGGAAGCCGACATGAGGCCGAGGGGAGCGAGTAGACGTGGACGCTCCCGCCCAGCGGTCTACGCGACCACTGCATTCCCCGGATTCCGCGGCGCACGCCGCCCGTGCCCGTGCCCGTGCTGGCAGTCTGCCTTGAGCCCGGCAGGCACCTGACCGCTCAACGCGCCGGCGACAGCGACACCGACCGACAAACGCGAGCACCTGTTCGAGCCGTGGCACAAGACGCATCCTTCTGGTCGCGCTTGCCACCGCCCTATCGTCCGAACAGGGATAACCAAGCTCCGGGGCACATTGTTCGGAGGCGGCAAACCATCCACCCGTGTGGCCAGGACCGTGTCGACCAGGCGGAGTCGTCGGTCTGCGGAACCTAGGACGCCAGGGCGCTACCTGCTACCGTTCGGCGCTTGGCGATGATCCACTGCTCCGGCGTGGGCGAATTTCAGGACACCCAGATTGGCACCTCAGTGAACAGTGGCATCAGCCCTGGTCAGGCTGTGCGGACGTTCCGCCTGATCGTCACCGGCGGGGGCACCGGCGGCCACGTCTACCCGGCCCTCACCACCGTGCGGGCCCTGCGCGCTCGGCTCGCGGCCACCGGTCGGGCCGTGGACGTGCTGTGGGTCGGCTCGACCGCCGCCGACAGCCTGGAAAGCCGGGTGGCGCGGGAGGCGGACATCGCGTTCGAGTCGGTGGCCACCGGCAAGATCCGACGCTCGGCCAACCCGTTGAAGATGCTGTCCCCGGCCAACGCCAAGGACATGGCGCGCATCCCGGCAGGGGTTGTGCAGGCCCGGCGGATCGTCCGCGACTTCGTCCCCGACGTCGTGTTGGCCACCGGCGGCTACGTCGCGGTCCCGGTCGGCCTCGCGACCAGCTTGTGCGGGCGGCCGCTGGTCATCCACGAGCAGACCGTCCGGCTGGGACTGGCCAACCGCAAACTCGCACCGAGGGCGACGCGGGTCGCCGTGTCGTCGGCGTTGACGCTGGAGCTGTTGTCGGAGTCGGTGCGTGCGACCGCGACGGTCACCGGGAACCCGGTGCGGCCCGAGGTGTTCTCCGGGCACGCGGGCCGCGCGGTGCAGACTCTGGGGTTGGTGGGGCGGTTCGACTCGCGGCGGCCCACTGTCTACGTCACCGGCGGCGCGCAGGGTTCGGAGCAGATCAACACGCTGGTCGCCCAGATTCTCCCGTGGCTGCTGCAGCACGCGAACGTGGTGCACCAGTGCGGTCCCAAGCACCTCGACGCGCTCCGTGCGCGCACCGCGGGATTGCCCACGGAGTTGGCGGCGCGCTACCTGCTCACCGCCTATGTCGGCGCCGAACTGCCCGATGTGCTGGCGCTGGCCGATGTGGTGATCTCCCGCAGTGGCGCGGGCACGCTGGCCGAGCTGACCGCGCTGGGCAAGGCCGCGGTGTTCATCCCGCTGGCCACCTCGGCGGGCAACGAGCAACACCACAACGCCAAGCAGTTGCACGAGGCCGGTGCCGCGGTCGCTCTGCTGGGCGAGGCGACGCCACAGACCCTGACCGACGTGGTCGGTCCGCTGCTGACCGACCGCGCCCGTCGTACGCAGGTCGCCGACCGGGCCCGAGCACAGGGGAGGCGGGACGCCGCCGACCGGCTGGTCGACGTCCTGCTCGACGCCGCGGGCCGCTAGGTCTGCCGCAGGTGTGGTGCGGAGCCGTCCTCGATCAGCGCCGCGCAGACCGCGAACACCGCGGTCCGATGCCCGAACGGGTCGGGGACGTCGCGGCCGTGGAGATAGAGCGCGAGCGTCGGCGCGGTGTGCACGTCGGTGAGATCCCGGACCGCGTGCAGGATCGTCCGGTCCAGGGCCAGGACGAGGTCGGCCCACGCCAGCAGGTTCTCGTCGATCTGGGTGCCGCGGTGGTCGGTGAGGTCGTAGCCGCGGTCGGCGGCCGCGGCGATCATGTCCGGGTGCGAGGGCTTGCCGACCCACTTACTGGTCCTAACAAAATGATCAACGTGGTGGCGTAGCTCGTGTCCGTTGTAGATCATGTTCGGCCATGAGGAGGGGTGAGTCACCGCCGTGGATCGTGCCGGACGATCTGTGGAGCGGATCGAGCCGTTGTTGCCCGTGGTGCCGCGCAGGACTCGCAACCGGGGTCGCTAGAGGTTGCCCGACCGGCTGTGCCTGCACGGGATCCTGTTCGTGCTGCACACCGGGATCCGGTGGGAGTTCCTGCCACAGGAGCTGGGCTTCGGCTCCGGTATGACGTGGTGGCGGCGGCTTCACGACTGGAACGAGGCCGGTGTGTGGACACGGCTGCACGAGATCCTCTTGTCCGAGCTGCAGTGCTCCGACGCGCTGGACTGGGATCGGGCGGTGGTCGACTCCTCGCACGTGAGGGCGGCGCGTCGTGGCCCACAAGCGGTCCGAGCCCGGTCGATCGCGCCCGACCGGGCTCCAAGCACCACGTCCTGACCGACAGTGGCGGTATCCCGCTCGCGGTGGTGCTGACCGGCGGTAACCGCAACGACGTCATCGGGTTGGAGCCGTTGTTGGACGCGGTGCCCAATGTGCGCTGCAGGCGCGGTCGTCCCCGGCGGCGTCCGAGCACGGTCTACGCCGACCGGGCGTATGACCACGACAAGTATCGAAGGCGCTTGCGTGCCAGGGGAATCGGCACTCGGATCGCCCGCCGAGGCGAACCCCACGGTTCGGGTCTGGGCGTTATCAGGTGAGTGGTGGAGCGCACTGTCTCTTGGTATCACGGCATGAAACGCCTGCGCATTCGTTGGGAACGCCGCGATGACATGCACGAGGCCTTCCTCGGCCTCGCTACCTGCGTCATCTGCTACCGACACGTCCAACGACTCTGTTAGGACCTCTAAGTCCGTGTCCTCTTCGGACGGCGTGGAGTTCGTCGCCGTCGAGTCTGAATTGGACGATCACGTGTCTCTTTTCCCACAACGATTGTGTGCTGTAGGTCATACTTCGCTTTGAATGTCCCGGTTGGCCGGGCAGGAGCTTGCCGGGCATTCGACGGCGAACGCGATCGCCAACGTGGAGTCCTCGACTTCGGCGTTGTGTGCTGAGGCCGGAGGCAGAGCTTCAGGTGGAGATGACCTGCTCCCGGCAAGGCAGCACAGAGCGCAGGGCGCGTCTCGAGCTGATCCCGAGCTTCGGGAAGATTTGCGCAGGTGCCACTCGACGGTGCGTGAGCTGAGGAACAGCCGGTCGCCGATCCGACTGGTTGCTTCACACACCTGATTCGTGACCGCGACGTAAAGTGCTCTGCCGTCTTCGACGCGGTGTTCGCCTCGATCGGCGTTGACGTAGTGCTTACAGCTCCGCAAGTGCCGTGTATGAACGCGATCGCTGAGCGGTGGATCTCCTCGCTCCGCCGCGAATGTGCCGACCGGATTCTCAGCACAGGCCGCAGCCACCTCCGCCATGTGCTGGAGGCTTATGTTGAGCACTACTGCGCCGCCGCAGCGATCAAGGCCACGGCATCAGGCTGAGGGCGCCCAGAGATGACCCGAAGGCCATCCCGTGGCCCACATCGCCTGGCCGGATCAAGCGCCGACAATGCCTCGGAGGATTGCTCGACGAGTACCGACCTGCCGCGTAAACCCAGCTCTCAGGAGGTAACAGGGTTTTCTACCAGGACAGGCACCTGGCAGTGTGCGACCCTGGTTCGCCTCTGCGGGAGGTGCCTCGCCGACGACGCCGTCTACCGGAACGAGCCGTGGTTGAACACCATGACGGCCGAGGCCGGGGACAAATATCTGTCCACAGTGGATGATTTCGTGGCTCTTCCCGTCGACACTCGGGAGACGTTCCGACGGTGCTACGAGCGCACCGTCGAGACGGTGGGCATCTGGCACCAGGCGGGAGTGCCCATCCTCGCCGGGACCGACGGTGCGGGCCGTGTTCCGGGGAATTCCCTCCAGCTCGAGTTCCGGGAGCTGGCCAAGGCCGGCCTGTCGCCGCTGGAGGTGTTGCGGTCGGCGACGACCTCCCCGCGCGCTACCTCGGCCGCACCGGCCGGATGGGCCGGATCGCGGCGGGAATGGACGCCGACCTGGGTGCTGCTCGACGCGGACCCGCTCGCGTCGGTGGACAACCTGGCCTCGATCGCTCGTCGTGCGCGGCGGGCACCCCTTCACCGCGAGCGAGCTTGCGAACCACATCGACGAACTGGCGGGTCAGGGTAGCGACCGGTCCGCGCTCAGCATCCCCGGCGATGCCCCTCGGAGGCTGCTGTTCGTGACGGCGACTCGCCTGTCCGGCTCCGGCGTACCGGTTGGGTCACTCGGCCAGATCGAGGTCGGGCTGTCGCCGAAGCCTCGGCCACGGTCTGGTCCTGTTCACCGCTACCGCCGCTGACGCCCACGGTGTCGACGATTCGGCCGCTGCCGCAGCGGGACACCGGACGCGAAGATCATGACGCGTCGGTTGTTGGATGCGTTGATCCTGAAGCACTGCTGCTGGCTCATGTCGCTGAGGGCTTCTACCTGGTCGCCGGGCCGGTCAATGGGTACTGTCGCTGGCGTGACC
>Ga0247786_1000066_pt1 | contig 12413 bp, 9 predicted proteins | sample UWRJS066202C4_FD_179917 | JGI IMG/M metagenome (GOLD analysis project Ga0247786, IMG submission 179917) | Soil microbial communities from Arlington Agricultural Research Station in Wisconsin, United States - UWRJ-S066-202C-4 | ecosystem: Environmental > Terrestrial > Soil > Agricultural land... | reverse complement strand
CCGGCTGCTCCTTCGCGACGGTCTGCTCGCCGATCACCTCGCCCTTCTCCGGGTCCACGATCAGGTCGCGGCGCTCGGAGTCGCTGTCCAGGCCGAGCGCGATGCCCTTGCGCCCGTCCGGGGTGCTCGCCTCCTCGACGACCTTCACGCCGTCGATCTTCGCCATCGCGCGCAGGAACGGTCCGCGCAGGTCGGCGGGCATGATCCCGGAGGTCAGGAACTGGATGCCGAAGTGGAACATCGTGCTCGGGGCCGATCCGCGCTGGGCGGTGTAGTCCCGGAGCCACGTCAGCAGCTGGTCGGGGTCGCGGGGGAGGTCCTGGTAGAACGCGGGCTGCCCGAAGTCGGTCGTGTCGCCGCACACCTTCTTGGGCTTGGCCTTCGGGAAGAAGTCGCCGCACGGGCCGCGCCTCTCGCCCGTGTCGGTGTCCACCGGCTGGTACGCGGGCACCTCGGACGCGGGCATGGAGCTGCCGATCAGCTTCGCGTCACCGGCGACGCGCTTCTCCAACCACTCCAGCGTCTCGTCCTCGGGGATCCAGGTCTGGTAGGTGACGTCGGCGAGGTAGGTGTAGCCGTTCGGGGCGCTGACGACGTCCTGCGGGGTCCCGGTCTGGAATCCGCGCAGGTAGGAACCTCTCACCTCGATGTACCGGTACTGGCCCGGCTTCAGCTCCGGGTCCTTCGCGGTGATCTTGTCGGCGGTGTCGTTCAGCACCTGGGAGGCCGAGAGGAGCGACACGTCGCGCTTGGGGGGCTGCTGCGAGGTGGTCGGCTGGGCCGACTGCGCCGCGGGCTGCCGCTCCGGTGCCCCACCGCTCCCGCCGAAGGCGACGGCGCCTCCCACGATCGCGACCGCCGCGGCCGCGACGCCGACGACCAGGCCGCGCCTGCGGAAGGGCGACTTCGCCGGAAAGGAGGCGGGGGCGCTCGCCGAGGACGCCTCGGCCATCAGCCTCTCGCGGGCGTCGTCGAGCGAGCGGTCGGACATGCGTGCCTCCAGGTGCAACGAGGCGAGCGCCTCGTCCAGTTCGCGGTCGGGGTCGTGGTCGCCGCGCTCAGTCATCGCGGTTCTCCTCGTCGGTGGGGCTGAGGTGTGCTCGGAGCTTCTGGCGCACCCGGTGCAACCGGGACCGGACGGTGCTGGCGGGCACACCGAGGGCCGCGGCGACCTCGATCGGTTCGAGCCCGGCCCACGACGTCAGCAGCAGCACGTCGCGTTCCTGCTCGTTCAACGAGGCCAGGCCGTCGGCCAGGACCCTGGTGTGCCGCTGGGCGTCCAGCCGGTCGACGGTCTGCGCGTCGTGGTCGACCCCCGCCTCGCGGAGGGCGTGCACGCGGGCGGAGGCCCGGTAGCCGCGGATCTCCGTGCGGACGTGGTTGCGCGCCAGGTTGGTGGCGATCCCGTACAGCCAGCCCCGGATGGGGGCCTGCGCGGGGTCGTAGCTGGCGCGTCTGCGGAGGGCGACCAGGAACGTCTCGGCGACCAGGTCGTCCGCGATGTCGACGCCGACCCGGCCCGCCAGGTACCCGTGCAGCGCTCGGGCGTGCGTGTCGAACAGCCTGGCGAACGCGGCGGCCGGCTCCGCGTTCGCCAGGTCGGGACGTGTGTCGTCGACGTCCGGAGCGCGCTGCGCTTGCTCTGCTCTGCGTTCCTCGATCCGGTTCACGCTAGTTCTTGTCCGGGAACGCCGCAGGCGTCCCCGGACGGGCCGACTATGTGACCGGGGTCACTTCGTGAGCGTGTTCCAGAGGAACGTGTACGTGAGGGCCCACATGAACGCCGATTGCTCGTTGTCCGCCGCGGCGCCGTGGCCGCCCTCGATGTTCTCGTGGTAGGGCACGTCGTAGCCCAGGTCGTGCAGCTTGGCGACCATCTTGCGCGCGTGGCCGGGGTGGACCCGGTCGTCGCGGGTGGACGTCATGAACAGCGTCGGCGGGTACGGCCGGTCCGCGGCGGCGTTCTGGTAGGGCGAGTACTCCTTGATGAACTCCCAGTCGCCCGGCTCGTCGGGGTCGCCGTACTCGGCCATCCAGGACGCGCCCGCGAGCAGCAGGTGGTAGCGCTTCATGTCCAGCAGCGGCACCTGGCACACGATCGCGCCGAACAGCTCGGGGTAGCGGGTGAGCATCACGCCCACGAGCAGACCGCCGTTGCTGCCGCCGCGGATACCGAGGCGCTCCGGGGTGGTGATGCCGCGCGCGACCAGGTCGCGGGCCACGGCGGCGCAGTCCTCGTACGCGCGGGGCCGGTTCTCCCGCAGCGCGGACTGGTGCCACTCGGGCCCGTACTCGCCGCCGCCGCGCAGGTTCGCGACCACGTACGTGCCGCCGCGCGACAGCCAGCCCAGCCCCGCGGTGGCGTTGTAGCCGGGCCTCAGCGACACCTCGAACCCGCCGTAGGCGTTCAGCAGCGTGGGCCCGGTCGACCCGCCGGGAGGGGTGACGACGAAGTACGGCACCTCCGTGCCGTCGTCGGAGGTGGCGAAGTGCTGCGCCACGGTCATGCCCGCGGCGTCGAAGAACGCCGGGGCCCGCTTGAGCACCTCGACGTCGCCGCCGACGTGGCCCAGCCGCAGCTCCGACGGCACGGTGTACCCGCTGGAGGAGATCAGGTACTCGTCGCTCCGGTACGGGTCGGTGCCGACGACGTCGGCGGTCTCGAACTCCCGCACGCCCGCCAGGGGCGCCCGCGACCAGCCGTCCGCGCCGGGCGTGAGCACCTCCATCCGGGTCTGCACGTCGTGCAGGACGCTCAGCAGCAGGTGGTTGCGGGTCCACACGTAGCCGGTCAGCGAGGTGTGCGCGTCCGGCGTGAACAGGGGCGTCAGGTCGCGGCCGCCCGCGAGGAAGTCGTCGAACGGGGTCGCCAGCAGCGCGCCCGCCGGGTGGGTCGTCCCGGCCACCGTCCACGGCGTGCGCAGGCTGACGAGCAGCCACTCGCGGTGCACGTCGGTCTCGGCGTCGTCCGGCACGTCGATCCTGACCAGGTCGCCGTCGTCGGTGCGCAGGAACTCCTCGGCCGTGTAGAACGTCGTGCTGCGCCGCACGAACGTCCGCTCGAACCCCTCGGTGGAGTCGTGGTGCGCCCGGATCGACACGTCGTCGACCTTGCCCGCGTAGACGACGGTCGCCGTGTCGAGGGGGGTGTCGCGCCGCCACTCCTTGACCACCCGCGGGTAGCCGGAGCTGGTCAGCGTGCCCTGGCCGAAGTCCGTGCCGACCAGGATCCGGTCGGCGTCCAGCCAGCCCACCGCCGACTTCGCCTCCGGCAGGGTGAAACCGCCGCTCACGAAGTCGCCGGCTTCCAGGTCGAACTCGCGCACGACCGCGGCGTCCGCGCCGCCGCGCGACAGCTGCACCAGCGCGAGCCGGTGGTCGGGGCGCAGCACGGCCGCGCCCTTCCACACCCAGTTCTCGTCCTCGGCGGCGGCGACCGCGTCGAGGTCCAGCAGCACGTGCCAGTCCGGCTGCTCGGCGCGGTAGGACTCCAGCGTCGTGCGCCGCCACAGGCCGCGCGGGTGCCGGGCGTCCTGCCAGTAGTTGTAGAGGAACTCGCCGCGCCGCCGGACGTACGGGATCCGCGCGTCGGAGTCCAGCGCCGCCAGCACCTCGGCCCGCAGCGCCTCGAACTCCTCGGACCCGCTCAGCGCGGCCAGCGTCCGCTCGTTCTGGGCGCGCACCCACGCGAGCGCGTCCTCGCCGGTCACGTCCTCCAGCCAGAGGTACGGGTCATCGGCGGCCACGGCGAGTTCCTCGGTCATACCGCCCAGTCTGCCTCAGGTGATCGTCGGGGTAGGCCGAACCGGCCGATCGGGCGGGGGTGACCGTCAACTGATGGTCGCGGCGGCCTCCACGGGCGGGGTCCGCAGCACGTACGTCGTCGACAGCAGGGTCGACAGCAGCGTCAGCCCGGACGCGCCGCCGATCACCGCGAGGTAGATCCACAGTGGACCGCTCGGCCACGGCGAGTCGTACACCGCGTAGGCGAACGGGATCAGCGTCATCGCCGACACCAGCGCTCCGAGGATGATGCCGCCGAGCGCGATCAGCACCGCCTCGACGCCGACCATCCGCAGGATCTGCCCGTGCGTGGCGCCGATCAGCCGTTGCAGCGCGAACTCGCGCCGCCGCTCGCCGGTCGCGATCACCAGCGTGTTGACCAGCGAGATCACCGTGTACGCCAGGATCATGCCGACCAGCAGGTAGTTCACCCACGCGCCGGTCTGCTCGCCACCGCCACCGCCACCGGACCTGACCAGCGACGCGCGGTCGCCCACCCGCAGGTCCTGGTCGGCCGAGGTGAGGCCCTGGAGCGCGGTGACCAGCGCGGCCTCCGACGTGCCGTCCGCGGCGCCCACCAGGATCTGCGAGGCCAGGCCGGTCGTGGTGTGCTTCGCGACCAGGTCCGCGGGCAGCAGCAGCGTCTCCTCGCCGGACGCCTCGTACAGGGCGACGAGCTTGGCGTCGACGTTCGCGCCGTCGCCCATCCTCAGCTGGACGCTGTCGCCCAGCGAGTAGCGCAGTCGGCTCGCGCGGTCGGTGGTGAGCGCGACCGCGGTGCCCGTCAGGTCGGCGAACCGGCCGGAGGTGGGGTTGATGCCGAGGGTGCCCTGGACGCCGTCGCCGTTCACGCCCAGCGCGGTGGCCGAATCGTCGTCGTCCTCACCCGAGCGGAAGACCACCGTGCTGTCCACCAGCGCGGACACGGCGCCGACACCCTCGCGGCCCTTGATCGTCGACACGACGTCGAGCGGGACGCCGCCGGTCTGGGACGTGACGGCCGCGTCGGCGGTGAGGGCGTCCGCGAAACCGGGGCCGCCGCCCGCCGACGTGGTCTGGAGGTAGATGAGCGCGGTCGCCAGACCGGTCGCGAGCATGACCGGCGTGATCGCGCCCGCCACCCGGACGCGGCGCGCGTCGGAGTTCATCACGGCCAGGTAGCCCGACAGGCCGGTCACCGCGCGCACCGGCCAGCGCAGCACGGCGATGATCACCCTGGTGATGCCGGGGGAGAGCAGCGCCAGGCCGGACGCCCACAGCATCGCCGTCGGACCGGCGGTGCTGGCGGCCACGGGACCGGACATGACCAGCGCGGTCACGATCGACAGCGCCGTGCCGCCCGCGAGGCAGAGCAGCGCGAACGTGAGCCGCACCCAGCTGAACCACTTGACCTGGAGGCTCGCCTCGGCCAGGGCCTCGGTCGGCCGGGTCAGCGCCGCGCCCCGACCCGCGACGAAGGCGGCGACCGTGGCGCTGAGCAGGGAGATGCCGACACCGGCGGCGATCGGGATCCAGCCCTGGCGGAACGCGATGGCCTCCGACGTGACGCCCGCGCCCGCCAACTGCTCCAGCAGCCACCGGCCGAGCACCCGGTTCAGCGGGTACGCCAGCGCCGTCGCGAGCACCGCGACCACGATCGTCTCGCCGAGGATCATCCGCCGCAGTTGGCCCGGCGTGCTGCCGATCGCCCGCAGCAGGGCCATTTCCCGGTGTCGCTGTTGGACGGACAGCCCCAGCGTGCCCGCCACGACGAACATCGCGACCATCACCGCGAGACCGCCGAACACCGCCGAGAGCGCGATCAGGTCGTCACCGCCACCAACGGCTCCGCCGGCCTCCGCGCGGCCGCGGTCGTCGCCCGCGAGCACGGCCAGCTTGGCGTCCGCGATCACGGCGGTGAGCCGCTCCTGGAGGTCCGTCAAGGACACGCCCTCGGACGGCAGGACCGCGATGGCGTCGACCTTGCCGGACTTGCCGTGCAGCAGGGTCGCGTCGGCGTCGGTGAAGAACGCCGACCTGTCGTCCGACGCGGCCGACGCGACACCGGTGACGCGGAACGTCCGCTTCTTGCCGCCCACGGCCAGGTCGACCGTGCCGCCGACGCCCTGTCCGGTCTCCGCGGCCACGCCCTCGTCCAGCACGACCGTGCCGTCACCGGTGGGCGCCGTGCCCTCCTCGAGCGTGTACGGGGTCAGCTCCGCGGATGCCCAGGCGTGGCCTTCGACCTCGCCCACCGGAGAGCCGTTCTTCAACGGGGACAACGGGAACGTCACGTCCGGCACGGCCTTCGCCACACCGGGGACCTTCGCGATCCTCGCCGTCAGGGACGCGTCGACCCGCGCTCGTTCCAGGTAGGACTGACCGCTGGCGACGACGAGGGGCGCGCCCGCCAGCCGCTGCGGTGGGACGGCGTCGCGGATGCCGGTCTCCATCAGACCGCCGCACGCCATCACGATGGCGGCGCCGAAGAACAGCGCGATGAACGAGGCGGCGAACCCGCCCTTGCGGAAGCGCAGGGTGCGCAGCGCGAGCCGGAACATCAGTTCACCGTGCCCGCGGGCTCGTCGGCCCAGGCGCCGAGCTGCGTCATGCGCTCGCCGACGGCGTGCGCGGTCGGCGACTGGAGCTCGCCCGCGATCTGGCCGTCCGCCAGGAAGATCACCCGGTCCGCGTGCGACGCGGCCACCGGGTCGTGCGTCACGATCACGACGGTCTGGCCGACCTCGCGCACGGCCCGGCGCATCAGCGCCAGCACCTCCAGCGCGGTCCGCGTGTCCAGCGCGCCGGTGGGCTCGTCGCCGAAGATGACGGCGGGCTTGGTGATCAGCGCCCGCGCGATGGCGACGCGCTGCTGCTGGCCGCCGGACAGCTCGCCGGGCCGGTGGTGCTTGCGGTCGGCCAGGCCGACCCGCGCCAGCACCTCGTCCACGTCGGCGCGCTTGGCCTTGCGGCCCGCGAGCCGCAGCGGCAGCTGCACGTTCTCCACGACGTTCAACGCGGGCAGCAGGTTGAACGACTGGAAGATGAAGCCGATCCGGTCGCGCCGCAGCCGCGTCAGCTCGCGCTCGTTCAGGCCCGTCAGCTCGTGCCCGTCCAGCACCACCGAGCCCGACGTCGGCCGGTCGAGACCCGCCGCGCAGTGCAGGCACGTGCTCTTGCCGGACCCCGACGGACCCATCACGGCCGTGAACGTGCCGCGCCTGATGCCGAGCGAGACCCCCGCCAACGCCACCACGCCGTTGCGTTCGCTGCCGTACACCTTGCGCACGGACTCCAGGCGCACCACGTCGTCGTCCACTGTCCCGCTCCCCACGTCTCCCACTCCGAACACCGGGGGACCTTACGGACGGTGTGCAAGCCGTCGCACTGGTGCAGACCCCCCGAACCCCTCGCCCGATCGGGTCTGACCTGGTGGGGGCAGCGATAGGCAGAACGAATCGGTCGGGGGGTCGACCTTCGGTTCTCCGACGAATCGCCCGTGTCGGCGCGAGGAGCTGGGGTAGGTTTGGCGCAGCCGCCCCGTCCCAGGTGAACGGTTGGTCGCATGCACCTTGAAATCCGGCACGCACGGGTGGTGATGACGCTCGCCGAGGCGGGCAGCATCTCGAAGGCGGCGGCGAAGCTGTCCCTCCCGCAACCCAGCCTCACCGCGCAGCTGCGGCGCATCGAGAAGGCCGTGGGCGGCGACCTGTTCGTGCGATCGGCTTTCGGCATCACCCCGACACCGCTGGGCGAACGCCTCATCCCCATGCTCGCCGACCTGGCGACGCGCGCCGACGCCGTGGTGGCCGAGGCGTCCTCATTGGCCAGCGGCATCCTCCGCTTCGGCAACGCCGAGTGGACCCCCGTGACCCTGCGCCGCGCGTTGCAGGCCTCGCTGCCGTCGGTGGAGGTCCAAACGGTGACGCTGGACCCGGCGCTGAGCATCGAGGCGGTGAACCGCGGCGAGCTGACCGCCGCGCTCGTCCCCAGCCCCGAGGCCGTCGACGGGGTCCGCCCCCTGGATCCCTCGCTGGCCAAGGAGATCATCGTCCGCGAACCCATCTGGCTCGCCCTGCCCCGCGAACACGCGCTGGCCCGCCGGACCACCGTCAGCCGCAGGCACATGGCCGCGCTGAGCTGGGTGCAGCACGTCCAGGGCCACTGGTTCCACCCCGTCGAGGAACACCTGTTCCGCAAGCTCGACCACCCGACCCCCGAGGTGCTGCACTACGCGGGCGGGCACGCCGAGGCCATGGCGTGGGTCCGCGACGCGGGCGCGGCGGCGTTGGCGACCCCGACCGGCTCCACGTCGGACGTCAGCCTCGTCGCCATCACCGAACCGCTGCGCAGCCGCCTGCTGCTCGTGTGGCGCCCCGGCTCGATCCACCCGAACACGCTGCGGCAGCTGATCGACGCGCTGCGCCGGTACTACTGCGACTACGCCAGGACGATCCCGCGGTACTGGAACTGGATGACCGAACGGCCGACGGACTTCCCGGAACTCGCCAACTTCCTCCCCCGCCCCGGCCGCTGGTGGCCACGCGACCCGAGCGACGTCGAACCGCACTCGGCGTCGAGCTGACCTGCCCGTTCGCCGGTGACCGGATGGTCGGGACCGGTGCGCCGCCCGCATCTTGAAGCGTCGGTCAGTCCGGTGTCAGCGGGTGGTCAGCACGGGCGGTGACGCTGTGGCCATGACGTCATTGGTGGCAGTGTCGAGTCATCTGCCGGAGACCGTGTCCGTGGCGGACCTGCGGGAGTCGTTGGGGTTGAACGACCAGCAGGTGCGGCGGTTCACCAGGCTGTACGGCCTGGACCGGATCTGCCAGGCGCCGGGGCAGACCGAAGCGGAGCTGATGATCGCGGCGGCGGGGAAGCTGGACGCGCTCATCGGCCAGGAGGAACGGGTCCGGTACGTCATCCGGGCCAAGGGGATGCGGACCACCGCGCCCTACCCGATCAGCCCGGTGCAGGACGTGCGCGAAGCGCTCGGGCTGACGCACGCCAAGACGTTCGCGGTGGCCGACCACGGCTGCGCGACCGGGCTGCTGGCGCTGGACGTGGCGGGGACGCTGCTGGCCGCCGACGGGGACCCGGACGCGATGGCGCTGATCCTCGCGGGCGACAAGACGTTCACCCCCTTCACCCAGTGGGTCGAGGACGTGTCGATCATGGGCGAGGGGGTCGCCGCGGTCCTGGTGTCCGCCAAGGGCGACCGCGACCACCTGCTCGGCTACGCCACCCGCATCCACGGCCGCGACGACGGCGTGATCGACATGACGCCGGACGTCGCCAAGTACGCGCGCAAGATCTACCAGGACGCCCTCGAAGAGGTGATCCTCGGGGCGCTCGGCGAAGCCGGTCTCGCGCTGGCGGACGTCGACCTGGTGCTGCCGCACAACGTGAACCGCGTGTCGTGGACGGTGGCGGCGAAGAACCTGGGGCTGCCGAACGAGAAGTTCTTCCTGGACAACCTGGACAAGACCGGGCACTGCTTCTGCGCGGACCCGTTCATCAACTACCAGACCGTCCGCGAGCTGGGCCTGCTCAAGCCGGGCGACAAGTACCTGATGACGTCGGCCGGTCTCGGCCAGACGTTCTCCGCCGCTGTTTTCCAGCACTAGGACGTCGACATGGATGACTTCACCACCCGCCTGAAGCGGGCCGTCACGGGCGACCCCGACGCCTCCCTGGTGTTCCTGGGCAACTTCGAGGTCGAGGAGCAGTGGGCGCGCGGCGAGCACACGCTGCCGCGCGTGTCCGCCGCGAGCGGCAGCGCCGTGGTCAACCACATGGACGAGTTCGCCCTGCTGCTCGCCGGGCCGACCGACCACGTGGTGCTCAAGGCCGCGCCGGACGCCGACCACCTCGCGTACCTGACCGGCCTGGGCATCGAGCTGCCGACGGTGCACGTGGTCGCCGACCAGGACCCGCTGCGCAACGTCACCGAGGACGCCCTGGCCGACCCGGCGCTGATCAAGACCCTGAGCGGGCTCGACGCGCACCTCACCGCGCACGGTGTGTCCGAAGTGGAGGAACGGCTCGCACTGGCGACCGGGCTCGGGCTCGCGGCACCGGACGCGGCGACCTGCAAGGCGGTCAACAGCAAGGTCTACAGCCGTCGCGTCGCCGACGAGCTGGGCCTGCGGCAGCCGACCGGGTGGGCGTGCGACGAACTGGAGCAGCTGGAACGGGCGTTCGCCGAGGCCGCGCCGCTGGTCGAGCGCGGTGAGAAGGTCGTGGTGAAGGAGGCGCTCGGCGTGTCCGGCAAGGGCATCGCCGTGCTGGAGAGCCCGCGCCGGATGGACCGGTTGTTCCGGATGATCGCCAAGTCGGTGGAGAAGTCCGGGCAGCCGAGGATCGCGTTCTGCGTGGAGCACTGGGTCGCGAAGAAGACCGACCTGAACTACCAGTTCACCGTGGGCCGCGACGGCGCGACGCACTTCGACTTCGTCAAGGAGCTGTTCACCGAGGGCGGGGTCCACAAGGGACACCGGATGCCCGCGCGGCTGTCCGGCGCGCAGGTGGACGAGCTGGTCGCCACGGCGGAGCTGCTGGGCAAGAGGCTGGCCTCCGACGGCTACTTCGGCGTCGTGGGCGTGGACGCGATGGTCGACCCCGACGACGGGCTCTACCCGGTCATCGAGATCAACGCCCGCAACAACATGTCGACCTACCAGGTCCCCCTCCAGGAGCGGTTCGTCGGCGCCGGGCGGATCGCGCTCGCCCGGCACTACCCGCTGCGGCTGACCGGCGAACTCGGCTTCGGCACCGTGCGGACCCTGCTCGACGGCCTGGTGCTGGAACGGGCGGGCGGAACCGGTCTGCTGGTCAACAACTTCGCCACGGTCAACGCGGGCGCCCGCGTTGACGCGGCGTTCGACGGGCGGCTGTACGGGATCGTCGTCGGCTCGACCGACGCCGAGATCGCGGCCGTCGACGCGGAGATCACCACCCGACTGGCGAAGGAGGACCGGCGATGACCGCCGAGTTCGAAGTCCAGGGCATCCCGATCACGGAGCTGGCCGAGCGGTTCGGCACGCCGATGTACCTCTACGACGGCGACGAGCTGGCGTCCCGCGTGCACGGCCTCAAGGCGCACCTGCACCCGAGGCTGGAGTTCTTCTTCTCCCTCAAGTCGAACCCGAACATCGGCGTGTGCGCGGTGCTCCAGGCCGCGGGCGCTCGGGTCGAGGTGTCGTCGATGGCGGAGCTGATCACCGTCCGCCGCTCGGGCGCCGCGCCGGAGAACATCGTCTTCCTCGGCCCCGGCAAGAGCGAGCGGGAGATCGAGGCCTGCCTGGACGAGGGCGTCTACACGATCATCTGCGAGTCGTTCGGCGAACTCGCGCTGATCGACCGGTTCGCCCGCGAGCGCGGGGTCGTCGCCCCGGTCGCGCTGCGGATCAACCCGAGCTTCGCGGTCAAGGGCTCCGGCCTGACCATGGGCGGGAAGCCGCGCCAGTTCGGCATCGACGAGACGCAGGTCTTCGACAACGCCGACCTCGCGCGGCGGCACCCGAACGTGCGGCTGATGGGCGTGCAGGTCTACATGGGCACGCGCATCCTCAGCGAGGAGGCCATCGCCGAGAACACCGAGCGCATCTTCGACCTGGCGGACCGGGTGTCCGACGTCCTGGGCTTCCCGCTGGAGATGGTCGACATCGGTGGCGGCCTCGGCGTCGCGTACTTCGACGGCGAGCGCGACCTCGACCTGGAACTGCTGGCCGCGCGGGTGAACCCGATCATCGCGGAGTTCGCCGACGCGCACCCGGAGACCCGGCTGGTCATGGAACTCGGCCGCTACCTCACGGCCACGTCCGGCACGTACGTCGTGAAGGTGCGGTACGTGAAGGAGTCGATGGGGGAGAAGTTCGCGGTCGCCGACGGCGGCACGAACCACCACATGGCCGCGGTCGGCATCGGTTCCTTCGTCAAGCGCAACTTCCCGATGGCCGTGCTGAACCGGATGGACGAGCCCGCGGTCGAGAGCTGGCACGTCACCGGCCCGCTGTGCACCCCCAACGACACCCTCGGCAAGAAGATCGCGCTGCCGCCGGTCCGGGTCGGCGACCTCGTCGGCGTGCTGCGCTCCGGCGCGTACGGCCCGACCGCGTCCCCGGTGCTGTTCCTGAGCCACGGCTACCCGGCCGAGGTGCTCGTCCAGGACGGCCGCGCCCACCTCGTGCGCGAGCGCGACACCACCGAGGACCTGCTGCGCCACCAGCGCCTCCCGAACCTCACGGCCGTGGCGACGCCGGAACAGACCCGCTTTCCCTGAGAGGACCGAGAGCCCATGAGTGACACGGCCGACATCCGGACGACGGCGCCCGAGCGGGCCAGGATCGTCTCCGCCATCACCACCGTGCTGGCCCAGGTGCTCGACTACGACCTGCCCGAGCTGACCGAGTCGTCGCGGCTGTTCGACGAACTGGGACTGGACTCGACCGGCGTCTTCGAGCTGCTGATGCAGCTGGAGGAGGCGCTGGAGGTCGAGTTCGACACCGACAACCTGGAGATGGCGCACTTCGAGACGGTCGCGTCGCTCGCGGACTTCGTCGTGGCCGAGCGGGACGCCTGAGCATGTACCGGACGGCGGCACCCGTTCCCGAGACGACCAGGCGCTCCCGCCTGGTGCGGTCCCCGCT
>Ga0247786_1000065_pt1 | contig 12449 bp, 7 predicted proteins | sample UWRJS066202C4_FD_179917 | JGI IMG/M metagenome (GOLD analysis project Ga0247786, IMG submission 179917) | Soil microbial communities from Arlington Agricultural Research Station in Wisconsin, United States - UWRJ-S066-202C-4 | ecosystem: Environmental > Terrestrial > Soil > Agricultural land... | reverse complement strand
ATCACCGAGACGACCCGCCGCATGATCCCCCCGCACTGCTCGCAGTCGAGGGTGACGCCGTCGATGTAGGGGCGGTGGAGATCCTCGGGCACGGTCTCCCGCGCCCGCTCCTTCAGCTCGGCCACCGAGCCGGCGCAGAAGCGGCCGTCACAGCCCTCACCCGTGCACTCCCAGATCGGCAGCGGCGTCCCCCAGTAGCGGTCGCGCGAGAGCGCCCAGTCGACGTTGTTCTCCAGCCATTTGCCGAAGCGGCCGTGCTTGATGTGCTCGGGGTGCCAGCCGATCTCCTCGTTGTTGGCGAGGAGCTGGTCCCGCGCCTGCGAGGTGGCGATGTACCAGCTCGACTTCGCGTAGTAGAGGAGCGGCGTTCCGCAGCGCCAGCAGTGCGGGTAGGCGTGCTCGTAGACCTGCTCGCGGAAGAGCAGCCCGCGCTGCTCGAGGTCGGCGATCAGGGCGGCGGTGACCTCGGGGTTCTTGACGAACCTTTCCTCGAACCCCGTGACCCGCCCGTCGAACCTGCCGTCGAGGCCGACCGGGTTGTAGAGGGTGCCGGCGTCGGTCGGGTCGAAGATCCCGGCCTCGGCGGCGACCCGGTAGTCGTCCTCGCCGAAGGCGGGGGCGATATGGACGAGGCCGGTGCCGTCGTCGGTGGTGACGAAATCTCCGGCGAGGACCTTGAAGGCGTTGGCGGGGCCGCCGTCTTCCAGCGCGAAGACGGGGCCGCGGTAGCTGCGGCCGACGAGGTCGGCTCCGGGGAAGCGGTCGAGCACCCCCACCCCGTCCCCCAGCACCTTCTCCACCAGGGGCTCGGCGACGATCACCGTCTCATCCTCCAGCCGCGCCCGCACGTAGGTCACCTCCGGGGCCGCGGCGACCGCGACGTTGCCGGGAAGCGTCCAGGGGGTCGTCGTCCAGACCAGCAGCGACTCGCCGCTCTCGCTCCCCTCGTCGCCCAGCAGCGGGAAGCGGACGTAGATCGATGGGTCCTTGACGTCCTCGTATCCCAGGGCGACCTCGTGCGAGGAAAGCGCGGTCCCACAGCGCGGGCAGTAGGGGACAACCTTGTGGCCCTCGTAGAGGCGGTCCTTGTCCCAGAGCTGCTTCAGCGACCACCAGACCGACTCGATGTAGTCGTCCTCGAGGGTCACATAGGGGTCGTCGAGGTCGATCCAGAACCCGATCCGCTCGGTCAGCTTGTTCCAGTCCTCGACGTACTCGAAGACGGAGGTGCGGCAGCGCTGGTTGAACTCGGCGATCCCGAACTCCTCGATCTCCTGCTTGGAGGAGATCCCCAGCTGCTTTTCGACCTCGAGCTCGACCGGGAGGCCGTGGCAGTCCCAGCCGGCCTTGCGCGGGACCCGGAACCCGCACATCGTCTTGTAGCGCGGGTAGACGTCCTTGAAGACGCGGGCGAGGACGTGATGGGAGCCGGGGCGGCCGTTGGCGGTGGGCGGACCCTCGTAGAAGCTCCAGACCGGGGCGCCCTCGCGCTGGGTCAGCGAGCGCTCGAAGACCCCCTCCTCCCGCCAGCGCGCCAGCACCCGCTCCTCCAGCTCGGGGAAGGACTGCTTCGGGTCGACGGGCTCGAAGGACATAGGGATCAGGATTCTATGAGCGAGTAGGCTGCCGGGCCCGATGGAGCGCTACGACCTCAACGGCAAAGTCGCCCTCGTCACCGGCGCCGCCCGCGGCATCGGCTTCGAGACGGCGCGACAGATGCACCTGCGCGGGGCCTCGGTCGCGGTCCTGGACCTCGACGTGGAGCAGGCGCGCGAGGCGGCGGAGCGGATCGGGCCGCGGGCGATCGGGCTCGGCGGCGACGTCACCGACCAGAGCGCGCTGATGAACGCGGTCGCCGAGATCGTCGAACGGTTCGGCGGGCTCGACGTCGCGGTCGCCAACGCCGGCATCGCCCAGAAGCAGTTCGCGACCGTGCGCGGGATCTCCGGCGAGGAATGGGAGCGGGTCTTCGAGGTCGACATGCTCGGCGTCTGGCGGACGGTGCGGGCGGCGCTGCCGCAGATCGTCGAGCGCAAGGGCCAGATGATCGTCGTCTCCTCCGTCTACGCCTTCGCCAACGGCTTCGGCAACAGCCCCTACGCGGTCGCCAAGGCCGGGGTCGAGTCGCTCGGGCGGGCGCTGCGGGCCGAGCTGCGCCCCCACGGCGCCAGCGCCAGCGTCGCCTACTTCGGCTGGGTCGACACGAAACTGGTCCAGGACGCCTTCTCCCAGGAGACCTCGCCGCGGGTCCGCGAGCTGAGCCCGGAGTGGCTGCTGAAACGGATCACGCCCGAAGAGGCGGGCGCCGGCCTGGTGCGGGGGATCGAGGAACGAGCGCCGCGGATCTTCGTCCCCAAGTGGTGGCGCTACGTCTCGGCGCTGCGCGGAATCGTCAACCCGCTGCTCGACAAGCGGATGGAGACCGAACCGAAATTCGCCGCCCTGGTCCGTGACATCGACGCCGAAACCGTCGACGCGATCAAATCGCGGACCGAGTAGCACGCTCCAGCAGGGAGACCACCGACTCGTAGGGCTGGCCGGTGGCGCGGGTCATCGCGATCTCACAGGTCCTGTTGCTCGATAGGTAAGCATCGAACTCGCGGCCGGCGAGCTCTTCGGCCTGGGGGCGGGTGGCGGAGGCGGTCAGCTCCGGGTGGGTGATGCCGCGGTCGCCGGCGAAGGCGCAGCAGGTGGCGGAAGGGGCGATGAAGACGTCGTCGGCGAGGGCGGAGCTAAGCGTGCGGAGGGGGTGCGCGAGGCCGAGGCGGCGCGTCGCGCAGGTCGGGTGGACGGTGGCGGAGGCGACCTTCCCCTCGATCTCCAGCTTCGGCAGCAGCCGCAGCGCCCAGGCAACCGAGTCGACGATCTCGATCTTCCCGAGCCGCTCCGCGTTCTCCTCGGTCAGCACACCCTCAGCCGGATCCGCGACCGCCCCCGTGCAGGACGCCGCATCGATCACCACCGGCAACGCCCCCTCTCCACTCCATCCCCACAACCGCTCCACCATCTCATTCGCCTTGTGCGCATGCGCCGCCGCGAACCCTTTCGAGCTCCACGGCAACCCACAGCAGCTCCCCGCCACGTCCTCGGGAACCCAGACCGGCGCGCCGCCTCGCTCCGAAACCTCCACCAACGCCTCGACCACTCCGCGAGACCGCAAGATTCCATCTTGAGGATGCTTTTTTGCGGTCTCGCGAGAGGGGCCGAAAATACGGTTGGTGCAGGAGGGGACGTACACCGCTGCGGCCTCGGATGGAGGGGTGGGTGACCCTTTCTCGGCCCTCCCCGCTGTTGCCGGGAAAGGGTCACCCACCCCTCCCCCAGCGGCTGGTCCTGGAAGTCCCTTGCCCCGCCTCGTCCTCCGCGCCAGCGGCCCGCCCACCTTGAGAGCGACTCTCGACACCTTCTCGACCGCCCCCCACCGCTTCGCCCCCCCCAGCGCCGCCCGTTCCGCCCGCTCGCCGTGCTGCGCCACCCGCAGCTCCTTGACCATCTTCCCCGTGTCGATCCCCAGCGGGCAGGCGATCTGGCAGGAGCCGTCGGTCGCGCAGGTCTCGATCGCGTCGTAGTCGTACTCGGCCAGCAGCGCCCGCTGGACCGGCGAGCCCTCGGGCTGGCGGGCCATCTCCCGGCGCAGGACGATCCGCTGGCGCGGCGTCGTCGTCAGGTTGCGGCTGGGGCAGACGGGCTCGCAGAAGCCGCACTCCACGCAGGTGGTCGCCCCGCCCCAGTCCTCGATCGCCGGCGTCGTTTTCAGGTCCCGCAGGTGGACGCCTGGGTTGCGGCTGAGCAGCACGTCCGGCGAGAGCACGCCATCGGGGTCCGCCAGCCGCTTCAGCCGCCACATCAGCTCGGTCGCCTTCGCGCCCCACTCGCGTTCGACGTAGGGCGCCATGTTCACCCCGGTCCCGTGCTCGGCCTTGAGCGAGCCGTCGTACTTGCCGACGATCAGCTCGACCAGGCCGCCCATGAAGGCCTCGTAGCGCTCGAGGTCCTCCTGCTTGGCGAAGTCGGGCGTCAGCATGAAGTGCAGGTTCCCGGCCGAGGCGTGGCCGGCGACGCCGGGGAGGAAGCCGTGCTCGCCGAGCAGCGCCTGCAGGTCCTTCGCGCCTTCGGCGATCCGCGCCGGGGGCACGCAGACGTCCTCGACGATCAGCGCCGTCCCCTCCGGCCGCACCCGGCCGATCAGCCCGTGCAGCCCCTCGCGCACCCGCCAGGCGAGCTCGATCGCCTCCGGCTCGCGGGTGAACTCGAGCGGCCGGATCGTCTCGTGCGAGCGCAGGATCGCCTCGGCGCGGAGGACCTGCGCGGCGAGGTCGCCCTCGTCGACGCCGCCGAACTCGACCAGCAGGACGGCGGACTCGGGGGGCAGCTCTTTCCACTCCTGCGGCGCCCCGACCATGTTCCAGGCGGCGGTGATCAGCGCCGGGGCGACCATCAGCTCGACCGCGGTGGCGCCGCAGGCGACCAGGTCCTGGACCGGCGCGACGGCCTCGTCGATGCCGGGGAAGTGGACCCAGGCGGTGGTCGTCACCGGCGGCTGCGGCACGGTCTCGAAGACGACCTCGGCGATGAAGGCCAGCGTCCCCTCCGAGCCGACCAGCAGGCGGCGGAAGATCTCCAGCGGCTCCTCGGCGTCGAGGAAGGCGCAGAGGCGGTAGCCGGTCGTGTTCTTGATCTCGAACTTGCGGCGGATCCGCTCGGCCAGCTCGGGGTCGGCGCGGATCTCGTCGCGGATCGCCTCAAGGCCGGCGACCAGCTCCGGCTCGGCGGCGGCGAAGCGATCGGCGGCGCCGGGCGCGCCGGTGTCGATCACCGTTCCCGAAGGCAGGACGAAGGTCAGTTCCCGCACCGTCGAGTAGGAGTCCTTGGTGACGCCGCAGCGCATCCCGCCGGAGTTGTTGGCGACGACGCCGCCGACGGTGCAGACGTCGGTGCTGGCCGGGTCGGGGCCGAGCTTGCGCCCGTGCGGGGCGAGGACGCGGTTGGCGTGGCCGAGGATCGTCCCCGGCTTCACCCGCGCGCGAACGCCGTCGTCCTCGACCCGCACCCCGCCCCAGTGCTTGCGGACGTCGACGAGGATGCCGTCGCTCTGACCCTGGCCGTTGAGGCTGGTGCCGCCGGCGCGGAAGGTGACCGGGATCCCCCGCTCGCGCCCGAAGCCCAGGACCTTGGCGACGTCCCCTGCGTCGCGCGCCTCCACCACCGCCCGCGGGAAGCGCCGGTAGGGGCTGGCGTCGGAGGCGTAGGCGACGAGGTCGCTGACCCGGTGGAGGACGCGGTCGGCGCCGAGCAGCCCCTCGAGGTCGCGCCGCAGCCCCGCCTCGACACCTCCCGCGAGCGCGTCCGGCGCCCGATCGGGGACCGGCTGGCTCGGCGGCGGCGGGACCGGGGACCTGTGGTTCCTTAGTCGTCCTATGACCGACAAAGGAACCACGACTCCTAGAAGAGGGACATTCCCGGCGCCACCGGGACTTCGACCAGCTCCGGCGCCGAGGAGGCAAGCGCGCTGCCGAGCGCGCCCGCGACCTCGTCGCGGCTCTTCGCCCGCCGGGCCTTCACCCCGTAGCCCTCGGCGACGGCGGCGACGTCGAGCTTCGGCAGGTCGAGGCCGGGCGCCTGGTTCACCTGCTCGACTTCGGCGAACCACTTGAGGATCGCGTACTCCTGGTTCTGGAGGACGAGGAAGGTGACCGGCGCCTTGTAGGCGACGGCGCTCCAGAAGGCGGTGATCGCGTACTGGGCCGAGCCCTCGCCGAGCACGCAGACGACCGGGCGGTCGGGCTGGGCCAGCTGCACCCCGACCGAGGCGGCGAGGCCGAAGCCGAGGCCGCCGCCGGCGCTGAAGTAGTAGCTGCCGGGACGCGAGATCCGCAGCTGGTTGCGCAGCGCCAGGGTGCTGGAGGGGGACTCGAGGACGACGATCGCGTCCTCGGGCATGACCTCGGCCAGGGCGCTGTGGACGGTCGAGGCGTTGAGCGGGTCCTCGGGCGGGATTTCCGCCGGCCCCGGGTTCGGCTCCGGCGCCGGCCGGGAGGACTCCGGCACCGCCTCCAGCAGCGCCGCGAGGGTGAGGCCGACGTCGGCGACGATCGCCTCGCCCATCGGCGCCCGCACCGCCTCGTCGTGGTCGCTGGTGATCGCCACCAGCTCCGCCCCCTCGGGCAGCAGCGGCCCCGGGATGTGCGGGTAGTAGGGGAAGACCGAGCTGCCGGCGACGAGGATCAGGTCGTGGCCGTCGAGCGTCTGCCCGACCGGGCCGATCGCCGGCGGCAGCACCCCGCGGAAGTTCGGGTGGCTCTCGGGGAAGCCGAGGCGGACGCCGCCGGTGGCGGGCGAGGCCCAGACCGGCAGGCGCTGCCGCTCGGCGAGGGCGACGGCGGTGTCCCAGGCGCCGGCGGTGTCGATGTCCGGGCCGGCGACGAGGACCGGGTTCGATGCCTGGTCGAGGCGCTCGGCGAGGGCGCGGACCGCCTCGGGATTCGCCGTGGCGCGGCCGTCGACCGTGCGGGCGATCGCCGCGGCGGCGTCGGCCTCGTCGACCTCGGCGTACCAGTCGTCCATCGGCAGCGAGACGAAGACCGGCCCGCGCGGTGCCAGCCCGGCCAGGTGCGCGCCGTGCGCCAGCGCCAGCGGCACGTCCTCGGCCCGCGGCGGTTCGTAGCTCCACTTGACCAGCGGGTGCGGCATCCGCGTCGCGTCGCGGTTGGTCAGGTTCGCCTGCAGGGTGATCTGCGCCCGCGCCTGCTGGCCGGCGGTGATCAGGAGCGGCGAGTGGTTGGCCTGGGCGTTGAAGATCGCCCCCATCGCGTTACCGACCCCGGGCGCGGTGTGGAGATTGACGACGGTCGTCCTGCCCGAGGCCTGGGCGTAGCCGTCGGCCATCCCGACCACGACCGCCTCCTGCAGGCCCAGCACGTAGCGGAAGTCGGCCGGGTAGTCGGCCAGCATCGGCAGCTCGGTCGAGCCCGGGTTGCCGAACATCGTCGTCATCCCGTGGGCGCGGAAGAGGTCGAAGGCGGCTTCGCGGACCGTCGGCACGAATCGAACCCTATCCGGCCGGGTTGCAACTACCTCATGCCGGTGAGGATTCCTGAGCAGGATTCAAGGCCCGGACGTCGTAGGGCCGATAAGGCTGGGGTGAGCCACCGCTTCCGCGCCCACCCCTGGACCCGGATCCTCGCCGTCTTCGCCGCCTCGCTGGCGCCGCTGCTGGCGATCTGCGCCTACGCGGAAGCGGCGCCGCTCCCGACCAGGATCGTCTACACCCCCGGCCAGATCGTCCCGATCCCCGCCTCGATCCCCCACGCCGAAGGCGACATGGTCGACCAGCGGATCGTCCCCAACCTGCGCTGGATCGCCAAGCGCTACCCGATCTACATCACCGACGGCTACTCCGGCCCGCTGCCGAACGGCGAACACGTCGGCTGCAACGGCTGCCACGTCAGGAACTCCGACCACTACAACGGCCTCGCCGTCGACATCGTCCCCGCCAACCCCAGCTCCACCTGCGACGCCAGGTGGACCGGGATCACCCGCCTCGCCGAATGGGCCGAGCCCGTCTCCGAACAGCCGCGGCCGCCCTTCCGCTGGGTCGGCTACGACGGCGACGCCGGCCACGGCTGCGGCAACCACCTCCACCTCTCCTGGAACCACGCCAGCGCGCCGATGTTCCAGCTCGCCGAATGGGTCGAAGTGATGGCGGTCAACTTCTCCGGCGTCAAGCCGGTCACGGCGCCGAAGAAGCCCGCTCCCAGGAAACCGCGCTCGGCGCCCCGCGCCCCGGCCGGACCTCCCGGCGGCATCTCGCAGGTCACCACCGGCGGCGTCTCCGCCCGCCTCGCCGGCGACTGAGTCGAAGCAGGCCGGTCCATAGGATGCGGCGATGCGCCTCGCCGCCGCCCTGCTGACCGCCCTCATCGTGCTGCTCGCCGGCTGCGGCAGCTCCGACGACTCGACGCCCGTCGCCTGCCTCGAAGGCGCCGCTGCCTACGGACGGGCGCTGAAGGCGGCGCCCGACGAAGTCCTGCTCGAAGACGAGACGCTGATCAGCGAATGCCTGACCCGCAACCAAAGCGGCGGCGACCTCAGCCGGGTCGGCGAAGCGATGATCGAGACCGCGACGAAGCTCAACGCCGAAGCGCGGGAGGACCCCGGCAGCAGCGCCGCCCTCCAGCTCGGCTACCTGCTCGGCGCCGTCAAGCGCGGCACCGAGGAGAGCGAAGGGATCCATACCGACCTCCTCCGCCGCCTCGTGGTTGCCGCCCGCTTCGCCCCCGGCAATCAGCCGCTCCCACCCGTTTTCCTCGAGGCCTACCGGGAAGGCTTCGAGGTCGCTCGCTCCGCAGGCTGAGGTTCGCACCGCAGAGAGCGCTTTTCGGGGTGGTAGTTTGGGTACGTGGTGATTTTCCGAAGCCATCAGCTGCGTGTCGGCCTCCTGCTTCTCTGCCTCGCCTGCCTTTCCCTCGCGACGATCCCCCCAGCGCATGCCAGCTTCTTCACCCAGGAGTCGGTCGAAGAGCTGGCGCCGGTGGTGATCTTCCACGACAAGGAGAGAACCCACCCGACCAGCGGCAAGGAGTTCCTCGACCACTCCGGCCTCGCCTTCGGCCATGACCAGGGCTGCCCGCCGGACTACCAGCACCACCGAATCGTCGCCGGTCAGATCAACCGCTGGAGCGACGAGGAGATCGCGTCCCTGGGTCAGGGAGGTTTCGTCGGGCGGCTCCGCTCCTCGAAGGGCTCCGGCTGCCGGCTCCTCCCCGGGCCGGAGAACGCCTTCACGACCCGCGATCTGACTCGCCCCTGGCAACCCGGACGGGCTCCCCAACTCAGGCACACCGACGGCTGGTACCTCGACGTCGCGAACGACGATCGCACCGGTCTGCCCGACCTGGGGGGTGGCAGCAACCAGTACCGAACCGCGGCGCCGGCCTACTACGACGACGGGCTCCTCTACTCCGGCGACCAGCCCAACGGCTACGCCTTTGTCACCTACTGGTTCCTCTATCCGTACAACGACGGCTTCGGGCCGCAGAACCACGAGGGCGACTGGGAGGACGTCAGCGTCCGACTGCGACCGGTGAGCGGCGACGCCTGGCAGCCCGTTGAAGTCTTCTACGCGCGACACGGGCGGAGCAAGGACACTCTCGCCTGGGAGCGGGTCCCGAAGCTGTCGATAGACGGGGAGACGAGGATGCAGGTTCTGGCTGCCCGCGGCAGCCACGCCAGCTACCCGGCGCCCCCCGGCATCCGCGACTTCTACGACAAGGTCGACGCGGACGGCCCGCGCTGGTACACGTGGAGGCGGCTGCGCTTCCTCTGGGACCAGGGGTGGGCCGGCTATTGCGGAGCCTGGGGATCGGTCGGCGGGATCAGCGACACGAGCGGGCCGCTCGGCGCCGGCTGCTTCGATCCGGGAGGACGGCCTGTGAAGAGCGGGCGACCCGGTGCCTGGGGTAGCTCCCAGGCTCGCAGCGGGGCCTTTTCCGGCGGCAACACGATCCGCCTGACGCCCTGAAGATGCCTGCCGCCGAAAGGCGCGGGTCAATACGCTCCAAATTCCCCAAGATCTTCGACGGAGGGCTTCGAATTGACTGTGACTGAGCAGCTCTGGGGTGGCGAGACCACCAAAGCCGTAGACAACTTCCCTGTTTCCGGCCAGCGCGTCCCGGTGCCGGTGGTTCGCTGGCTGGGCCGGATCAAGGGCGCGGCGGCCGAGGCCAACGGCGCCCTCGGGCAGCTCGACGGCGACCTGGCGGAGCGGATCGCCGCGGCCGGCAGGTCGATCGCGGAGGGCGATCACGACGACCAGTTCCCCGTCGACGTCTTCCAGACCGGCTCCGGCACCTCCTCGAACATGAACGCCAACGAGGTGATCGCCAACCTCGCGGGCGAGGGCGCCCACCCCAACGACCACGTCAACATGGGCCAGTCCTCCAACGACGTCTTCCCCTCCGCCGTCCACCTGGCGGCGCTCGACGAGGTCACGCATGACCTGCTGCCGGCGATGGGCGGGCTCGAGGGCGCCCTGCAGGACAAGGCGCAGCAGTTCGCAGACGTCGTCAAGGCCGGCCGCACCCACCTGATGGACGCCGTTCCGGTCACCCTCGGCCAGGAGTTCGGCGGCTACGCGGCCCAGGTCCGGCTCGGCGTCCAGCGGGTCGAGGGAACGCTGCGGCGGGTCGGCCAGATCCCGCTCGGCGGCACCGCCACCGGCACCGGCCTCAACACCCACCCCGAGTTCGCCGCCAAGGTGCGCGAGCGCCTCGCCGCCGACACCGGCCTCGAGATCTCCGGCCCGCTCGACCCCTTCGAGGCGCAGGCCAACCGCGACGCGCTGGTCGAGCTCTCGGGGGCGCTCAAGGTCTACGCCGTCTCGCTCAACAAGATCGCCAACGACCTGGCGCTGATGGGCTCCGGGCCGCGCGCCGGCCTCGCCGAGCTGCGCCTGCCGGAGCTGCAGAAGGGTTCCTCGATCATGCCGGGCAAGGTCAACCCGGTGATCCCGGAGGTTGTGATCCAGGTCGCCGCCCAGGTGATCGGCAACGACGCCGCGATCACCGTCGCCGGCAGCCAGGGCCAGTTCGAGCTCAACGTGCGGGTGCCGCTGATCGCCCGCAACCTGCTCGACTCGATCAAGCTGCTCGCGAGCGCCTCGCGCCTCCTGAACGAGAAATGCGTCGCCGGCCTGGAGGCGAACGAGGAGATAACCGAGCGCCACGCCGAGGCGACCCTGGCGACGGCCACCGCCCTCAACCCCCACATCGGCTACGACCGCGCCGCCGACATCGTCAAGGCCGCGGCCGAGTCCGGCCGCTCCCTGCGCGAGGTCGCCCTCGAGCAGGGCGTCGAGCCCGCGGTCCTCGAGCAGGCGCTGGACCACCGCCGCATGGCCCGGCCGCACGAGTAGCCGGTTCGCGACTCCGAACTTCGGGCCCCTATAGGGCACCAAAGTTCGGAGACATCATCTGCGATGCGGTCGCCGCACTCGCTCGCAGCCCTTGGTGCGGTCGCGGCGATCCGCGTAGACGACGTCACGGCCGCGGCCGCACTTGATGCGGTCGCGGGTCCGGTCGCGGGCGAAGATGCGGTCCTTGCCCTTGCCGGCGCGAACGCAGTCGCGGCCGCGGCGGGGGCGGATCCTGTCGGCGCCGCCGCGGGCGAGGATCAGGTCGGCGCGCTTGGTGCCGCGCAGGCGCTCGCCCTTGCGAGTGCCGACGACGCGATGAGAGCAGGTGCCCTTCTCGGCGCTGATCGACTTGAACCGGCGCCGCGGATCGTTGATCAGCAGTTCGACGTTGCGGTCGTCGGGACCGCCCTCGCCGCAAGGTTCGGGGCTGCAGGCGCGGCCGCCGGTCTGGGCGTCGTTGTAGGCGAGGGTGCGGCCGATCGAGGCGAGGTCGGTCGAGCTCAGCGCGGTGGCGCTCGTCCCCGGCGCCGGGGCGGTAGCGGCGCTGGCGTGGTCAACGATCGTCCCGAACAGCGACAGCGTCCCGTCGCCGTTGTCGAAGAGCTGCAGCAGGCGCGCCTGCTGGGGCCAGTCGGCCTCGGCCGCGACCCGGATGCTCCAGAAGCCGGTGCCGTCGCCGCTCGGGTCGGGGTAGGGAGTGACGTCGTTGACGTGGCTGTGGCCGGCGACCCAGGCGATCGCGTGCGGGTAGCGGTGCAGCAGGGCGACCATGTCGTCGCCGAGGTGGATCGGGGTCGAGGTGCGGGGGTCGAGATCGCAGCCGGGGTTGGCGTCGTGGCCGTGGGGGTCGAGGCCCATGCAGGGCGGCGCCGCCTCGTCGGGCACGTTCGCGGTCAGGCTCGGGATCGCGTGGTGGCTGAAGACGATCACCAGCTGGTCGGCCGCGGTCGCCTCCTGCAGCTGCGCCTTCAGCCACTGGAACTGCGGGTCGTCGACGTTTCCGTCGGCGCAGGGCCCGGTGATTCCGCCCTCGCAGACGGTGTCGAGCGCGATCATCCGCAGGCCTTTGACCGGGACGAAGGAGTAGTACCCGGCGGCGCCGTTCGAAGCGTTCTCCTCAGCCGGGTCGACGAACCCGAACCCGTGCCCGTCGGGCTGGGTTCCTTCGCGGAAGACCTGCTTGAACTGGGCCTTGGAGACGAAGCGGCGTCGCGGGTCCGGCGGCACCAGCGTCGGCACCCCTTCCATCGTCTTCGTGCACCCCGTCGCGACTTCCTCGATCCCGGCGTTGGCGGCCTGGTTGCCCTGCACGAGCGCGTCGTGGTTGCCGAAGGCCAGGTAGCTCGCCACCGCCAGGCCGCTCGCCGCGAACGGCTGCTGCGCCCGGTCCATCAGGCCGGGATAGGCGGGCCATCCGGCTGAGGCGCCGCGGGGTTCGTCGGGGTCGTAGAAGTAGGGGTTCGCCCCCTCCAGGTAGTCGCCGTAATCCTGCACGCCGGTGTAGCGGGCGGCCTCGGCGGCGCCGGGAACACCGACA
>Ga0247786_1000063_pt1 | contig 12531 bp, 13 predicted proteins | sample UWRJS066202C4_FD_179917 | JGI IMG/M metagenome (GOLD analysis project Ga0247786, IMG submission 179917) | Soil microbial communities from Arlington Agricultural Research Station in Wisconsin, United States - UWRJ-S066-202C-4 | ecosystem: Environmental > Terrestrial > Soil > Agricultural land... | reverse complement strand
GGTTGTCGGCGTCCTCGGTGAAGTTCTGCTCGACCAGTTCCCGGCCGACGAGGTCCGGGTGGGTGGCGTCGACGCCGGTGTCGAGCACGGCGACCTTCACTCCGGTGCCGGTGTAGCCGGCCTTCCAGGCCTCCGGTGCGCCGATCTGCGGCACGCTGCGGTCCAGGCTGGGCTGCCGCAGGCCGTCGAGCCTGATCTTCGTGTAGGCGCTGTCGCCGAGGAGGGCCTGCCACGTGGTCGCGGCCTGCGCCTTGGCCGCGCGGGCCGCGAACGACCGCACGGTGGGGAGTTCCGCGGTGACGGTCGCCCCGGCGAGGGCGCCCGCGGCGCGGATGTCCTTGCCGGTCGTGAGGATCAGCGGCACGGAGTCGCGGTGGGCGTCGTCGTAGCGCGACTCGACGAGTTCCGTGACGTCGAACAGCCGCTTGTCCACCCGGCCCGACGCCACCGCCCGCCGCGCGTCGGCGGGGATGACGAAGAGGTGCCCCTGTTCGGTGGACGTGGTGAAGACAACGTTGTCGCGACCGGCCGCCCGGACGACGGTGCCGCCCCCGGTCCCGTCGAGCACGACGCGGTCGCCGGTGATCAGCGTGACGGAGCCCGCTCCGCCCGTCGCGGGGAATCTCGTCGGCGCGGTCTCCTCGGCCGCCGACTCACCTGCCGATCCGACCACGAGTCCGAACGCGAGCGCGGCGACTCCCAGTAGAGCGCCGTGTCGTCGTGTTGATCGCAACAGCCACCTCCCGGTTCGGTGAATCCGTGCGGGAACGCACGACCGGGGGCGTCTATCGAACGGTGGCGGCGGTGTACCGAAAGTGACGAAAGACCCCGGCACTTTCGAACATATCGACGTTTGAGAAGCGTGCCTTCCACTTGACGGGCGAAGTTCGGCCCGACCTTCCGCCACGCTCCGTGACGAAAGTGAGCGTGAGCAGGGCCGTGGCAGAGATGTGCCACGGCCTTCGCGTATCAATTCGCGGCGATCCCGCACACCCGGAGCGGCGGGGCGGTCAGGACGTGTTCCTGCGCCACCAGCGCTTCGGCGCCACCGGCGGCAGCTCGCCGCGCTCCCGCGCCCAGGCCGTGAACGCCGCCGCGTCCTCCCGCGCCCGGCTGCCGGACGCTCTGGGGTGGTCCAGGGCGTACTCGTCGAACAGCGGCCGGAACCGGTCGGTCAGCACGTCGACGACCTCCGGCGCCAGCATCGCCACGATGCCGCGCCGCTTCGCCAGCAGCGACCTCGCCTCCACGCGCAGCAGGCGCTCGTCGAACCCGGCGGGGGAGGGGCCGCCCGCCAGCAGAGCCGCCAGCAGCTCCGACTGGGCCTCGGCGAGCCGCTCCCGCGCCACGTCGGTCATCCGTGCCTCGCCAGCACCGCGCGGATCGCGGCCATCTCGTTCGCCAGCTCGGTGTCGGTCGGGTAGTTGTCGTCGCGCTCCAGCAGCACCCCCGGCGGGTCCACCCGCGACCGCAGCTCGCCCAGCAGTTCCAGCACCTCCGGGCGCACCGCGTGGGCGTGCGTGTCGTGGTAGACGCCGTCGGTCTCCACACCGCCCGCCACGTGCACGTACGCCAAGCGCTCCAGGGGGATCTCGTCCAGGAACCGGTTCGGGTCCGTGCCGAGGTTGCGGGCGTTCGCGTGCAGGTTCGCCACGTCGATCAGCAGGTAGCAGTCCGTGCGCTCCACCAGGTCCGCCAGGAACTGGCCCTCGGTCAGCTCGCCGTCCGGCCACTCCAGCAGCGCGGCGATGTTCTCCAGCGCCAACGGCACCGGCAGGTTCGCCTGCGCCGTCCGCACGTTGGCCACCAGCACGTCCAGCGCGTCACGGGTGCGCGGCACCGGCATCAGGTGCCCGGAGTCGAGCCCGCCCGCGCGGACGAAGCACACGTGGTCGCTCACCAGCGGCGCTCCCAGGGCCTCCGCCACCGAGCCGAGGTGCTCGACCCGGTGCACGTCCACGGGGTCCGCGCTGCCCAGCGACAGCGACACCGCGTGCGGCAGCACCGGCACACCCCGTTCGCGCAGCACCAGGATCGACTCCGGCAGGTGCTCCACGTGCAGGTTCTCCGCGACCACCTCGACGAAGTCGACGTCGGGCAGCCGTTCCACGGTCAGGTCGATCTCCGCGCGCCAGCCGATGCCGACGCCGAGCCGGTCGATGACACCCATCAGTCCCCACCCCCTCCGCCACCGCACGACGAGCCGCAGGACGAACCGCTGCTGCACGACGACGAGGACGAGCTGTCGCTGCTGGAACCGCAACTGCTGCTGGACCCGCAACCGCTGGAGCAGCTCGAACAGCTGTTGCAGCTGCTCCCGTACATGGTGCCTCCGTCGGACGTGTTGTTCCGCACGGGCTTGCGCCTGCGCAGCGTCGCACCCGCGCTCGGCGCGATCCCGAGCATCTCCCAGACGTAGTACATGTTCGGGAAATTCCCGATGCGTCCCGTCAGGCCGTGCTGGGCCACGACGCCGACCCGGTCGTTCGACATGACGACGACCCTCCGCTCCTCGCGGCGGCCCGCCCGGCGCACCGGACGACGCATGCGGCCCGCGAACCAGCGGAAGACCAGCGCGAGCACGACCACCGCGATCGCGATCCCGGGGTTCAGGTCCACCAGGCCGACGGCGACGATGGCGCCGATCGCGGCGACGACGCAGAGGAACCGGACGAAGCCCCACGCCTTGCGGCGGCCGGGGGAGACCAGGAAGCCCCGGTCGACGAGGCGCTGCTTCAACCCGTCCAGCGCGCTGCTGCCCGCCGTCGACTTGATCAGCTCGCCCAGCATCCGGCCGGTGCGGGCCGCGCCCAGCGCGTACGCCTCCAACGGCGTCGAAGCGCCCTGAGAGGTCGCGGACACCGCGCTCACGACCCCTTCGCGGGAGATCCGCAGGAGTCCCGCCTCCAGCAGCCGGACGACCGCGACCTCCGCGGCGCGGCCGGGCCCGCCGGACAGGAAGCCGAACTCCTCGACCGAGATGCCTGTTCTGCCCGAAATATCCGTCCCGGAAGCCATGTGACCGCCGCCTTTCCCACCAGCCGATGGCCATCCGACTCCGCGGCGGGCCTGTTCGTTCCGCGATATGAGGCCAAGGCCACCACGGTGACGTCAAGTCGACCGCGGTGGCCTTGGCACCCCCCACACCGGCTAGCTGCCACCCCCGCCGCAGCCGCCGCCCCCACCACAACTGCTTCCACCACCGCTGCAACTGCTGCCACCGGTGCCGCAACTGCTACCGCTCACGTACGAGGTGCTGCCCCCGGACGAGGTGTAGGCGCCGCCCGTCCCCGCCGCGCTGTACATCAGCGACGTGCGCAGGGCCAGGTCGGGATGTGCGGACAACCCGCCGAGGGCGACCAGTCCCACCGCCGCGCCCGTGCCCGCGGCGACCGCGGGCAGCCCGCCGCCCGAACGAGCGCCCTCCAGCGCGCGGTCACCCGCGGCCGTGCGCCTGGTCGAGCCGGCACGGGTCATCAGCACGACCAGCACGGCGGTGATGATCAACTGGAGCGTCAGCCACCCGACGGGAGCGCCGATCGCGATCCCGTTGACCCACCGGGCGACCCCGATGGCGAACAGGACCACCATGGGCAGTGCGCCGACGCGCAACTGGCGCTTGGCCGTGGCGGGCTCGATGAGCATCCCCGTCTCGCCGAGCCGGGTCTCGATCGCCTTCACCGCGTCCGACTGGGCCACGGTGGCCATGAGCAGGCTCACCGTGCGGTTGCTGTACCGGCTCGCGTCCGCCAGCACCGCGCGGTCCACCGCGTTGACCGCGGTCGCCTTGCCGATCCTCGCCACCGTGCCGCGTCGCGTCGACCGCAGCGCCTCGGCCTCGATCAACCTGGCCAAGGAAGCCTCGACCACTCGGCGAGGACCGCCCGCGAGGTACGCCAACTCGTCGACGTCCACGCTCCCCGCGGGCGCGTCCCCCCGGCTTGCCCGCATCCGGATCCGGACACCGATCGCGAACAGCACCGAGATGCCCAACGCGATCCAGTAGATGTTCAGGAATTCCGGGCCCGAAAGCCCCCAAGGTTGCTCCACGGTCCACCCCCTGCCGCTCTCGGCGGAACTGGTCCGCCAATCGAGATGCAAGCGTGTGCGCTGGAACACACCCGAACAAGAGGCTTGAGCGAAATTTAGGCTGCTGTTGGGTATTGCTTAGGAGGACGAGGACCCGTCGACTCCGCTGGACCCCTCGCCATCAGTTCCTTTGCGCAAGAACATGCTTCCTCCCAGGTCGGAGACCGGTCCGGATGACGTCACCCGACGACGCCATCCGGGGCAACTCCACCAGTCTGCTTCACGGAAGCCGGATTGTCGCCTGTTGCGCTGCGTGCTCGAACGACTCCGGAGTGGCGCATTCCGCATTAAGGCGCGGATTCGTCCATCAATCGCAAGCTGATGCTGTTGATGCAGTAGCGCTGATCGGTAGGGGTGTCGTAACCCTCGCCCTCGAAAACGTGGCCGAGGTGGCTGTGGCAGTTACCGCACAGCACTTCCGTGCGCACCATGCCCATGGCGCGGTCCTCGCGCAGGATCACGCGGTCCGCGGCCAGCGGCGAGAAGAACGACGGCCAACCGCAGTGCGAGTCGAACTTGGTCTCGCTGCGGAACAGTTCCGTACCGCAAGCGCGGCACTCGTAGACACCGACCTTCTTGGTGTCCGTGTACTCGCCCACCCACGCGGGCTCCGTGCCGCCCTCGCGCAGGACGCGGTACTCGCTGGGGGTCAGGCTCTCCCGCCACTCCTGCTCCGAGCGGACGACCTTCGGCGTGGCGCCGACAACAGGTTCCATGCCTCCACGCTAATGCGATTTGGCCGCCGGGGTGGATCGCGGTGTCTTACGGAACAGTTGCGGGCCCCGGTCCGTCAGGCGGCTCGACCCGCGCGGCCGGGTGGGCACCACGGCCCGCCGGTCACCCGAACAGGACGCCGATGATCTCGCCGATGCCGAACCACACGCTGATCAGCACGCCCAGCAGGATCAACGTCACCACCAGCACCGCGAGGAAGCGCTGCTCACCGCTGGCGCGATTCGCCGAGTCGGCGAAGTCCGCGACGCCGTCGAGGTAGCCCTCGACGGTGTAGCCGGGCCGTTCCCGCTCCATCCGGTCCAGGTGTTCCGCGAAGGCCTTCGCCTCGGGATCCGCCGGATCGAGCCCGATGAGGTCGTCGGAGAACCGCTTCGCCGGTCCTTCGTCTGGTCTTTCCGCGCCTGGAAAGGTGGCCATGCACCCGAGAATAGAGGGTCTTCAGCCCGCCAGGGCCAGAGCGGGCCGCACCGCGCCGACGGGCAGTCCGTGACCCAGCACCGGGACGGTCGCCAACGACGTGAGCGCGCCCACGTCCACGCCGAGCATCCGCAGCGCTTCGACGACGACCACGGCCCGCGCCCGGCTGGACCCGTCGGCGATCTTCAACGCGACCGCGGAGCCGTCCGGCAGGCCGATCGCGTAGACGCCCTCGGCGCCGTCCTTGGCCAGTGCCCCCGGCAGCGCGCGCATCAGTTCGGTGACGTCGCGGCCGGTGCCGCCGACCCATTCCGGGTGCCGGTTCATCGCGGACGCGATCCGGTGCTCCGGGGTTCCCGGCGGCGCGCTGGCGATGGTGCCGAACGCGCGGGCCAGGCCATTCAGGCTGATGCCGAACAGCGGCGCGCCGCAGCCGTCGACGCCGACGGCGCCCACGGGTTCACCGGCGAGTTCTTCGAGGGTTTCCCGCATCGCGACCTGGAGCGGGTGGGTGGGCGAGAGGTAGTCGTCGGTCGACCAGCCGTTGCGCACGCAGGTCAGCAGCATGGCGGCGTGCTTGCCCGAGCAGTTCATGTACTCCGGGGCCTTGCCGCGGCCCGCGGCGAGGTGCGCGGCCAGGGCGGCTTCGCCGATCGGGAGGTCGGGCGTGCACTGGAGTGCGGTGAAGTCCAGGCCCGCCATCGCCAGGATGCGGCGGGCGCCCTCGACGTGGAAGTCCTCGCCGGAGTGGCTGGCGCAGGCCAGGGCCAGGAGTTCGCCGTCCAGGTCGAGGCCGTTGCGGAGCATCGCCAGGCCCTGGACGGGCTTGTTGGAGGAACGGGGGAGCGTCACCCGTTCGGGGCGGCCCTGGCTGATGACCGCGGTGCCCGTGCCGTCGAACGCGACCACCGAGCCGTGGTGGACGGATTCCAGGAACTCGCCACGCCAGACCTCGGCGATGATCTCGTGCACCATGCGACCCTCCTGCTCCTGTCCTGTCCTGCCAACTGTCGACAGTTAACATTCTGGGATCGGGTTTTGGCCAGGGTTGGTCGGGGAGGGAGACGTACGTGACACCGCCGCTGCACCTGAGTCTTGCCGGGCAGACCGTGGAGGTGCTCCGGGAGTTGGTGCTCACCGGGGAGATCCCGCCCGGGGAGCGGGTGAACGAGGTCGAGTTGGCGCACCGGTTGGGGATCAGTCGGGGGCCGTTGCGGGAAGCGATTCGGCACCTGTCCAGTGAGGGGTTGCTGGTGTTGGTGCCTAACAAGGGGGCGCACGTACCTCTGGCTGATGCCGATGAGGTGCGGGCGTTGTTCGAGTTGAGGTCGGCTTTGGAGTGTGCTGCGGCGGAGTTGGCCGCTGTGCGGCGGACTGAGGGGGATGTGGGGCGGTTGAGGGAGGTTTGTGCGTTGTCGCGGCGGGATTATCAGGCTGGGGTGCGGTTTCCGTATCGGTTGGACCTGGCGTTCCACCAGGCGTTGTTGGATGCGGCTCGTAGTCCTCGGATAGCCGAGCAGGTGAGGTTGGTGCAGCAGAGGGTGGTGTTGTTTAGGAGCGGGTTGAAGGATGATCCGCCGCATCAGTTGGCTTCGTTGGATGATCATGATGCTTTGGTTCGGGCTGTGGCGGAGGGGGATGGGGAGGGGGCTGGTCGGATCATGCGGCTGCATCTGGGGAGGGTTCGGGAGCAGATGTTGGTGAGTCTGGGGAGTGTTGAGGTGGGTTGGGTGCGGGGGTGATCACCCGAACGAGTTGTGCTCCGGGGCGGTTTTTGGGCTGGAACTGTCGGACGCTGCTCGTACCGTTATCGGGCTAAAAGGCAGTGTCCGAAAGCCCTGCCCGATCTGCAATTTTAAGGGGCAAATCCCCCAAGTAAAATCGGCCACGCTGCGCGTCGGGTCAGGTTGAGTGGGTGGGTAGGCGGCTTAAAGCGTGGTCAGGCGGCTCTGGTGTGTGGTCAGGCGGCTTTGGTGGGTGGCTAGGTGGCTTTAGTGTGTGGCCAGGTGTTCGAGTAGTAGAGTCGATGTGCGTTCCGCCGCTTCCTCCGGCACGAAGTGGCCGATGTTGTTCAGTACCTCGAATCGGTAGGGACCCTTGGCCCAGTTGCTGGTGTTCTGTGCTGCTTCGGGGCCGACTGCGTCGTCTTCTGTGCCCCAGAGGTACATGGTGGGGACTGTTACGGGGGCGTTGTGGCCGTCGAACTTGTTTGCGCGGTACCAGTTGAGTGCTGCTGTTAGGGCGCCGGGTTCTGCTAGTTGCCGTACGTACTGTTCTACCCGTTGCCTGGGGATTACTGCCGGCCATCCTCGGCGGAGTTGGGCGGCGTTGTTTGCGAGCATTTCTTGTTCCGGTACTTCTGGTTGGCGTAGGTAGTCGAGTAGTGCGCCGCGTGCTTTCTGGTCCGGGTCGTTTCGCAGTGCTTCCGCCATTGCCGCTGGGTGGGGGGCGGAGATCGAGGTCAGCGTGCGTACGCGCAAGGGGTTGCGGGCTGCTGTCAGCCAGCCGACCACGCCGCCCCAGTCGTGGCCGACGAGGTCGAAGCGGCGCCAGCCCATTTGGTCGGTTATCGCCGTGACGTCGTCCACGGCGTGGTCGAGGGTGTAGTCCTCTACGCGTTTCGGGCGTACGCCGGGGGAGTAGCCGCGTTGGTTCGGGGCCACTGCGCGGTAGCCGTCCGCTGCGAGGGCGCGTAGTTGGTGGCGCCATTCGATGCCGCACTGGGGGACTCCGTGCAGCAGGAGGACCTTGCGGCCGTCCAAGGGGCCTGCGGCGACCGCGTCGAACGTGCCCGCTGCCGTGGGGATGCGCAGCCTGGTGAGGGCGGTTGCGTCGGTCGCGGTGCTGAGCTGGAAGACGTCACGTCGTGATCGCATGACTACAGCCTGGAACACCGGCGCGTCATGATCGATGGTGTGGGCACCCAGCTAGGAACGGGGGGTAGCCCTACCGTCGTCGATCACCGTCGTGTGGTTGACGCAGGTGCGGAAGCGGACTTCTCCTTGTTCTTCCCAGGCGTTGACCAGTAGTTCGTCGCCGGGGAAGACCGGGTTGGTGAAGCGGGCGTGCACGGCTCGGACGTCGAGTTCGTCGGCGAGCAGTCTGGCGGTGATGCCGTAGGTGGCGAGGCCGTGCAGGATCGGGCGGGGGAAGCCCGCACGGTCGGCGAAGGTCGGGTCCCAGTGCATGGGGTTCTCGTCGCCGGTTCGGCGGTAGAGGTCGGCCTGGTCCGGCGTCGTGGTGAAGCGCAGTTCCACGTCGGGTGCGCGGGTGGGCATCGGTGGGCGCGTGGTGGTGCCGCGGGGGCCGTTGAAGCCGCCCGCGCCGCGGACGAACAGGGACGCGCGGGTGGTGAAGTCGGCGTCGCCGGTGGCGCGCCACTCGCGGACGATGAGGGCGCCGGAGCCCTTGTCGAAGACGTCGGTGACCTTGCGGGTGACCTCGACGGTGCCGGACAGGGGGAGGTCGGTCGCCAGGGTGAGGGACTGCTCGGCGTGCAGGACGCGGGTCATGTCGGCGTCCAACTCCACCTGCGGGCCGCCGAACTGCGCGACCGCGATGGCGAAACCGGGCTGCATGCCCGTTCCGCCCACCGCGGCCGCGTAGCGCTCGACGTCGTCCTCGGTCCAGGACCGGACGACCGTGCTCACCCCAGGGATCCGCTGACCTTGGCGTGGCCCTTGAGGAGGTTCCGGGCGATGGTGCGGCGCTGGATCTCGTCGGTGCCCTCGTAGATGCGCAGCAGGCGCAGCTCGCGGTACCAGCGTTCGATCGGCAGCTCACGGGTGTAGCCCATGCCGCCGTGGATCTGGAGCACGCGGTCCACGATCTCGTTCGCCTTCACACCGCCGTACAGCTTGGCCATGGACTGGGCCTGGCGGGAGTCCTTGCCCTGGTCGACGAGCCACGCGGCGTGCAGGACGAGCCAGCGCAGCGCCTCGATCTCGACGGCGGAGTCGGCGATCATCCACTGGATGGCCTGGTACTCGGCGATGGGCTGGCCGAACGTGACGCGCGTGTTGGCCTGCTCGATGGCCATCTCCACCAGGCGCTCCACCGAGCCGATGGCCCGCGCGGGCAGCATGTACCGGCCCGCGCCGATCCACTGCATGGCCAGGGTGAAGCCGTGGCCGATCTCGCCGAGGACGTTCTCCTCGGGCACGCGCACGTTGTCGAACACGAGCGCCGCCGGACCCCACTGGCCCATGGTCGGGATGGGCTCGGACTTCCAGCCCATGTCGCGGTCGACGAGGAAGCACGTGACGCCGCCGTTGGCGCCCTTCTCCTTGTCCGTCACGGCGAAGACCATCACGAAGTCGGCCTCGTTGCCGCCGGTGATGAACGTCTTCTCACCGTTGATCACCCACTCGTTGCCCTCCTTGCGCGCGGAGGTGCGGATCGCCTTGGCGTCCGACCCCGCGCCGGGCTCGGTGATCGCGAAGCACGACTTGCGCTCACCGGAGATCGTCGGGAGCAGGTAGCGCTCCTTCTGCTCCTCGTTGCCGTGGTACAGGATGTTGTCCGCGTAGCCGCCGAAGCGGAACTGCACGAACGACCGGCCCAACTCGGCCTCGATCAGGGCCGTCATCACCGCGCCGAGGCCCATGCCGCCGTACTCCGTCGGCGTCTGCACGCCCCAGAAGCCCGCCGTCTTCGCCTTCTGCTGCAACGCCTCCAGCTCTTCGTAGGTCAGGCCGGGCTGGTTGGCGCGCTCGCGGCGGAGCACCTCCGGCTCCAGCGGGATGATCTCCTTGCGCACGAAGGTCCGCACCCAGTCGCGGATCTCCCTCTGCTCCTCGTCGAGCGTGAAGTCCATGCTGTTCCCCGTTTCAGAAGGCGGTTTCAGAAGGCGTTGACGCCGGTCAGCGCGCGGCCGATGAGCAGTTTCTGGATCTGGCTGGTGCCCTCGTAGAGCGTGGTCACCCTGGTGTCCCGCAAGAACTTCCCGACCGGGTACTCGTCGATGTAGCCGTACCCGCCGAAGACCTGGATGGCGTTGTTCGCGACCCGCACGGCCGCCTCGCTGGCGTAGAGCTTCGCCATGGACGCCTCGGTGCGGAACGGCTCGCCGCGGTCGGCGAGGTCCGCGACCCGCCACGTGAGCAGGCGGGCGGCGTCCGTCTCGACGGCCATATCCGCCAGCAGTTCCTGCACGAGCTGGAACCCGGCGATGGGCTTGCCGAACTGCTCGCGTTCCGCCGCGTACCTCAGGCTCGCCTCCAGCGCGCCGCGCGCGGCGCCGACGCAGCCCGCCGCGACGGACATGCGGCCGCGGTCCAGCGCCGCCATCGCGAGCTTGAAGCCGGTGCCCTCGTCGCCGAGCCGGGCGCTGTCCGGGACGCGCACGCGGTCGAGCACGAGTTCCGCGGTCGCCTGGCCGCGCATGCCGAGCTTGCCGTGGATCTCGTTGGCCCGGAAGCCGTCCGAGTCGGTCGGCACGAGGAACGCGGTGATGCCCTTCGGGCCCGGACCGCCGGTGCGGGCGAAGATCAGCGCGACGTCGGCCCAGGTCCCGTTGGTGATGAAGATCTTGGTGCCGGTGAGCAGCCAGTCGTCGCCGTCGCGCTCGGCCCTGGTCGCGAGCGACCCCGCGTCCGACCCGGTGCCCGGTTCGGTGAGGCCGAAGCAGCCGAGTTGCGTGCCCGCGCACAGGCCGGGCAGCCACTGCTTCCGCTGCTCGTCGGTGCCGTTCTTGAAGATGGTCTTGCCGACCAGGCCGAGCGAGACCGAGATGATCCCGCGCACGGCCGAGTCACCCCGCGCTATCTCCTCCAGGACCAGGCAGTACGCCAGGTTGTCGCCCCCGGATCCGCCGTACTCCTCGTCGATGCCCAGCCCGAGGAACCCCACCTCGCCCAGTCGGGGCACGAGCGCGCGGTCGATGGCCTCGTCGCGGTCCCACTGCTGGGCGAACGGGACGATCCGCTCCTCCGTGAAGCGGTGGGCCAGCTCTTTGAGCTGCTGGTGCTCGTCGGACAGGCGTAGATCCACGCCACGACCTCCTAAACCGAACGGCGTTAGGTATAACGTAGGCGCGTCGGAGAACCCAGTGCAAGGGGTCGATATGCCTCGACCGAGCATCCCCATCCTCAGCGGGGCCCGCATCCGCAAGGTCGCGCTCGACATCATCGACCGCGACGGCCTCGACGGCCTGTCGATGCGCAAGCTCGCGGCGGAACTGGGCGTGCGCGCGCCGTCGCTGTACGGGCACGTGGCGACCAAGGACGACCTGCTGCACGAGATCGCCAGCGAGGTGCTGGAACAGGTCGACGTGTCCGGTTTCGAGGCCGGTGACTGGCGGCGCGGCCTGGTCGAGAGTGCGCGCTCGTACCGCGCCGCGCTCTCGTTGCACCCGAACGTGGTGCCGTTCCTCGCCTACGGGCCCGCCGGTCGGGGCGCGTCGCTGCGGCGGCTCGACGTGATGCACGGCGCGCTGGTCGACGCGGGCTGGCCGCGCAGGCACGCGACGATGATCGCGGCATCGCTGATGTACCTGGTGTTCGGCGCCGCGCTGAGCACGTTCTCCAGCGGTTTCTCCACGGACGCGTCGGTCTACCAGGGGCGGTACCCGCACCTGGACAAGGCTCACCTGCTGCCGTCGGTCGCGGAGGAACTGGACCGGGACAGCTTCGAGTTGGCCCTCGGCGCGTTCGTGGAGGGCTTGGAGCTACTTCGCGTGACCGCGGACTTCCAGGTGCGCGAGTAGTTCCTCGGTCGCCTTCGCGATGACGTCGACGGCCTTGTTGAACGCCTCGGCGTTGTGCGCGGCGGGCGTCCGGAAACCGGACACCTTCCGCACGTACTGGAGGGCGGCGGCCCGCATGTCGCCCTCCGTGACCTCGTCCTCGAACGGCGGGCGCAGCGTCTTGATGCTTCGGCACATGCCGCCATTGTCGTTTACGCTGCCCGACGTGGCCCAGAAGGCGTTGGAGCTGATCGTTCCCGGACCCCACGGCGACCGAGCCGTGCGGCTGTCCAACCCGGACAAGGTGTACTTCCCCGAGCGCGGCATCACCAAGCGCCAGGTCGTCGAGTACTACCTCTCCGTGGCCGAGCCGTTGCTGGGCGTGCTGCGCGACCGGCCCACCACGTTGAAGCGGTACGTGGACGGCGTCACCGGCGAGGCGTTCTACCAGAAGCGCCTGCCGAAGAACGCGCCCTCCTTCGTCGAGACCGCCACCATCAAGTTCCCCTCCGGCAGGCCCGCCGACGAGGTCTGCCCGACCGAGCCCGCCGTCATCGCGTGGGCCGCCAACCTCGGCACGTTCGACTTCCACCCGTGGCCCGTCC
>Ga0247786_1000062_pt1 | contig 12535 bp, 12 predicted proteins | sample UWRJS066202C4_FD_179917 | JGI IMG/M metagenome (GOLD analysis project Ga0247786, IMG submission 179917) | Soil microbial communities from Arlington Agricultural Research Station in Wisconsin, United States - UWRJ-S066-202C-4 | ecosystem: Environmental > Terrestrial > Soil > Agricultural land... | reverse complement strand
CCCGGCCGACCCCCAGTCCTTCCCGGCGACCCCGCCGCCGCCGGCCGAGTCTTTCTCCCTGCCGACCCCGCCTCCGCCGCCGGCAGAGTCATTCGCGCCGCCGACCCCTCCGCCGAGCCCGGCGGAGCCTCCGCCTCCACCGCCCCTACCGCAGCCTCCCGCGGCCGAGCCCCCGGCGCCCGTCGCGACGCCGGGCTTCGGCGCCCCCGCCGGCGGCGATCAGGTCAACCTCAACACGATCACCTTCGAGCAGCTGCGCGAGCAGAACCTCTCGGTGACGCAGGCAACCCGCCTGCTCGCCCACCGCGAGCGGCTCGGCGGCTTCAAGTCGGTCGACGACCTCGACCAGGTCGCCGGCTTCCCCGTGGAGTTGCTGGAAGACCTGAAGCAGCGCTCGACGGTCTAGCCGCCGTCTTCTTCGGCCTTCTCCAGCAGCTTCAGCCAGACCTCGCTGCGGGTCGGGTAGGGGGCTACCGCGTGACGCAGTTTTGAGAGCGGGATCTCGGCGACGATCGCCACCGTCGCGGCCTGGAGGAGGTCGGCGGTCTCGAAGCCGGTGAAGGTGGCGCCGACGACCGTTTCCTTCTCCTGGTCGATTACCAGGCGGCAGGTGCCCCCCGTGTCCTTGCCCTGGAAGCTGGCGCCGGGGGTGCCGTCCGTGGGGGCGTCGACGGCGCGGGCGTCGATCCCCGCCTCTCGCGCCTGCTCCAGCGTCTTGCCGGCTGCTGCGACCTGGGGCTCGGTGAAGGTGACACGGGGGGAGCCGATCGCTTCGGCGACCGCCTCCGACTCCCGTCCGAGAAGGTTCTCGGCCGCCACCCAGGCGTGGTACTTGCCCATGTGGGTGAAGAGGGCGCGGCCGTTGACGTCGCCGATCGCGTAGAGCCAGTCGCGACCGCCGACCCGCATCCGCCTGTCGGTCTCGAGGAAGCCGTGGTCGTCCGGCTCGACGTCCGCGGCCTCGAGATCGAGGTCGATCGTGTGGGGGACTCGGCCGACAGCGATCAGGATCTCGGCCGCCTCGATCATCTCGCCGCCCTCGAGGCGGGCGACGATGCCGCGGCCACCTTCGCCGGCGGCGACGCTCTCGAGTTTGGAGCCGGTGCGGACGTCGACCCCGAACCGCTCCCGCAGCGCCTCGCCGACTTCCTCGCCGGCGAACGGTTCCTCGCGCGAGAGCAGGTGCTCACCGCCCTCGACCAGGGTCACCTCGGTGCCGAGGCTCGCCCAGGCCTGCGCCAGCTCGCTGCCGACCGGGCCGCCGCCGAGCACGACCATGCTCTCGGGCAGCAGCTTCGCGGTGGTGGCGTTGCGGTTGTTCCAGGGGTCGATCTCGTCGAGCCCCTCGATCGGCGGCATCGCCGCCTTGCTGCCGGTGGCGACGACGATCGCCTTCTCGGCGATCAGCGTGTTCTCCTCGACGACGATCCGGCGCTCGCCGTCGAAGCGGGCGCTGTCGCGGATCAAGTCGATGTCGCGTTCTTCCAGCCAGGGCAGCTGCCCGGAGTCGTCCTGGTCGTGGATCACCTCGTCGCGCCGGGCGAGCACCGCCGGCGTCTCCAGCTCCCCGTGGCCGGTGGGGACGCCGGGGATCCGCTTCGCCTCGGCCAGCACGTCGGCCGGGCGCAGCAGCGCCTTCGAGGGCATGCACGCGTAATAGGAGCATTCGCCGCCGACCAGATCGCGCTCGACGATCGCCACCTTCCAGCCGGCGTCGGCGAGGCGGCCGGCGCAGACCTCGCCCGCGGGGCCCGCCCCGAGGACGATCGCGTCGTAGCTGCGCTCGTTCACGCGCCCCATCATCACAGGCTGGGGAGGGGCTGGCAAAACCCCCGCGCACGCCTGGCGGCGGCGGACACTGCGCGGTGCGGCGTCCTCAGTCGGCCAAATAGCTCTGCTATTCGGCCTCCCTGCGTCCTGGCCCCGCTTAGTCCGGCGCTCGCCAGCCGCACACGCGGGTTTCGCCAGTCCCTCCCGACGCGCCGACGCCGTACAATTGAAGGGCATTCCCAAGCACGGGGGCGACAGGCTTCGACGTGGTCGACTCGTGCGAACGGTTGCAGGTCGAGGTTGCTGGAGGCCTCGTTAAACCCCAGCACAAACCAATACGTGCGGACCATGAGTTCGCCCTCGCCGCTTAGTTAGAAGCTAAGCGCTGTGAGAGTCGGTCCTCCCTCGCCCACGGGGAGGGGCACCGGCTTCAGAAGTGGGCTCACCCAGGCGGACCGCCCTGACCGCCAGGGAACATCGAAGGGGCTTTATCTCCCGCAGTGCCCGCTGGCGCGGACCCCGGGAGACGAGAATCAAGCGCCAGCTAAACCTGTAGACACCCTCGCACCGCGTCCGCGGATCCGAGTTCGAATCTCGGCGCCTCCATCAAGACGAGCCCCCTGAAGGGGGGTTCGTCGTGGTTCCCACAGTGGTTTTCCTCTCGAAATCGGCGGGTATTCGGCTCTTGCTCCGAGAGTGGATCGCCAGGGTTCCACCTCTCACCAGTCAGGGGAGACACCTCGAGAGCCGCTCTTGTTCACCCGAGGTTGCGCCGTCTCGTCCGGACGGGCTTGGCCGAGCTTGGGATCTGCCAAATCCATCTAGGAGGATCAGCCATGGAGTCAGCAGCCAGCCGCGCCGGTGGCGCGGGAGCAGGCGTCGATCGCAGCGCGAGCCGGGGCACGGTTCGCCGTCTCGCGACGGAGACGAAACAGGCGTTCAAGACGACCGAGTTCTGGGCGATGGTGGTCGTCATCGTCGGCATCCTCGTCGCCGCGGCCGCGATCAAGGGCGGCGACACCGCACCCGGCACCGACGAGTTCATCGCCCGCCAGGCATGGCTCTACGTCGCCATCGTCGCCGTCGGCTACATGATCAGCCGCGGCCTCGCGAAGTCCGGCTCGCGCGAGCCGTACGACGCCGATCGCGACGACCGCGACCCGCCCCGGCACTAGTCGGGTTGGAAGGGGCGCCTCGGCGCCCCTTCCTCTCTCCTGGACCGCAACCTCTCCCGCGGTCCGGGGTTCTGCTCTCAGTGGGCCGCGGCGGGGCGGCCCGATTTCCTCATGCGAATTCCCTCAGCCTCCAACCCGCTTCTGCACTGGGACCCGGCCGCTGCCGACCCGGCTCAGCGACGCATCCACCCGATCCTGCGCGGCGCGGTTCTCGAGCGCGACGGCTGGACCTGCGCCTACTGCGGCAGGGAGACGGCCGAGGTGGATCACGTCGCCCCGCGGGCCCGCGGCGGCTCCTCGACCCCCGCAAACCTCGTCGCCGCCTGCCGGCCCTGCAACAAGGAAAAGGGGTTGAGGACCCCAACCGAGTGGCGGCTGGACAAGGCTCTGGAGACAATCCGCCGGAACGCGAGGAGGCGCCGCCCTCGCAACAGGCCCCGAGCCGTGCGTTTCCGCCGGGTTTAGCGCTGGCTCACGCGTGCGTGGGCTAGTGTCCTTTAGGCCGTGGCCTTAAAAGACCCAGACTCTGAGTTTGCGTCGGTCCCGACCCTTGCCCAGGCGTTTGGGGCGGTGGTGCGGGAGCTACGGCTTGAGCGTGGTCTCACGCAGGAAGACGCCGCTTTTCGGGCCGAACTCGATCGCGCTTACTTCGGGCGCCTCGAGCGCGCCGCCAAGGTTCCGACTCTGAGCACGGTCTGGAAGCTCTCCCGTGCTCTGGACGCCAGGCCCTCGGAGCTTCTGGCGCGCGTTGAGCAGCTGCTCGACCCATAGGCGACAGCAGAACTATTCGTCCCAAAGACCGGGGAAAAGAGGCGAATTTCTGCACAAATTTTCCTGTAGTTGCACCCCTCCGCGCCTCTCTGTCCTATAAGTCCCTTTGCGGGCGGGAAGCCGCCTGAGCCAGATTCTTTCTGGCTTCGACGCGGCCTCGGTGTGGCAGCACCGTGAGGCCAGAAGCAGCAACGCCAGGTCATATTCCGCCCGCCGATCTCGATCGTCGAAAGGCTTCGCACAGTGCAATTCCCGGCGCAGGTCGCTTCTACGGTCTAAAGGTCCCATTCCTTCTCTAATTCCCGCGATTTGCGAGGTGAGCGGACACCGTTTTGAGGCGACCGCAACCGAACACCTCGGAAATAGCTCGATCGCTAGGGTCGCTCAATGGAGCGCTACGTTGCCTTCCTGCGCGGGATGAACCTCGGCGGGCGGCGGATCAAGAACGAGGAACTGCGGACGCACTTCGAGGCGATGGGCTTCGAGGAGGTGGCGACGTTCCGGGCCAGCGGCAACGTGATCTTCGGGGCTGCGAAGCGGGAGGCGGAGTCGAAGCTGGCGGCGCGGGTCGAAGCGGAGCTGGGGGAGCGGCTCGGCTACGAGGTGCCCGTGTTCCTCCGCAGCGAGGAGAAGGTCGCGGCGGTGGCGGCGCAGGAGCCGTTCGATCCCAAGGCGGTGGACAAGTCGAAGGGCAAGCTGCAGGTCTCGTTCTTGAAGAAGAACCCGACCGCAGCGGCCGAGAAGAAGGTCTTGGCGATGGCGACGGACGAGGACCTGCTGGCGCTCGAGGGGCGGGAGCTCTATTGGCTGCCGAGCGGCGGTCTGCTCGAGTCGAGTCTCGACCTGAAGGCGATCGAGAGGCTGCTCGGCGCCGACACCCGCCGCACGATGGGCACGGTCGAGCAGATCGCCGCGAAGCTCGCCTAGCCTAGGTCGCCATGGCGATCGCGACCGCAACCTCGCTCGACGTCTACGTCGGCGGCAGGCACCTCTTCGAAGACGTCGGCTTCAAGCTCGAGCCGCGCGAACGGATGACGCTCTCCGGCCGCAACGGCGCCGGCAAGTCGACGCTGCTGCGGGTCCTGGCCGGCGAGCTGGCGCCGGACTCGGGCTCGCTGACGATCCAGCGCGGGGCGCGGGTGGCGCTGCACGACCAGCGGCCGCCGCGGGAATCGCGGATGACACTGGGCGAGTACGTCTTCTCCGCCCGCACCGACATGCTCGAGACCGAGGCCGAGCTGGAGCGGCTGGAGGGGGAGATGGGGGGCGAGGGCGGCGAGGAGACGATGCGCGCCTACGCCGCCGCCCAGCAACGGCTCGAAGCCGGCGGCGGCTACCGCTGGCGGGACGACGTCCTCGCCGTCCTCCGCGGGCTCGGCTTCGAGGCCGAGCAGGCCGAGCGCCCGCTCCATACCTTCTCCGGCGGCGAGCTGACCCGCGCTTCGCTCGCCCGCGCCCTCGCCACCCGTCCCGACCTGCTGCTGCTCGACGAGCCGACGAACCACCTCGACATCCCCTCGCTGGAGTGGCTCGAGCGCTACCTGGTCGACCTCGACGCCGCCGTCGTCCTCGTCGCCCACGACCGCTGGTTCCTGGAGGCGGTCGGGACCTCGGTGCTGGAGCTGGAGGCCGGGCGCGCTCGCTTCTTCGCCGGGCCCTGGCACGCCTGGCGCCAAGAGCAAGCGGTGCGGCAGATCGCCCTCGGCAAAGCGATCGAGCGCCAGCAGGCGGAGATCGCGCGGATGGAGCGCTTCGTCGAGCGCTTCCGCTACAAGGCGACGAAGGCCCGCCAGGCGCAGTCGCGGGTGAAGATGATCGAGAAAGCCAAGCGCGAAGGGCCGGCGAGCGAAAAGCGCGACAGCCGCGAACTGCGCTTCCACTTCAAACCGCCCGAGCGGCCGGGGCGGGTGGTGCTGAAACTGGTCAACGGCAAGCTCGAGGTGCCTGGTCGGACCCTGCTCGAGGGGGCGAACCTGGAAATCGAGCGCGAGGAACACGTGGTCCTGGTGGGACCGAACGGGGCCGGCAAGACGACCCTGATCGAGACCCTCGCCGGGGATCGCGAGCCCGCCGCCGGCAGCGTCCGCACCGGCCACAACGTCAAGATCGGCTACCTCTCCCAGCACGCCGAGACCGCGGCCGGCGGCGGCACCGTGCTCGACGCGGCGAAGCGGGAGACCGGGCTGACCGAGAACCAGGCGCGCGCCCTGCTCGGCGGCTTCCTCTTCTCCGGCGCCGAGGTGGAGAAGCAGCTGTCCGACATCTCCGGCGGCGAGCAGCGGCGGCTCTCGCTGGCGATCCTCGTCGCCTCCGGCGCCAACGTCCTCGTCCTCGACGAGCCCACCAACCACCTCGACATCGAGAGCCGCGAGGCGCTCGAGGACGCGCTGATCGAGTTCGAGGGAGCGGTCCTCCTCGTCTCCCACGACCGGGCGCTGCTGGAGGCGGTCGGCAGCCGCACCCTCGTCTGCGAAAGCGGCCGCCTCGAGAGTCATCCGACCGGCTGGGCCGAGTACCAGCGGCGGCGCGACGAAACGGAGACCGAGGCCGAGTCGGCGGCGAAGCCCGCTGGCGGCGCCAAGAAGTACAGCGCGACCAAGCCGGCCCAGAAAGCCGCGCGCAAGGTGGCGAAGCTGGAGGACCGGATCGAGCGCGCCGAGGCGAAGCTGCGCAAGCTCGAGGACGAGCTGGCCGATCCCGCGGCCTGGTCGAGCCCCGGCCGGATCGAGCGGGCGACAAAGCGCCACACAGAGGCAAGGGCCGAGGTCGAGGAGCTCTATGAAGAGTGGGAGCAGGCTCAGGCGGCCGCCGAGGCTTGAACCACCCGCGTCCCCTTCGCCGGCGCCAGGGTGATGTTGCGGACCCGGACCCGTTCGGGCTCTGGGTCGACCGGGCGCAGCTCGGCGTGCTCGACGAACTCGCGCAGGATCAGTCGCATCTCGAACTCGGCGAAGGCGGCGCCGATGCAGCGGCGGACGCCGCCGCCGAAGGGGATCCAGGCGTAGTTGTCGGCTTTGCCGTCGAGGAAGCGCTCGGGGCGGAACCGCTCCGGCTGGGGGAAGAGGTCCTCGCGGTAGTGGAGGGCGGCGATCGCCGGCAGGACGAATTGGCCGACAGGGAGGTCATAGCCGCCGACGGTCGCCGGCGCCTTCAGCTTGCGGGCGACGTCGACGATCACCGGCCGCGCCCGCAGGGTCTCTTTGACGACGGCGGCCAGGTAGTCCTCCTCGCCGGCGGCGAGCGAGTCGCGCAGCTTTGCCACCACGTCCGGGTTGCGGACCAGGCGCTCGACGGCCCAGGCGAGGCCGGTCGCGGTCGTCTCGTGCCCGGCGCCGAGCACGGTGACCAGCTCGTCGCGAAGTTCCTCGTCGCTCATCGCCGCGCCCGCCTCGTCGCGGGCGCCGAGCAGCAGCGAGAGGACGTCGTCGCGCTCCTCGTGACCGGGTTCGGCGCGCCGCAGCCGGATCTCTTCGTAGATGAACCCGTCGAGGGCGGCGCGCGAGCGCTGGAAGCGGCTCCAGGGTCCGAGCGGGCCTAGGTTGCGGCGCAGCATCGGGAAGGAGGTGATGACGCCGACCCGCTTGGCGAAGTCGTCGATCAGCCGCCCGAAGCGGTCCAGCCGCGCCTCGTCGTGGACGCCGAAGACGGCGCGCATGATCACCGCCAGGGTGATCCGCTGGGTGTGGGGGCGCAGCGCGAACGGCTCGCCGACCGGCCAGCTCTCCATCTCCCGCCGCGTCGTCTCGACGATCAGCTCGCCGTAGCGCTGGACCCGCTCGCCGTGGAAGGGCGGCAGCAGCAGCTTGCGCTGGCGCATGTGCGGCTCGTCGTCGAGGGTGAGGACCGAGTTCGGCCCCAGCGCCGGCTCCAGCACCGTCGCGTTCGCCTCGCCGGCGTGGAAGATCGCCGGCGGCCCGGTGAAGACCTCTTTGACGAGGTCGGGCCGGGCGACGTAGACGACCCGCCCGAAGAAGGGGAAGTTGACGCTGAAGATGTCCCCGTGGCGCCTCTGCTGCTTGGCGAGGAACCCGAGCGGGTCGCGCAGATAGTGGGCGGCCTGGACCAGGGTCGGGGCGCCGGACCCGGGCGGCAGGGCCATCAGAAGACGATCGTCCGCTCGCCGTCGAGGAGGACGCGGTCGTCGAGGTGGGCCATCACGGCGCGGGCGAGGACTAGACGCTCGACGTCGCGGCCGAGGCGGATCATGTCGGCGACCTCGTCGCGGTGGTCGACGCGGGTCACGTCCTGGGCGATGATCGGGCCGGCGTCGAGCTCGGCGGTCACATAGTGGGCGGTGGCGCCGATCAGCTTGACGCCGCGCTCGTAGGCGCGGTGGTAGGGGTCGGCGCCGACGAAGGCGGGGAGGAAGCTGTGGTGGATGTTGATCGCCGGCGCCCCCAGCTTGCGGAGGAACTCGGGGGAGAGGATCTGCATGTAGCGGGCCAGGACGAGGAGGTCGGCGCCATTCAGCAGCGCCAGCGCCTGGCGCTCGGCCGCGTAGCGCTCGGCCGGGTCGACGGGGACGTGGTGGAAGGGGAGGCCGACCGCTTCGGCCTGGCCCGCGTGATCGGGATGGTTGGAGAGGACCGCGACCAGCTCGCCGCCGAGGTCGCCGTTGCGCCAGCGCCAGAGCAGGTCCGAGAGGCAGTGGTCCTCGCGGCTGACCATGATCGCCACCCGCTTCGTCCGCGCCGCGTCGTGGAACTCGTAGTCCATCGCGAACGGCTCGCCGATCTCCCGCGCGAAGCGCATCTCCAGCGCTTCGCGCTCGTCCTCGGGAACGTGGTCGAAGACCATCCGCATGAAGAAGCGGCCCTCGGCGCTCGAGTGCTGGTCGACGTCGACGATGTTGAGCCCGGACTCGGCGAGGAAGCCGCTGACACGGGCGATCAGCCCCGGCTGGTCGGGGCAGGCGAGCAGCAGCCTCGTGGTCGGTGCGTCTCCCATCCGTCGATGATCGCGGATAGATTGGAGTCGATGCGGATCGGAGCGATTCCGGACGGGGCGGTCGAGCGGATCGGGCTGATGCTCGGACAGCTGCCGACCCCTATCGGCGAGGCGATGTACGCGATGCCGCTGGCGCGCTCTCTGCAGGTGGCGCAGCGGACCGGGATCCTCGGGGCGCTGGCCGAGGGGCCGCGGGAGCCGACCGAGCTGGCCGAGCACCTCGGCCTGCAGCCGACCGGGACGATCCGGGTCCTCGACGTGATCGCCTCGATGAAGCACGTCGCGCAGCGGCCCGACGGGCGCTACGAGCTGACCAAGAGCGGACGCAAATGGCTCGATCCGCGCTCGGACACCTACCTCGGGGACTTCCTCGCCGACACCGCCTACTACTGGGACTGGTACGCGAAGCTCGAGGACCTGGTCCGCGACGGGACCCACGCCGAGCTGCACGAGAAAGGGCCGGAGGACCCCTACTGGCGCTCCTACATCCGCGGCCAGTACCAGCTGGCGCGCCTCTCCAGCGCCGAAGTCGCGAAGGCGATCCCGCTGGCGAGGGGCGCGCACTCGATCCTCGACGTCGCCGGCGCCCACGGCGAGTTCTCGATGGCGCTCTGTCGCCGCCACGAGGGGCTGCGGGCGACGATCGTCGACCTGCCGGGCAGCGCCAACGTCGGCAGGGAGATCGTCGCCGAGGCGGGGATGGGCGACCGCGTCCGCTACCTGGTCGGCGACATGTACGAGGTCGACTACGACGGCCACTACGACGGCGCCCTCTGCTTCAACATCATCCACCACCTCTCGCCGGAGCAGATCCGGGCCCTCTTCGCCCGCATCCGCGCGGTCCTGCGGCCGGGGGCGCCGCTCTGCGTCCTCGACCTCTACGACCGCCCCGGCGGGCAGCGTGCCAACCTCGCCTCCGTCCTCGGCCTCTTCTTCCACCTCACCTCCGGTGCCGACACCTACACGGTCGAGGACGTCTCCCGCTGGATGGGGGAGAGCGGCTACGGCAAGGCCGAGGTGAAGTCGTTCCGGCGGCTGCCGGACCTGCGACTGCTGGTCGCAAGAGCAGTCTGAAGCCGCAAATTCGCGACCAGAGTCACCTCGGCTTTCGCTGCGTTCGTGCCTGAGCTAGTGCGAAGCCGCACGAATTATCGCCGAAGTGTGATGCTGCCCACACACGAGATCGGCGCGAACCCTCACGGTTTCGCGCTTGCTCACAAAACGCAAACATTTCACCCCGATCTTGCTCATCCTGCTCGTTTTCCCCGCGGCCGCGCTGGCCGCTGATGGAGGGGGAGCAGCCAACGGTCCGAGCGTCGGCCAGGCTGAGGTCGCGCCGGCCGCGGCGCTGCGGCGGCCGGTCGACCGCTTCCACCGCGTCGTCAAGGCGGTAGCCGCCGACATCCGCGCCGAGGAACGCGCCGAAGCGCGGCGCCGTCAGCGCGAACGCGAAGAAGCCTTCGCCGAGCTGCCCGGCGGCGTCTCGATCGCGACCCTGGAATCGATTGCCTCCTGCGAGTCCGGCGGCGACCCGACCGCGGTTTCCTCCGACGGCACCTACCGGGGCAAATACCAGTTCGACTACGGCACCTGGGAATCGATGGGCGGCAGCGGCGACCCCGCCGCGGCCCCCGAGGCCGAGCAGGACTACCGCGCCGCCCTCCTCTACGCGACCAGCGGCTCCAGCCCCTGGCCGATCTGCGGCTAAAAGCGCGCCTGCGGCGCAGTTCGGCGTTCGTCCTTTCCTGGGCATATGTCCGGAAAAGGACGAACGCCGACGGGCGCATCTACGATGCGCGCGATGGCTGAGGAGCCGATAGAGGCGGGCGAGGAGCAGGTTCCAGCGCCCGACGCCGAGGGGCCGAAGCGGAAACCGCCGAAAGAGGCGGTCGCGGAGGCACGGGTGCGGGCGCCGACGCGCGGCAACCGCAGGCTCGAGAGCTTCCTCGACGCCGTCAACTCCGACGATCAGGTGCGGGCCTGGTGGTACATGACCCAGGTCCAGTCGGAGCGGCTGGGGATGTCGGACCACTCCTGGGTCCACATGCAGATCGTCCTCAACATCGCCCTGCGGCTGCTGCGGCTGCTGCTGCGTGCCGGGGTCGAGCCGGCGATGGTCGCCGACCACGGGATGCGCGACCGCGACGCCGAGGTGGTCGTCGCCGGCGGAGCGCTGCTCCACGACACCGGGATGTCGATCCACCGCGCCGACCACGAGGCCTACTCGCTCTTCCTCGCTAACGGCGCCCTCCAGCGCCTCCTCGCCGACGTCTACAAGGAGCCGGAGCGGACCATCGTCGCCTCGGAGATCCTGCACGCGATCATCGGCCACCGTCGCCGCGGCGAGCCCTACACGCTCGAGGCCGGCGTCGTCCGCGTCGCCGACGCGCTCGACATGGCCCAGGGCCGCACCCGCACGCCGATCGAGTCCGGGCACGAGGGAATCCACTCGATCTCCGCCGCCGCCGTCGACGAGGTCCGGATCGGGGCGGGGGAGGAGCGGCCGGTGCGGATCGAGATCCAGTTGAACAACAGCGCCGGGATCTTCCAGGTCGACGACCTGCTGGCGACGAAGATCCGCGGCACCCCGCTCGAGGGCCGCCTCGAAGTGGTCGCCAAGGTCGAGGGGGAGACCGAGAAACGCCTCCTCTCGGGCTTCCGCCTCACCTAAAGCGACTTACCCACCGGCGTCGAGCTGTTCGACCAGCGCCCGCACCCGACGCTCGATCACCTCGCGCGTCGCCCGAACCGCCTCGACCGGCTGGCCCTTCGGGTCGCTCAGGTCCCAGTCGAGGTAGCGCTTGCCGGGGATGTACGGGCACTCGTCGCCGCAGCCCATCGTCACCACCACGTCGGCCCACTCGGCGTCCTCGCGCGAGAGCTTGCGCGGCCGGCGGGGGCTGAGGTCGATCCCCAGCTCCTCCATCACCTCGACCACCTCGGGGTGGACGCGGTCGGCCGGGGTCGTCCCCGCCGAGCGCGCCTCGTGCCGGCCGGCGGCGGCGCGGGCGAAGAGCGCCTCGCTCATCTGCGAGCGGCCGGCGTTGTGGAGGCAGACGAAGAGGGCACGGGCCATCAGGTCGCCTCCGCGGCCGCCTCGGCGTGGTGCTCGCCCCGGACCAGCTGGTAGGCGAGCGCCCCGACCGCGGCCCCGAGGGGCGGCGCCAGCAGGTAGATCCAGAGGTCGTGGAGCTCGCCGGAGACAAGCGCCGGACCGAGCGAGCGGGCCGGGTTCATCGAGGCGCCGGTGACCGGCCCGCCGAAGAGGGCGTCGAGGCCGACAGTGCCGCCGATCGCGATCGCCGCCGCGGCGCCGACGGCGCGGGTGTCGGTGGCGACGGCCATGATCACGAACATCAGGAAGGCGGTCAGCACGACCTCGTAGGCGAAGGCGCTGCCGACCCCGACGGTGGGCAGAGTCGTCCCCAGCCCGGCCGGCTGGCCCGGCCAGACGGCGGCGAGGAGCGCGGCGGCGAGGAGCGCGCCGAACGCCTGGGCGGCCAGGTACGCCCCGGCCTCGCCGCGGGGGAAGTGGCGGGTGAGGGCGAAGGCGAGGGTCACGGCGGGGTTGAGGTGCGCGCCGGAGAGGTGCCCGGTGGCATAGACCATCGCCATCACGATCAAGCCGAAGACGAGGCCGATCCCGACCACTCCGAGGCTGCCGGGATGTTCGGCCTCGGCGACGATCGCGCCGCAGCCGGCGAAGACCAGGGCGAAGACGCCGATCCCCTCGGCGGCGGCGCGGCGGAGGAGGTCGGGTCGGGCGCCCATCGCCTCAGCAGCAGGCGGCCGCGGGCGCGAAGACCTCGCGCACCGAGTCGAGGGCGCCGGGGACGAGGGCGAAGTAGCTGCGGGTGCCGCGGCTCTCCCGT
>Ga0247786_1000060_pt1 | contig 12617 bp, 16 predicted proteins | sample UWRJS066202C4_FD_179917 | JGI IMG/M metagenome (GOLD analysis project Ga0247786, IMG submission 179917) | Soil microbial communities from Arlington Agricultural Research Station in Wisconsin, United States - UWRJ-S066-202C-4 | ecosystem: Environmental > Terrestrial > Soil > Agricultural land... | reverse complement strand
ACGAGTCCAGCTGCTCGCGGGCCTGGCGGGCCAGCACGCCGAGGTCGCCGGAGTCGATCCGCACGGCGCCCAGCTCGGGACCCGCGGCCTTCACCGCGAGGGCGATGCCGTTGGTGATGTCGTAGGTGTCGACCAGCAGGGTGGTGTCCGCGCCGAGGGCCTCGACCTGGCTGCGGAACGCTTCCTCCTCCGTGTCGTGCAGCAGCGTGAAGGCGTGCGCGCACGTGCCGGCCGTCGGGATGCCGTGGCGCCGCCCGGCCTCCAGGTTCGACGTGGCCGTGAACCCGGCCAGGTACGCGGCCCGCGCGGACGACACGGCGGCCTCCTCGTGCGTGCGCCGGGAGCCCATCTCGATCATCCGACGGCCGTTCGCCGCACCGACCATCCGGGCCGCGGCCGACGCGATCGCGCTGTCGTGGTTCAGGATCGACAGCGCCAGCGTCTCCAGCACGACGCCCTCGCCGAACGACGCCCGCACCGACAGCAGCGGCGAACCGGGGAAGTACAGCTCGCCCTCGGGGTAGCCGTCGACCTCGCCGGTGAACCGGTAGTCCGCCAGCCACGCGAGCGTCCGCTCGTCCACCACGTTCGCCTCGGCGAGCTGAGCCAGTTCCGCCTCCCCGAAGCGGAAGTCCCGGATGGCGTCCAGCAGGCGGCCCGTTCCGGCGACGACGCCGTAGCGCCTGCCCTCGGGCAGCCTGCGGGCGAACACCTCGAAGACGCAGGGCCGGTCCGCCGTCCCGTCGCGCAGCGCGGCGGCCAGCATCGTCAGCTCGTAGTGGTCGGTGAGCAGCGCGGTCGACATGGTCAGGAGCCTAGGCTCGCCCCTCTCCGCCGCGCAGCGGATGCCCCTATGGGGTGCACCACGGTTTGTCGCCCCTCGGAGCGCCACCGGAGCGTGGGCCATGACACCATTGGCGGTATGACCACGCCCGTCGAGCATGAACGGACGCAGGTTGAGCCGGAAGGCGTGGAGGTCCGCGCCGAGGACAGACCATGGCAGGCCGTGGTCTGGAACGACCCGGTGAACCTGATGTCCTACGTGACGTACGTGTTCCAGAAGCTGTTCGGCTACAGCAGGGACCAGGCGACCAAGTTGATGTTGGACGTGCACCACAAGGGCCGCGCGATCGTGTCCTCGGGAACCAAGGACAAGGTCGAGGTGGATGTGAAGAAGCTGCACGCCGCCGGCCTCTGGGCGACCATGCAGCGCGCGTCGTGAAGAAGTGGAGCCGCGACGGCGACATCGTTGTCGGCCGTTTCGACCGCCAGGAGGCGGCCGTGGTGCGCGGTCTGGTCAGCCAGATCCAGGACATGCTGATGGCACGTGCCGAGGAAGCGCCGCAGGACGAGCTGTCCGAGCTGACGGGGATCCGAACAGGCCCGTCGACAGCGCCGGACGACCCGATCCTGGGCAGGCTGCTGCCGGACTTCCACCGGCTCGACCCGGACTCGCCCGATCCCGGCGACCTCGACTCGGCCGCCGCGCTGCGCTCGCTGCACGAGCCGGAGCTGCTGGACCTCAAGACCGGTGTCGCCGGTGTCGTGCTGGACACCTGCCCGCCCGACGGCGGTGAGGTCCGGTTGCGGCCGGACCAGGCCGAGGCGTGGCTGGCGTCGCTCAACGACGTCCGGCTCGCGCTGGGCACGGCGCTGGACGTGAACGACGAGATGCCGGAGGAGCTGCCGCCGGACGACCCGCGGTCACCGCACCTCGGCGTCTACCACTGGCTGACGTGGGTGCAGGAGACGCTCGTCGAAGCCGTCATGTCGTGATCGCCGGGGTGTCCGTGGGCCGCTCCGGCGGGGTGACCGTCGTGCTGGTGCCCGAGGGCGCCGTGGCGGGCGTCGACACCCGCGGCGCCCCGCTCGGCACGCGGGAACTCGACCTGCTGGACCCGTCGAACCTCGTCGAGCTGGTCCACGCCGTGTGCGTGCCCAGCGGTGGCACGAGAGGGCTGGCGGCGGTGGACGGTGTCGTCCGCCGGCTCGCCGAGGGGAACCACGGCTTCCCGGTCGGCGCCGAGCCCCACCAGGTCGTGCCGCTCGTGCCCGCCGCCGTGGTGTTCGACGGCGACCCGTCGACGTCCGAGGACGGGTACGCCGCCTGCGCGACGCCCGTCGAGATCGGGGCGTCCACCAGGGTCGGCGAGCACACGATCGGCGGGTTCGCGCTGCCCGGCGTCGGGGTCGTCGTCACGGACGCCGTCCTGAGCAAGGCCCAGTGCCGCCGGATCGCCGTCTCCGCCCACGACGGTCTGGTCCGCTCGGGTCACCGGGGGCCTGCCACGGTGTTCGCCCTCGCCACCGGCCGTCGGGAACTCGTCGCGCCGTTCGAGCTGGACCAGCTCGCCACGGCCGCGACGGACCTGCTCGGCCCGGTGTAGTGCGTGTTCTCACACGGCGGGACACCTTCCGCCACCACGTAGGATGGACACGTGTTGGTGATTCGCCGTGACCTGGTGGAAGCGATGGTGGCGCACGCCCGTCGCGACCACCCGGATGAGGCATGCGGCCAGATCGCGGGGCCCGAGGGCTCGGACCGCCCCGAGCGGTTCGTCCCCATGCTGAACGCCGAGCGCTCGCCGACCTTCTACCGCTTCGACGCGACCGAGCAGCTCAAGGTGCACCGGGAGATGGAGCGCAACGACGAGGTGCCGGTGGTCGTGTACCACTCGCACACGGCCACCGAGCCGTACCCGTCGCGCACCGACATCTCCTACGCCCAGGAGCCGGACGCGCACTACGTGCTGATCTCCACCAGGGACCCGGAGGAGCACGAACTGCGCTCCTACCGGATCGTGGACGGCGTCGTGACCGAGGAGCCGGTGCAGGTCGTCGAGTCGTACATGTTCGCCCACACCGGTGTAGACGACACCCCCGACGGCTCCTGAGCGCTGTCCCGCTCGTCCGTTGTCCCGCCCCTTCTCGGAGGTTCCCGCATGGCCATCACCGTCTCCATCCCCACCATCCTGCGCACCCACACCGGTGGGCAGAAGTCCGTCGAGGCCGCGGGCACGACGCTCGCCCAGGTCATCGACGACCTGGAGGCCAACCACGGCGGCCTGAAGTCCCGCCTGGTCAAGGAGGGCACGCTGCACCGGTTCGTGAACGTCTACGTCAACGACGAGGACGTCCGCTTCTCCGGTGGGCTCGACGCGGCCGTCAAGGACGGCGACAACGTGACGATCCTCCCGGCCGTCGCGGGGGGCTGACCTCCGTGGCCCGGTACGACTCGCTGCTCGACGCGCTCGGCGACACCCCGCTGGTCGGTCTGCCCCGGCTCTCGCCGTCGGAGAACGTCCGGATCTGGGCGAAGCTGGAGGACCGCAACCCGACCGGCTCGATCAAGGACCGGCCCGCGCTGGCCATGATCGAGGCGGCTGAGCGCGACGGGTCGTTGACGCCGGGCTGCACGATCCTGGAGCCGACCTCGGGCAACACCGGCATCTCGCTGGCCATGGCCGCCAAGCTCAAGGGCTACGGCCTGGTCTGCGTGATGCCGGAGAACACGTCGACGGAGCGCAAGCAGCTCCTCGCCGCGTACGGCGCCAGGATCGTCTACTCGCCGGCCGCGGGCGGCTCCAACCAGGCCGTGGCGACCGCGAAGGAACTGGCCAAGCAGAACCCGGACTGGGTGATGCTCTACCAGTACGGCAACCCGGCGAACGCGCTGGCGCACTACAACGGCACCGGCCCGGAGATCCTGCGCGACCTGCCGACCATCACGCACTTCGTCGCCGGTCTCGGCACGACGGGCACGCTGGTCGGCGTCGGCCGGTACCTGCGGGAGCACAAGCCGGACGTGCAGATCGTCGCCGCCGAGCCCCGCTACGGCGAGCTGGTCTACGGCCTGCGCAACCTCGAAGAGGGCTTCGTGCCGGAGCTGTACGACGCGTCCGTGCTCACCGGCCGGTACTCGGTCGGCTCGTACGACGCCCTGCGCCGCACCCGCCAACTGCTGGAGACCGAAGGCATTTTCGCGGGCATCTCGACCGGCGCCATCCTGCACGCGGCGCTCGCCGTGGCGGAGAAGGCGGCGGGCACCGGCGAACCGGCCGACGTGGTGTTCGTGGTCGCCGACGCGGGCTGGAAGTACCTGTCCACGGGCGCGTACGCGGGCACCCTGGACGAGGCGTCGGAACGCCTCGACGGCCACCTCTGGGCCTGATCCCTTGGCCTTCGAGTTCACCTCCGCCACCTGGAACATCGGCGGTGGGGCCGGCGGGCCCGGCCGCTGTTCGCCACTTCGGGTGAGGGCGAAGCCGGTTATCCTCCTCCGGTGAAGATCACGGTGCTCGGCTGTTCGGGCAGCGTGCCCGGTCCCGACCTGCCGACGTCGGGCTACCTCGTCGAGGCCGACGGGTTCGGCATCGTGGTGGACATCGGCGCGGGCACGTTCGGGAAGCTCCAGACGCACTGCTCGCCGTTCGACGTCGACGCGGTGCTGCTGTCGCACCTGCACCTGGACCACTGCGCGGACTTCGCCGCGCTCACGACGTTCCGAAGACAGCACCCGCGCCCGCCGTACGACCCGCGCGTGCGCAAGCTGCCCGTGCACGCGCCGACCGGAGCGTCGGTGCGACTGGCCAACGCGCACGCCGCCAGCCGCTCCGAACCCGAGTCCCTGGAAGACGTCTTCGAGTTCTCCACCCTCCGGCCCGGTGAGTTCCGGCTCGGGCCGTTCACCGTCGTGGTCGCGCGGATGCGGCACATCTGCGAGGCGTACGGGTTCCGCTTCGAGTTCGGCGGCCGGTCGCTGGTGTTCTCCGGCGACACGGCCGCCTGTCCGGAACTGGTCGAGCTGGCCCGCGGCGCGGACGTGCTGATGGCCGACACCGCGTGGCAGGACCGCGGGTCGCGGCCGGACAACCTGCACATGAGCGGCCGCGAGGCGGCCGAGATCGCGACCGAGGCCGGGGTGGAGCGGCTGCTGCTCACCCACGTGCTGCCGTGGTCGGACCGCGACGCCGTGCTGGCCGACGCGGTCCGCGTGTTCCCCGGCCGGTCGTCACTCGTCGAGCAGGACGCCGTCTACGACGTGTAGCCGTCACGCCGCGACGGGTCGGTCCCAGTCGATGTGGTGGCGCTGCTCCAGGCCGAGCATCTTCTCCGGCGTCAGGAACGTCTTCAGCGCCAACGGCATCACCACCCCCATCACAGCGCTCGCGACGGGCCCGAAACCCTTGGTGCCGTTGGTCTTCGCGGCCCGCGCGGCGATCTTCTCCACCCGCGGCCTGCGCAGCCGCTCGTACGCGGCGAACGCGCTCGGCACGTCCGGCAGGTCCCGCAGGCACCGGGCGAGCTGCACCGCGCTCTCCGCGGCCAGCGACGCGCCCTGGCCGGAGCTGGACGACGGCGCGTGCGCGGAGTCGCCGACGAGCACCATCCGGCCGCGGTGCCACGTCGGCACCTTCGGCAGGACCTCCATGGACCCGAACGCGGACAGCAGCGCCGGATCGGTGTGCGCCACCAGGTCCCGGCCGGGCACGTCGTCGGCGTACACCTCGCGCAACCGCCGGAGCCACTCCGCCGCGGGCACCTCGCGGGCCTGTGCGGACGTCATCCTGGGCTGGTGCGGCAGGTTCCCGAACCACGACGTGCGGCCGTCGGGCTGGATCCAGTAGCCGAGGAACGCCCGCCTGCCGAACACGAAGTAGGTGGCGTCCGGCTCCACGTCCACCGCGACGTCCGCCGCCGCGCCGAAGTTCAGCAGCGGTACGTAGGACGAGCCGGGCGCGGCCGGGTCGATCAGCGACCGCACGGTCGAGTTCACGCCGTCCGCGCCGACCAGCACGTCGGCCGACGCGGTGGTGCCGTCGGCGAACCGCGCGGTCACGCCGTCCGGGCCCTCGTCGACGCCCACCAGCCGCTTGCCGAGTTCGGTGCGCACGCCCTCGGCGGCCGCGTGGTCGTGCAGCACCCGGTACAGCTCGGACCGCCACATCGTCCGGCTCGGCGCAAGGTCCGGCAGCGCCTCGAACTCGACGAGCACCCGGCCCCGGCCGTTGGCCATGACGGTCCGCCGCATCGGCAGCCCGACCGCCTCCACGACCTCCCGCGCGCCGACGGCCTCCAGCGCGTCCAGGCCGTTCGGCGCCACCGTCAGCTGGCCGCCGATGCCGTCGGCGGTCGTCCGGTACGCCTCGTACACGGTCGCTTCGACGCCCGCCCTGCGCAGGGCCAGCGCCGTGACCGGTCCGGCGAGCCCGCCACCGATGACCAGCGCCGTCTTGACTCCGCTCATGTCTCCCCCTCGAACATCTCCTGCCACTTCCGGACGTACTCCGGCTCCCTGAGCTGCGCGACGAGGGTCGTGACGAAGCGGACCTCGGCGTCGAGCACGGCGAGGCGGTACTCCTCCTCCACCACGAACACCCACTCCAGGCCGCCGTCGAGGGAGTCCTTGACGTCGGCGCGGATCTGCTCGGCCTCCTCGGACAGCGCCACCAGGCGTTGGCCGAGCAGGTCGACCGCGTCGGCGGGGGACAGCACGACCAGCAGCGACAGCGCGACCCCGAACTTCGGGAACTCGTGCTCCGGCTTGGCGACCAGGTCCCGCAGCCAGTCGTACAGCTCGGCCCTGCCCTCGTCGGTGAGCGCGTAGATCGTCCGTTCCGGCCGCTGGGTGTCGCGCACCGTTCCGTCCTCGGCGATGAAACCGGCCTTGAGCAGCTGTTCCACGACCATGTACAGCGAGCCGCGGGTGTACTTGATGTTGCGCCCCTTGTCCTGGAGCGTCAGCCGCCGCCCGATCTCGTACGGGTGCGTCGGTCCCATCAGCAGCTGGGCGAGCACCGCCAGGGCCAGTGGGTTCGACACCTTCCGCCGCTTCGCCACGACATCCTCATCTCGTAGTCAGGATCGACTATCTATGTTCGAATAGTCGATGTCAACTATTCCGGTGGCCGCACCCGACCACCGGAAGGTCCAGGGAGAACTCAGCCCGCGAACGCGAACGACGGCAGGCCGACGCCGAGGTCGGGCAGCACCAGCACCGAACCGGACAGCGGACGCGCGGCCAGCGCGGACTCGTCCAGGCCGGTCCGGGCGGTCGTGACGTACAGGTCGGTCAGGTCGTCGCCGCCGAAGCAGCACGCGGTCGGCTGGTCGACCGGCAGCGCGATCTCGCGGTCCAGCACGCCCTCGGGGGTGTAGCGACGTACGGCCGCCCCGCCCCACAGCGCCACCCAGACGCAGCCGTCGGCGTCCACGGTCAACCCGTCCGGGCTCCCGGACGTGCCCTCCACCGAGCACAGGGGCCGCCGCCCGGTGGCCTCGCCGGTGTCGGAGTCGTAGTCCAGCACGTCGATCCGCTGCTCCGGCGTGTCGATGTAGTACATCCGCGAGTGGTCCGGGCTCCAGCCGATGCCGTTGCTGATGGTCACGGCGTCCAGCACGACCTTCGCCGCGCCGGACGGCTCGACGCGGGCCAGCCAACCGCCACCCGCGGCCGTGTCGTAGCGCATGGTGCCCGCCCACAGCCTGCCCGCCGGGTCGACCGCCGCGTCGTTGCCGCGAACCCCGTCGCGGGCCCAGTAGACGAGCCACGTCTTGCCGCCGTCGCGGTCGACGAGCGCGATCCCGTCCCGCAGGTTCAGCACCAGCCCGCCCATCGACCGGGGCTTCGCCGCGCCAACGTGCTGGGGCACCGACAGCACCGCGTCGTCGTTCCTGGCGGGCGCGTACCGGTGCACCTCACTGGCGAGGACGTCCACCCACACGAGGGTGGAGCTCGCCCGGTCCCAGGTCGGTCCCTCGCCCAGTTCGGCCTGGATGCGCACCGCTACTTCGATCGACACGGGGACCACCTTAAGCGGCCACCCCGTTTTCGCGTTCCCGCACGTAACCTGGACCCGTGGACCAGACTCAGGTGCAGGCGCCGAAGCAGCTGTCCAAGCGGATCGTCCCGCCGAAGCCGCTGCTGTCGGCGGCCGTCGTCGTGGGGTTCGTCGCGCTCCTCTTCGTCATCGAGGGCGTCGACACCGCGCTGGGCCACACGCTGGACGGCGACGGGGTGATCCCGCGCGACTTCAGCCAGTGGGACAACCTGATCTGGTACCCGCTGCTGCACGCGGGCTGGAGCCACCTGACCGGCAACGCCGTGCCGCTGCTGGTGCTCGGCTTCCTCGCCACCTCGGGCGGCCTCAAGCAGTTCGCGCAGGTCACGGCCGTCATCTGGCTGGCCAGCGGGCTCGGGATCTGGCTCGTCGGGTCGACCGCCAGCCACATCGGCGCGTCCGGGCTGATCTTCGGCTACCTCTCGTTCCTGTTGGTGCGCGGCATCTTCGCGCGCGCACCGTGGCAGATCGTGGTGGCCGTCCTGGTGTTCGTCGCGTACGGCTGGGCGCTCTGGGGCGTGCTCCCCGGCCAGCCCGGCGTGTCCTGGGAAGGCCACCTGTTCGGCGCGGTCGGCGGCGTGCTCGCCGCCTGGGGAGTGGCCAGGGACGCCCGCCGGGTGTCGACGCCCACCCCGGCTAGTCTGCCGATGTGACTTCCGCGGACGCCCCGATCGGCATCTTCGACTCCGGGGCAGGCGGTCTCACCGTCGCACGGGCGATCATGGACCAGCTGCCCGGCGAACGGATCCGGTACATCGGCGACACCGCGAACGGCCCGTACGGGCCGCTGCCGATCGCCGACGTCCGCAAGCACGCGCTGGCGCTCGCGGACCGGCTCGTCGCCGACGGCGCCAAGATGATCGTGATGGCCTGCAACACCGCGTCCGCCGCCTGCCTGCGCGACGCCCGTGAACGCTACGACGTGCCCGTGGTCGAGGTGATCGTCCCGGCCGTGCGGCGCGCGGTCGCCGCCACCCGAACCGGCCGCATCGGCGTGATCGGCACCGCCAGCACGATCACCTCCGGCGCGTACCAGGACTCGTTCGCCGCCGCCCGCGACGTCGAGGTGACCGCGGTGGCGTGCCCCCGGTTCGTCGACTTCGTGGAGCGCGGCACCACGTCGGGCCGCCAGGTGCTCGGCCTCGCGCAGGCGTACCTGGAGCCGTTGCAGCAGGCGGACGTGGACACCGTCGTCCTCGGCTGCACGCACTACCCGCTGCTGACCGGCGTCCTCCAGATCGTCGTGGGGCAGGACGTGACGCTGGTGTCCAGCGCCGAGGAGACGGTGAAGGACGTCATGCGGGTCCTGAACGAGCGCGACCAGTTCCGCGAGGGTGAGCCGGACCAGCGGTTCAGCTGCACCGGCGACCTGGCGGCGTTCGCCAGGTTGGCCCGCCGTTTCCTACCCCAACTGGGTGTTTCCGCGTTTCACGCCCTGGGGTGACGTGCGAGGCTCGCACGCGTGCTCTTGACGATTCTCGGCTGCTCAGGCCGCTTACCGGGCCCCGACGCGGCGGCCTCCGGCTACCTCGTGGAGGCCGACGGCTTCCGCCTCGTCCTCGACTTCGGCAGCGGCGTCCTCGCCGCGCTCCAGACCCGGTGCGACCCGTTCGCCATCGACGCGCTCGTCGTCACAAGGCTGTGGCCCGACCACTGCAGCGACCTCACCGCGCTGACCGTGCTGCGCCGGTACCACTCGAACCCGCCCTACGACACGACCGCGCGGAAGTTGGAGGTGCACGCGCCGAGCGGGGCGCCGGACCGGTTCGCCAGGGCGTACGCCGAGAACGACGAGGAACTCGCGATCACCGACCTGTCCGACGTGTACGACTTCCGGCCGCTGGTGGAGGGCACCATCCGGCGCGGGCCGTTCGAGATCAGCGCCGTGCGGATCGGGGAGGCGTACGGCCTGCGGATCGCCACCGCCGAGGCGTCGCTGGTCTACGGCTCGGCGCCGGAACTCGCGTCGGGCGCCGACGTGCTGCTGGCCGAAGCGGACCGCCAAGCGGGCACCGTGGCGACCACCGCCGGTGTCGGCATGCTGATCCTCACGCACATCGCGCCGTGGGACGACCCGGACCCGCTGCTCGCCGCCGCGCGGGCCGCGTTCACCGGACCGGTGGAACTCGCGCGGCAGGGCACCAGCTATCGGATTGGTTAGCCGCGGTCGTGGGTATCCGCAGCTACCCACCACTTGGAGGACGAAGATGGCCACCGACGTCGTCGAGCTGATCCTGGCCGACCACCGCCGGTTCGAGGAGCTGTTCCGCGACCTGCGCGACCGCACCTCGGACCGCACCGCGCTCCTGGGCGACCTCGCCGAACTGCTCGTCGCCCACGCCGAAGCCGAGGAGACCAAGGTCTACCCGGCGTTGAAGCGCTACAAGGAGGTCGACAACGACGAGGTCGACCACGGCGCCGAGGAGCACGCGGAGGGCCACCAGGCCCTGCTCGCGCTGATGGAGATCTCCGACACCGAGTCGGAGGAGTGGGAGGAGAAGCTCGAAGAGCTGGTCGAGGCCCTCAACCACCACGTCGACGAGGAGGAGCGGACGATCCTCAACGACGCCCGCACCGAGGTCGCCGACGACCGCCGCGAGGAACTGGGCAAGGAGTTCCTGGAGGAGCGGCAGGAGCGGATCTCCGACGGCTGCGGCGACATCGAGTACGTCCGGCGGCTCGCCAAGGCCACCGCGGACCGCGTGGACTAGTTCGCGGGTCCCCGCCGCACCGGTACGGGTGCGGCGGGGATCGACTAGTTTTCCCGGCGTGTCGAACATCGAGGTCCGCCAGACCGCGCAACACGTCTTCACCGCGTCCAACGGCCGCGGCGCCGAGGTCCGGATCGGCCGCAAGGACCAGGACGGCTCGTTCAGCCCCGTCGAACTCCTGCTCGCCGCCGCGGCCGGGTGCGTGGCCGTGACAGCGGAAACCCTGCTCACCCGCCGGGTCGGCGAGTTCACCGCGCACGCCGAGCACGTCAGCGCCGAAGGCGCGCACGAGGTGGCGACCGTGCCGATCTCGCTCGACTACGACCTGTCCGGGTTGGACGACGCCCAACGCGCCGCCCTGGAGACGGTGGTGCGCCGAGCCGTCGACCAACTCTGCACCGTCACCCGAACCCTGAAGGCCTCCGCGACAACACCGCTGACCCTGCCCAGTTGACGCAGGGGTACCCGTCATTCAGGTCGCGACCGCTTGACCTCATCCGCGGCGTCGCGAACACCCCGGCTCATGGCCCGCACCAGGAGTTCGGGGCGGTACCCGCCCATGTCCCTCGCCAATCGCCCCATCAGCTCTTGGTCGTCCAGCACGCGGAGCAACGTGGCGACGCCTTCGTCGTCGAGCAGACCCGGTATGCACGATCCCAGGAGCCAAGCCCCTGCCTGCGTCGGCTCGAAGTCGAACTCCTCCAGCGTGGCGAAGTGCTCGTCGTAGAGCCGATCCAGGTGGTTCTCGGACGAGTACCACTCGATCATGGTCCGCAAGTCGAGCGCGTCGCGGATGTCGTCGTGATGGCGATCTTGCCAAGCGAAGACCTTCAGGAGCACGAGTGCCGGGATCGACGGGACCTTCCCGGAGAGGTCGCCCGGCAGGACCACGGTCAGCGCCGAGTCGACCGCCTCACGAAAGCCGAGGGCGTTCATGACGTGGTCATCAGGCCACCTGATCTCCGATCCTTCTCGTACCTCGTCGATCCGAGCCAGCACCTGGGCGGCCAGGAGAACCTCAGAGTTGGTCGAGGCTCGCAAGTCGATCGTCACTGGTTCTGATCCTGTCCGCGTGCTCACGTTGACGAGGGTCGCCGGACGCGAGCAGGTCCGCGTAGATCAGCGTGGACGGCACGATCCACGACTGCTCCGCCATCGTCCAGAACCGTCGTCGTAGGTGGATGTTCCCGGCCTGTTCCGCGCGCGCCATGCGGTGCTTGCCGATGAGGGTGCGCGGCTGCTCGTCGGCGTAGAGGGTGAGGGTGGCCGGGACGAGGTGCTGGTCGAGGAGGCTCGCTCCGGCCTCGCCGCCGATCTGAACGTTCGACCGCGTCAGCTCGTCCTCCGAGTCCCGCCACCACGAGATGTCGGGGACCTCGAAGTCGCCGAGGGGCAGCGCTGGCGAGAGCCGTGTCGAGTAGGCCTCCGACCACCGGTTGAGCAGTTCCCCCGCCCTTCCCAGCCTGCGTTCTCCGGCAACGTCGTACAGGTAGCCCGACTTGGTCAGGTCGTCCACGACGGCTTGGGCCGTGCCGAGCGAGACCCCGCCGGCGCTTGCGAGTTCACGCAGCGGGGCCCCGGCCATGGTCGGCCAGCTGAGCAGGACGAACCCGACCTGCAGCCCCGCGCGGCTGAACGCCTTGGTCCCGAGCTGCGAGGACTTGACGGTGCGCCCATTCGCCTTGCGGCGACCCCGAACGTCGACGAGCACGTCGTCCCAAGCGATGTGCGCGTTGCCCGCCTCGTCGATGTAGTCGATCCCCCGTTCGCGCAACAGGGCCGCTGCCTGCTCGGTGATCGAACCGGCGACGAGCAGCGTGGGAAGCGAGGCGTGCGGGTGGAGGGCTGTCGCGAGTTCGGAGGGCACAGACCGCTGGAACACGACGGCATACGTCTGAGACGTGCCTGACCCACGACTGATCCGGGCCACCACGTCGGCGATGTGCTTCTCCACGTCGATCTCGAAGCCGAGTTCGCGCAACCGGTCGCCCAGCTCGGGGAACAGGGCGTGCTCGTTCAGAATTTCACCATGTTCATTTTTTCTGAACATGCGCTGATTTTGAAC
>Ga0247786_1000059_pt1 | contig 12752 bp, 10 predicted proteins | sample UWRJS066202C4_FD_179917 | JGI IMG/M metagenome (GOLD analysis project Ga0247786, IMG submission 179917) | Soil microbial communities from Arlington Agricultural Research Station in Wisconsin, United States - UWRJ-S066-202C-4 | ecosystem: Environmental > Terrestrial > Soil > Agricultural land... | reverse complement strand
ACCGAGATGCTCTACAGTCAGCTGGGTCTCACCACCGAGGTCATGAACGGCACGGCCGACGAGAAGACGATGCTCAACTACCTCTTCCGGACGATCGAGCCAATCGTGCAGGCCTTCACCGAGGCCATGATCCGTGCGTTCCTTACCCGGACGGCCCGTACCCAAGGCCAGTCTTTCTTGTACTTCCGTGACCCGTTCAAGCTCGTACCTATCAGCCAGGTAGCCGAGATCGTGGACGTGTTCATCCGGAACCAGGTGGCTACGGCCAACGACATGCGGCAGGCCATCGGCTGGAAGCCGTCCAACGATCCAAAGGCCGACGAGTTGAACAATCCGAACATGCCGGCCGAACCACCACAAGCTCCGTCGGAGCCGACTCAATCGACAACAACGAATTAGGAGGGAGACAGTCAAAATGGCAGTTGACAACGCCGATTTCAGCGGCTATGCCACGAAGGCTGGGCTCAAGTGCTCCGACGGCCGAACCATCACTCCTCAGGCCTTCCAGCACATGGACGGCAAGAGGGTCCCGCTGGTCTGGCAGCACGGACACGGAGATCCGAACAACGTTCTCGGCCACGCGATCCTGAAGGCGCTCAAGGACGGCGTCTACGCCTACGGGTTCTTCAACACCACCCCGTGGGGCAACCAGGCGAAGGCTCTGGTCGCTCACGGCGACATCGAGTCCCTGTCCATCTGGGCGAACCAGCTGGTGCAGAAGCAGAGCAACGTACTGCACGGCCAGATCAAGGAGGTCAGTCTGGTTCTCTCGGGTGCCAACCCCGGGGCGAAGATCGAGAACGTGTCGATCCGCCACGGCGAAGGCGACTTCGAGGAGCTGGAGGACGAGGTCCAGATCTGGTCCGGCGAAGCGATCAAGCACGAACTCGTTGTCGAGGACCCCACCGATGACGACGATGAGTCCGACGATGACGACGATGACGAGGACGATGAGTCCGACGAGAGCGTCGAGCACGCGGATGGCGACACCGTTCAGAGCGTCTACGACGCGATGACGCCGGATCAGAAGAACGTCGTTCACTTCCTGGTCGGCGCCGCCGTCGACGCCTGGAAGAGCGGCAGCATGGCTCAATCGGACACCTCCGACGACGCCGACGACAACGACGAGGATGGCCTCGCCCACCAGGAAGGAAACGACACCGTGAAGCACAACGTCTTCGACCAGACCGACGCCGGCAAGGGCCCGGCCGATCGCCCCCGTCGGTACCTCTCGCACGACGACATGCGGTCCATCATCGACTCCGTCGGGAACTACGGCGGCTCGCTGAAGCGTGCGGTCGGTGCGTGGGCCGAGGCTCACCTCGAGCACGGCATCAACGACATCGACACCCTGTTCCCGGAGGCGCGCAACCTCGACGCCACCCCCGACTGGAACAAGCGTCGGACCGAGTGGGTCGCCGGCGTGCTGGACGGCTGCGCCAAGACGCCGTTCTCGCGCATCAAGTCCCGTCAGGCCGACCTGACCCAGGAAGAGGCCCGAGCCAAGGGCTACATCAAGGGCAGCCTGAAGAAGGAAGAGTGGTTCGGGCTCACGTCCCGGACGACCGGCCCGACCACCATCTACAAGAAGCAGAAGCTGGACCGGGACGACGTCCTGGACATCACCGACTTCGACGTCGTCGCCTGGATGAAGGGCGAGATGCGGATCATGCTCGAGGAGGAAATCGCGCGCGCGATCCTCGTCGGTGATGGCCGCGAGGTGGACGACGAGGACAAGGTCAAGGACCCGGCGGCCGCGGCTTCGGGCGATGGCATCCGTTCCATCCTGAACGACGACGATCTGTACGCGCCGACGTTCAACGTCAACCTGGACGACGCCAGCTCGACCTACATGGAGCTGATCGAGGCCATCCTGCGGGCCCGCCGCCTGTACAAGGGCACCGGCACCCCGGCGATGTACACCACGGCCGCGGTCGTGTCCGAGCTGCTGCTCCTGCGCGACGCCAACGACCGTCGCTTCTTCCGGTCGCTCGACGAGCTGGCCGCCGAGATGCGCGTATCGAAGATCGTCGAGGTCGAGGTCATGGAGGCCGAGGAGTACGACGACGTCGTCGCGATCCTGGTCAACCTGGCCGACTACAACATCGGCACCGACAAGGGTGGCGAGGTCAACCTGTTCGACGACTTCGACATCGACTACAACCAGCTCAAGTACCTGATCGAGACCCGGCTCTCGGGCGCCCTGACCAAGATCCTCTCGGCCCAGGTGTTCCGCAAGACCGGTTCCGCCGTCACCCTGGTCACCCCGGCCGTGCCGAGCCAGACCGACGACGAGGTCACGATCACCAACACCACCGGCGTCACCTACAAGGTCTCGGCCTTCGACGGCGTCGTCACCTACAACGGCAGCCAGGTCGCCGTGGATACCACGGTCACCGCGTCCTTCCCGATCGTGCTGGCGGACGGTACCAGCGTCACGGTCGAGGCCACCCCGGCTTCGGCGTCGTACGCCCTGAACAACAACGTCGAGGACGAGTGGACCTTCACCTTCGAGGCGTAGTCTGGAGCGCAAATGGCAAGGTTCCGCGGCAAGATCGGCTACGGGATCGCTACCGAGGCTGCTAACGGTGTTTGGGAGGACGTGATCACAGAACGCACATATTCTGGAGACGTCATCCGAAACACCAGGCAGCTGACCGAGGCTGAGGCGAAAGTCAATGCCGATGTTAAGGTCAGTAACTCGATTAGCGTTGTCGCAGACGCTTACGCCGGCGAGCATTTCTTTGCCATTCGCTACATCAGATGGGCGGGGGCTCTGTGGACGGTAACAGACGTCGAAGTGCAGAGCCCTCGCCTCCTGTTGCGGTTGGGGGGTGTTTACAATGGGCCGACCGCGGACTGATCTGCAGGCCATTTTCGAGACGATTCTCGGAAACACCAATGCGTATTACCAGCCCCCACCAACCTTGCAGATGGCTTATCCGTGCATCGTGTACGATCCTGATCGCATGGACAGTGAGTTCGCCGACAACAGCCCGTATGTCTTGACGAGGCGATATTTGGTGACGACCATCACTCGGGATCCTGATAGTAGTCTCCCGATGCAAGTGGCTTCGTTGCCGATGTGCCTGATGAATCGAGCATATCGTGCAAACAACCTCAACCACCACGTGTTCATTCTCTATTTCTGAGAGGAAACCATGACTACCCTTGCTTGGGACCAGGTCGGTGAGCACTTCTACCAGACCGGCGTGGACCGCGGCGTCCTGTACCTCGCCACCGACGGCGTGTACGACAGTGGCGTGGCCTGGAACGGCCTGACCACGGTCACCGACGCTCCGACGGGCGCGGAGGCCACCGCGTTCTACGCGGACAACATCAAGTACCTCAGCCTCATGTCGATCGAGGAGTGGAAGGGCACCATCGAGGCCTTCACCTACCCCGACGAGTTCTGCGAGTGCGACGGCTCCGCTCAGCCGGAGACCGGCGTCTACGTGGGTCAGCAGCCGCGACGGATGTTCGGCTTCTCGTGGCGTACCCGCCTGGGCAACGACACGGAGGGCGAGGAGCTCGGCTACAAGATCCACATGGTGTGGGGTGCCAAGGCGTCCCCGTCCGAGAAGGCCTACGCGACGATCAGCGACTCGCCGGAGCCGCTGAACTTCAGCTGGGAAGCGTGGACGATCCCCGTCGGCTTCGACCCGGACGGCGACTACGCGGACCTGAAGCCCACGTCGTACCTGTGCATCGACTCGACCAAGGTGGCATCGGCCGACCTGGCGGAGCTGGAGGACTTCCTCTACGGCACGATCTCCGTCGACCCGGCTCTGCCGACCCCGGACGAGGTACTGGCGGTCTTCGCCGGCGCCCTGACCGTGGCCACGCCGGCCACGCCGACGTACGACTCGGGGACGGACATCATCACCATCCCGGGTACGACCGGCGTGCAGTACTACATCCCGGGTGTGGGCGACGTGGCGGCCGGTGCCTACGGCCCGATCGCTGCCAACACCTACATCAAGGCCCGTCCGACGGCCGGCTACAAGTTCCCCGACCCGGTCATCAACGCCTGGCTGATCACCTTCAGCTAATACCCTGCTCTGACTGAAAGGAGGCCAGAGAATGCTTCGGCTTACTGTTGTTACCGAGGAAGGCTTCAACGAAGCCACCCAAAGATTCGTTTCGGCAGAGACTTTTGTCGTTGAGCTGGAGCATTCTCTGGTCTCACTGTCAAAATGGGAGTCCAGATTCGAGAAGCCTTTCCTGACATCGAAAGACAAATCTCCGGAAGAGCTTATCGCCTATCTGGAGATGATGTGTCTCACTCCGGAAATTCCCCCGGAGGTTTTCCCGAAGTTCTCTCGGGACAATTTGGACGAACTAAACAAGTACATCAACTCGAGGCAAACCGCGACTTGGTTCAACGACAGAGATCAGCGGCCTAGCCGAGACGTGATCACATCCGAGTTGATCTATTATTGGATGGTTGCGTTCAACATCCCCTTCGAGTGTCAGTTCTGGCACTTGAATCGTCTCCTCACCCTCATCAAGGTGTGCAACATCAAGAACACGCCACCTCAGAAGGCCCGGAGAATGAACAGAGCAGAGGCGATGAGCCGTCAGAACAGTCTGAACGCCCAACGTAGAGCGGCAGCGAAGTCACGAGGCTGAGAGGAGGTCTGACATGGCGAAACTTACTTGGGATGACCCAGGCGAACACTTCTTCGAGATCGGCGTGGATCGAGGCGTTCTCTACGTCGGTGACAATGCAGGCGTAGCCTGGAATGGTCTGATCTCCGTCGACGAAAGTCCTACCGGAGGCGACCCGACGCCGTACTTCCTCGATGGTCTCATGTACCTAATGGTGCCCACGGCGGAATGGTTTGAGGCCACCATCACCGCCTTTCAGCGTCCGGCCGCGTTCGGTCCATGTGACGGTTCTTCGACCGGTGTTAACGGCATGATCATCACGGGTCAAAGGCGTCAGCCGTTCGGTTTGACCTACCGAACCATGATCGGTAACCAAGAGGATGGTCCAGACCATGGATATCTCATCCATCTGGTCTACAACGCGATGGTGGGACCATCCTCGAGGAACCACGCCACGATGGACGACGGCGTCAACCCTGCTCCATATTCGTGGCCGGTGAAAGCGAAGCCCGCGGTGGTACCGGGTTACAAGCCGACTTCGCACCTCATCATCAACTCGTTGACGACGCCACCAGATCTGTTGTCTGATCTGGAGGATGTTCTCTACGGTTCGAGTCTGGTGGCAGCAAGCTTGCCCACTCCCGAAGAGATATTCGAGCTGGGCTTCGGCATCATCGTCATCGACAACGGCGACGGCACATTCAGCGTCACTGGTCCGGATTCCATGGTGTTCCTGGTCGACCCGGACAACTACTCGATCACCAGTCCTTCACTCATATTCCTCGACGCCGACACGTTCGAGATCAGCTCCGTTTAGGAAGGAGGAGTTGTGGCTACTGTTACCGGCTATACAGCCGCGAAGATGCAAGAGATCGTCGATGGGACGGTGGAATCCGGCTACATCAACGGCTCTGGACATCTTATTCTCGTCCTTCACGACGCGACCGAGATCGACGCAGGCTCGGCTCTTCCCGCCCTACCCACTGCAAGCGACACCGTCGCCGGAATCGTGGAGTTGGCTACCAATGCGGAGACCATCACTGGTACTGACGCAACTCGGGCCGTCACGCCAGCAAGTCTGGCGGCTGCTAGCACTACTCTTGTCCCCGCGGCAAGCGACACCGTGGCTGGACGAGTCGAGCTGGCCACTAGCGCCGAGACCATCACTGGCACCGACACCGTACGAGCTGTCACGCCAGCAGGATTCGCCGCCGGTTTCGACTCCCGGCTAGGCACCAAGGGCCTCGACGCGCTGTCGGACGTCATCATCACGTCTGCGGCGATCGGCCATATTCTGCAGCATGACGGTTCCACGTTCGTGAACAAGGCGACGCTGGACCTGATCGGTGCCGCAGCTGGTACGGACGTTCTCTCCGTGAAGGTGACGGGTGACACGAACGTCCGAACTGTGATCAACGGAGATGGCTCGATCGAGTTCGGATCCGGGGCTGCCGCCGTCAACATCAAGATCTATCGATACGCCGATAACATTCTCGGCATCGATGACGGCATCATGATGACGGACCCCACCAAGCAGCTCAACATCGGTAACTCGGGTTCGACTGCCATCATCGCGGTCAAGGCCTCGGCGACAAGCGATGCCGTCTTCACTACTCGAGCCGGCGCCAGCGCTGACAGCTACTTCTACATGGACGCTCTCGGTGACCATTGGTGGGGTAACGGTACGGCTACTCAGGAGATCCAGCTGGGACGGACGGCGAACAACGCGCTTTCTCTCCAGACCGCCGATTTCCTGATTGCTACGGCCGGTCGGGGTCTTCGAATCAAGGAAGGCTCGAACGCCAAGATGGGTTCGGGTACCCTGGTCGGTGGCACGCTCACGGTCAACACCACCGCAGTGACTGCGAACTCGCGCATATTTGCGTTCTGCAACAGTCCGGGTGGTACTCCCGGGTTCCTTCGGTGCAGCGCTCGTGTTGCGGGTACCTCGTTCACCATCCTGTCCTCCAGTGGCACCGATACCTCGACATTTTCCTGGATCCTAATCGAGCCGGCGTAACAAGGAAGGAGCCTAATGCCGATCACATTCACGTCAAAAGGCTCCTGGAAGAAGTCTGAGGCGTTCCTTCTGGCCATGCAGAAGCTGGATATTATGGCGATCCTGAACAAGCACGGTGCGGCGGGGGTGGCTGCTCTGCAGGGAGTCACCCCTCAAGACACTGGTGCTGCGTCTCAGTCCTGGTACTACAAGGTTGAGCGTAAAGGGTCGTCATATTCCATCACGTGGAACAACTCAGATGTGGAGGGCGGTTTCCCAGTCCTAATCATGCTCCAGTTTGGGCACGCGACTGGAACTGGTGGTTACGTGCAGGGCTACGACTTCATCAACCCAGCAATCCAACCCATATTTGACCGGATCGAAGCTGACGTGAGAAAGGCGGTGACCTCCGCATGAGCAGTGTCGACGATCGCGTAGTTGGCATGAAGTTCGACAACGCGCAATTCGAAGCGGGTGTGAAGCAGACGCTCGCATCTCTTCAGGCTTTGAACAAGAGCCTGATGATGGAGGGCGCCACCAAGGGCTTCAGTGAGGTTTCGGCGGCGGCTCAGCACGTTCAGCTGGGTCATATTGCCGAGAGCGTGGACAACATCGCCAGCAAGTTCAAGGCGATGTCGGTGATTGCGATTTCTGCTCTGGCTACCATCGCTAGCCAGGCAGTAATGGCTGGTGCTTCGATTGCCAAGTCGCTCACCATCGATCCGATCAACCAGGGTTTGCAGGAATACCAGACCAACATCAACTCGATCCAGACGATCCTGTCGAACACTCGGTGGCAGAACACCGGCCTGACTGAGGTCAACAACGCTCTGGATACGTTGAACAAGTACTCTGACCAGACGATCTACAACTTCAGCCAGATGGCTCGGAACATTGGTACATTTACTGCAGCAGGTGTCAGCCTGGAAGTAGCAACCGGTGCTATCAAGGGCATCGCGAACCTCGCCGCGGTTTCTGGTTCAAACGCCGAGCAGGCGTCGATGGCCATGTACCAGTTGTCTCAGGCCCTGGCTACCGGAACAGTTAAGCTGATCGACTGGAACTCGGTCGTGAACGCCGGCATGGGTGGTAAGGTCTTCCAGGACGCCCTGATGGACACCGCTCGAGTGCATGGTGTGGCGATCGACAAGATGCTCAAGGACGCGGGAAGCTTCCGGTCCACTCTCGAGCAGGGATGGTTGTCTGCGGATATTCTGACTGAGACCCTGTCGCACTTCACAGGTGACTTGACGGAGCAGCAGATCATATCCATGGGTTACACCCAGCAGCAGGCCGCCGAGATCGTGGCGATGGGTAAGGATGCTCAGGACGCCGCCACCAAGGTCAAGACCATTACTCAGTTGCTTAGCACCCTTCGGGAAGCTGCGGGCTCTGGGTGGGCTAAGACCTGGCAGCTCATATTTGGTGACTTCGAGGAAGCTCGGAGTTTCTTCACCGACGCCAACAACGCACTTAGCGCAGTAATTCAGACGTCAGCAGATGCTCGTAATGCGTTGCTGTCGGACTGGAAAGCTATGGGCGGTCGGGCTGAGCTTATCGACGCTCTCCGTTTCGCCTGGGCAGACCTCAACGAGGTTCTGTTCATCGTGGGCAAGGCGTGGCGAGACGTATTCCCCGCTATGACCGCGAAGAATCTGTACGACATCACGCACGCGATCAAAGAGTTCTTCATTTCCATGCGTTTGGGTGAAGACACGATGGTCAACCTGCGTCGGACCCTCGCGGGACTGTTCTCTATCCTCGGCATCGGCTGGGATATTCTGAAGCAGGTCGTCCGTGTGTTGTTCAGTCTGTTCGGAATGCTCGGTGATGGGTCGGGTAATATTCTAAGGACGACGGCCAGTATCGGCGATTTCCTTGTCGCGTTGCGAAAGGCGATCAACGAGGGCGACGGTCTGGTGAAGTTCTTCGACGGGGTCAAGCGAGTCCTGACCCCGGTGGTTGTCCTGATCAACCTGGTAGCTAAGGCCATCGCCGATCTGTTCACCGGCTTCAAGCCAGGCGGTACGGCCGACGCGATCGTCGAGCAGTTCTCCAAGATGGGTAACGTCCTCAAGCCGCTGAGTCGAGAGGGCGAGATCCTTGCTGGGATCTGGAAGAAGCTTGTCCAGATTTTCAACAAGACGATGGATGTTCTCGGACCCATCGGTGACGCTCTCGAGTGGGTGGCCCAAAAGGTCGGTGGGTTCATCAAGGCGATGACTCTCGACGACGTTCTGCACACCCTCAACACGGGTGCTCTGATCGCGTTTGTTGTCGTTCTTCGAAACACCTTTGGCCGTGGTGGTATCACTGGCATATTCTCTCAGCTCACAAGCGTTCTGAGCGCGATGCAGACCACTCTTCAGGCGACGACGTTGCTGGAGATTGCCATCGCCATCGGCGTCCTGGCTATCGCTGTGTCTGTCCTTTCCAAGGTCAACGCGGACGATCTGGCCAACACCCTATCGGCTATCGCCATCATGTTCACACAGCTCCTCGCTGCCCTGGCTGTGATGACGAGAATGCCCGATACGAACGTCCTGAAGATTTACATCACCGCGGCGTCGCTTGTCGTGCTGGCTCTGGCCATCGACGCACTGGTTATCGCCGTTAAGGCCCTTTCCAAGTTGGACTGGGAAGAGCTGTCTCGAGGGTTGGTCGGCACAGCAGCTCTCATTGCTGCTGTCGTGGCCGCAGCTAACTTCATCCCAGAGAGCGCTAAGCTCATATCTGCGGGTGTCGGAATGGTTATTCTGGCTGCGGCAGTGAAGATTCTCGCCTCCGCCCTCAAGGATCTTTCCGGTCTGGACTGGGAAGAGATGGCAAAGGGTCTGACCGGTGTTGCCGGTTTGATCGGTTCTCTCACACTGTTCAGTCGGTTTGCCGGTGCAAATGCGGCCGGCATTGCGGCTGGGGCAGGTCTTGTTCTTCTGGCAACGGCCATCAAGATTCTGGCTAGCGCCATCATCGACGTGTCCGGCGTCTCGTGGGAGAACATCGGTAAGGGGATGACTGTCATCGCTGGCAGTTTGATCCTTATGGGTATCGCCATATCCTCCATCCCGCCCACAGCACCATCGGCGGCGGTTGGTGTTCTCCTGGTGGCCTCGGCCATCCTGATTCTCGCCAATGTGATGAAGAGCATGCAGGACATATCCTGGGGCAATGTAGCCCAGGGTATGGTAGTGATCGCAGCAAGCCTGGTCTTGATCGGTGCTGCTCTGGTCATCATATCCGACGCAGCTCCTCACGCCATCCTGTCGGCCGGTGCGATCCTTGTGGTCGCCATCGCGATGGGTATATTGGCTGACGCCATGGAACAGATGGGCGGGATGAGCTGGGAGGAGATTGCCAAGGGTCTGGTTACCCTGGGTGCTTCTCTGACCATCATCGTCACCGCTCTGTTGCTCATGCCGTCAGCTTTGCCGGGGGCGTTCGCTCTCCTGGTGGTCTCAGGTGCTCTGGTTGTTCTGGCTAGCGTTCTCAAGACGCTTGGTGGAATGAGCTGGGGCGAGATAGCCAAGGGGCTGGGCGCACTGGCCCTGGCCTTCACCGTCCTGGGCGTGGCAGGTCTCCTGCTTACTCCGGTTATTCCGTCCATGATCGGCCTTGGCGTTGCCTTGGCCCTGATCGGCGGTGCACTGGCTCTGGTCGGAGCGGGTGTATTCTTGTTCGCGGCCGGTCTACAGATCCTGAGCTTGATCGGTCCTGGTGCGGCGGAGTCCGTCAAACAACTCCTGGGCGCACTGCTCGGTCTTATTCCAGTCATCATGGAGCAGGCCGGCGTAGTGCTGTTCATGCTGATCGATATTCTGAAGAAGGCTGTTCCCCAGATCGTCGATCTCGTGATCGACCTTCTGATTCAGCTGCTCAACGGAATCGATCGGATGGCACCGTCGCTCTTCAAGGCACTAGGTACTCTGCTCAACCTTCTCATCGATCTGCTTGAAAAGGCGATCCCGAGGATGGTTGAAGCGGGTCTTCATATTCTCCTCGGCATCCTCGAGGGGGTCCGTGACAACATCTACCAGATAGTGACTGTTGCTGCGCAGATCATTGTTCAATTCCTGCGTGGTATCAGCGATAACCTGCCGTCGGTTATTGAAGCTGGTGTTCAGCTTATTCTCAGCTTCATTCGAGGCATTACGGCAGCAATTGATAGTCACGCTGCAGAGCTTGGGGCAGCGGGTGGCGAGCTTGCGGTGGCCATCATCGAAGGTATGGCAAAGGGTCTGTGGGCTGGTACCAGCAAGGTTGGTGACGCAGCTCGTGGGGTGGCTAAGAGCGCGCTCAACGCCGCCCTCGGATTCCTCGGCATATCCTCGCCCTCCAAGGCGTTCCAGGAAGTGGGTCAGTTCTCCGGTGAGGGTATGGCTCTTGGCTTCAGGAAGAGCTCTGTGATCGTTATTCGTTCCGTCGAGGACCTCGGCCAGATGGCTGTCGACTCGATGAACGAAGCACTCCGCGGAATCCTCGACTGGACAAAGACGGAGATCGACACGCGCCCTGTCATCAGCCCGATTCTGGATCTGACCGATGCACGCAAGAGCGCCACGCAGTTGAACGCGCTCATGGCGACTAAGCCGATCACGGTCGGCGCTTCATATTCTACGGCCCAGCAAGTCTCCCAAGGGATCAAGGATACAGCCGATCCCACGGAGAGCGGAACTCAGGTCGGGAACACAACCTTCAACTACACCCAGAACAACACTTCGCCGGTACCTCTGTCTGCGGCGACCATCTACCGTCAGACTAAGAACCAGCTCTCGACCGTGAAGGGAGTCCTGCCCTAATGCTTACCAAGGTGGAAGCTAGGAACCCAGCAGGGACCCTGGTCAGCCTCGAGTTGAGTGACTTCACCGACGGATTCGCCATCAAGGATATTGGCGGTCTCGGCCCGGTCAAGGCAACGCTCACCTCGTCCAAATTCGCAGGTGCGCCGGGAGCTCAGTTTCTCTCGGCGCATCGCGAAGAACGTAACATCACTTTCCAGATCGGTCTGGAACCGGACTACGTTGAAACATCGGTGAAGGACCTGAGGGCGATTTTGTACGACGTCTTCATGCCGGAGAACCAGGTCGATCTCAGGCTCTTCGACGATGATGGTACGACCGTGGATATTTCGGGATGGGTAGAGACGTGTGAACCGACTCTATTCACCGATGAGCCGTCGGTCGACATATCTGTGATGTGTTTCGATCCCGACTTCGTTGAGATCGACTCCATCACGGTAGAGGGTGAGACGGTTGAGGATTCGACCACGTTCACGATCACCTACGAGGGCTCGGTGCCGGCCGGGTTCGAGTTCGTACTGAGCGTGGACCGGGTTCTCTCCGACTTCTCCATCTACCACACTCCTCCGGACGGTGTGACGAGAACGATGGACTTCGCCATTGACCTTGTGGCGGACGATATTCTCACGTTCAACACCGGTACCGGGGAGAAGACAGTGACCCTACTACGCTCAAGCACGCTGAGTTCAGTGCTGTACGCGCTGACGCCCCAGTCTCCCTGGTCTCAGCTCGCTAAGGGGGACAACGTCTTCCGGGTGAGCGCGGAAGGTGATCCTATCCCGTTCACTATCGAGTACACGCCTAGGCACGGAGGACTCTAATGGAGGTGTACATCCTCGACAGCCTCAATCGTCGCGTCGATGTGGCGGACAAGTTTGAGTCGTTGATCTGGACCGAGCGCATGGCGGCCTTCGGCGACTTCAAATTTCGTGTCCCCTCAAGCCTTCAGAACCGGACGCGGTTCATCCCTGGGGTAAGGCTTGCCATCAACGGCTCATACCGGTTGATGACGATCGAGACTGTCGAGGATGTCACCGACGACCAGGACCGTCGACTACTTGAAATCAGTGGGTACTCCCTCGAGAAGATCCTGGACGAGCGGCTGGCCGCACCTGAACTAGGGGCTATCGCTAAATGGTCCATCACCGATTTCCCGGCTGACATCGCGCGTTACCTGTTCAACTATATTTGTGTCCTGGGAACTCTGGATCCTGGTGACATCATCGCAGGTGTGGTTGAAGGTAATGTGCTCTTCCCGCCAGACACCATCCCTGAGCCAGACACGGCGATCGAGTACATCATCGACCCGATGAGTCTGTACCAGGCGATCAAGAATCTGTGTGACG
>Ga0247786_1000058_pt1 | contig 12811 bp, 6 predicted proteins | sample UWRJS066202C4_FD_179917 | JGI IMG/M metagenome (GOLD analysis project Ga0247786, IMG submission 179917) | Soil microbial communities from Arlington Agricultural Research Station in Wisconsin, United States - UWRJ-S066-202C-4 | ecosystem: Environmental > Terrestrial > Soil > Agricultural land... | reverse complement strand
TCACGCCGGCGGGCGACGTCCGCAGGCTCCGCTGGAACGGCACCGACTGGGACCAGGTCGCGGGCTCCCAGTGGGAGAAGATCGACTCCGGCTGGTTCGGCTGGGACACCCCGTCGTTCCAGAACCGCATCACCGTCGACAGCAAGGGCGACTTCTACAGCGTCCAGGACGACTTCAAGCTCCGGTGGAAGCGCTACGACGCCGTCGCGAAGAAGTGGGACGTCCGCCTGATCGACGGCGACTGGGGCAGGTACGACCTGGTCGTCGCCGCCGGCGAGGGCGTGCTCTACGCCCGAGACCCCAGCCTGGACAACGGTCGCCTGTACCGCTTCCAGTACGACGCCGCGTCGCAGCGCTGGTTGCAGCGGGAGAAGTTCGTCAGCAGCGGGTGGAACCGCTACAGCGGCGTGTTCTCGCCGGGCGCGGACATCCTCTACAGCCGCACCTCGGGCACCGGCGACACGGGCAACCCCGGTGAGCTGACCTGGTTCCGCGTCGACCAGGCGGGTCGGAGCGTCGCGGGTCGCCTCGCGAACGGCTGGGGCTGGGGCAACGGCCGCGAGTGGGACGTCGTCGCCCAGCCGAACACGTGCACGCTCGCCACGTCGAGCACGCCGGAACGCCCGGTCGTCCCGGCCGTGCCGAACGCGCCCACGGCGCTCCTCCAGTCCGCGGACGGCAGCCTCCAGCACTTCTGGGTCAACGCGGCGGGCGCGCTCGTGCACGGCGAGCAGCGCGACGTGAAGGACATCCGCACGGTCAACTTCAGGGTGATGCCCGGCTACCAGCAGTTCACCGACCGCCCGTCGGCGGCCGAACTGGCCGACGGACGCCTCCAGGTGGTCGCGCAGGGCCGGGACAGCGAGGTCCGCTTCAACCGCACCGTCGCCAAGGGCGGCGCGTGGTTCGGCCTCGGCCAGGCGGGCGGCTTCCTCGCGTCCGCGCCGACCGTCGTGCGCGGCGCGGGCGACAAGCTCGTCAGCTTCGGCGTCGAAGGCCAGGGCGCCCTGTGGGTCCGTTCGCAGGACGGCGCTGACGGCGACCTCGCGGGCTGGCTCCCGCTGGGCGGCGACAACCTCAGCGCCACGGCCCCCTCGGTGGTCCGGGTCGGCGACTCGCTGCGGATCGTCGCGCTCGACCGCGGCGGCGTGTACCGCACCGCCACGTTCGCCAACGGCGCGCTGGGCACGTGGAGCGGCCTGGGCGAGTCGAACTGGGTGGGCGCGGCGTCCGTCGTGGCGCTGGCCAACGGGAAGCTCCAGGTGTTCGCCCGCCGCACGGACGACCTGGTCTACACGCAGGTCGAGGGCGCGTCGGGCTTCGCGGGCACGTGGACGGCGCTGCCGGGTGCCACGGCGGCGGGCGCTCCCGCCGCACTGCTCACGCCTGCGGGCAACATCGAGGTGACCGTGCGGGACGCGTCGGGTCTCGTGTTCAACACCGGCACCGTCACGCCCGGCGGGTCGTCCTACCGGACCTGGCAGGCCGTCGGCCTGGACGAGGCGGTGACCGACCCGGCCGTCCTGGGTCTGCGGGACGGGACGTGGGTCATCACCTTCCGCGACCGCAGGGGTGTCGCGTACCTGTACCAGGACATCTCGTCCCAGCCGCCGGTGGCCAAGCGCTCGACCGACGCCGCGCCGTCGGCGACCCAGCCGCGGTTCACCCGCCTGGAACTGCCCGCGGCCGGCTAGGCGGGCGGTCGCGCGAACAGCGGAAGGGCCGCTCACCACGGAGGTGAGCGGCCCTTGTCGCGTGCGGAGACCCCGGCCGCGCACCACCTCGCGCGGTGCGCGCTCCTCAGACCGGGATCAGCCGGGCGTAGTCGGCGGGCAGGCCCCGTTCCTCCCACCGGTGGCGCCCGATGCCGGGGGCGTACCAGGGGGAGCGGTCGCCGCGGTCGAGCGCGGCGTAGGCGAGCAGCGTGTCCGACGCCGTCTTGCAGCCGGGGTGGTCCGCCGCGAAGCGCCGCACGCGGTCGCGCACGGCGGTCGAGCACACCCACGCCCGGACGACGGCCGACGGGTCCTCGGGCCACCACGAGGTGAACCACTTGTCCTCGCCCCACAGCAGTTCGGTGGTCCATTCGAGCGCGAGCCGGACGACACCCGCGTCCGCCTGCGGCCCGCGCAGCGCGTCGAGCCGGGCGAGCCACGGGCCGAGGTCGTCGTGCGCGCACGCCAAGCCGCCCAACAACGTGGTCACCTCGTGCGCGGGATCGCCGTACGTGACGGCCACCTCCAGGACGGCCCCCAGCGCGTTGTCGAGCGCGGTCCGCTGCCGTTCGGGCCACGCGGGCAGGTTCGCCTGGTTCCTGCCCAGCGACGCGAGTTCCCGGTCGACCAGCCCGCGGCCCCGGTCCCCGAGGATCTCCCGGACCACCTGCGGCGCCGACCTGGACCAGAGCGCTCGCCACTGCTCGGGCGACCAGTGGTCGGCCGACTTGCGCAGCGCGCTCCTGACCAGGTCCACCGGGACGCGCGCCGGATCACCCCCGAGCAGGGCGAGGTCGGCATCGCCGAATCAGGCCGAGCACCCGTCCGACAGGTCGACCTCGGGCGGATCGGCGAACGCGCGGTCGAGAGCGGTCAGAAATCGTTGCACGGCAAGACCTTAGAACAGGGCGAAGGCCCGTCCGGTCGGAACCGGACGGGCCTTCGCCGAAAGCGGACGACTAGCTGCGGACCATCTTGCGCAGCACGTACTGCATGATGCCGCCGTTGCGGTAGTAGTCGGCCTCGCCGGGGGTGTCGATGCGGACGACCGCGTCGAACTCCACCTTCGAGTCGCCCTTGGTCGCGACCACGTGCACGGTGGACGGCGTGGAGCCGTCGTTGAGCACGGTCACGCCGGACACGTCGAACGTCTCCGTGCCGTCCAGGCCCAGGGACGCGGCGGACTCGCCCGCCGGGAACTGGAGCGGCAGGACGCCCATGCCGATCAGGTTGGAGCGGTGGATGCGCTCGAACGACTCGGCGATCACGACGCGCACGCCCAGCAGGGCCGTGCCCTTCGCGGCCCAGTCGCGGGACGAACCCGAGCCGTACTCCTTGCCCGCCAGCACGACCAGCGGAACGCCTGCGGAAGCGTAGGCGGCCGAGGCGTCGTAGATCGTGGTCTGCGGCGCGTCGTCGGCCAGGAAGTTGCGGGTGAAGCCGCCCTGGACGTCATCGAGGAGCAGGTTGCGCAGGCGGATGTTCGCGAACGTGCCGCGGATCATCACCTCGTGGTTGCCGCGCCGGGAGCCGTAGGAGTTGAAGTCCTTGCGCTCCACGCCGTGCTCGGTCAGGTACTTGCCCGCGGGGGAGTCGCCCTTGATCGAACCGGCGGGGGAGATGTGGTCCGTGGTGACCGAGTCGCCGAGCAGCGCGAGGACGCGGGCGCCCGACACGTCGGTGACCGGCTTCGGCTCCATCTCCATGCCCTCGAAGTACGGGGGCTTCCGCACGTAGGTCGAGTCCTCGGCCCACTCGAACGTCTTGCCGGTCGGCGTCGGCAGCGACTGCCAGCGCTGGTCGCCCGCGAAGACGTCCGCGTAGTCCTTGGTGAACATGTCCGACGTGATGGACGTGGAGACGACCTCCGCGACCTCCTGCGCCGACGGCCAGATGTCCGCGAGGTACACGGGCTTGCCGTCCTGGTCGTTGCCCAGCGGCTCGGTGGTGATGTCCTTGTCCATCGACCCCGCGAGCGCGTACGCCACGACCAGCGGCGGGCTGGCCAGGTAGTTCATCTTGATGTCCGGGTTGATCCGGCCCTCGAAGTTGCGGTTGCCCGAGAGCACCGACACCGCGGCGAGGTCGTTCTCCTGGATGCCCGCGGAGATCTCGTCCTGGAGCGGACCGGAGTTGCCGATGCACGTGGTGCAGCCGTAGCCGACCAGGTGGAAGCCCAGCTTCTCCAGGTACGGCGTGAGGCCCGCGCGCTCGTAGTAGTCCATGACGACCTTGGAGCCGGGCGCGAGGGTCGTCTTGACCCACGGCTTGCGCTCCAGGCCGCGCTCGACGGCCTTCTTGGCCAGCAGCGCCGCGCCGATCATCACCGACGGGTTGGACGTGTTCGTGCACGACGTGATCGCGGCGATGGCCACGGCGCCGTGGTCCAGCTCGAACTCGGCGCCGTCGAGCGACACCTTGATCGGGTTGCTGGGACGGCCCTCGGCGCCCGCGGCGGCCGAGTGGAACACGTGCGGGCGGCCGTTGCCGTTCTCGCCCTCGTGCACCGCGATCGGGTCGCTGGCCGGGAAGGTGTCCTCGATGGCGTCGTCGACGTCCGACTTCGCCTCCACGTCGCCGTGGGTCACGTACGCCTTCAGCGCCTGGCGGAAGGCCTCGCGGCCGTTGGTCAGCTCGATCCGGTCCTGCGGCCGCTTCGGGCCCGCGATGGACGGGACGATCGTCGCGAGGTCCAGCTCCAGGGTCTCGGAGTAGACGGCCTCGAAGTTCGGGTCGTGCCAGAGGCCCTGCTCCTTGGCGTACGCCTCGACGAGCGCGATCTGCTCGGCGGAACGGCCGGTGAGCTTGAGGTACTCGATGGTCTCGCCGTCGATCGGGAAGATGCCGACCGTGGAGCCGAACTCCGGGCTCATGTTGCCGATGGTGGCGCGGTTCGCCAGCGGCACCGCGCCGACGCCCTTGCCGTAGAACTCGACGAACTTGCCGACGACGCCCTGCTTGCGGAGCATCTCGGTGATCGTCAGCACCAGGTCGGTGGCGGTCGCGCCCGCGGGCAGCTCGCCGTGCAGCTTGAAGCCGACCACGCGCGGGATCAGCATCGACACCGGCTGGCCCAGCATCGCGGCCTCGGCCTCGATGCCGCCGACGCCCCAGCCCAGCACGCCCAGGCCGTTGACCATGGTCGTGTGGGAGTCGGTGCCGACCAGCGTGTCGGGGTACGCCTGGCCGTTGCGGGTCATGATCACGCGGGCCAGGTGCTCGATGTTCACCTGGTGCACGATGCCGGTGCCCGGCGGGACGACCTTGAACTCGTCGAACGCCGTCTGGCCCCAGCGGAGGAACTGGTAGCGCTCGTAGTTGCGCTCGTACTCCAGGTCCACGTTCGACTCGAACGCGTCCGGGCGGCCGAAGACGTCGGCGATGACCGAGTGGTCGATGACCAGCTCGGCCGGGGCCAGCGGGTTGACCTTGGTGGGGTCGCCGCCGAGCTGCGTCACGGCCTCGCGCATGGTGGCGAGGTCGACGACGCAGGGCACGCCGGTGAAGTCCTGCATGACCACGCGGGCCGGGGTGAACTGGATCTCGGTCGACGGCTCGGCCGTCGGGTCCCAGGCGGCGAGCGCGCGGACGTGGTCGGCGGTGATGTTCGCGCCGTCCTCGGTCCGGAGCAGGTTCTCCAGCAGGATCTTCAGGCTGTAGGGGAGGCGCTCGGCGCCTTCGACGGCGTTGAGCCGGAACACCTCGTACGAGGCGTCCCCGACGGTGAGGGATCCGCGGGCGCCGAAGCTGTCCTTGCTCGAAGGTGCAGTCACGTCAACTCCATACAGCGCAAGTACTGGTGGTTGGGAACAAGGCGAGTCTTGCGCACTCGCGCTGGTGGCGCAGACGTTGCCCTCTGGTTTTAACAGTACGCGTGTCCTTTATAGGGCTTCAAGCCAGGCTCACCTAACTAGGGGCAGGATGGCCGGGTGATCCAACTCGAACGGATCGGCAAGCGCTACGGCCGGGGCCCGTGGGTGCTCCAGGACGTGGACCTGAGCTTCGAGCCGGGTGAGCTGACCGTGTTCACCGGCGGCAACGGCTCGGGCAAGTCCACCCTGCTCAGGATCATCGCAGGTGTCACGGCGCCGAGCAGCGGGCGGGTCCGGGGCCGCCCGAAGTCCGTCGGCTACCTGCCCGAACGCTTCCCGCCGGGGCTTCGGTTGTCCGCCGACTCGTACCTGCGGCACATGGCCGCGGCACGGCGCGGGGCGACCGGCGCGGAGGTGCTCGGCGAACTCGGCTTCCACGGCGACCCGGACGCCCCCATCGCCACCCTCTCCAAGGGCAACACGCAGAAGGTCGCCATCGCGCAGGCGTTCCTGGCGGAGGACCTGCTCGTCCTCGACGAGCCGTGGACCGGCTTGGACACCGACGCGAGCGCTGTGCTGGGCGAGCTGATCTCGGCCTCCGGCGCCACCGTGCTGATCACCGACCACCGCGGCACCGCCCGAGCCCTGCCGAACGCCCGCGAGGTCGTGATGCAGGGCCCCGCGGCCACCACCGGCGTGGCCATCGAACTCGTCCAGGTGAGCGATCTCACGACGACCGTCATCGGCGACTGGGACGGCGTCCGCGTCCTGTCCGCCTCCGACGGCCGCCTCACCCTGCTGGTCGAGTCGACCGTGAGCGACCGCGTGCTGGCCGACGCCCTGCGCATGGGGTGCTCCGTGGTCAGCGTGCGGACGTGACGGTCGCCTTCAGCCCGTAGAGCAGCGGGATCCGCGGCGCGTGCTCCGGCAGCGCCCACCAGCCGCACTCGGTGAGCACCATCTGCGGCCAGCGCGGCCACGGCACCAGCTCGGTCTCGGTCAGCCGGTCGACGGAGAACCCCGCCCGCACCAGTGCGGTGACCACCTCGCCCAGCCCGTGCGCCCACTCGTAGGCCGTCGTGTGCCCGGCGAGCGCGGGCCCGTCGGTGTAGGTGTGCGCGCTGTCCTTCTCCAGCGCGCCCCGGCCTTCGAGGTAGTCGTGGCGCAGCGTCAGTTCCGCCGTGCCGTCCGGGGCGGGGCCGAACGCCGTGAGCAGCGGGTGGAACTCCGCGAGGTACAGGAAACCGCCCGGCCTCAGCAGGCCCGCGACCACGGCGGCCCAGCGGTCGAGGTCCGGCAGGTAGCAGAGCGCGCCCTTGCCGGTGTAGACGACGTCGAACCGCTCCGCGCCCAGCACGTCGACGGCGTCGTGCACGTCCGCGCACACGTAGTCGATCTCCAGTCCGTGGTCCCCGGCGATCCGGGTCGCCTCGGCCACGGCCTTCGGCGAGAAGTCCAGGCCCGTCGTGCGAGCCCCCTTGAGCGCCAACCCCATCGTCTCGACACCGAGGTGGCACTGGAGGTGGGCGACGTCGAGGCCCGCCAGGTCACCGAGGTCGTCCCACTCGAACGGGGCGAACCAGTCGAGCGGGTCCTTGCGGTCCACGCCGTAGAACTCGCTGGCCACGTGCACCGGGGTGCGCGCGTCCCAGTTGGCGCGGTTGGCGGCCGTCATCTCGTCGGTGTCCACCGCCCACCAGTACCACTTCCCCCTTGGTACCAACAGCGGGTGGCGTTCGGCCGCCGATCGCGGTGTGATCGGGGCATGAGAAGGACGCGGCTCATCGTGGCGCTGCTAGGACTCCTGCTGGTCGCCGGCGGCACCCCCGCCCACGCGACTCCCGACGAGGGCCCGCTGCCGGGCTACACGATCGACAACCCGCCGCTGGCACCGGAACTGGTGGGCGGCAAGCCTTCCCGCGTGTTGCAGGGCGTGCACAAGCACGCGGCTTACACCATCGAGGTGCCGCCGAAGTGGAACGGCCGCCTGGCCCTGTGGGCCCACGGCTACCGCGGCGCGACCACCGTCCTCACCGTCGACCCGCCCGCGTACGGGCTGCGCACGCAACTCCTGAACCAGGGCTACGCCTGGGCCGCGTCGTCGTACTACGCCAACGACTACGACGTCCGCGCGGGCGTCACCGGAACCCACGACCTGGCCGTGAAGTTCGGCTCGCTGGTCGGCAAGCCGTCGAAGGTGTTCCTCGCGGGCGTCTCCATGGGCGGTCACGTCATCGGCCGTTCGGTCGAGCAGTACCCCGGCTTCTACGCGGGCGCCCTGCCGATGTGCGGCGTGCTCGGCGACCAGGAGCTCTTCGACTTCTTCCTCTCGTTCCAGCTCTCCGCCCAGGCGCTCAGCGGGATCCGCGCCTACCCCACCCCGCCGGACTACGCGACCGTTGTCGTCCCGCGCATCCAGGCGGCCCTGGGCCTGACCGACCTGACGCCCGGCGGCCCGGACACCACCAACGACCAGGGCAAGCGCTTCCGCTCCGTGGCCATCGACCAGTCCGGCGGCCGACGACCGGGTGACGCCGCCGCTTTCGCCTACTGGAAGAACTTCCTGTTCGGCCTGGGCGCGTCCGCGGGCGGGGACCGCCTCGCCCAGGACCCCGGCAGGCTCGCCACCAACCTCGACACCCGCTACCGCAACGGCGACCTCGACCGGATCGTCCAACGCGTCGCACCCGAGGACTGGTACTCCCGCCTCACCCCGTCGTTGACCGAGATCCCGCGCATCTTCGGTCGCCCCACCGCCCCGGTCCTGTCGCTGCACGGCTTGGGCGACATGTTCGTGCCGTTCGGCATGGAACAGGACTACCACCGGGACGCCGCGCGCAGCGGCAGGTCGAAACTCGTCGTGCAGCGAGCGATCCGGTCCGTCGAGCACTGCGAGTTCGCGCCGAGCGAGGTCGGGGCCGCCTGGAACGACCTGGTGGCCTGGGCCGACCACGGCAAGCGCCCCGCGGGCGACGACGTCGACGCCACCTCGGCCGCGACCTACGGCTGCCGCTTCACCGACCCGGCCGCCTACCCGACCGGCACCCGCCGGATGTTCCCGCCCTGCCCCTGATCACCGCGAGCCGACGTGGTGGTCCCCGCGAGCACCACGTCGGCCGCCGACGCCGCCTGCCGACGGTCAACCCAACCTCGGCAACTCCCCGCGCGGCCCGGCGCTCAACGGGGAACGCGCCGACGACCCGTCCGAACTCGTACCCACCAACCGACCGGGGCCGATGCTGACCTCGCCGGTCGGACCGGACGTGACCTGGTTGAGGCTGGCCGAGAGATCGGCCTCGACCCCGCCGGGCAGCTTCAACCGCACCAGGAACGGCAGGACGAAACCCAGCGCCACCAGGCCGACCAGGATCGGGGTGAGCGTGCCGATCACCACGGTCGTCACCTTGTCGGTGAGGAAGAACCCCAACCACAGGGCGACGAGCAGGGAACTCGCGACGACCATCAGCGCGACGCTGCCCGCCAGGCTGCCCCGCGCCACCGCCAACCCCTGTTCCGCCAACGCCATCACCCGCCGCGCCTCGGTGTGCGTCGGGTCGTGGCGCAGACACCGCCGGAAGTGCCTCAACGCCCGCCGCCGGTAGAACGGCCGTGCCCGCGCCTCCGGCCCGCTCTCACCCGCCTTGTACGCCGCGATCCCGGCCACGTAGTGCGGGTCCGCCTGCTCGGCCGCGATCTCGATCGCCTCCTGCGCCGTGCTCAACGCCTCCAGGTGCAGGTCACGACGTTGCGTGGCGTCACCGCGCTCGATGAGCAGCCGTGCCAGTGCCACCAGCAGCTGCCACCGCGGCTGGTCGCAGTCCTTGCGGCGCAGGGCGTCGCGCAGCACCCGTTCGGCCGCCAGCAGATCACCGGGTGATTTGATCAGCGCCAGCGACAGCCCGATCGCCGCCGACCCGCGGGCGGGATCGATCACCAGTGCCTGCCGGAAGTGCTGAGCGGCCTGCCGCGCGTCCGCCCCGTCACCGCCGCCGTCGAAGTCCCGTTGCAGGTGCAGGCCACCGAGCTCGATGTGCGCCTGGCTGTCGTACCAGTCGCGCTCCAACGCCTTGCGCAGCAGCTCCTCGGCCTCGTCGAACCGGTCCATCTGCACGAACAGCGCGCCGAGGTCGACGTAGCTGCCGCCGTACGGGTCGATCTCGATCGACCGCCGGAGGTGGTGCTCGGCCTGCGGCAGGTTCCCCTGGTGGGCGTAGAGAACACCGAGGCACGTGTGCGCCATGTGCGTGCGAGGACTCGTCTCCAGCACGTCCACGCACAACCGCTCGGCCTCGGCCTCCCCGTTCGCGTGGCGTTCGTGCACCAACGTCCAGGCGAGCCCGATCTTCGCGTCGGTCGAGTGCGGGTTCTCGGCCAGCGCCTCGCGGAACTTCACGACGGCCTCGTCGGAGTCGTCGCCGGTGAACGCCACCCACCCCAGGCAATGCAGCACGTTCGCCCGGCTGAGCCGTCCCACGGCCAACCCGAGAGCCCGTTCGAACGCCTGCCGGGCGCGGGTGAGCTGGCCGCGGTCGCGCAACAGCCAACCCCACTCGACAACAACCCCGAAATCCGCGTTCGGGCGTTCCACCGCCGGCAGGAGCATGCGCTCGGCCTGGTCGAACCGCCCGAGCGAGCGCAGCGTGGCCGACTTCGCCATCAACGCCGAACTGAGCTCCGCCGACTTCACCAGGGCCCGGTCGAACCAGGTCAGCGCTTCCTCGTTCTCGTTGCGCTCGTCGTGGAGGGTGCCCATCTCCACCAGGAAATCGGGGTCGTGCGGGTGTCGTTCGATGGCGAGGAGCAGGGCCCGCTCGGCGTCGTCCCACCGTCCGGCCAGGCGTAGTGCTCTGGCGTAACCCCAAAGGACCACGTCGTCACGAGGATCGACCTCCAACGCCCGCTCGTACTCCGCTATGCCCTCGTCCTGCCTTCCCATCACCCTGAGCGTCCAAGCGAGTTCATCGCGGAACATGGTGTAGTTCGGCCTCTTGACGATCAGGTCGACCAGGATGCGTTCGGCTTCGGCGTAGCGCCTGAGGCCCCTCAGGCAGTCGACCTTTCCGCGCAGCGCGGGACGTCTGGTCGGATTCACGGCGAGCACGGCGTCGAACTCCGCGACGGCGGCTTCGTTGTCATCCAGGTCCCAGCGCGCCCTACCGAGTTCGAGCCGGATGTCCACCTCCTGCGGGTCATCGGCGAGCGCGGCGATGCAGAGCTCTATGGCCTGATGGTGCTGCCGGGTTTCGCGGAGGTGGGAGATTCGAGTCAGCGTTGTCGTGGCGTTCTCCGGGAGAGCGCTGAGCACGTCCCATGCCGCAGCGAAGTCGCCTTCCCGCCGAAGCAGACCGGCTAATCGTGAACTCAACACCTCGCTGTGCGGCAGGTCGGTACAAGCTTGGCGGAGTTCACGGATTGCGCCTGCCTCGTCGCCCCGTGCTTCTTGAACCTCGGCCAGGGCGACCCTGAGGTCCGCGGAGTGAGGGTTGGCCTCGATCGCCGTCCTGGCCACGTTCTCGGCTTCAGCGTGGCGCCCCTGCGTGCGGAGAATGCGGATCCGGCCGAACCACGCCCTGACGTACGCGGGCCATTCTTCGTTGATCCGTGAGTAGAGGGCCAGCGCATCGTGTTGAGCTCCAACGTCCTCGCAGGTCAAGGCCCTGTGTTCGAGGAGCAAGGCGCTGGGGGGCAGTCGATCACAGGCCTCGGACAGGAGTTGGTCGGCCTCGGTGCGGCGGTGCAACCAGCGGAGCGCCAAGCTCCTGTTCACGATGAACCGCGTGGACTCGGGTTTCAGGTCCGCCGCGCGGGTGAACCAGGCGAGAGCATCCTCATCCCGGTCCTGGACCGCGTGGACCCAGCCGAGCGCGTTCACCAAGGTGGCGTTGTGCGGTCGAGCCTCGATCCCGGCCAATGCCACCGCCTCGGCTTCGGCGAAGCGGTGGCGGGATCGGAGGTGTCGGACGAGGGTCTCGACGACGTTCGGATGACCGGGGACCAAAGCCGCCGCCCTCTCCAGGGTGGAGATCGCGACATCGACTTCCCCCTGCTGTGCCACGGCCTCCGCCTGCTGGATGAGCAGTTGGATGCCGTGGGGCACGCGGTCGAGCCCTTCGCGGATCGCTGTGATCGCTTCGTCGAACCTGCCCAGTTTCGTCAGGATGAACCCGCGCCACGCATGGGCGACCTCCACGTCCGGATCGAGTTCCACAGCACGGTCGAACTTCACGAGAGCTTCGGCGTCGTTCTGCTCCTGGTGCAGTGCCCGGCCCCAAACCAGGAACAGGTCGCTCGCGCCGGTGTGGTGTCCGACCACCTGTTGGACGTAGGTCAACGCCTGGTCGAGATGTCCCGCACCGAGGAGGTGATCGGTCTTCCTGAAGTGGGCGTCGACGTAGTCGGGGTGCTTCTCCAACGCCAGGTCGAAGTGCCGGATCGCTTCCGCTGAGCGTCCCGCGGTGGCGAGCACCGAGCCTCGGGCAACGGCCAGTTCGGGTGCCTCCGGAAAACGTCGCAGTGCTTCTTGCGTTTCCTGATCCGCCTCGGCGTGCCTGCCGAGGGACCTGAGCGTGAATCCACGCCACTTCAGCGCCACCAGGTTGTCCGGGTCGCGGTCCAGGACGGCATCGACCTCGGCGAGGAGGGCGGCATGCTCACCGGTTTCCGCGACGGTCGCTCGCCCCCGCGCGATGCGGACGAGGTGGGCGTCCGGGTAGTCGGCCAGGACGGCGTCGGCAAGCGCCTGAGCCTCCGCGTACCGGCAGCGCCTGCTGAGCAGTGCGACCTGCCACGCGCGGGCTGGCTCGTTGCCGGGGTCCAGCGCCACGGTACGAGCCAGGTGGTCGTCTGCCACGGCGTACTGCTCGCGCTGCATCGCGATCCGGGCGAACTCGACCTCGGCCTCGGCCCCGTCGAGCGTTTCGCGGATCAGGTCGGCGGCCTCGGCGTAGCGGTGCGCACGGCGGAGGCGGGTGACGCCATCGGTCATCGGCGTAGTGCACACCGGGTGACGTCGGCCGCGCGTCCGCCGATCGGGCGGAACCACGGGCACGCGTACCGTGTGCTGTGCTCGCATCGATCTGGGGAGGCGGCGTGATCGCGCTGGTGAGGTACCTCGCGGTGGATCTGCTGCGGTCGCAGCGGTACCTGCCGCCGCTCCTCCTGCACTGCGCCGTGCTCGGCATGATGTTCAGCGGTGACGCGGGTGAGGCGTTGTTCGCCTACGCGGGCTCGTGCGCGTTGATCTACCCGGTCTCCGCATGGCTCGGGGTGGTCATCGCGACGACC
>Ga0247786_1000057_pt1 | contig 12853 bp, 13 predicted proteins | sample UWRJS066202C4_FD_179917 | JGI IMG/M metagenome (GOLD analysis project Ga0247786, IMG submission 179917) | Soil microbial communities from Arlington Agricultural Research Station in Wisconsin, United States - UWRJ-S066-202C-4 | ecosystem: Environmental > Terrestrial > Soil > Agricultural land... | reverse complement strand
GCCTGGGCGGTCCTCTCCGGCGGCGGCTGGGACGCGGTCCAGTTCGGCGGCCCGACGCTGCAGCTGGGAGCGACGGCCCGCGTGCGCCGCGATCCCCAGCTGACCCGGCTCGGCCCCGACATTCTCGGCGCCGACTTCGATCCCGACCCGGTGATCGCGGCGATGCGACGCGATCCCACCCAAGGCCTCGGCGACGCCCTCCTCGACCAGCACCTGGTCGCCGGCATCGGCAACATCTTCAAGAGCGAGGCCTGTTACGCCGCCCGCGTCGACCCCTGGCGGGCGATCGGAGACCTCGGCGACGAGGAGCTGCGGGAGGTCCTGCTCGCCGCTCGCGCCCAGATGCTGGCCGCGGTCGAGGCTGGCGGCCGCCACCGGTTCAAGATCTACAAACGCCGGCAGAGCGTCTGCCCCTCCTGTCGCGGCCCGGTCTCCTCGCGCGGCCAGGGCGACGCCAACCGCACCACCTACTGGTGCCCGCGGTGCCAAAGCTGAGGCGGCGGCGGCCGCCGCCGCCCGCGCCGAAGCCTCGTCCGCGCTCCTACTACCTGGTGGCGGGGGTGGCGCTGGCGGAGGAGATGGACCGCCTGCGGGCGCTGCCGGTCTTCGCCGACGGCCCGCTCGCGGCGCGGCGCCCGCAGCTGAAGGTGCGCCGCGCCGCCCGCCGCCCCAACCGGCTCGGTTTCGCCGTCCCCGCCGAGTTCCGCCTCTCGGTCACCGCCTACCCGGGGATCCGGCCCGGCGACGTCCTCGAGACCCTGCTCCACGAGCTGGTCCACCTCCACGTCGGCCGCGCCAGGGAAGCCCACGGCTGGCACGGCCCCACCTTCAAACGCGTGCTCGGCCGGGCGATGCGGCAGGCCTACGGAGTAGCCATCCCGACGCCGCGTGCCACCCTCCACGGCACCTATGCCGAGGCTATTGAGGCCCAACTCCGCGAGACCGCGAAAAGGCATCCTCAGGATGCGCTTTTGCGGTCTCGCGGCTAGCTTCCGCCGCTTCCTCCTCCTCCCACCGCCGGCGCTCGCGCATGCGGTGGACGAGCAGGAAGACGATCACGACCAAGGCCGGGGCGAAGACCGGCAGGGCGACGATCGCGTTGTGGTGGGCGAGCGGCAGGGTCACCTGCCGCCGCCGTGCTGGAAGCCGGGGAGGCTGCGCAGGCGCAGCCGCGTCCGCCGCGGAGCGGGCCGCAGTCCCACGGCCAGCCGGTGCAGCGCCCAGGCGAGGAGGACGAGCAGCGAGAGCGCGATCCCGGCCACCGCCGAGTAGGCGAGGGTGGTGACGAGGGGGCTGCCGGCTTTCGCCTCGCGCTGGAGAAGCTGGTGCTCGTCGCCGAAGGAGCGGGTGAAGTGCGACGGCGCCGGCGTTTCGCCGACCGGGATCGCCGCGTCGCGCGGCAGGTAGATCGGCAGCGAGGTCAGCGAGTTGCCGTCGTGGAGGCGGATCATCGCCTTCCAGTCGCCGTGGACCGGGATCGGCTCGGTGGTGCGGTAGACGCCGGGGCCGGTTTGCTTCAGCGGCGCGACCACGAGGCCGCCGCCCTGCCAGGCGGTGACGTCGAACCACTCCGCGTCGGCGGCCGCGTCGGGCGGGCTCATCCGCACCGTCGCTTCCACCTCGCGGCCGCCCTGGCCGTCCAGGTCGCGCAGCGCCACCTGGGCGCTGACGCCCTCCTCGGCCGGCGTGTAGAGCCCGTAGGCGACGAGCGCGGCGAGGACCGCGGCGCTGCAGAGGGCGGCGCGGCGCAGCTGCGGCGAGCGGGGGAGGGGGACCGGCGAGAGATGGGTGCCGATCCAGGCGCCGAGCGTGGCGCCCGCGATCGCCGCGGCGAAGCCGACGATCGCCGCTTCCGGGAAGGCGGCCGCCGGCCAGGGCAGCGGCATCCACAGCTGCGACCAGGCCCACTCGGCGGCGAGGCCGACGGTGCCGATCCCGACTCCGGCGGCGAGGCCGAAGCGCAGCGGCTTCTGGGTGGAGATCGCGAGGGCGACGGCCTCGACGACGACCGCCTCGACGACGTAGAGCGGGAAGTGGGGCATCGTCTGGCCCAGCACCGGGCCGATCAGCAGCGCCAGGCCGCCGCGCAGGAGGATGAAGAAGCCGGCGGCGCCGAGCGCGGCGCCGGGGCCGGCGTACACGCGGGCCATCGTCAGCCCGACACCGGCGGCCAGCATCAGCAGCATCGGCTGGAAGATCAGCTGGAACTGGGGGACGCCGAAGTCGAACTCGGCCTGGAAGGTCGAGAGGCCGAGCATCAGGCCGCCGGTGAGGGCGACCGCGCGGGCCATCTTCGTGTGCAGGAGCTCCTCGATCGGAGTCTCCGCCGAGGCGTTCGCGCGCATCCCCTCGACCGCGAGCACGGCGATCCCGACGAGGGTCATGGCGGCGCCGCCGATCAGCATCAGGTGGGTCGGGCCCCAGAGGGTCACGTCCTGGCCGAAGAGGCGGTGCCAGACGTCGTCGAGCGGGAACCCGATCAGCGAGAAGGCGCCGCAGGCGCAGATCAGGACGCCGCCGAGCGGCGCCCACCAGTCGCGGCCGATCCGCACCGCAACCGTGCTCGGCCGCTCCTTCGGCAGCACCATCGCGAAGAAGCCGGCGCTGAAGATGCCGAAGAGGCCGAGGAGGATGAAGTAGTGGGCCGGGTTGGCGAGCGGGCCGGGGTCGCGGCCGTTGTCGATGTGCAGGGAGATGTCCCAGTACATGCCGAAGAGCGCGGTGAGCAGCGAAGTCGTCGCGACCGCGGAGGGAAAGGCGACCCAGCCCGGCAGCCCGGAGCGGCGCTCGCCGAAGTCGGCGAGCCGCTGCAGCACCTGGACCCGGCCGCTGCGGTGCCCGAGGCCGAGGTAGAGGAGCGCGCAGGTGACGATCGTCGCCGCCGTGGTGGCGATCACGATCTGGCCGATTTCGGCGCCGCCGGCGGGCGGGGCGGCCGCGGCGAGAAGCGTTCCGAAGAAGTTCATGGGTGGAAGTCCTTGATGGAGGTGGATTGCATGAAGCTTGTTCCCTCATAAACGTTACCTCAAACGAGGTTACATTCGGAATGTAGACTCGTCACGTGGCGAAAAAGCCTGCAGATAGCCCTGATCCGGCTCTAGCCGAGGCAAACCTCACGGTCGAGCAGCTCGCCTACGAGACCGGGATGTCGGTGCGGAACATCCGCAACCACCAGTCGCGCGGCCTGCTGCCGCCGCCCGAGGTCCGATCCCGCGTCGGCTACTACGGCCCCGCTCACGTCGCCCGCCTGCGCCTGATCCAGGAGATGCAGGCGGAGGGCTTCAAGCTGAGCGCGATCTCGCGCCTGATCGGCGAGCACGGCGAGGACGCCGACCGCTTCGTCGGCCTCCGCCAAGCGGTCACCGCCCCCTTCGCGACCGAGTCTCCCGAGGTCTACAGCCGGGAGGAGCTGGTCGAGAAGTTCGGCGCCGACGACGACAAGCTGATCGAGAAAGCGAAGAGGCTCGGCCTCCTCGTCGACCTCGGCGGCGAGCGCTACGAAGCCCCGAGCCCGGCCCTGATCCGCGCCGCCGAGGAAGTGCTGGCGATGGGGATCGAGCTCCCCGCCGCCCTCGCCGCGATCGAGAAACTGAACCGCAACGCACAGTCCTCCGCCCGCACCTTCGTCGACCTCTTCGTCGAGCGGGTCTGGAAGCCCTTCGACGACGCCGGCCGCCCCGAGGAGGGCTGGGAGGAGATCATCGCCGCCATCGGCCGCCTCCGCCCCCTCGCCTTCGACGCCCTCAACGCCACCTTCCGCCTCACCCTCACCACCGAAATCGAGAAAGCCTTCGGCGAAGTCCTCGAACGGCGCCAGAAGCGGAAATAGCTGTCGAAACTATCCTCGCTTCATGAACCCCCAGCAAAGACTTGTGGAGAGCGCCGAACGTGCCAAGCAGGCGGAAGCGTGTGGCGACGACGGGCTCGCCGCCCGCGAATGGCGGTCCTACCGGTTGATTCGCGACGCTGCTCGCGACCCAGAGGAGTTGCTGGCGGAGGGCATCTTCCTCTCGAACCAGGCAATCGAGCTTGCCGCGACCGGGCAGTGACCGGCTTCGGCCGCTTGACCTCGTCTCCGAGAGGGTCACCGGTATTGCCTTCTCCGACCTCCTGGCGCGGGCGGATACGAAGAAGGTCGATGGCGTTGAGGCTCCGATTTGCTCGCTTGCCGATCTCGTCGCGATGAAGCGGGCGGTAGGTAGGGAACGAGATCTGGCTGACCTTGCCGACCTGCGAGCCGCCCATGGGAACCTTCCCGAGCTACCCGAATAGAGCCGACGCCCGGACTTGAACCGGGGACCCCTTCATTACGAATGAAGTGCTCTACCAACTGAGCTACGCCGGCGGGCTTCGGGGATTGTAGAGACGGAGGGGCTTTCGGTTCCGTCGCGGCGGCTGGGGATGATCCGCGGGTGGCGGCGCGGACGGGAGCGAAGCAGCGGGGCGAGAACGAGGTCGAGTTCGGGCGGATCGTCGCCTTCAGCGACGGCGTCTTCTCGATCGCGATCACGCTGCTCGTCCTCAACATCGGGATCAAAAAGGGCCTGAGCGAGGGGCAGATCGACGACGCCCTCTGGGACCAGCGCGACCTCTTCTTCGCCTACGCGATCAGCTTCGCGGTGATCGGGCGCTTCTGGCTCGTCCACCACCGCTTCTTCTCCGAAGTCAGGGCCTTCGACGGCCGGCTGATCTCACTCAACCTCGGCTACCTCGGCTCGATCGTCCTCATCCCCTTCAGCAGCGAGCTGCTGGGCGAGTACGGCGGGACGACCACCGCCGTCGTCTTCTACTCGGCCAACCTCGCCGCCGTCGTCCTGATCGGGTTGCTGATGCACGTCGACGCCCGCCGCCGCGGCCTCACCAAGATCGACGACGTCGCCCATCGCGAAACCCAGATCCGCAGCACCTACATCGCCGGCATCTTCCTGATCTCGATCCCGGTCGCCTACTTCTCCCCCGACCTCGCCCCCTACCTCTGGCTGGTCCTCTTCCTCGATCCCTCTTCGCGGCTGGCGCGGCGTTCAGCGGCGGACGGTGAAGGAGATCGAGCGGCCGGGCTTTGAGCAGGAGGTCGACCAGCCGCGGTCGCTGACCACGCTCTGGCAGCGGTAGTCGCCGACCGAGCAGCCCCAGCGGGAGGCCCCCGCGGGGCGCTCGCAATCAGGGTTGTGCTCCCATTCGGCCCGCACCACCCGGGTAACGCCGGCGGGGTCATGCGCCGGGGCCGTCCCGGTCGTCTCGTCTTCCGACCCGCCGCAGCCGCTCAGGGGCAGCGCGACGAGAGCGAGGATCGCGAGGAGGGTGGCGGACCGCATGCGGCGCAACCTACCCGTCGGCGACCTCCTCATGCGGGAGCTTGCCGCAGATCGGGCACTCGGGCTCCGGCTTCACCGTCTCCCGTTTGACCTCCATCGTCCGCAGGTCGGTGATGTGGGCGACGCCCTGGGTCGCCGGCCGGCTGAGTCCGGTCAGCAGGTGCATCACCTCCATCGCCACCTGGCCGCCGATCAGCCCGCAGGCCGGTCCCAGCGTCGCCGCCGGGCTCGGTTTCGCCCGCCGCTGTTCGATCGCGACGTCGAAGAGCGGGTACTCGCGCCGGTAGCCGATCTCCTGGCAGACGAAGCAGCCCGTCTTGCCGGGCACGTAGAGCGGCCCGACGCGGGCGATCGGCGGGAAGTGGCTCATCGTGATGTACGGGATGCCGGCGGCGAAGCAGGCCGAGTTGCACCAGCGCTCGATCTCGTGCGCCGGCCAGTCGGCGGCGTCGATGACGACGTCGGCGTCGTCGATGAACTCGGCGATGTCTTCCTCCCCCTCCAGCCGGCGCGCGGCCGTGGTGATCTTCGCCGCCGAGTTGAAGGCCCGCAGCCGCGCCGCCGCGCACTCGACCTTGAGCAGGCCGACGTCGGCCTCGGTGTAGAGGATTTGCCGGTTGAGGTTGCTGACCTCGACCCGGTCGCCGTCGATCAGCCACATCTCGCCGACGCCGGTGCAGGCGAGGGCCCAGGCCGACCAGCCGCCGAGGCCGCCGACCCCGAGCACCGCGACCTTCGCCTCCCGCAGCCGCTGCTGGCATTCCGAGGGAGTGACCCCGCCGCCGAGGTCGCTGAAGTAGCGCAGCTGGCGGTCGAACCGCTCCAGCTCGGCGGCGGGCACGAGCTCGTCGTCGGCGGCGTCCTCGACCACTTCCAGCTCCTGCAGCTGCGCCATCAGGTCGTCCACCTCCTTCGCCCCGAACTCCTCCCGCAGCTGCTCCAGCGTCCGTTCGCCGTCGACGGCGGCCAGCAGCCGCCGTTCTTCGGTGTCGGGCTGCTCGATGCGGATGTCGTTCTCGGCGCTCGGGCGCAGGAGATAGACGTCCCCGTCCGGCGTCTCGATCTCCTCCGTCGTCCGCTTGATCCGTGGCCTGCGCAATTGCTCCCCCTCTAGCTCGATAGCGCAAAAGAGACCGCCCGGGCAGGGGGAGGGTTTCTAGTTGAGGAGAGTACGAGCCCGTTCGAAGATCGCATCGGTCATCGGCACGGTCAGCGTGCCGGTGAAGGTGTTCTGCTGGCTGGGGTGGTAGCAGCCGAGGAGCCGCCAGCGGCCGACGTCGGCTTCGGCACCGTGGCCGAACTTGGGCCGCGGTTTCGGCACCTCCTCGCCGAGAGCCCTGGCGGCGCGGAGGAAGCCGTCCCAGCCGAAGGAGCCGAGGGCGACCAGGACCTGGCAGCGCTCCAGCAGCTCCAGCTCCCGCCGTAGGTAGGGGAGGCAGGTGTCGCGCTCCTGCGGCGTCGGCTTGTTCGCCGGCGGGGCGCAGCGGACGGTCGCGGTGATGTAGGCGTCGCGCAGCTCCAGGCCGTCGTCGCGCCACTCCGAGGTCGGCTGGTTGGCGAATCCGGTCCGGTGCAGGGAGGCGTAGAGCCAGTCGCCGGAGCGGTCGCCGGTGAACATCCGGCCGGTGCGGTTGGCGCCGTGGGCGGCCGGGGCCAGGCCGACGACGCCGAGGCGGGCGTCGGGGTCACCGAAGCCGGAGACCGGGCGCGCCCAGTACTCCTGACCGCGGTAGCGGCGGGGCGGGTTGGCCGCCTGCTCCTCGCGCCACTCGACCAGCCGCGGGCAGAGGCGGCAGCGGTGGACCTCCTCGGCCAGGGCCGCGAGCGCCTCGGCGCGGTCATTGCTCATAGGCTTGGCTTCCCCCTCATGGCACCGAACCGAATCATGCGCGGCCGGCTCGTGCGCCGCGCCCTCGCCCTCGGCGCCGTCGCCGCGCTTGCCCTCGGGCTCGCCGCCTGCGGGGGCGGTGGTGGGGGCGGCGGAGCCACCGACCGCGAGGCCGACCTCGGCGTCCTCAACGAGATCCTCGCCCGCCAGCTCGCCGCGGTCGACGCCTACGGCGAAGCGCTGCCGCTGCTGCGCGGCGCCGGGCTCGCCACCGCCCGCCGTTTCCGCGCCCAGGAACAGGAACACGTCGACGCGACGACGAAGACGATTCGCGGCCTCGAAGGCGAAGCTGACCCGCCGGCGGAAACCGTCGAAGCGGGTGGGCTGAAGGGCGCCGAGGACGCCTGGCGCTTCCTCTACGAGCTCGAAAGCGCGACGATCGACGCCGAGCTGAACGCCGTCGCGCGGCTGACGATCGGCTGGCCGCGGCCGCTGGTCACCGCGATGGCCGCCAACCAGGCGCAGCGGTTGGTCCTGATCCGCCGTGCGCTCGGCGCGACGCCGGACGAAACCGTTCCCGAGGCCTTTGAGACCGGCGAAACGGCCGCTCCAAAGGAGATGATGAAGCCATGACCGCTCCCCTCTACGCCATCGGTCGCTTCTGCTCCCGCCACCACTGGCCCGTGATCGGGGTCTGGATCGCCCTCGCGATCGCGCTGCTCGCGATCGGCCACTCGGCCGGCAGCAAGACCAGCGAAAACCTCACCCTGCCCGGAACCGATTCGACGACGGCGACCGAACTGCTCGAAGACAACCTGCCCGAACAGGCCTACGGCAGCAACCCGCTGGTCCTGGAAGCGCCGCGGGGCAAGCAGCTGACCGAGCCGCAGTACGCGGCCGCGGTGGCCGAAACGGAGAAGCGCTTGAACGCGCTCCCGGTCGTCAACTCGGCCGTCAGCCCGCTGAGCCCGCAGGGAGCCGCCTTCCTCAGCAAGGACAAGTCGGTCGGCTACTTCCCGGTGGTGCTGGCGATCGGGCCGGGGGAAATCGACGAAGAAGAATCCGAACGGATCCTCGACGCCGCCGGGCCGGCGAAGAAGGCGGGTCTGAACACGGCGATCGGCGCCTACGTCGGTCAGCAGCTCTCGAAGCCGGCGACCGAGACCAGCGAGGCGATCGGGCTGGCGGCGGCGGTGATCATCCTCCTCTTCGCCTTCGGGACGGCGACGGCGATGATGCTGCCGATCGTCTCCGCGGTGATCGGCCTCGCCTGCGCGCTCTCGATCATCCGCCTGTTCGAGCACGTGCTCGAGGTGCCGGGCGTCGCCTCGACCCTGGCGACGATGATCGGGCTCGGGGTCGGCATCGACTACGCGCTGTTCATCGTCACCCGCCACAAACTGCAGCTGGCCGACGGGATGGAGCTGCGTGAGTCGATCGCGCGGGCGACCGCGACCGCCGGCGGTGCCGTCGTCTTCGCCGGCTTCACGGTCGTGATCGCCCTCTGCTCGCTCGCCTTCGCGGGGATCCCGCTGGTCTCGACGCTCGGCTTCACCGCCGCGGTCGCGGTGGTGGTCGCGGTCAGCGCGGCGACGACGCTGCTGCCGGCGATGCTCGGCGCCCTCGGCCCGCACATCAACTCGCTGCGGGTGAAGCTCGGCAAGACCCACCCCGACGACAAGGAGCCGCACGGCTGGCGCCGCTGGGCGGAATGGGTCAGCTTGCGGCCCTGGACCGCGACCGTGGTCGCCCTGGCAATCCTCATCGTCCTGGCGTTGCCGGTGCTCCAGCTGCAGCTCGGTCAGAACGACATCAGCGCCCTGCCGGAGGAAACGACCTCGCGCCAGGCCTACGACTCGCTCAACAAGGGATTCGGGCCGGGCGTCAACGGCCCGCTCCTGATCGCCTCCGAATTCGCCTCGGCCGAAGAAGCCAAGCAGGTGCTGCCGAAGCTGCAGAAATCGGTCGGGGGCGCCTCCGACGTCGCCGCCGTCACCGAACCGACGCTCGACAAGGCGGGCACCGCCGCCGTCTTCACGGTGATCTCGAAATCGGAGCCCTGGTCGGACGACACCGTCGACCTCGTCGAAAGCCTGCGCGCCGAAATCATTCCGGAGGCGCTGAAAGGGACCGATGCAAGCTCCTACGTCGGCGGCCAGACCGCCGGCTACATCGACCTCGCGACCCAGATCAGCGACAAGCTGCCGCTGATGATCGCGATCGTCGTCGCCCTCAGCTTCATCGTCCTCCTCGTCGCCTTCCGCTCGCTGCTGGTCCCGGTCAAGGCGGCGGCGATGAACCTGCTCTCGGTCGCCGCCGCCTACGGCGTCGTCACCGCCGTCTTCCAGCTCGGCTGGGGCGTCTCGCTGATCGGTCTGGATCACGCGATCCCGATCGTCTCCTTCGTGCCGCTGCTGATGTTCGCGATCCTCTTCGGCCTCTCGATGGACTACGAGGTGTTCCTGCTGACGCAGATGCGGGAGCACTACGAGGAGTACGGAGACGAGCGGCGGGCGGTGGTCGAAGGACTGGCCAACACCGGCCGGGTGATCACCTCGGCGGCCGCGATCATGGTCTGCGTGTTCACCAGCTTCGTCCTCAGCGGCAACCCGGTGGTGAAGGAGTTCGGCGTCGGCCTCGCCGTGGCGATCGCGATCGACTCGACCCTGGTCCGCTGCCTGCTGGTGCCGGCGGTGATGGTCCTGCTCGGCAAGCGCGCCTGGTGGCTGCCGCGCTGGATGGACCGGCTGCTGCCGAAGATCAGCATCGAGGGCGAGGAGTACTTCGCGAAGAAGGACGCGGAGTTGGCGGCGGCGCCCGCCGGGGGTAAGTGAGGCGGGAATGTTCCCGCTCAACCTCCCGAACGCCCTAACGCTCCTCCGCATCCTCGCCGTGCCGGTGGTGGTCGTCGCCCTGCTGGGCGAGACCTCCAACGGGGACGCCCTCGCCGCCGGCGTCTTCGCCCTGGCGGCGGCGACCGACGGCCTCGACGGCTACTTCGCCCGCTCCCGCGGCTCGATCACCACCTTCGGCAAGCTGATGGACCCGCTCGCCGACAAGCTGCTGGTCACCGGCGCGCTGCTATCCCTCGTCTCCCTCGGCCGGCTCGAAGCCTGGGTGGCGATGGTGATCATCGCCCGCGAGGTCGCGGTGACGATTCTGCGGACGATCGCCGCCGAGCGCGGCATCGTCATCGCCGCCAGCTGGATGGGCAAGCTGAAGACCGTCCTCCAGATCGCCGCGATCATCGCCCTGATCGCCACCAACCCGGCCCCGTTCTGGGTCGACGCCCTGGTCTACCTCGCCCTCGCGGTCACCGTCATCAGCGGCTTCGACTACTTCTTCGGCCTCCGCCGCCGGATCGAGGCGCTGGAGCGCGAACGGGCGGCGCGGAAAGCGAACTCAGCGGCTTAGCTGGTGACGGGGGGAGGGTGCCGGTGGGGGGTCGCTGGGAGCACCTCCGCCGCGTGGATCGTGGTTGGGGCTTACGCCCCTGGAGCTGATGGCGCGGCTCCATGCTGAGTACCCAGCGACCCCCCACCGGCACCCTCCAACGATCGAGCTCTGGCAGACGTTTCAGGGTCGGTCCCTTCTTCTTAAAAAAGAAGCTGCGTGATCTCGGCCGTCCTAGAGGAGCGTGTGGGAGGAGGGAGTGGGGTACCCCTGATCGGTACTCAGCATGGAGCCGCGCCAAAAACGCTCGTGGCGTTAGCCCAGTCACGCCCCACGCGGCGGAGGTGCTCCGAGCAGGGGTACCCCACTCCCTCCTAAGAAGCAGGTGCCTCTAGCCACTCCCGCACCGTCACGTGGTGCGCGCCGTGCTCGCCACTCTGCAGCTCCGCCCGCAAGTCGCCCAGCGTCCCGTAGCGCTCGGCGACGACGTTGTGGCGGTGAATCGTCTCCAGGTTCTCCTGGCGCGCCATCACGAAGGTCTGCTCGGGGAGGTCGGTGTAGCCCTCGACCACCTGGCGAACCATCTCGCGGACGCAGTCCTCGACAAAGCGGGGGTTTTCGTGGGCCTTGACGACGACGGAGCGCTCGTCGGTGCGCTTCATCAGCTCGTAGATCTCCGAGCTCATCGAGCTCTCGACTATCCGCAGCAGCTCCGGCGCCTCGATCCAGGCCGGGCCGCCCTCGGGGCAGCCGACGTAGAGGGTGCCGATGCCGCGCTGGTTGTGGGTGGCGACGGGGACGAGCTCGAGGATCCGCTCGACCTCCTCGGCGCCGAAGCCGTCGCCGGCGAGCCGCTCGCGGGCGAGGGCGGCGACCGCTTCCTGTGCGCACGGGCAGGCGGTCATCCCTTGCGCCTCGACTCCGGTCAGGGTGCGGGTGCCGCGGGCGGAGGCGACGGCGGTGCCGTAGAGGACGTAGATCTCCTGGGTGCTCTTGCCGGTTTCCGGCGTCTGCACCGTCTCGGGGTAGTGGGCCTTGATCGAGACCTCGGCCCGCTCGCCGCCCTGGCGCTCGCGCACCTTCTCGGCAACGTGGGCGGCCAGGACCTCGGCCTTGAAGGCCTCGCCGAGGACGACCTCGTCGATCGCCTCGCCGACGATCTCCTCGAAGCGGGACATGTGGACGCCGGCCTGCTGCGGGTTGAGATCGACGAAGCACTCGAAGTTGGCGTAGAAGAGGTTCTCCTCGCCGTCGGCCTTGACCCGGATCACCTTGTCGACGCCGGTGACGCCGACGCGGGAGAGGCTCACCTGCGTCGCCGGCAGGGCTGCCTGGACGTCGGGCGTGGTGGCAGTGGCGGTCGTCTGACTGGCCATCGGCTAACGAATAGTAAGCAACTGGGACCGCGGGCGGGGGTGACGAACTCTCTCCGGACGTTGGAGAGATTTTTCCGCCTATAATCCGTTGCGGTCGGAGCGTCAGGGCCGGCCGCCGGAATTGGGGAGAGGGTGAGCGGCGGAGTGAGCATCGAACCGTTGGAGACCGCGTCCGACGTCATCGAGCGCGACCAGGAGACGAGCCCGATCGGAGAGATCGAGGAGCTCCAGGGTCTGATCGCGACCGGCCGCGAGCGCGGCTACCTCACCTTCGAGCAGATCTCCTCGACACTCGAGGAGGTGGAGATCACCAAGGAGCAGGTGACCCAGCTTCACGCCCACCTCGTCGAGCACGGGATCGACGTCATCGCCGAGGACGGCGTCAGCGCTTACAAAGCCCAGCGGAGCGGCGAGAGCGCATCGGCGAAGAAGGAAGAGCTCGACCTCACCGTCGAGCCGAGCCTCGACTCGCTGCGCCTCTACCTGCGGGCGATCGGCCAGGTCGACCTGCTGACCGCGCAGCAGGAGGTCGAACTGGCGAAACGGATCGAGCGCGGCGACATGCTGGCGAAGCGGCAGATGGTCGAGGCGAACCTGCGCCTCGTCGTCTCGATCGCGAAAGGCTATCTGGGACGCGGGCTCAGCTTCCTCGACCTGATCCAGGAGGGCTCGCTGGGGTTGATCCGGGCGGTCGAGAAGTTCGATTACCGCCGCGGCTACAAGTTCTCCACCTACGCGACCTGGTGGATCCGGCAGGCGGTGACGCGGGCGATCGCCGACAAGGCGCGGACGATCCGCATCCCCGTCCACATGGTCGAGAAGCTGAACCGGGTCGCCCACGTCGAACGCCAGCTGGTGCAGAAACTGGGGCGCGAGCCGGAGCCGGCGGAGATCGCCGAGGAGCTGCGCTGGCCGGTTTCCGACGTGCGGGACATCCTCCG
>Ga0247786_1000051_pt1 | contig 12972 bp, 10 predicted proteins | sample UWRJS066202C4_FD_179917 | JGI IMG/M metagenome (GOLD analysis project Ga0247786, IMG submission 179917) | Soil microbial communities from Arlington Agricultural Research Station in Wisconsin, United States - UWRJ-S066-202C-4 | ecosystem: Environmental > Terrestrial > Soil > Agricultural land... | reverse complement strand
CACAGCCCCAGGTGAAGCCGCCGACACGTGCTGCCTCAACCCCACGACATAACTCCCGCGCCGCTCACCGCCTACTTCCTCACGGTTTCTTCCCCTCGGCGGACTCCCGCACCCGAGCCAGCTCACCCATGGCCCAGTCCAACTGCGTCTCGGCCCGCTCCGCCCGCGCCAACATCTGCGCCCGAGCGTCCTCCACCGCGGCCACCCGCTCAGCCGCCCCACTCCGCGCCACCTCGACCTGCGCCACGGCCTCAGCCCGCACCCGAGCAACCTCGTCCTCACCGGCCTGCCGAACCGCGGCCAGATCCCCGAGCACCCGCTCCAACTCCCCACGCACGTCCACCGCCGACTGCCGAGCCACCGACGCCTCCCGCTCAGCCCGTTCCACCAGCCCCCGAGCCTCGTCCCGCTCGTCCTGAGCCGCCCCCACGGCCACCCGAGCCTTCTCCACCTCTGCGGCGGCCTCGCCTCGCACCCGTTCCACCTCGGCCGCGGCGTCAGCGCGCGCCACCTCGATGTCCTTGGCGGCCTGCCTTCGAGCCTGCTCGGCCCGCGCCACGGCATCGGCCTTGGCCGCCTCGACCTCCCGAGCGGCCTCGGCCCGAATCGCCTCGACAGCGGCAGCGGCCTCCACCCGGATCGCCACGATCTCCGACTCGGCCCGCTCCACGGCCGCGTCCGCGTCGCGCCGAGCCTCGTCCCGCTGCTCGAACGCCCCGGCCGCATCCCGCTCGGCGCTCTCGGCGGCCGACACAGCGGTCTCGGTCACCTCTTCCGCGGCTTTCCGGGCCCGCTCGGCATCCCGCCGCCGCCGCTCCGCCACGGCCACCGCCGACTCCGCCTCGGCCACCCGCCGAGCGGCCTCCGCCTCAGCCGCCTGCACCTGGCTCTCGGCAACGCTCGGATCGGCGATCGTCGACAACTCGGTCACCGCGTTCCCGAGCGTCGACGACATCTGCTCGGCCAACACCCGAAACCGCTCCAGCAACTCCTCAGCCCGAATCCGAGCCGACGTGATCCCTCCACCCTCTTTCGTCACGGTGACAGAGACTTCCCCCTGCTCCTCAACCTGCATCAACCTCTGCCGCTCCCGCCAAGCCCGCCACCGGGTGTGCTCCGCCAGGTCGCAGTACCCAGCAGGCCGCCCAGGCCCACCCCCTCGAAACACCGGCCGCGTACAGCCGGGGTAGTTGCAGGTGGTCGAGGGGTTCTCCGATGCCGTCACCGACATATCGTAGCAGTGTTACGTTAGTTCAAACGTTATTGGCTGCAACGCAACGATTCAACCGGGCTATATCCTGACTTCTGATAAGTGAACATTATCGGAAGTCAGAAAAGAGGCTTCCCCGCCGCTCCCCCGTTCCGTTTGCCAGGACCGCGAACACCCCCGGCCCCGAACTTCGGCCGGAAAACTAGGAGGTCGTCACGGTGACGTAAGGCCCTGTGGCTGTACCGCGCCACGGCCGAACGCACCTGGGAGGCCGACGCCCTCAACCAGCTCGGCTACATCGCCGCCCTGCTGGGCGAACACGCCGAGGCCCTGGTCCGCTGCGAGGCGGCCCTGATCCTCGACCGCGAACCGGGCCGCGAGATCGCCCAGCCGGAGGTGCTGGACAGCCTCGGCCAACATCCACCAGAGCACCGGCCGCCTCACCGAGGCCCTGGACTGCTACCGGGCAGCGATCACCCTGTTCGCCCGCCACCCCCACACCCACGACCTGGCGGACGCCCTCGACCAGGTGGCACGGGTCCACGTGGCCCTTGGGCGAGCCCGGCGCGGCACGCCTGGGAACGCGCGCTGCCCCTGTACCGGACCCAGTACCGCGCCGACGACGTGGAGCGTGTTCGTGGCACCCTCGCCGACCTCACCACCGCGGGCAGCCTCACCCCGACGTGCGCAGGACCGGACCGGGGATCTCCGCCCTGGCACTGCTGGACCCACGGTCCAGCAGTGCGGGGAGAACCGGTGCCTGGTGGCCGATCCGCGACGGGAGCAGGGTGGCTGCAGGACACCGCGGACGGGCGGTTTCCCGGACCCAGTAGGAGAACAGTCGTGACCACCACCTGGTTCATCACCGGCGCGTCCCGCGGCTTCGGCGTGGAGATCGCCCGGCAGGCGCTGGACCGCGGCGACAACGTCGTGGCCACCGCGCGCAACCCGAGCGCGGTCGAAAAGGCGCTGCCGGGCCACGAGGACCGCCTCCTCGCCGTGGCGCTGGACGTCACCGACGAGGCGCAGGCGCGGGAAGCGGTGGCTGCCGCCGTGGCGCGCTTCGGCCGCATCGACGTCCTGGTCAACAACGCCGGCCGCGGCCTCCTGGGCGCGGTCGAGGAAGCCACCGACGCCGCCGCGCGGGCCGTCTACGACACCAACGTGTTCGGCGTGCTGAACGTCCTCCGCGCGGCGCTCCCCGTCCTCCGCGCCCAGCGCTCTGGCCGAATCCTCAACATCAGCTCGGTCGGCGGCTTCAGCGGTTCGGCGGGCTGGGGCGTCTACTGCTCCACGAAGTTCGCCGTGGAGGGCTGCTCGGAGGCCTTGCGCACCGAGGTGGCCCCGCTGGGCATCGCCGTCACCATCGTCGAACCGGGCTACTTCCGCACCGACTTCCTGGACACCACCAGCCTCGACGCCGCCGAACTGCACCCCATCGACGACTACGCGCAGACCTCCGGCGCCATGCGCGCCGCCGTTCCGTCGATCAACCACGCCCAGCCGGGCGATCCGGTCAAGGGCGCGGCCGCGATCCTGCACGTCGCCGACCTGGACGACCCGCCGCTGCGCGTGCAACTGGGCAGCGACTGCGTGGCGGGCCTGGAGGCCAAGATCGCCCGACTCCAGGCGGACGCGGCGGAATACCGCGCCCTGGCCCTCTCCACCGACCACGACGACACCCTGACCACCGCCTGAGTTCGCGTGGGCGTTTCGGGATATCCACGGCCTGACCAGGCGGATTCGGATGGTTGGCGTACTACTTTATGATGTGATCTGCATCACAGGTGATTTGTCGGATTTTCAGCTGGTGAAAGCTCCGCGCCGAGGTTCGAGTCCGCCTACCGGTGTCGACGCGGGACCTGTGGGCTAATCGCACTAATCGACTGAAAAAGTTTCGCATATCAATTGGCCATAGTCGGGCATTGTCATTTTACCGGGGTCGGGCACTAGAGTTCCGAGCGACGCGATACCCCGCGTCGATCCTGGAATACCATTTTCCGGATTCATTTGACGATCGCAAGGAGGAATTCCCATGCTTTCCACGGACGCGCATGACCTGCTCGATCTGGACATCGAGGAGTTCGAACTGACGGACTCCTCGACCGAGGCCCCCACGCAGTCGCTCCCGCCGCGCACGATCACCACCTGTGCGATCTGCTGATCAATGGGCGGGCCCGATCACATGGCGGCCGGGTCCGCCCACCCACGTCCGCCGTCCTCGGAGAAGCCGACCATGGATACGCGTTTTGTTTCTTCAGACAGGTTTCTCCTCCGTGCCCCGTTGCTGCCGAGGTCGCGAATGCGTTCGGCGGCGGCGGACGGCGTGCACGAGCGCGTGGGGTGTCCGATGGTGCGGGAGGCCGTCGCTGTCGCCAGTCCCGCGTTGAGCGAGGCGGTGGACAAGGTGCTCGCAGGCCAGGAGCCCGCGTCACGGCGCCTGCGGGCCGCGCTGGCCCGGTACGAACTGCGCATGGCCGGGCGTCCCACGCCCTTCGGCCTTCTCGCCGGCGTGGCCGTCGGTGGGTTCGCCGACCTGGCGGAGGCCAAACTGGGCAGTTCCCATCGCAGGCACGTGCACCCGGATCACGCCTGGCTCGACCGCTGGGCGGACGAACTGGAGGCCGATCCGGCGGTATTGGTGCGTTTGGAGGTCACCGCGAACAACCTGTGTTCGCGGCACGGCGACCGCCTCACCATTCCACGGGGAACGCGAATGGCCAGCGTGCGCCGGACGGCCGCCGTCATCCGCGTGCTCGACGCCGCCAAGCGCCGGATCCCGGTCGACGACCTCGTCGACACAATCGCCGAAGAGTTCCGAAACGTGCGCCGGCCCGAGATCGTCACGCTCATCGGACAACTGGTGCGCCTGCGATTCCTGCAAACCACCCTGCGCCAGTGCGAGAAACCCTTCGAACACCTGGCCGGGCTGCTGCCCGTGGATTCTCCGCACGCGGAACGAACCGTCCTGATCGCCGAGTCGATCGACGCCTACCGGCGCAGCCCCATCGGCGAGGGCACGACCGAATTGGCGACCGTTCGGCGCATGGCCGCTGCCGAACACCCCGTGCACGTCGACCTGGAATTGGACGCGCACGTCCGGCTCCCGCACGAAGTGGCGCGCGAGGTCGAACGCGCCGCTGACGCGGTGTGGCGACTGTCCGCGCAGGACAACGCGCGTTCCCGCAACCTCGCGGATTTCCACCGCAGGTTCCTCGAACGATATGGGATCGGTGAGCTGGTGCCCGTGGCGGACCTGCTCGACCCGGACGTGGGCATCGGACCGCCCGCGGGGTACGAGCGGCCGTGGACGACCGCGCCGACCGACCCGGACGACTCCCGTCAGCCGGTGCTCAACCGCCTGCTGGCGCAGGCGATGGCCGACGGGGTCGCCGAGGTGGTGCTCGACGACGACCTGATCGCGCGGCTCTGCCCGCCAGGGGGCGCCCCACCCGCCACGGTGGAGCTGTTCGCCACGCTGAACGCCGTCTCGGTCGACGCGCTGGAACGCGGCGACTTCGAACTGGTCGTCAGCCCGCTGACCGGCACCCAGCAGGCCGGGGCGTCGCTTGCCCGGTTCGGGTACCTGCCCGAGGTCCGCGACCTGCTCGGCGAGTTGGTCTCGGCATGGCCCGACGACCGGGAACCGGTGCAGCTCGTGCACCTCACCACGCACCCGCGCGACACCAATCTGGTGCGGGCTCCTCGGGTGCTGGGTCGTTCGCTGGCCATCGGTGTGCCCGGTCAGCCGGACGACCTGGGTCCGGCCGACATAGCGGTGGCCGCCGACGAGCGGTGGCTGCGGCTGTACTCGGTGTCGTTGGGCCGCGAGATCGTTCCGCGGGTGCTGCACGTGCTGGACATCAGCGCCGCGGCCCCCGAGGTGGTGCGTTTCCTGTGGGACGTGTCCCTGATGGGTGTGCGCACCCTGAAGCCGTGGGACTGGGCGGCTCTGCGGGACTCCCCGTTCCTGCCCGCTATCCGGTACGGACGGACGGTGCTCGCGCCCGCGCGCTGGCAGGTCGACGAGACCGACGTGGGCACGGATGAGGCGTTGGCCGCTTGGCGGGCGAGGTGGCGGGTGCCCGACCGGGTGCGGCTGACGCACGTGGACCAGCAGCTGTGCCTGGACCTGAGGCTGCGGGAGCACCTCGCGCTGCTGCGCGACGACCTGCGGAAATCGGGCACGGCGGTGCTGCACGAGGACCGCGCGCCGGAACTCGACCAGGGCTGGCTGCACGGTCCGGACGGTGCCCACGAGGTCGAGCTGGTCGTTCCGATGATCGCGGTCGACCCCGAGGCCCGTTCGGTGCGGCCACCCGCGCCGATTCGCACCAACCCCTCGGCGCACCTCCCCGGCGGCGAATGGGTGTCCGCGCACGTCCTCTGCTCGCCGCACCGGCAGCGCGAGGTGCTGATCGCGCACCTGGCCCCGTGGCTGGCCACGCTGGGGACCGAGGTGGACCGGTGGTTCTTCGTGCGCTACCAGGCCGACGACCAGCCGCCGCACATCCGCCTGCGCCTGCACGGCGATGTCCTCCTCCGGTTGCGCGACCAGGTCGCGGCCCTGGTGGAGGCCAGGCTGGTCGGCGGTTTCTCGGTGCACACCTACCGGCCCGAGGTGGAGCGCTACGGCGGCGAGCGGCTGATCGACCTGGCGGAACGGTTCTTCGCCGCCGACAGCCGGCTGGCGCTGCGCGGGATGATCGCTCCGCAGGACACCATCGCGGTCGCCGCGGACGTGACGGCCCTGATCAGCTGCTTCCACGGTGCTCGGCGAAGTGGTGGGTGGCCGTCGTGGTTGCTGTCGGAGATCCCCAAGGACGAGTCCACGCACCGGGCGTTCAGCAGGCGGCGCGGTGAAGCGCTGGCGGCGATCACCCTGGACCCCGTTCCCGCGGACCGGGAATGGGCCGAGCTGCTGGGCGAATACGGGAACGAGGCGGCCGGGGAGGTCCTCCGCGCCCTCGTCCACCTGCACTGCAACCGTCGGCTGGGGGCGGACTTCCGGGCGGAGGCCGAGGTGTACGCCATGGCGCGGGGAGCGGTGAAGGCGCACGTCGACCGCGTCAGACTCGCCCGGTGAGCGCGCGGACGTGGCTGGAGGACTCCGCCCGCCGACTCGGCACGCCCGGCCGGGTGAACCTGGACAACGGCGACTGGCCGTACCACCCGATGTCCCTCGCCGACGGGTACTGCGGGCTGGCCGTCCTGTTCGCGCGGCTCAGCGACGAATCGCCGGAACTGCGGGAGAACGCCCACGAGCACCTGGCCGCCGCCGCGAAGGCGCGGAGGCCCGGCGTCGAGGGCCTGTTCGACGGGTTGCCGTCGCTGGGGTTCGCCGCGCGCAGCATCGCCAGGGCCGACGGCGACTACCGGGGCGTGCTCGCCCGGATCGACCCCCACGTGCTGCGGCTGGCCGAGAGCGCGCTCGTCGCCGAGGAAGCACGCCTGCGCGCCCGTGAGCCCGGCGCCAGGATGGCCGCCTACGACGTCAGCTCGGGTCTGGCCGGGGTGGGCAGGTACCTGCTCGCCTGCGGCGCGGGGGCTCGGCCGGTGCTGGAGCGGCTGCTGGCGTACCTGGTGCGACTGACCGATCCCGTGCGGGTGGGTGGCCACTGGGTGCCGGGGTGGTGGACGTCGGACCCGTCGCTGCTGGCCGATCCGGTGGCGCACCCGGAAGGCCACTTCAACCTGGGGATGGCGCACGGCGTCTCCGGCCCGCTGGCGCTGTTGGCGCTGTGCCACGCGCAGGGGGTGGTGGTCGAGGGCCAGGCGGAGGCGATGCGCCGGATCGCCACCTGGCTGCTGTCCCGCCGGGGCGTGGACGAGCACGGTCCGTACTGGCCCGCGCTGGTGCCGCTGGAACACGAGGTGGCGTCCACTGCGGACCCGCTGCCGCCGAGCCGGGTCGCGTGGTGCTACGGGGCACCGGGTGTGGCGCGTGCCGTGCAACTGGCCGCGGCCGCCGTGGGTGAGGTCGCCTGGGCCGAGGAGGCGAGGACGACGTTGCGCGCGGCGTTCCGACGACCGCGGGCCCGGTGGGGAATTCGGGACGCTTCGCTGTGCCACGGGTCCGCGGGTGTCCTGCACGCCACCGCGCTGGTCCTCGGGAGGGACGCGGACGTGCTGCCGGATCTGTGCGAGCACCTGCTGGCCCAGCGCGACCGGCACACCGTGATCACGGTGCCGCCGAACCGACCCGGTTTCCTGGACGGATCGGCCGGGACCTTGTTGGCGCTGCACGACTACCTGACGCCGACCTCGTCGACGACGCTCCTGCCGTGGAGCGCCGCGCTGGTGCTGGGGTGAACGGGCGGGTCGCCCTGGTGACGGCGGCGACCGCCATCTCGGCCGCTGGCAACGGGTTCGGTCGGATCGCGTTGACGTTCGGGGTGCTGGCGCTGCCGGGGGTCACCGCGCGAGGGCTGTCCCTCGTGCTGGTGTGCCTGGTGGTGCCGCAGATCCTGTTCGTCGTGTTCGGCGGGGTGCTCGCCGACCGGGTGAGCCGGTTCCGCCTGCTCGTGCTGTCCGACGTGCTGTCCGCGCTCGCCTACTCCGGGCTGGCCGCCGGCCTGTGGTGGCACGCCCCGATCCCGGCGCTGGCCGGGTTCGCCGCCGTGGCGGGGACGGCGTTGGCGGTGTCCGGGCCCGCCACCAGCGGGCTGATGCCCGAGATCGTCGCCACCGATCGGTTGCAGTCGGCGAACAGCCTGGTGATGACCGCGATGAGGAGCGCCGACCTGGCGGGCACCGCGCTGGGCGGCACGGTGGTCACGTGGTTGGGCGCGCCGTCGACGCTGGTGCTGAACGCCGCGACCTTCGCGGCCAGCGCGGTGCTCCTGGCCCTGCTGCGGCTGCCCTCGCGGGTTCGGGCCGAGGCGACGTCCCTGCTGGGAGACCTGCGGCTGGGGTGGCGGGCGTTCACCGGTCGGCGGTGGTTGTGGGCGACGGTGACCGCGCTGTCGTTCACGTCGGCGGCGCTGGCCGCGACCATGGGGATCCTGGGTCCACTCGTGGCGTTGCACACCTGGGACAGCGTGCGGTCCTGGTCGTTGGTCGCCGCGGCGAGCACGGGCGGGATGCTGTGCGGCGCCGCGTTCTCGGCCCGACTGCGGCCCGTGCGCCCCCTGCTGGTCGGGCTGCTCCTGTTGCTGCTGCTCGTCGTGCCCCTGTCGCTGCTGGCCGTCGGCGTGTCGCCGTGGGCGGTGGCCGCGGCGATGTTCTGCGCGGGGCTGGCCAACGACGCGTTCGGCGTGCTGTGGCACACGACGGTGCAGCGCGAGGTGCCCGAGGAGGTGCTGGCCAGGGTGGCGTCCTACGACTGGCTGGGCACGATGGTGCTCGCACCGGTGGGGGTGCTGGTCGCGGCGCCGCTCAGCACCGCGTTCGGCACGGGGCCGGTGCTGGTGGGGTGCGCCGCCCTGGTGGCCGTGTCCTCGCTCGCGGCACTGTCGTTCCCCGAGGTGCGGAGGCTGCGAGCGGTTCACCTGCCGGGGGAGGTGGATCAGGTCGCGGTGGAGGACTCCAACCCCAGCACCAGCAGCGTGATGATGCGGCGGACGTCGTAGTTCGGGTCGTTCGGGGCGAACGCGCAGAGGTCCCCGACGGCCCGGAGGAGTTCGTAGGCGGAGACGTCGGCCTTCACCTCGTCCGCGGCGCGGGCGCGGTCCAGGAGGTCGCCGAGGACGGGCACGAGCCGGTCGAGGAACAGCGAGTGGAGCGCGGCGAGTCCGGTCGGGTCGCCGCGCATCACGGCGAGCATGCCGTGCTTGGTGCCGACGAAGTCGGCGAACAGGTGCATCCACCGGACGATCGCGGCGATCGGCGTGGGCTGCGAGGCGAGGAGCGCCGGTCCGGCCGCCGCGCACTCCTCGATCTGGTGCCGGTAGACCGCGACGACAAGGTCGGCGCGCGTCGGGAAGTGGCGGTACAGCGTGCCCATGCCGACGCCGGCCGCCGTGGCCACGTCCCGCACCGTCGCGTCCGGCCCGGAGCGGGCGAACACGGTGGCGGCCGCGTCGAGCAGGGCGCGCTCGTTGCGCTCCACGTCCGCTCGGCGGCGGGTGGGTGCGGGGTCGGCTGGGGCCATACCGTCGATTGTGGCACGAATCGGGTGAAACGGAGCACAGCTCCTCTTCGGCGTTGCAATGCGGAGCATTGCTCCGTATCGTCGGCGGAGCAATGCTCCGTTTCACCTGTTCGTCTCGGAAGGACACCCCGATGACCGCCCTCGCCCTCGGCTCGCGAATCCTGGCCGCCAAGCCGGTGCTCCTGCCCGCGCCGGACCGCGGCGCCGACCTGGCGGTGCGGATCTCCGCCCCCGCCACCGGCACCGACCTGCCCGTGATCGTCCTCGCGCACGGGTTCAGCCTCGCGATGGACTCCTACGACCCGCTCGTCGACTTCTGGGCCGCCAACGGCTTCGTCGTCGTCCAGCCCACGTTCCTCGACTCGGCCACGCTCGGCCTCACCCCGGCCGACCCGCGCTACGCGTCGATCTGGCGCACCCGCGTCGACGACGTCGAGCGCGTCATCGACGACCTCGACCAGGTCGTGGCCGCGATCCCGGGACTCGCCGAGCGCGTCGACCGCGACCGCCTCGCCGTCGCCGGGCACTCCTGGGGCGGCCAGACGGTGGGCATGCTCCTCGGCGCCCGCGTCGTCGGCGCCGATGGGCGGCCCGGCGAGGACAGGACCGACACCCGCGTCAAGGCGGGCGTGCTCCTGGCGACCACCGGCATCGGCGGCGAGGACCTGACCCCGTTCGCGCGGGAGAACTTCTCGTTCATGAGCCCGGACTTCGACCGGCTGAACACCCCGACGCTCGTCGTCGCCGGTGACCACGACCAGTCACTGCTGTCGACCCGCGGACCGGACTGGTTCACCGACGTCTACGCGCTCAGCCCCGGCGCCCGGCACCTGCTGACCCTGCACGGCGCCGAGCACTCCCTCGGCGGCATCCACGCCTACAAGGCCAACGACACCACCGACGAGAGCCCCGAACGCGTCGACCTGATCCGCCGAGCGTCGGCCGCGTTCCTGCTCGGGGCACTCGGCCTCGGCGACGCCGACTGGAACCGGATCGCCGCGGAGGTGCCGGAGCGGATCGGGCACCTCGACTCGAAGTAGGTCGTACCCCACAACCCGCGTTCGGCCGTGGCGCCCCCGCGGCCGAACCGAAGGAGGCACTCCGCGATGACCCACGAACAACGTCCGCTCGGCACCCCGTTCTCCCCCGCCGCCACCGCCGACGAGGTGCTCGAAGGCGTCGACCTGACCGGCAGGAACGCCATCGTCACCGCCGGGCACTCCGGCCTGGGCCTGGAAACGACCCGTGCGCTGGCCAAGGCCGGAGCGGCCGTCACCGTCGCCGCCCGGAACCCGGAGCAGGCCCGCGCCGCGGTGGCCGGGATCCGGCGCGTCGAGGTGGAGCACCTCGACCTGCTCGACCCGGCCTCGATCCAGGCGTTCGCCGACCGGTGGCGGGCGACGCACGAGGGCCTGCACATCCTCGTCAACAGCGCCGCCGTCCCCACGCCGGGCCGGCTCGTCCTGGACGCACGCGGCTACGAGGTGCAGTTCGCCACCGGCCACCTCGGCCACTTCCAGCTCACGCTCGCCCTGCACCCGGCCCTGCGGGCCGCGCGCGGAGCACGGGTGGTCAACGTGACCTCCGGCGCCCACCGGTTCGGCGACATCCGCTGGCACGACCCCCACTTCGCGGACGGGTACGACCCCGGCGGCGCCTACGCGCAGACCAAGACCGCCAACATCCTCTTCGCGGTCGCCCTCGACCGCCGTTGGGCCGCCGACAACATCCACGGGTACGCCGTCCACCCCGGAGTCGTGGTCGGCACCAAGATCAACACCGGCGCCGACGTTCAGGCCATGCGGGCGGCGGGCTTGATGGACGCCGACGGGAAGCCCGTCATCGACCCGGCCGCCGGCAAGAAGACACCGGCGCAGGGCGCGAGCACGATCGTGTTCGCCGCGACCAGCGAACTCCTGACCGGCATCGGCGGGGTCTACCTCAGGGACAACGACGTCGCACCGGTGAACGACGAGCGCCTGCCCGTGACCGCCGACTCCATCCCGACCGACGTCGCCTCCCACGCGATCGACCCCGACTCGGCCGCCCGGCTGTGGGACCTCGGCGAACGGCTCCTCGGGCTTCGCCCCCGCGACGGCGTAGGGGCTCACTCCTAAGCTGGCCCGATGGGGTGGGACCTGGACGGGCTGATCGCGAAGCACGGCGTGCCGGGGGCGCAGGTCGCGGTGTTGGCCGACGGGGAGATCCGCGACGAGGCCGCGGGGGTGCTGAGCCTGCACACCCGGGTCGAGACCACGACCGATTCGGTGTTCAAGATCGGGTCGATCACCAAGATCTGGACGGCCACGCTGGTCCAGCAGTTGGTGGACGAGGGTGAACTGGACCTCGACCGCCCTGTTCGCGACCACCTGCCGGGCTTCCGGCTGAGCGACCCGGCCGCGACCGACGCCCTCACCGCCCGCCACCTGCTCACCCACACCGGCGGCCTGGACAGCTACTACGTCACGGGCAACGGCCGCGACGACGACGCGATCGAGAAGTTCGTGGCCGCGCTCGCCGACGCCGACCACCTCCTCCCGCCGGGCACCGCCTTCTCCTACTCCAACAGCGGGTTCGCGGTGCTCGGCAGGCTGGTGGAGGTGGTGCGCGGCAAGCCTTTCCACGACGTGCTCCGCGAGCGCCTGGTGACGCCGCTGGGCCTGGGCACCGTCGCCACCAACACCTACGAGGCGATCCTGCACCGCGTCGCGGTCGGCCACACCGGGACCGAGCCGACGAAGACCTGGGCGGTCTCCTACGCCACCGCGCCCAGCGGCTCGCACCTCGCGATGAGCGCACGCGACCTGCTGGGGTTCGTCCACCCGCACCTCACCGATCCGACGCTCGCCGCCCTGCGCGAACCGCAGCTCGACTCCGTCCCGGACTTCGGCGGCGGCGTCCTGGGCTGGGGGCTCGGCTGGATGCTCCACCAGGACGGCGTCATCGGCCACACCGGCGTCTCCAAGGGGCAGAAGGCTTTCCTGCGCGTCGTCCCGTCGGCGGGGGTGGCGGTGGCCGTGCTGACCAACAGCGCGAGCGGTGGGCCGCTCGCCCACGAGATTCTCGGCACCGTGCTCGGGGATCTCGCCGGCGTCCGAACGGCACCGCTACCCGTGCCGCCCGTGGACCCGGCACCGATCGACGCGGACCGGATGTGCGGCACCTACCGCACCACCCCGCACGACATCACCCTCACCACCGAGAACGGCCGCGCGTTCCTGACCTACCTCCCGCGCACCGACCTCGCGAAGCCCAGGGACCGCGTCGAGGTCGTCCGCCTCGGCGACAACACGATCATCACCGTCGAACCGGAACACGGCGGCCACCAGGTCCTGTCCCTGGTCGGCTCCGACGAGCACGGCCGCGCCCGCTTCCTGCACAACGGCGCCGCCGCCCACCGGGTCACCCCTCCGCCGCACCGGCGGTGATCGCGCGGACGACGTCCCAGAACCCGGCGTCCACCGCGGCGCCCGGTGCGAGCAAGGCCTGACGGACCGCTTGGGCGTGAGCGGGACGGGCGGCGGCGAGGGCCGCGGAGCCCGCGTCCGTGGCGACGACGATCTGCTCCCGTCCGCTGCCCGGTTCGCGGCGCACCAAGCCCCGTTCGGCCATGCGCGTCACCTGGCGGGAGAGGCGGGCGCGCTTCCAGTCGAGCGCGGTGCCCAGGTCG
>Ga0247786_1000048_pt1 | contig 13128 bp, 11 predicted proteins | sample UWRJS066202C4_FD_179917 | JGI IMG/M metagenome (GOLD analysis project Ga0247786, IMG submission 179917) | Soil microbial communities from Arlington Agricultural Research Station in Wisconsin, United States - UWRJ-S066-202C-4 | ecosystem: Environmental > Terrestrial > Soil > Agricultural land... | reverse complement strand
TTCCTCAACGGCCTCTACCTGACCGGTGTCGTCAACGGCTACTACTGCGGCGGCGCGCCGGAGTCGTTCCCCTGCGCCGACCCCGAAGCGGACATCACCCAGGACAAGGCGTACATCGACGCCGGCCAGCCGCTGTCGCCGACGGCGGTTCAGGCGCTGAAAGGGATCTACGCCGACCACGGCGGCTACCCGCTGCGCTTCCTCCCGGGCGCCTCGCAGCCGGCGCCACTCTTGATCCAGAGCGGCTTCACCGACGAACTGTTCCCGATCGAGCAGGGGCTGCGGGTCTACACGTTCATACGCTCCCGCTACCACCAGCGCAAGCGCTACCGCAAGGCGCCGGTGGCGCTGCAGCTCGGCGATCTCGGCCACAGCCGCGGCTCCAACAAGCCGGGGATGAACCACTTCTTCAACGACCAGGCGGCGCGCTTCTTCGCCGCCCACCTGCTGGGAGCGAAGAAGGGGGCGCCGGCGCCCGGCCAGGTCACCGCCACCCTCACCACCTGCCCGCAAGACAAACCCGACGTCGGGCCCTTCAAGGCGATCGGCTGGAGGAAGCTCCACTCCGGTGCCTTCCGCTTCGGCTCCGACCCGGCGCAGGAATTCACCTCGGCCGGCGGCAACCCGACGGTGGCGCGGGAATTCGACCCTGTCTTCGGCACCACCGAAGCCTGCAAGACGATTGCCGAAAACTTCGAGCCGAACGTCGCCCTCTACAAGCGCAAAGTCCTCGACGGCTTCACGATGCTGGGCCGCCCGACGATCAACGCCGAAATCCAGAGCACCGGCCAGCACGGCCAGATCGTCGGCCGGCTCTGGGATGTCTCGCCGGAGGGGTCGATGCTCCTCGTCGATCGCGGCGTCTACGCCTTGACCGACGGCCAGAGCGGTCAGATCGCCTTCCAGCTCCACGGCAACGGCTACCGCTTCGCCAAGGGTCACCGCATCTGGCTGCAGCTGCTCGGCCGCGACGCCCCCTACTACCAGGCCGGCAACACCCCGTTCAGCGTCAAGGTGAAGAACCTGCGGGTGACGCTGCCGACCCTGAGGCCGAAGCCGCGCTGACGCCGACGGGACGGAAGTACCCCTATATGGAGGGAAATCGTCCCGTCGGCGGTCAGGCGGCGTCGGCGACCGGGGCGGCGTGCTCGCCGACCAGCTCCAGCACTTCCTCGGCGTACTTCTCGATGAAGGCGGGGCCGACGCCGCTGATCGCGAGAAGGGCGTCCTCGTCGGCGGGGCGGGCGGCGGCGATCGCGGCGAGGGTTTTGTTTGCGGCGACGGTGTAGGCGGGCTTGCCGGCGGCGGCGGCCAGGCGCCAGGTCTTCAGCGCCTCGAACAGCGGCGCGTCGGCGGGGGAGAGGTCGGGCGCGGGGGCCGGCGCCGCCTTCGTCTTCCCGGCCTTGCGGACCGTGATCGTGTCGGGGTCCGGCAGCCACTCGAGCAGGTCGCAGACGTCGCAGCAGCGCTCCAGCGGTGCGCCGGCGGTGCGGTCGGAGAAGTGGTCGAGGAGGGCGCGGCGCCGGCACTCGGTGCCGTAGATGAAGGCCTTGATCGCGTGGTAGGCGCGCCAGCCGCGCTCGCGGGCGACGGCGAGGTCGTCGCCGGCGCGCTGCTCGTTGAAGCGGACGAGGCGGCCGAGGTCGGCTTTCAGGGCCAGCATCACCGCCCGCGAGGGAAGTCCGTCGCGCCCGGCGCGGCCGGCCTCCTGGTAGTAGGCCTCGACGCTGGTCGGGATCGTCACGTGCCAGACCGAGCGCACGTCGGCCTTGTCGACCCCCATCCCGAAGGCGTTGGTGGCGCAGATGACGCCGCTGCCGGTGGCCATGAAGCGCTCCTGGATCGCCGTCCGGTGCTCGGGTTCGAGGCCGGCGTGGTAGGCGACCGCGGCGACGCCGGCCTCGCGCAGCTCCTCGGCCACCTCTTCGGTCTGGCGACGGGTGCCGCAGTAGACGATCGCCGGCAGGTTGGCGGGGTCGCGCAGTCCGGCCTCCAGCAGTGCCTGCCGCCGCGCCGTGCAGCCCTTGCCCTCGAGCGCGACGACGTCGAAGGAGAGGTTCGGGCGGTCGAAGCCCGAGCGGACCTGGAGCGGGTCCCGCATCCCGAACCGCGAGGCGATCTCGGCCGCCACCGGCCGCGTCGCCGTCGCCGTGCAGGCCATCACCGTCGGCCGCCCCAGCCGTTCGACTACCTGCGGCAGGCGCAGGTAGTCGGGCCGGAAATCGTGTCCCCACTCGGATACGCAGTGCGCCTCGTCGACCGCGACCAGGTCGATCTCGCGGTGCGAAAGCGCCTCGAGGAAGACGTTGGAGGCGAACCGCTCCGGCGCGCAGTAGACGATCCGCGCGTCCTCGCGCACCATCGCCAGCGCCTCGGAGACCTCCCAGTCGTCCATCCCCGAGGTGATCATCGCCACCCGGTGCCCGCCGGCGTTCAGCTTCCCCCACTGATCCCGCATCAGCGCGATCAGCGGACTGACCACGATCGTCAGCTCCTCCGAGGCCAGGCCGGGCAGCTGGTAGCAGAGGCTCTTCCCACCCCCGGTCGGCATCACGATGAGGCTGTCCCGCCCCTCCAGCGCAGCCACCACCGCCTCCCGCTGGCCCGGCCGCCAGCTCTCGTATCCGAGCTCCCGCAGCAGATCGTCAGCCCTTTTTCCCGCCTCGGTCATGAACAAGTCAGCCTAGGCGCTTCTCCGGCGGGCAGTTCAGATCGCTGCCGGAACTTGGCTCAATTTCTCGGCGAGCATGTCGATCGCCCTTGCCAGCTTCTTGGTGTCGGCCTGGGTCAACGCGGTGTAGGCAACGAACCCGTCCTCGGTCCGATAGGGCTGCAGAGAGTTGAAGACCGCCTTGAAGTCCGCTTCGATCTCCCCGGCCAGGTCCGGATCGCTCTCGTCGAGCAGCGGCTTCACCGCTTCGAAGGCCGCCTCCGACCCTTCGACGTTGGCCTCGAAGTCGACTAGGTCGATGTGCGAGTAGCGCTCCTCCTCGCCGGTGATCTTCGAAGCCGAGACCTCGCCCAGGAGCCCGTTGGCGCCTTCGGCGATCTGGACCGGTTGCAGCTCGACCCCCTTCACCTTCGCCGCCAGCGCGTCGACGTCGGCCTGCAGCCGCTTCGCCACCGGCGCCATGCCCGCCGTCGTGCCTTCCTCCCAGAGCGCCTTCTCGATCCGGTGGAAGCCTTCGAATTCGCCGGAAGCGACGTCGTTCTCTCGCGCGTCGATCTTCGGGTCGAGGGCGCCGAAGGAGTCGGCGACCGGCTCGATCCGCTCGTAGGGGATGCGCGGTGCCGCGTAGAGCTCCTTCGCTTCGGCGAGGTTGTCGGCGACGACCGCGGCGACGAACGGCCTGGTCGCCGCGACCAGCTCGTCGGCGTTCTCCTGCAGGTAGCCGCGGTAGTCGGCGACGACCGCCTCGACCTGGGGGTTGTGCGGCTGCACGGTCTCGGCAACGGCGGTCGTGGTGTCGTCTCCGGAGCCGCAGCCGGCGGCGGTCAGGGCGAAGAGGACAATTGCTCCCGCGCAGAGCAGGGTTCGGACGAGATTCAGGTGCATGTGTGGCGTTTCTCCTTAGTTCTGTGACTGGTCAACTGAGTGTGGTTGAGCTTTGGCCTCCTATAAGGCCCCAAAGCTCAACCGCACCCCTTAGGCGAGCAGACCCTTGCCGACGTAGCCGCCGGGCGGGGCGCCGGGCGGCACGGCGAAGAGGGCGCTGCCGACGTGCTTGACGTACTCGTTCAGCGCGTCGATCGAGCCGAGCCGGCGCTGGATCGCGACGAACTGCCCGGGGTCGCGCTGGAAGCTGATGAAGAAGAGACCGGCTTCGAGCTCGCCGAGGCTCTCGTCGACGCCGTCGGTGAAGGAGTAGCCGCGGCGGAGGATGCGGGCGCCGCCGTTTTCGCGGGGCGAGGCGAGGCGGACGTGGGCGTCGGCGGGGATCAGCGGGCGGCCGCCGCGCTCTGCGTCGAGCGGCAGCGGCTCGAGCTCGTCGCGGCCGCCGAGCGGGGCGCCGCTGTACTTGTGGCGCCCGATCGTCCGCTCCTGGTCCTGCAGGGGAGCCCGGTCCCAGACCTCGAGCAGCATCCGGATCCGGCGCGTGACCATGTAGGTGCCGCCGCGCATCCAGGCCGGCCCTTCGCCGCCGACCCAGACGAACTTCTCCATGTCCTCGGCGTCCTCGCCGCGGATGTTGGCGGTGCCGTCCTTCATCCCCATCAGGTTGCGCGGCGTCTCCTGGGCGTGGCTGGTCGAGGCGGTGCGGCCGAAGCCGAGCTGGGACCAGCGCACCGCCACCGTCCCGCGGCCGATCCGGCCCAGGTTGCGGATCGCGTGAAAGGCGACCTGGGGATCGTCGGCGCAGGCTTGGACGCAGATGTCGCCGCCGGATGCGGCCGGGTCGAGCTCGTCGCCCGGTAGCGCCGGCAGCGCCCGCAGCGCCGCCGGCCGCCTCGCCGCCAGACCCAGCCCCGGCTTCTCGAACAGGCTCGGGCCGAAGCCGAAGGTGACGGTGAGCCGGGAGGGGAGGAGGCCCACGGTCTCGCCGGTGTCGTCGGGCGGCGCCAGCGGCACCTCGTTGACGTTGCCGACCATCTCGCCCGCGCTCGCTTCCCCCGCCGCCACCGTCCAGGCGCGCATCAGCTCGCGCAGCTCGGCCGGGTCTTCGCTCAGCAGGTCGAAGGCGGCGAAGTGGAGGCGGTCCTGGGCGGCGGTGCCGATCCCGGCCTGGTGCTCGCCGTGGAAGGGGACGCTGCCGGTGCCCTCGCCGTCGGCGTCGGCGAGCTGACGCCCTGCCAGGAGCCCCCCGCCCCCGAGACCCACGGCCGCGGCGCCCACGCCGGCGGTTGCCAGCAGGCGGCGGCGCGTGATTTCGGTGGTCGGGGGCAAGGGGTCCTGGCGAATGGTTAGGGCACCCTAATTAGGGCGCCCGAAAACCTACCAGGACACTAGGGATTCAGTCGTCAGGCAGCCACGGCTTCGCCCACTGGCCCGTCCCGCGGGTCAGCTTCTCCGCCTCTTCCGGCCCCCACGTCCCCTGCTCGTACTTGTGAATCGGCCCCGGTTGGTCGAGCAGCGGCTGGACCACGCGCCAGGTCTCTTCGATCGAGCTCTGGCGGGTGAAGAGCTGGTGCTCGCCGGCGAGCGCGTCGCCGAGCAGCCGCTCGTAGGGCTCGGGATCCTCCCCTTTCACCCGCTCGAAGAGCACCTCGAGGTCGGCCGGCTGGAAGGCCTCCTTGGCGGCTTCCTTCGCATAGAGGCGGATCCGCGCTCCGGCTTCGGGCTCGATCCGGATCGTCAGCTGGTTCGGTTCCGGGGTCTTGCCGGGGCCGACCCCGAGCCGCGGCGGTCGTTTGAAGAAGACCGACACCTCGGTCGACTTCACCGCCAGGCACTTGCCGGCGCGGACGAAGAACGGCACCCCGGCCCAGCGCCAGTTGTCGACCTCCAGCTCCATGGCGGCGTAGGTCTCAGTCTCCGAGTCCGGCGCCACGTCCCTGACGTCGAGGTAGCTCTCGTACTGCCCGCGGACGTAACGCTTCGGGTCGGCCGCACACACCGCCTTGAAGAACTCGAGCTTCTTGTCGCGGACGCTGTCGGGGTGGTTGCCGGTCGGCGGCTCCATGCCGACGATCCCCAGCACCTGCAGCGCGTGGTTCTGGATCACGTCGCGCATCGCCCCGACGGCGTCGTAGAAGCGGCCGCGGTCGGCGACGCCGAAGTCCTCGGCGATCGTCATCTGCACGTGGGATACGTGCTCGCGGTTCCAGACCGGCTCCAGCAGCGCGTTGGCGAAGCGCAGGTAGGTGATGTCCATCACCGGCTCCTTGCCGAGGTAATGGTCGATGCGGAGGATCTGCTCCTCGCGCAGCACCTTGCGCAGTTCGTCGTTCAGCTCGCGGGCGGACTCGAGGTCGTGGCCGAACGGCTTCTCGATCACCACGTGCGCGTTCTCGGTCAGGCCCGCCTCGCCGAGGCCTTTGACGGCGGTAGCGAACAGCGAGGGCGGGATCTCCAGGTAGAAGACCGGCCGCTTCGCCTCCCCGATCGCCTCCTTGACCCGCTTGAAGGTCTCGGGGTCTTCGTAATCCCCCTGCACGTAGCTGAGCCGCTCGGCGAGGCGGCCGAAGACGTCCTCGTCGGGATCGCCGACGGTGTCGGCGATCGCTTCCCTGCCGTGCTTGCGCAGCTGCTCGTCATCCCACTCGTCGATCGCGACGCCGACGATCGGGAGGTCGAGCTCGCCCCGCTCCTCCAGCCGGTAGAGCGCCCGGAAGGTCATTTTCTTCGCCAGGTCGCCGCTGATCCCGAAGATCGCCAGCACGTCGGCCGCGTCGTCTGAGCGGGTGGCTGCGGCGTTGCCCATCGGCCGCAGGCTATCGTCCGCCTGTCCCTGCATCGCCACCCAGCGGAGGTCTCATGGAACTCGGAATCGTCGGTCTCGGCAGGATGGGAGCCAACATGGCCCGGCGCCTGATGCGCGACGGCCACAAGATCGTCGCCTACGACGTCGATCCCGAGGCGGTCTCGACCCTGGCCGGCGAGGGAGCGGAGGGGGCCTCGTCGCTGCAGGAGATGGCCGCGAAGCTGAGCGCGCCGCGCTCGGTCTGGATCATGGTCCCGGCCGGCGAGATCACCGAGAAGACGGTCGCCGACGTGGCGGCGGTGCTGGAGGCCGGCGACGCGATCGTCGACGGCGGCAACTCGTACTACCGCGACGACATCCGCCGCGCCGAGAAGGTGGGGGAGCGGGGGATCGACTACGTCGACTGCGGGACCAGCGGCGGCGTCTTCGGCCTCGAGCGCGGCTACTGCCTGATGATCGGCGGCCCCGACCGCGCCGTCGAGCGGCTCGACCCGATCTTCGCCAGCCTGGCGCCGGGGGTCGCGGCGGCCGAGCGCACGCCGGGCCGCGACGGCGATCCCACCCCGTCGGAGAACGGCTACCTCCACTGCGGCCCGAACGGGGCCGGCCACTTCGTGAAGATGGTCCACAACGGGATCGAGTACGGGGTGATGGCCGCCTACGCCGAGGGGCTGAACATCCTCAAGAACGCCAACGCCGGCAAGGTCACCCGCGAGGCCGACGCGGAGACGGCGCCGCTCGACCATCCCGAGTACTACCAATACGACCTCGACCTGCCGGAGGTCGCCGAGGTCTGGCGCCGCGGCAGCGTGATCGGCTCCTGGCTGCTCGACCTGACCGCGGCGGCGCTGCAGGAATCCGGCGACCTCGAGGAGTTCACCGGCCGCGTGTCCGACTCGGGCGAGGGCCGCTGGACGGCGATCGCCGCGATCGACGAGGGGGTGCCGACGCCGGTCCTCACCACCGCGCTGCACGAGCGCTTCTACTCGCGCGGGCTCGGCGACTTCGGCGACAAGGTCCTCTCGGCGATGCGCAAGCAGTTCGGCGGCCACGACGAGAAGGCGAGCTGAGCCGGTGGCCGTCGAGCTCGAGGTCGCCGGCGACGAAAAGGCGGCCTCGCGCCGCGCCGCCGAGCTGATCGCCGAAGCCGGGGCAGCGGCGGTCGCCGAGCGCGACCGCTTCGACCTGGCGATGAGCGGCGGCCGCTCGCCCTGGGCGATGCTGGCGATCCTCGGCGAACTCGAGCAGATGCCCTGGGACCGGACCCAGCTCTTCCAGGTCGACGAGCGCGTCGCCGCGCCCGGCGACGAGGCCCGCAACCTCACCCACATGGTCCTCGGCCTCTCGATGGACCACCAGGCGACGCTGCGGCCGATGCCGGTCACCCAGCGCGACCTCAACGGCGCCGCCCGCGACTACGAGGCCAGCCTGCCCGACCGCTTCGACCTCGTCCACCTCGGCCTCGGCCCCGACGGCCACACCGCCTCCCTCGTCCCCGGCGACCCCGTGCTCGAGGTGACCGACCGGCGGGTCGCGATGACCGGCGAGGCCTACCAGGACCACCTCCGCATGACCCTCACCTACCCCGCCCTCGCCGAAGCCCGCCGGATCCTCTGGCTCGTCACCGGCTCCGACAAGCGCGAGCCTCTGCAGAAGCTCCTCGCCGGCGACAAGTCGATCCCCGCGGGTCGGGTGAGAAACGAGCAGATGCTGGTCGTTGCCGACGAGGCGGCTGCAGGCTAATTCACTTCGCCGCGAGGCTCGACTCTATCTCGCGCAACCTGCCCATCCGCGGGTTCTCCTGCCCAACCATTCGCTCTAGCCAGTCCTTGACTTCCTCCAAATTGAAGGGGGAGGTGGCGACGAGCATCTGTTCGATGTCGAGCCAGTCCTTCGGGCGGTCGAACATCGCCTTGCAGACGGCGAGGTGCTCTGGAGCCAGGATCGGAATGGTGGTTCCGTTGAACGGCACCTTGCGGGCTCCGTTGCGCATCTCATCGTGAAAAGGGTCGTAAGAGAAGAAGAGGTCGACGGGGTTACGGCCCCACCAGAGGCGGACCTGGCCGTCACGGTTCAGCTCCTTTTCGTCGACCCCGACGTCGACCCCTAGAGGTGCAAGGACATCGCGGATAGCGGGCCACTGGTCGGTGTGGACGAAGACGTTGACGTCGACATCGATAGTCGCCCGCGGCTCCGCGTAGTAAGCAAGTGCAAGGGCGCCTCCGATCGCGTGGGGGACCTTGGCTTTCTCCAGCGCCCGGTGGATCGCGGTCACCTTGTCAGGCAGGGAGGGGGCATCCTCGGGGCGATAGTCGGGCTGCCGCTCGGCCATGGCTAGGTCGATTTCAGTCGTGGGAAGCCGATCTCGTGTGGGCGCAGCCTGACCGGCAGGGCATCTGCCAGCTCGAGCAGTTCGCGGAGGGCAGCGCCCCGTTCCTCGACGCCGACGCCGATCCATTGGGTCGCCGCCCGCGCTGCGTCTGAGACCTTGCCTCGTGAAGTAGCTGGCTGATCGCTGAGGTCTTCGTCGGCAAGGGCGTCCAAAAGCAGCTGGCGCAGCATCGGGTCGGGGCGCTTCCCGTTGGCCATCAATCGCAGCGTCTCCCTTGCCGCCTCGTCCAGCTCGGATCCCCGGATCGGTGCTCCCGCCTTGAGCGACAGGCGGGCCAGCTCCTCGGCGGCAGGAGGCTTCTCAGCCCGCGCCTGGACTTTCTCGACCACCTCGTCGGTCAGCTCACGGAAGCTGGCAAGGGTGCGGCTCCGCGGGCCGCTGGCGGTGCTGACCGACTCCCGCACCTCGAAACGCCCTGGCTTGGTCGCCACAACGTAGGCCATAGTGGGTACAGAGTACCACTACGAGGCAGTTACCGGCTGATTTGGCTCAGACAGCTGGATCCAGCGAGACCGCGTGGTTGCCGAGGATGCAGCCGTTGGGGTCGTACCGGCGCTTCACTTCGGAGAGGCGGGCGCAGACGTCGGGGGGGAGGATCGCGTCGGCCTCGCAGGGCCGCTCGGCGAAGTTGAAGTAGCCGCCGTCCGCCGCCCAGGGCTCCATCGCCTCGTGCAGGCGGTCGTGGTGGCCTTCGATCGCCTCGCCCAGCTCCGGCGTCATCGGCATCCCGATCCCGAACATCGCGAACTGGGCGTCGAGGTGGGAGAGGGCGCCGCCGTTCTCGGCGGGCCGCGAGAGGGCGCCGCCCATCTGGCGGATCTCGGTCAGCAGCAGCGGCGTCCTGGAATCGCCGCCGGACATCGAGGCGAAAACGTCGATCGCCTCGTCCGGGAGCTCGCGCAGGACCCGGTGATGGCCGAGGCCGGGGACCGGCTGCTCGGGGTCCATGTGGATCCGGCAGAGCGCCGCCGGCTGGACCTGGTCGAAGGTGCTCATCATCGGCTCGCCGATCTCCAGCAGCGGCGCGAAGGCGGCCTCGCCCTCCTCACGGCTGCCGATGCAGGCGCCGTCGATCGTCAGCAGCGGCGTGTTGCGGAGCGGCTCGGGAACGTCCGGGATGTCCGGTGGGCGCAGGAAGCGGACGACCGAGGTGACGTTCTCGCCTGCCCCCGCGGCCCAATCCCGCCAGATGCGGACGGCCTCGGCGCCGACTGCACCCGGGAAGAGGAACGCGCCCGCGTAGGCGTCGGCGACGGGGACGAGATCGATGTGCAGCGCCGAGACGAGCGCGTAGTCGCCGCCCCCGCCGCGCAGCGCCCAGAAGAGGTCGGGCTCGTTCTCGGCGTCGACCGTACGCGCCTCGCCGTCGGCGGTGACCAGCTCGACCGCCCGCACCCGGTTGCAGGCGAAGCCGTACTGCCTCCCGAACCAGCTGAGGCCGCCGCCCAGGTGGTAGCCGGCGACGCCGACATCGGGGGACGATCCCGGCAGGCCGCTGAGCCCGTGCTCTTGGGCGGCTTCGGCCAGCTCGACCGAAAGGACGCCGGCCTCAACCCGTGCCGTCTGCGCCCCCGGATCGACTTCGATCCCGCGCATCCGCTCGGTCTTGACCAGGATCGCGTCCTCGAGCGAGCCGAGTGCGACGGCGCCATGGCCGGTCGCCTGCCCGGAGACCCGCAGCCCGTTCTCGACCGCGAAGCGGACCGCGGCGACGATGTCCTCGGCGCTCTCGGCGAAGGCGACAGCGCGCGGGTTCTGGTCGGCGGCGAGGTTCCAGGCCTGCCGGGCCTGGTCCCAGTCGGAGTCGGCGGGGGTGGCGACGCGGCCGGCGATCGCCAGGGCGCTGAAGTCGGTCATCTGGGGAGCCTCCTTTGGATCAACTGAAGCTGGTGCGGTCGACGGCGTCTCCCCTTCCGACGTAGACGTCGCTGACGATATCGGGGGGGAAGAGGCCGTGCGCGGCGACCCCCGGGTCGGCCTCCAGGCGCGCCGCCAGCGCCGCCGGGTCGTCGAGGCCGGGGCCGCGGTAGTCGGCGATGACGCCGCCGTCGGGGCTGCGCGGGGCGTCACGCAGCTCGACGTCGCCGCCGAGCCGCTCCAGCGTCGAGGCCGCCCCGAAGCCGAACAGCTCCAGCGGCACCGGCCCCCGCAGGGCGTCGACCGGCTTGCTCGAATCGCAGACGACGACGAAGCGCTCGGCCGCCGCGGCGACGACCTTCTCGCGCAGGTGGGCGCCGCCGCCGCCCTTGATCAGCCAGCCGTCGGGCGTCACCTCGTCGGTGCCGTCGATCGCGATGTCGAGACGGGCGAGGCTGTCGAACTCCTCGACCGGGATCCCCAGCTCGCGGGCCTGGTCCTCGGTCGCGACCGAGGTGGCGACGCAGCGGATCCCGGTGAGGCCGCGCCTGGCGAGCGCCGGCAGCAGGTGGGCAACCGTCGAACCGGTGCCGAGACCGACCGTCATCCCGCTCTCGACCAGCTCCGCCGCCGCCTCCGCGGCGAGCCGCTTCTCCGTGTCCGCAGCACTCACGACCGGCACGCTACATTGCCCAAATGACTTCAAGCACCGCAACCGCAACCGACACCCAGGACTACAAGGTCGCCGACATCGGCCTCGCCGACTTCGGCCGCAAGGAGATCTCCCTCGCCGAGGTGGAGATGCCCGGCCTGATGCAGACCCGCGAGGAGTACGGCACCGCCCAGCCACTGAAAGGCGCGCGGATCACCGGCTCCCTCCATATGACGATCCAGACCGCGGTCCTTATAGAGACCTTGGTCGCCCTCGGGGCCGAGGTGCGCTGGGCCAGCTGCAACATCTTCAGCACCCAGGACCACGCCGCCGCCGCGATCGCCGCCGCCGGCATCCCCGTCTACGCCTGGAAAGGCGAGACCCTGGAGGAGTACTGGTGGTGCACCGAGCAGGCGCTGATGTGGCCCGACGGACAGGGCCCGAACATGATCCTCGACGACGGCGGCGACGCCACCCTGCTCGTCCACAAGGGGGTCGAGTTCGAGAAGGCCGGCGCCGTCCCGGATCCCGACTCAGCCGAGTCGGAGGAGTTCAAGATCGTCCTGCAGACGCTGCAGCGCTCGCTCGAGGAGGACCCGCAGCGCTGGACCCGCGCCTCGGCCGGCATCAAGGGCGTCACCGAGGAGACGACGACCGGCGTGCACCGGCTCTACCAGCTGGCCGAGACCGGCGACCTGCTCTTCCCGGCGATCAATGTCAACGACTCCGTCACCAAGTCCAAGTTCGACAACCTCTACGGCTGCCGCCACTCGCTGGTCGACGGGATCAACCGCGCCACCGACGTGATGATCGGCGGCAAGGTCGCCGTCATCTGCGGCTACGGCGACGTCGGCAAGGGCTGCGCCGACTCCCTGCGCGGTCAGGGCGCCCGCGTGATCGTCACCGAGATCGACCCGATCTGCGCCCTGCAGGCGGCGATGGAGGGCTACGAGGTGCGCAAGCTCGAGGAAGTCGTCGAGACCGCCGACATCTTCGTCACCGCCACCGGCAACAAGGACATCATCACCCTCGACCACATGCGGCGGATGAAGCACAACGCGATCGTCGGCAACATCGGCCACTTCGACAACGAGATCGAGATGGCCGCGCTGGAAGGCTCCGGCGCCGAGCGGATCACGATCAAGCCGCAGGTCGACGAGTGGAAGTTCTCCGAGGGCCGCTCGATCATCGTCCTCTCCGAAGGCCGGCTGCTGAACCTCGGCAACGCCACCGGGCACCCGAGCTTCGTGATGTCGAACTCCTTCACCAACCAGGTGATCGCCCAGATCGAGCTCTTCGGGAAGCGCGAGGACAAATACGGCGGCGAGCCCAACGTCTACGTGCTGCCCAAGCACCTCGACGAGAAGGTCGCCCGCCTGCACCTGGCGGCGCTCGGCGTCGAGCTGACCGAGCTGACCCCCGAGCAGAGCGCCTACCTCGGCGTCCCGGTCGAGGGCCCCTTCAAGCCAGATCACTACCGCTACTAACCGGCCGACGGGCCGAAAATATCCCTATATGTAGGGGAATCGTCCCGTCGCCGATCTAATCTCGGCGAATGGACCCGCGACTCTGGATCTCATCCAGCGGTGAGGCGCCGCACTCCGTCGCCCTGGCGGGGGAGCGGACCGTGGTCGGGCGCTCGCCCGAGGCCGACGTCGTGCTCGGAGACGAGGCGGTCTCCTGGAACCACCTGGAGATCGAGCGCCGCGGCGACGTGCTGATGGCGACCGACCTCGACAGCCGCAACGGCACCGCGCTCAACGGCGAGCCGCTGGACCGGCCCCGCCGCCTGCGCGACGGCGACACCCTGATCGTCGGCGGCCACCGCCTCGAAGTGAAGACGGGATCGGTGACCCCGGTCGGCG
>Ga0247786_1000046_pt1 | contig 13207 bp, 10 predicted proteins | sample UWRJS066202C4_FD_179917 | JGI IMG/M metagenome (GOLD analysis project Ga0247786, IMG submission 179917) | Soil microbial communities from Arlington Agricultural Research Station in Wisconsin, United States - UWRJ-S066-202C-4 | ecosystem: Environmental > Terrestrial > Soil > Agricultural land... | reverse complement strand
CCGGCCGAGGCCGCGCCCGCGGCGGCCGCCGTGCCCCCGCAGGCGGCCCCAGAGGCCTCCCAGCCCGCCGAGGGCGACTCGGGCAACGTCCTCTACCGCAAGCCCAAGGCTGAGGACGAGGAGGAGGAAGAGCGCTCGTCCAGCGGCAGGGGCCGCCTGATCGCGATCGTCGCCGTGGCGGTCATCCTCATCGCGGCCATCGTCTACGCCATCACCGCGTTCGGCGGCAGCGACCCAAAAGACGCGTCGGCCGGTGACTGCGTCTCCCTCTCCGCCGCGTCGCTGGAGGAGTCGGACCAGGTCCGGACGGTCGGCTGCGACGACGACAAAGCCCTGCTGATGGTCGGCAAGGTGATCGGCAACGACACCGACTCGTGCCCGGAGGGCAACTTCTACCAGCAGTACCCGGTCGAGGGGAAGCCGGCGCAGGGCTTCCGGCTGTGCCTGCTGCCGAACCTGGCGGAGGGCTCCTGCTACAAGCTCGACGACCTGAGCGCGAACTACGTCAAGACCGAGTGCAAGGGTGTCGAGGCCCTCAAGGTCACCAGGGTCATCAAGGGCACCGACGACACCGGCCAGTGCACCGACGGCGCGGGCGAGTCGTACCCGGAGCCGAAGCTGACGTACTGCTTCGCTCCCGCGGAGAGCTGATCAAGGCCTGATCCCGTACCACCATGTGAGCAATTCTGCCCACATGGTGGTACGGGATCGCAGCAGTTTTTGCCACTTTTCGGTGAATACTGTCAACTCGCCGAGCGCCGGTGCCGATGCGAAGCATCATGCGCAAGATCGTCATCGGCCTCGGTGCGGCCCTCCTCGTCCTGCTCGGCGCCTACGGCCTCGGCCTGTTCGACACCGAGGAGCCCCCGGTGGCCGTCGGCCAGTGCGCCAGCGTCACCCGCGCCGCCGACGCGCCCCGCTTCACGGCCCTGGACTGCGGGTCGGACCAGGCGAACGTCAAGGTCGCGAAGGTCGTCGCCCAGAAGGGCGAGGGCTGCCCGGCGGGCGGTTCCGCCTACTCGACGTTCACCGCCAGCGTCACCCTCTGCCTGATCCCGAACCTCGTCGAGGGCTCCTGCTACGGCCAGGACAAGGCGGCCGGGCTCCTCAAGGTGCCGTGCGGCACCGCCCAGTCGGTGAAGGTCGCCAAGGTCCTCGGCGGCGGCGCGGCCTGCGGTGAGCAACGCTCCGTGGCGTTCCCGGAACCCGCCGTGACCTTCTGCCTGACCGAGGGCGGCGCCTGACAACGATGTGGTCACTTCGCTGCGCCGATCCGGGCCGCCGGCTACGTTTCGGCCTCCCGTGAAGCGAGAGGACCACCCGTGAGCACGCCCAACTACCCGCCGCCCGCCGGGCCCAACGGCCCGCAGCAGGGCCCGGTCCCGCCCCCGTACGGCGCGCAGCCGCCGCCCCCGTACGGCAGGCAGGCCCCGCAGCAGCCGGGTTGGGGCCAGCAGCCGACCCCGGCGGGCTGGGCGGCGCCGCAGCCGCCCGGTCCGGGCCAGCAGCCGTACGGGGCGCCGCCCCCGTTCGGCCAGCAGATGCCCCCGGTGCCGCCCGCCAAGAAGGGCGGCGGCAAGGTCAAGCTCGTCCTGACCCTGGTCGTGGTGGCCGCGCTCGCCGTCGGCGGCTACTTCCTGAACAAGAGCGCTCCGGCCAGCGCGAACCCCGGCGACTGCATCAACATCGTCTCGGCCAGCATCACCGACCCGAAGATCGAGAAGGTCGAGTGCGGCGCGCCCAACGCCGCGTACAAGGTCGCGAAGAACCTGGACAGCGCCTCCGACCAGTGCCCGACCGGCGACTACGGGTCGTACTCCGAGAGCGGTCGTCGGAGCAGCGGTTTCACGCTCTGCCTGATGCTGAACGCGACCGAGGGCGAGTGCTTCAAGACCGAGGGCAACTTCGTGTCGGGCAAGACCAGCAAGGTCACCTGCGACGCGTCGGCCGACTTCAAGGTCTCGAAGGTCGTGACCGGCAGCACCGACAAGGCGGTGTGCGGGGGCGACGGCAACGAGCTGGTCTACTCCGACCCCGCGACCGTCATGTGCCGGGTCGCCGCCGACGAGGCCGGCACCGGCACGGGCTGAGTCCGCGCCGCTACCCGGGGTCAATGGGCTAGACCACTGGGCCTCCCGGGGACCCGCAACACGGGGTCGCGGTCCCGGTACCGGGAGTCGGTACCGCCGATCGGGGGGCCGGCGCGCTGGGCCGAACCGGTGACGGCACTTGACGGCACCAGGGAAAAGAAAACGGGGCGGTCACCCAAGGTGACCGCCCCGTTCCGCTTGGCTAGTTCGTCGTGCCCGGTGGCAGCAGTTGTTGAACGTCGAGCCTGCCCGGCAGCACGTCCTCGGTGTCCATCATGTCCGCGACCCGCTGGAGGCGGATCGGGTTGAGGGACAGCGGGAAGGTGCCGACCGAGACCAGCGCCGCGGTCTGCTGGTCGACGTCGACGTAGCTGCTCAGGACGTCCTGGACGGTCAGCTTGTTGTTCGCCGCGGCCTGTTGCGCGTCGCGCAGGACCGAGCGGAACAGGGCCAGCGTCTTGGGGTTGCCGTCCGCGAACTTCTTGCTGGCGGCGTACCCGGACATCGGGAAGTCCTTGGTCGGGCCGATGGCCGTGTCGGTCACGATACGGGCACCGATGTCGCGCTGGGCCTTCGTGATGAACGGCTCGGTCATCCACGCCGCGTCGACGGTCTTCGACTGCATCGCCGTGACCATCTGGTCGAACGGGAACTCGCGGAAGGTGATGCCCTGCTTCTCGACACCCGCGGTGTCCAGCACGGCCCTGGTGGTCAGCGAGCCGATGTCGCCGTTGTTGACGACCGCGATCCGGGGCTTGGCGATCTTCGCTGGACCGTCGTAGTTCGGGTCCGTGGTGACCAGCGCCATCGAGTTGGCGCCCGCCTGGTAGGCCTCGCCCTGGAGTTGGAGCTGGGTGCCCTCGGCGACCTTGCGGAACAGGGTCACGTGGCTCGCCCAGGTGATGTCCAGCGTGGTGTCGAGCTGCTTGATGCCCTCGTCCTCGCTGGTCTGGGGCACGAGTTGGACCTGGAGTCCGGCTTTGTCGAACAGCTTCTCGTTGATCGCGATGCGGAGCGGAGCGACGTCCACGACCGGCATGACGCCGATGCGGAGCGTGTTGCGCTCGATGTCGGTGGCGCCGTCGCTGCCGCCGCCGGGGAGCAGGCTGCACCCCGCGGTCGTGGAGACGACGGTCAGGGCACACGCGACCAGCGCTGCCGCACGTCGGAGAACATGCGCTCGGGTAGGCATGGCACCTCTCGCCTGTTGACTCGATGAGTCGAGTTGATCAGTGTTCGTCGTCACGCGGCATACTGTCCGTCGGGTCACCGGGGATGGTGGCGCAGAGGCAGCTAGGTATCGACGTTCGGGGATGTTAACCACCCGGACGTATGAAGCGACAGTCCAACTCGATACGGTGCGTGCTCCTAGAGGCTTCCATCAAGTAGGGGCAGACCATTACGCTGCCGGCCGGGTGGTACAGGTTCTAGCGAGCCATCGGGTTCCTGGAGCAGAATGGAGCGCTTGGTCGGCGCTAGGCTCCTGTGCTGCATTTTGCCCGATTTTGCGAGTCCATACTTCGGTCCGGGGGAGAGGCCGGGGACACTGCTGCCGGAAGAGGAAGCCCAGGGTGGCCCGACGAGAGAGAGGTCCCAGCCAGTCCGGCGCGGGGACCGCACCGCGCTCCGATAGGCCCGAAACGGGTGACGGACTGGCTGCGCTACGAGATGCAACTGTGACCGAGTCGACGGGATCTGGAAAAACCGACGTGCCGCAGAACAGCGCAACAGATGCGCAGAGCGCTCGTGCGTCGAGCTTCCGGCTGCGCAACTGGCGCCTCCGGACCAAGCTGTTCGCCGTCCTGCTGATCCCCACCGTCGCCGCGCTCGCGCTCGGCGGCCTCCGGGTGCAGTCGGACTTGCAGAGCGCGACCGAGTTCAACCAACTGGCCAACGAGGTCCAGCTGGAGAGCTCCGTCGCGGACCTCGTGCAGCAGCTCCAGCGCGAGCGAGACCTGAGCGTCAGCCACGTGGCCTCGGGCAAGCAGATCGACCGCGTGGTGCTGGACCGCCAGCTGCGCCGGGTGAACGACAACTCGGACGCCCTGCAGACCAAGATCACCGAACTGAGCGGCGACCTGGAGCCCGCCGTGGCGGACCGCTTCCGCCGCGCCGCCGAGCAGCTCAAGCGCCTCAACAGCCTCCGCAACGCCGTGCGCGACACCGCGTACCCCTCGGAGGCCGTCCTGCGCACCTACTCCGAGTCGGTGGAGAGCCTCCTCGACCTCGGTGAGCAGGCCATCGCGGGCATCAACGACCCCGACCTGGTGCGCCTGCACCTGGCGACCAACGCGATCGCGCGGATCAAGGAGCAGGAGTCCCGCAAGCGCGGCATCCTGCTCGACACCTTCCAGCGCCAGGACTTCCCGGCGAGCCAGCAGCGGCTGCTCCTCGCGGCGAACGCCGAGCTGGAAGCGGCCCGGAACGACTTCCGCAAGTCGGCGTCGCCCGACCAGGCGAAGATCTACGACGACACCGTCACGGGTCTGATCGTCGACACGGCGAACGACATGCAGGAGTCGGCGCTGAACCTGGCGGCGGCCAACCAGAGCCTCCAGTCGCTGAGCCCGGAGCGGTGGGACATCGCGTCCACGCTGACGGTGAACCTGACGCGCGACGTGGAGAACCTGCTCCTGGAGCAGCTCCAGAACCGCACGGACGAGGCGACCGGCACCGCACGCGCCGACGCGTTCCGCGACTCGGGCCTCGTGCTCGCCGCGCTGCTGCTGGCGCTGGCGATGGCCCTGTTCGTCGCCCGCTCGATCCTGAACCCGCTGCGCATCCTGCGCCGCACCGCCCTCGCGGTGGCCGACCACGGTCTGCCGGAGGCGGTCGAGAAGATCCTCGCCGACCCCAACCCGCAGCTCGCGGCGCAGAACGCCATCGCGCCCGTGCCGATCACCACGCGGGAAGAGGTCGGCCAGGTGGCGCGGGCGTTCGACGCGGTGCACGGCGAGGCGGTCCGCCTGGCGGCCCAGCAGGCCCTCCTGCGCGACAACGTCAACGCGATGTTCGTCAACCTGTCCCGCCGCTCGCAGGCGCTGGTCGAACGCCAGCTCAACCTGATCGACCGGCTGGAGCAGGACGAGCAGGACCCGGACCAGCTCGCCAGCCTGTTCGAGCTCGACCACCTCGCGACCCGCATGCGGCGCAACTCGGAGAACCTCCTGGTCCTCTCGGGCACCGACCTCTCGCGCCGCCTCACCCGGCCCGTTCCCGCGGCCGAGGTGCTGGGCGCCGCGGTGTCCGAGGTCGAGCAGTACGCCCGCGTCCAGGTCGGCCAGACCCCGGAGCTCACGGTCCAGGGCCGCGCGGTCAACGACCTCGTGCACCTGATCGCCGAGCTGCTGGACAACGCCACCGCGTTCTCCGACCCCGTGACGAAGGTCACGGTCCGGACCGCCCGCACCCGCAAGGGTGAACTCGCGATCGAGATCCAGGACCGCGGCGTGGGCATGGCCGAGCAGGACATCCTCGACGCCAACGAGCGCCTGGCCGACCCGCCGGACGTCGACGTCGCCGTGTCCCGCCGGATGGGCCTGTACGTGGTCGCCCGGCTGGCCAAGCGCCACGACATCAAGGTCCGGCTGCGGGTCAACGAGGACATCGAGGGCGGCACCACCGCGCTCGTCGTCGTCCCCGGCACGCTCGTCGCGCAGCCCGGTCAGTCCCCCGCCCCGATGGGCGGGCCGACCGAGTCGCTGACGGACTTCAACCCGGCTCAGCGCGCCAGCGGCATCGCCGGCGCGTTCAGCGGCTCGCCCCGCTTCGACGACGACGGCGGCAACAGCTTCCCGTCGCAGGGCGGCGGCAGCGCGGTCGAGACCGGGTACCACTCGTCGGGCAGCCTCACGAACACCGGTGGCTTCCCGTCGCAGGAGTTCAGCCCCACGGGCAGCTTCGCGCAGCCCGACATCAACGTTCCGGTCAGCTTCGTGCGGGGCGAGTCCGTCCCCGAGCCCAACGCGGTCCCCGCGTTCGGCGTCACGCGACCGGAAGAGGACTCGAACGTCTGGCTGCCCATGTCGGGCGACCGGACGCCGGCGGAGAAGGTGTGGCCCGAGCACGCCAACGCCCACGACCCCGGCCCGTCCACCGGTGAGCAGACCCTGTTCACCGCCTACGAAGACCGCCACGAGGACGCTTCGGCGCCCATCGAGTCGGGCTACGAGACGACCCGCTTCGAGCCCGTGGTGCCCCGCGCCGCGGTGGCGGAGCCCGAGCCGGAGCGGCGCAACGGCAACACGCCGGCGCGCAAGGAGGTCGACCACGACCTCGACGCCCCGACCGAGCGCCTGCCGATCTACGAGGCGGTCCTGTCCCAGTGGTTCCAGGCGGTCGGCAGCGAGACCTCCGCGGCCAAGGCGCAGGCCGTGCCCGCCGTGGAGGTGCGTGAACCGGTGAGGACGCCGGAGCGGGAGCCCGAGCCCGCGGTCTCGGAGCGCGAGGAAGTGGCGCTCCCGACCCGAAAGCCGAAACCCGTTCCCGCTGTGGCTCCCACCACCACCGAGGTTTCCGTACCCTCAAGGCTCGACGGTTTGTCAGCTTCGGGTCTCCCGAAGCGGGCGCCGCGACCCGAAGCCGCACCCGTCCCCGAACCGGAGCCGGTGGCCGAGGTCGAGGTCGGGCAGGTTGAGGAGCAGGAGGCCCCACAGATGCAGGCGGAACCGACCGCCGAAAGCGCTTGGCAGTCGCCGGCCGACGAAGGCTGGTCCGCTGCTCAAGCACTGCTCAGCAAGACGCCAGACGCCAAGACACAAGCGGGGTTGCCCAAGCGGGTGCCCAAGGCTCAGCTTGTGCCAGGGTCAGCGGCGCCGAAGATCCCGTCGGCGCAGCAATCGCAGCGGCCCCCGCTGCCACCACGATCGCCTGACGCGATCCGTGGACGGATGTCGAGTCTTCAGCAGGGCGTCCGACGAGGGCGACACGCGTTGATCGACGCTTACGCTGGTGACCAGTCGAGCCGGCAAGACGAGGAGCAGGAGTGACGACCGCAGCTCAGCCAGGCAGCTTTGGTTGGCTAATCACCGACTTCGTGCGCCGGGTACCCGGTGTTGCGCACGCCGTTGTCGTGTCGGCGGACGGGCTTCTGCTCGCCGGCTCGCAGGGTTTGCCACGGGACCGGGCCGAACAGCTTTCGGCGGTGGCATCCGGTCTGGTCAGCCTCACCGCGGGTGCGGCTCGCTGCTTCGAGGCCGGTGGCGTGAACCAGACCGTGGTCGAGATGGAACGGGGTTACCTGTTCCTGATGTCCATCAGCGACGGGTCGTGCCTCGCCGTACTCGCCGCGCCCAACTGCGACATCGGACTTGTCGCCTACGAGATGACCCTGCTGGTCGAGAGAGTCGGACAGCAACTCACCCCGGAGCTGCGCGCTCAGCTCCAGGGCGTGGTAAGGCGGTAGACCTCATGAGAGTGTGGGGGTGAGCGGAGATGGCTGAGAGATCGGGCGCCCACGGTCGTCGCTTCGGTAGCGGTTTCAACTACCAGGAGTGGGCGGTCGGGGGTTTCCAGTTCTCGGATCCGGACGCCGCCGACCCCGCGCCGGATGATGAGGAAGCCGATGCAGTAGCACCGAGCGTCAAGCCGGTCGTCCGCCGGAAGCGCGGCCGACCGAAACGCGAGAGCGCGGAGATCGATGGCACAGGGCAGGGGCTAGACGACATGTCTCAGCGTGAGGTTGACGATTCGTCGTACGACTACGACGACGTGCCGAACCGTTTCGACATCGACGGGTACGGAAGTGGTCTGTTCGGAGGACCGGGCGCTGATCTCTTCGGTGCCCACAACCTCCCTGACAGCGTTCCGGAACAACTGCCGTACACGACCGGCCAACAGCCGATCGTGAGACGGGAGGAGAACCCGGCGGCCGAATCGGGATCACTGGTCCGTCCGTACACCCGGACCGGTGGACGCACGAGGCCGGACTACGATCTGGCCATCGAGGCACTGGTGTCCACCAGTGACCGCGGGCTGGAACGTGACGCGGCGGTGCTACCGGAACACCGGTCTATTTGCGGGATTTGCACGGACACCCGGTCCGTGGCCGAAGTCGCCGCACACCTCCGACTGCCGTTGGGCGTCGTGCGGGTGCTGATCGGGGACATGGCCAGCATGGGTTTGGTTTTGATTCACCAGGGTGGTCTGGTCGTGGGAGACCGACCTTCCATTGACTTCCTTGAGAGGGTGCTCAGTGGGCTTCGCAGGCTCTAGTCCCCAGGGCGCCGAGGGCGCACGGAAGCCGACGACCTCCGCGAAGATCGTGGTCGCGGGTGGCTTCGGCGTGGGCAAGACGACCTTCGTCGGCTCGGTGTCCGAGATCGTGCCGTTGACCACCGAGGCGGTGATGACCGAAGCCAGCGCGGGTGTGGACGACCTGTCGGCTACGCCGAACAAGGTCACCACCACCGTCGCGATGGACTTCGGCCGCGTCTCCCTGGACAGCGACCTGATCCTGTACCTGTTCGGTACGCCGGGTCAGCACCGGTTCTGGTTCATGTGGGACGACCTGGTCCGTGGTGCCATCGGCGCCATCGTCCTGGTCGACACCCGGAGGTTGGCCGACGCCTTCGCGTCGATCGACTTCTTCGACGACCGGCAGCTGCCGTACGTCGTCGGCGTGAACTGCTTCGACGGGTTGCTGCACCACCGCATCGAAGACGTGCGGGAGGCGCTGACGATCGATCAGTCCGTGCCGATAGTGACTTGCGACGCGCGCAACCGGCAGTCGACCAAGCAGACGTTGATCACGCTGGTCGAGCACGCCATGCGCCAGTGGATGTCCGTCCGCGCAGGCTGATCCGACGCTGCAAAGGCCTGGTCCGGTCTCCCCAGTCCCGGGGGACCGGACCAGGCCTCAGGCGTACGCGGAGAACGCCCGGTCCGGATCAGTGGTCATGGCCCTCCAGGTCCAGGTCGAAGCCCGGGCATCCAGCACGGTGAGGTGGCGTCCACGGCCACCGCCGGCTGAACGTGCCCCGGAGCCGTGCCGCCGAGTTCCGTCACCGGTTGGACCGTCCGGTCGACGGGGCGGGGCGGGAACCGGTGGGTCCACGCGTCCCCGGAGCTCGACCAGGTGCCGAGGACGTCCGCACCGGTGGGCGGGTCCGCTCGCGCGGTGCCCACCGCGCCCAGGACGGCCGCCAGGACACCGGTGACGAGGACCGGTCCACGCGCCCACCTGTTGATGGTCATGCGCTGCTCCTCCGTCGGTGCGGCGTCCCGGTGGTGTGCGGGGCCGCACCTCGACGTTAAGGCGCCGCGAGGTCACCATCGGGTGCACCGGTTCCCCGACCGGGTCTGACCCTCCGTGACACCCCGACGGCTCGGCGCAGCCGGTCGATCAGTCCTCGACCAGCGCCGCCGACGTGATCCGGTGCAGCGGGAAGCGGCGGACCTCGCCGTAGCTGAGGTCGTAGCCCTCCAGCACGCCACCGCCGACGACCTGCGGCTTGATCACCCTGGTGGCCGCCGTGCCGTGCGAGTCCACCAGGTCGACCAGCACGCTCCGACCTTCCCGCGCCGCTCGCTGGAGCAGGTCCACCGTGGCCGACGGGCCGTTGCCGTGGTTCGCGGGCACGGCGACGCGCTCGCCCCGCTGCGTCGACCGCGCCCGGTCACCTGCCTTGACCAGCCGCACCAGCTCCACGAGCTGGTCCTCGCTGGGCGTCGGCACGTGGACCGCGCGCCGGGCGGTGCGGGCCTTGCCGGGGATGCGGCGCCCGCTCGCCCGCAGGTCCAGCACCCGGCCGTCCGGGCCCTCGGCGGCCGGGGCGAAGCCCGCCCCGCGCAGGCCGTCCAGCACGTCGGCCAGGGGGAGCGGGCTGACCAGGACGGTCGGGGCGATCTTGCGCAGCTCCAGCGCGTCCGCCGCGGGGTGCGCCATGACCTCGGTGAGCAGCACCGGGTCGTCGCACCGCAGGAACGAGCCCGCGGCGCCGCCGCGCAGCCTGCCGTGCTTGCGGGCCGCGTCGTCGATCAGGTAGGTCAGCGACTGCGGGATGGGGGTCCGCGACCCCCTGCGGAACAGCTCGTGCAGGTCCGACGCCGTCTTGCCCGCGTCGAACGCGCGGCGCACCGAGTTGTCGCCGACCCGGTAGACGGTCGCGCCGCCCGCCGACTCGACGTCGGCCACCAGCGCCAGGTCGTCGGCCAGCTCCGGTTCCAGCCTGCCGGGGGCGATCACCGTGAGGTCGGCCTGCACCAGGAAGTGGTCGACGGGCGCGGGCAGCGAGTCGGTGAGCTGCTTCGACGCCAGCGCCGGGCCCTCGGTGAGCAGCACCTTGCCCGCGCTGGTGATTGCTCCCCGCGACAGCACGGCCAGCGCGGTGCCCTCGGTGAGCGTCCAGCGGACCAGTTCGTCGCGCAGCCTGCCGCCGCGCCGCGGGGCCCGCCACGCCAGCACGGCCGCCAGTTCGCCCGCGTCGGCCACGGTGGTACCGGGGGCCAGCCCGGCCAGCGCCTCCAGGATCCGGCGGCGGTCGCGCGGTGCGCCGGGGCGGTTCAGCTCGGCGGACAACGGGTTGAGCAGCCGCTCCTTCTCGTCCCGCTGCCCGATCAGGCCGGGCAGCCGGGGGAGTTCGAGCCACGCGTGCGCCAGCGTCGACCAGCGGATCTCCGGGGTCGCGGTCAGCCACGAGTCGGCCAGCGCCGTCGGCACCCACTCCGGGTCCGCGCCCTCGCTGTCGGCGACCAGCCCGGCGGCCACGGCGACCTCGATCAGCAGCGAGGCACGGGTTTCGTCTACCTCCAGGTCCTTGGCGATCCGGCGCATGTCCCGGACGCCGAGGCCACCGGTGCGCAGCACCGACGGCGGGTCCTCCGACCAGGCGTTGACGAGGGATTCGGTGTGGCGCAGCAGTTCCAGCGCCTCACCGCCGCCCGTCTCGTCCACCACGGACGCGCTCAGCGCGGTCGTGCGCAGCGCGGGCTCGGTGACCTGGAGCTTGCCGAGCGGCCGGTCGCCGCGCACGACGAGGCCCACCTCGCGGGGCAGTTCCACGGTCTTGCCGTCGCGGCGGATCAGCAGGCCCCTGGCGAGCAGCTTCTGGATCGGCGTCCGCGCCTGGGCCAGCGGCACCACGAGGGCGGCGTCCTTGGTCTGGCCGATCGGCGGGCCGTCGGCCAGCGTCTTGAGCACCCGGTGCTCGTCGTCGCCCAGGTCGGCCAGGTTCGGGTTCGCCAGCTCCGGCACCGACCGGCCGAGCCCGCCGGGGAACGCGGCGACCGCGTCCCGGCTCGCGGGCGGCGTCGAGAGGGCGTCGTCCGGACCCCACAGCAGGGCGCGGCCGCGCAGCAGCGCGATCGTCTGCTTCAGCGGCCGGGCCTTGACCTCCTTGCCCAGGAGGGCGGCCAGCTCGGGCAGCGCGACGGGGTGCTGGTCGGCGTCCAGCACCAGCAGCGCTTCGAGGACCGTCAGCGTGAACGTGTCCAGGTCCTCGCAGGCGCGGGACACCGACGCGCGGGTCGCGATCCGCGCGGCCAGCACGGCCGTGTCGGCGGGAACGGGGGTCGCCAGGTCCGGCCGGGCGCGCAGGAGCGCCACGAGCACGGTGTCGTCCTGTGCGCGCAGCCAGTCGGCCAGAGTGGTGCCGGACATCTGCACCACGGTATATGTGCGCGGCTCCATCGGGCACACTTGTCCCGACGTAGGCATCACCGAGGAGGAACCGTGGCGAAGGCCGCACGCCCTGAGCGCATTGACCCGCACTGGCCCGTCGTGCCCGAGGGCGAGCACGTGGTCAGCGAACTCGCCAGCGACAGCCAGGGCGCGCAGTCGCCCTTCGGGCACATGCCCTTCCCCCTGGCGCCCGACGAGCTGCCTTACCGGCACCCGGTGACCGAGATCAACAGGTAGTCCAGGCGAGGGGTCACCGCTCCGCGGAGCGGTGACCCGTTCGTCGAGTCGCGCGAGTTCCGTAATTGCCGGGCGACTACCCTCGACCCCCGCGTGGGCAGTACTGATGTGGGAGGTTCGATGCCGGTCCCCGGCCCTGGTTACTCGATCACCGTTCGACTGGAGGCACCACCCTCGGCGAGCGCCGCGGGTGACCTGACCGGCGCGGTCGGGCGAGCAGGTGGTGTCATCACCGCGTTCGACGTCGTGGAGTCGCACGGCGACCGCGTCGTCATCGACCTCACGTGCAACGCCCTCTCGGCCAACCACGCGAAGGACATCACCGACACCCTGGAGACGCTGCCCGGCATCGTCGTCCGCAAGGTGTCGGACCGCACGTTCCTGGTCCACCTCGGCGGCAAGATCGAGGTCACGTCGAAGGTGCCGCTGCGCAACCGCGACGACCTCTCCCGCGCCTACACGCCCGGCGTCGCCCGCGTGTGCCAGGCCATCGCGGAGAACCCCGAGGACGCGCGCCGCCTGACCATCAAGCGCAACACCGTGGCCGTCGTCACCGACGGGTCCGCCGTGCTCGGCCTGGGCAACATCGGCCCCGCCGCCGCGCTCCCCGTGATGGAGGGCAAGGCCGCGCTGTTCAAGAAGTTCGCGGGCGTCGACGCCTGGCCGATCTGCCTCGACACGCAGGACACCGAGGAGATCATCCGCACGGTGCAGATCCTCGCGCCGGTCTACGGCGGCATCAACCTGGAGGACATCGCCGCGCCCCGCTGCTTCGAGATCGAGGCCCGGCTGCGCGAGATGCTCGACATCCCGGTGTTCCACGACGACCAGCACGGCACCGCGATCGTCGTCGTCGCCGCGCTGCGCAACGCGCTCCGCGTGGTCGAGAAGGACATCAAGGACTGCAAGATCGTCGTCTGCGGCGCGGGCGCGGCCGGTTCCGCGATCATCCGCCTGCTGCTCCAGCAGACGCCCGGCGACGTGATCGCCGTGGACGTCGACGGCATCGTGCACCGCGACCGCGAGAACATGGACGTCAACCTCAAGTCCATCGCCGAGCGCACGAACAAGAAGAACACGAAGGGCCGCCTGCACGACGCGCTCGTCGAGGCGGACGTGTTCATCGGCGTCTCGGCGCCCAACCTGTTCGGCGCCGAGCAGGTCGCGACGATGAACTCGAACGCCATCGTGTTCGCGCTGGCCAACCCGGACCCCGAGATCGACCCGATGGAGGCGCAGAAGCACGCCGCCGTCGTGGCCA